>Ga0209485_1000177_pt1 | contig 21084 bp, 14 predicted proteins | sample NCAS100_FD_187516 | JGI IMG/M metagenome (GOLD analysis project Ga0209485, IMG submission 187516) | Agricultural soil microbial communities from Utah to study Nitrogen management - NC AS100 (SPAdes) (version 2) | ecosystem: Environmental > Terrestrial > Soil > Agricultural land | place: USA... | reverse complement strand
TCATCGCCGTGACATACTCTCCGACGACTGGTCCATGTTTGAAGCCATGCCCGGAGCCGCCACCCACGATCCAAATGTTGCCAAACTCCGGATGGCGATCGATTAGAAAGTCTCCGTTCGACGTGTTCTCATACTGGCAAACACGTGTTTCCAACACCGGCGCGTCAGCAAGCCCAGGAATTCGTTGTGCGAGATACTCTCGCGCGGCTGTTAGACCGGCTTGCGAAACAACACGTTCACCGTCGTCCGGATCAAACTCTGGTCCATGCGCGTCGATCGCGAGTTTGAACCCTCGCCCGTCGAGATTTGGAAGTCCGTAAACAAGATCGTTGAAGTCGATCCATGCCGGCATCGCCGGTGGTCCAAAACGTTCATCACCTGCCGGGACGCCGAAAAACAAGACCTCTTGACGCGTGACATGAATTAATTCTCCGAGTAGCTGGGGAAAAATCTTCGGCAGCCACGGGCCACAGGCAAACACCAATCGATCGGCGTTGATTCGTGAATCCGTCGTGACTCGCGCTTGCACGTAATCGACGCTGATTCCGCGCGCCTGCGCCACCACTGCCTGCACCGCGCGACGCGCCATTAAGACGCCAGAATCCGGTTCCAGAATTCCCCACGTCGCTTGACCGGGATCGATCTGAGGGAATCTATGGACCAGCTCCCCACGATCTAATTTCTCAAACCGGGTGCCGGTGCGTTGCAGTGTCGTTAGTACCGCTTCGCAATAAGGGTCTTGCTCTCGCGCCAACCAGAGAATGCCTGTGTTTTGAAACAGTGACACAGTCTGAGGCCCTGCTTCTTCAAACAACTTTTTCCACAGGTCGAGTGATCGTTGCGCCCAGCGCGTGTAAATCTCGTCTGGTCCGTAGCCTAAGCGAATCATTCGCGACTCTCCGCCCGAACTAGCGCGACTGTTGCCCGGACCATACGCGTCGATCAGCAGGACTTCCGCGCCCGCGCGGCGCAACCAGTACGCAGTCCACGCGCCAAACACTCCCGCTCCGATTACTGCGACGTCATACGTCTTGGTCATGCGCGTGATTGTAGCCTAATTGACATAGACCATGGATTGCAGGCAAATTGGTAGACACTCAACACAGGGAGGAAGACTAATGAAGCGCTTAAGTGCAATAGTGTCACTTTTTTCGCTGCTGGTGCTTGTCGCAGCGTGTAACGATCCCGCATCAGACGTCAATAAAGCGGTAACGAGCGAGGCTCAAAAGGCTGCATCGCCGCAGACGGCGGGGGGACAGAAATACGCAATTACACCGCAGAACTCGAAGATCGAGTTTATTGGCTCGAAAGTGACAGGTAGTCATAATGGATCGTTCGAGAAGTTCAATGGCGAGATTCATTATGGGAACAACGATCCCGCGCAAAGTCACGTGGCGATCACTATCGATGCGACTTCGGTTAAGACCGACGATCCGAAGTTGACTGAACACCTGAAGACACCCGACTTCTTCGACGTCGCTAAATTTCCCGACGCAAAGTTCGAATCAACCGCAATCAAGGCCGGTGGTGAGAAAGGCGCGACTCATACCGTCACCGGCAACCTGACATTGCATGGCGTGACGAAGTCGATAACGTTCCCGGCGACGATCGCTGTTACCGGCGACACGGCCACCGTTGATGCGAGCTTTGCAATCAACCGCAAAGACTTCGGCATCAACTATCCCGGTGCGCAGGATAATCTGATCCGTGATGACGTGGTAATGAAGTTGTCGATACGTGGGAATAAGGCAAGTTAGTCAGTAGTCAATAGTCAGTAGTCAGTGGGGTGGTCAGCGTTGCCACGGACAACTGACCACGGGCCACTGACTAAGTTTTCTAATTAACAGAAAACAGACGAAATACTTTCAACCTTCCGCCGTGCTTTCGGCGTGAGTGACTCGAGCGTTTCGAGAACTCGCTCGTGTGTCATGCCGGTTCCGAGATAGGTCCAGCGGTTTGCCTGGAGTTGCTGAGGGCGAAACTGTTCCTTCTCAGCCTCGCTCAGGCCAGTTCCGATCGCGCGCTCGAGGCTGTCGAGATCAAACTCGACCTGCTGCTTGAGAGCCCCATCGATGAACCCTCCAATCGCGAGGTACTCTTCCACCCCTTGCATGATCCCGTCTTCGTCGCGTCCCTGCGCCAACGCTTCAACCATCAACGTATCGAGCTTCGCGTGTTGCACCTCTTCGACCCAGTGATGTTTCAAGAGGCTCTTGAACTGCGGATCGAGTTGCTGGTTGTCGCGGATGCTCTCAACGTAGTGACGTTGGACCATCCATTCGATGTGCAGTGTTACCATCGCGACTCCGAGCGGGTCGTGTTTCAGTATCTCCGCCGCAACCGCGTCGGGCGGCCCAATTACGGCACATTCGACTCCAAAACCGTCTTCAAATTCCTGGCTAAAACGTTTGAACAACTGAATGTGCTTTGCTTCCTCACCGGCAAAACTCAACAGCGCGCGCACGCGATAATCGTCGCCGGCAAGGTGTGACCGCGCATGGTCCAGAACAAACGGTAAAATGAATTCCTCGACGAGACCGAAGATGCTCAGATAAGCGTTACCCCTGATCTGATTCAAGATTCGCTTCTCGTCCGGGTTGAGAAACGTCAGCGGCTCGACACGGGCCAACGACTCGGGCATGAACGGTTTGTGAAAGTCCAGTCGCTTTTCACCACCGATGATGTCCTCGATGCGCCAGTGAATCATTTCCGAGGCCGCCAACACTGATTGATAGGTGTATTTGTCGAGCATAATGGAACACCTCCTTGATGATTCCTTTTTATAACGCGTAAAAGACATGAATAAAGGAGCAGTGTATTCTGTGTGAAATGACCCCGGATCTCTCGCGCTACCATCAACCGATCACCGATCTGTTCAAAACAGACGACGTGCAGCGTTATCGACTGACCGAAGAGCAGGTCAGCTTTTATCGGGAGAACGGCTATCTTGCCGGTCTGAAAGTACTGAACGAAGAGCAACTTGAGGCGCTGCGTGGTGAGTTGGCCCAGCTGGTCGACCCGTCGCATCCGGGTCACGATCTGTTCTACGAGTTCAATGCAAACGAGTCTGCCGACCCGTCAAGAAGTCTTTTTCATGCGCTAGGCGCGTGGCGGATCAAACCCGCGCTGCACGACTTATTGTGGCATCCGGCGTTTGTCGTTCCGGCGGCTCAGTTACTGGGCGGGGCGGTGCGTTTCTGGCACGACCAGATTTTTTACAAGCCCGCGCATCACGGTGGTGTGGTGATCTGGCACCAGGATTATTCCTATTGGACCAGGACCACTCCGGTGGCCCATATTTCCTGCTGGATCGGACTCGACGACTCGACGCGGGCGAACGGATGTGTTCACTACGTCCCCGGCAGTCACCGGTGGCCGTTGCTGCCGCGCGCCAGTTTCGCGAACCATATGGATGCGATTCTCGACGCACTCGCGCCTGAGCAACGTGCGAACTTCAAGTCTGTGCCGATTGAGCTGAAGGCAGGCGAGTGTTCCTTTCATCATTCGTTCATGGTCCATGGCTCGTATGCAAACGAAACTGCGGTCCCGCGTCGAGCGCTGGTGATCAATGCTTTTCGTGATGGTGTGGTTTCCGCGTCCGATTCGCCTCTATTGGAGGGAGTTCCGGTTATCGCGCCAGGGCAAAAGATCGAGGGCCAGTTCTTTCCACTCTTATACAAACCTGAGTGAGCAGTTTTAAGAACGTAAACTCTACGGGCATGACTTTGCTTACTGGCTGGCAATCGATGTGGCAATCACTTGGCGCGTCGCATACAAATGACGAGCTCTTTTATCGGCTTGTGGCGTGTTACTCAGAACCGCATCGGAAGTATCACACGATGCAACACCTGCGAGAGTGTCTTGCACACCTCGAACGTGTGCGTTCATTTGCCGAACGACCGAGTGAGGTCGAGCTGGCCTTGTGGTTTCACGACGGGATTTATGATACTTACAAAAGTAATAACGAGGAACGAAGTGCTGAGTGGGCGCGCGACAGCGCCTGGGCCGTCGGGCTTTCTGACGAGCAAGCGATGCGAATTTACAATCATGTTGTGACGACCCGTCATCACGTGGTTCCCGCCACTCAGGATGCGATGATTGTGGTTGATATCGATCTCAGCGTTCTGGGTGCGGATACTGCACGTTTCGAGGAATACGAGGTCCAGGTGCGAGAAGAATACTCGTGGGTTCCCGATATTGTGTATCGACGCGGACGTCGAAAGATACTGCAGGACTTCGCTAATCGCGAGCGGATCTACTGCACAGAGTATTTTCGAATCGAATATGAGGCTCGAGCGCGCGAGAATATTGCTCGCTCACTAACGCGCTTGTAGTAGTCACCAGCGCGTGTTCTGTAGCTCACCAATCCAACCCGCCGCATCGCCAGTGGGATCTCGGGGTTTTTCATGAACCAACGCCAGACGTTTCCGGAACGGGCGTTTTCGGCGCTCAGCAGAATGATGCCTTGATCGATGCCAATCACGTCCGGATTTACCCAGCCGTTATTCGGATTGAAAGCATCGACGAAGCCATAGCGTCCGTAGATCTTCTCGCCGTACTTGTCACGCATTGTTCGGAGCGCACGCACAGCCAACTCCGGTGTGAACATCAATGAACCACCGGCAGCCGACGGCACAACGCTGCCGTCGATGTCGGGATCGTGCGGTGGCCCACCCCATGCCAGATAACCCTTGGCGCTGTCGGAAGCAGTAATGCCCCAGACGTCTGGACCATATCCGCGATATTGATGCGCCAGGCTGATGCAAAACGCGCGGTGGGCCAACGTTGCCTGGACAGAGTTTTCAAAGTAGTCGATGCGATCGCCCTGCGTTTCTTTCCGATCGCGATAATCAACCCAGGCGTGTGAGTACTGATGCATGAAGAGCGGCACGCCGATCGTCGTGAAGAACGTGTGACCGGAGTAACGATATCGATCTTTCCACAACGCGTACCACGACCGAGGAGAAATGGAATGAGTCGGCGATCCGATGCCGAGAAGATAGAGAATCGTGTCTTCGCTATATGTGTCCCAGCGCGGATTGAGAAAGCCCGTTTCCGGTTTCCAACCGTGGGAGAGGAGCAGCGGGTGGTGGTTGAGCATGAAGCGAAAGTCGACTCGATTGTAGATTTTAGTGGCAAGCCTCACGATTTCCGGATCGCTTGCAAAACACTGTCGCACCGTGAGAATGCCGCCTAGCAACAGTGCGGTGTCAATTGAGGAGACTTCACTGTTCCAACGGCGCTGCCCCGTTTTTGTGTCGAGCCAGTGATAGAACCAGCCCTGTTTGTGATACGCGCGATCGGCGAAGAACCGAAGTGTCACGCGAGTGCGTTCTTTCGCTGCCGTTGATTCGACCCAACGATGTTCGGAGGCGATACAAAGTGCGGTCAGTCCGAAGCCTGTCGCAGCGATGCTGCCGACGTTCTGGTGGTTTTCGTCGAGGGCTGAACCGTCAGTGCGGGCACGGTCGGCGACCAGGCCTGTCTGAGGATCCGCTTGCTGCCAAAAATATTGAAAGAGGCGTTGCTGGAGATCTTCGAGGAAAGCTTCGTCTGACGCTGAGAAAGTAGACTGTGCCGGCGCAACGCTCGCGCTGAATAGCACGAGGCAGAACGCCAGCAATGGAATGAAACGGAGACGGGGGGAAGCGGTGACACGGGGACGCGGCGAGGTAGCGAATCCATTCTCCGCTTCTCCGCGTCCCCGCTTTTCCCCTTCTGTGTTGTGGGGGCGATTACGTTTCCTATCTAACTTCAAACGTCTTCTCGATCACGTCCTGCGAGTTCGAACCGACCATGACGCGAAACTCACCCGGTTCAACGACAAACTTCATTTCGCGATTGTAAAAGCCGAGATGTTCGGGTCCGAGCAAAAAATCCACGCTTCGCTTCTGGCCGGGCTGGAGTGTCACGCGTTGAAATCCTTTCAGTTCCTTCACCGGACGGGCAATACTCGCCGTTACGTCACGAACGTAAACCTGGACCACCTCATCGCCCGCGCGTCTACCCACATTTTCAACCTCCGCCGTGACGCGAATCGTCCCGTTGGGCCGGATCTGCGTAGCATTCAATTGCACGTTGGTGATCTTGAACTGCGTGTAGCTGAGTCCGAAACCGAACGGAAACTGTGGGGTCCACGGAGCGTCGAAATACTTCGACGTGTAACGATTGTTGGCTTCAGGCGGCCGGCCGGTGTTCAAGTAGTTGTAATGGATCGGAACCTGACCTGTGACGCGTGGAAACGTAACCGGGAGCTTTCCACCAGGGTTGACGTCGCCAAACAACACATCCGCGATCGCATTCCCTGATTCCGTGCCGCCCATCCACGCTTCGAGAATCGCGGGAACGTTGTCGACAATCCAACCAATGGCTGGCGGACGGCCGTTTACGAGAACAACGATCGTTGGCTTGCCCGCACGGGAAACTTCTCTCACGAGATCCATCTGGCGTCCGGGAAGATCGAGCGTCACGCGCGAGGCTGCTTCGCCAACCATGTCCTTCGACTCGCCGACGAACACAATCGCAACATCAGAATTGCGCGCTGCTGTTACTGCTTCCGCAAACCCTGCATCCGAGTCGCCCGTGATATCACAACCCTTCGCATGTGTAACCTTCGTTTGCGATGAAACTTTATTCCTGATTCCTGCCAGCGGGGTGACCGTGTCTTCGTCGCGGCCGTCACCTGACCACCAACCCAATGGAGAACGTTTATCGTCTGCCAGTGGTCCAATCACGGCAATCGACCTGACACTCTTCGCCAGCGGCAACGTCTCGCGCTCGTTCTTCAACAGCACCATCGACCGGCCCGCGATCTCCCTCGCAGTCGCCCGACTGTCAGCCGTCAGATACGCAGTTTTCTCCAGCGATTCATCAACGTAAGGACGCTCGAACAATCCCAGCCGAAACTTGATCCGCAAAATTCTTCGCACAGCTTCGTCGAGCGTCGCCTGCGTCCACTTGCGCTCGGTCAGCAGCGCCTGTCCGTGTTGATTGAACAGACGGCTGACCATCTCCATGTCAACGCCGGCGTTCAACGCGAACCACGCCGCTTCTTTATCGTTCGCCGCGTAGCCGTGGTTGATGAGTTCTTTCACCGACGTGTAGTCGCTGACGACAAAACCGTCAAATCTCCACTCGTCGCGCAGGACGCTCGTCAATATGAAACGGTTCGCGGAGGTAGGAATCCCGTTCAACGCATTGAAGGCGCTCATGAATGTGCCGACGCCAGCATCGACCGCGGCTTTGAACGGCGGAAAATAGATCGAACGCAGCGTCTGTTCAGACATCTCTGTCGTGTTGTAGTCGCGCCCGCCTTCGGCAGCGCCGTACGCCACCCAGTGCTTTGCGCAGGCGAGAATCTTGCCCGGTTGCGAATAGTCGTCCCCCTGGAAACCGCGGACACGCGCACGTGCGAATGCCGAGCCTAGAAACGGATCTTCGCCCGCGCCTTCCGTAATTCTTCCCCAGCGTGGATCGCGCGCGATGTCGACCATGGGCGCGAAGGTCCAACGCAGACCGGCGGCGTACGCTTCCTTCGCCGCGATACTACTTGACCGTTCCGCGAGGGAAGGATCCCAGGAAGCAGCCTCCGCGAGTGGTATGGGAAAGATGGTGCGGTACCCGTGTATCGTGTCGAAGCCGAACAGCAGCGGAATCTTCAACCGCGACTCTTCGACAGCAACGCGTTGAAGTTGATTCGGGCGTCCACCGTTACGAACGTTCAAAGTCGAGCCGAGCAAACCTTTGCGTGCGAGCTCGAGATGTTCCGGCCGGAAGTTTCCGTTTCCTTCGCCGTCGAGCTGTTGCAGTTGGCCCAACTTCTCGCTCAGCGTCATCCGAGCAAGCAGCGCGTTGACACGTCTCTCGACGTCGTCGCGGCGCTGCGCTGAACTCGGCGGCGTCGAAAATGCCAGCGCAAGAACGACAAGCAGACACAGTAATAGTGGTAGGGGTCGTGTATGTTTCATGTCAGTAGTCAGTGGTCCGTAGTCAGTGGGTCAGCGGTCCAAGCAGAGGTCACAAACAACTGACCACGGACCACGGACTAAACCTTAGAACCTGAAGCGTGCCTGCAATTCTACTACGCGGCCCGCCAAACCCTGCGTCGGAATCCCAAACCGCGGATTGTTCGTAAGCACTCCGGGTTCGTTGGCCTCGCGGGGATTGAAGAAACCGATCGTCGTCGCATCGCTGCCAAACTCAAACGTCTTCAGATTGAGCTGATTGAAGACGTTGAAGAAGTTTGCACGCAACTCGAGATCCGACGATTCGCCGAGAAAACCACCGAGGCGCGTGTGTTTTACCAAACTCAGGTCCACGCTGAAGTACTTCGGACCGCGGAACGAATTGCGGCCAATGCCCGGAGGCGCGACGGAGTTGTTTGGTAAGTCGAATACGGTGAAAAACGGAGCGCCACCTCCCGGGAAATTGCTGCCGGTGATGAACGCCTCATCTGACGTGTCGAACTCCGTTGGTCCAATATAACCTTGCGGACGCACGGGGCAGAGAGATGGGCCACCGGGCGTGCTCGTGCAACCGCCGACCACCGGCGTGAACGGAAATCCGGTTCTCGCAGTCACGATACTCGTCACTTCAAAACCTCCAAACACCTTACCGACGAAATCGTTCCGCCTGCGGAAGAACGGCAGTTCGTACAAAGCTGACAGGTTGAAGAAGTGCCGCACATCGAAGTCCGATGGTCCACGTTCGGAGCTGTTGTCCTGCGGGAAGGTTTGATTGGTGACGAAACCTGGCCCTTCGTACGACAACTGATCGATGCTCTTGCTCCAGCGATAATTCGCCTGGAGTTGCAGACCATCAGAGAAGCGTCGCACGAGGTTCAGGTTCAGCCCGTTGTAGTTCGAGTTCACATCAGGTGTCGTAAAAAAGATCTGGAAGAACGCCGGGTTGTTTGGAAACAGGAAGTTTTGATTGACGAGACGAATCAGTTTGTGACCATTGCTGCCTTGATAACCGATCGTCCCCGTTAGTTTCGCCGGCAATTCCTGTTGTATTTCGAGCGAGTACGTGTAGACGTATGGATTTGGCAGATCCTGTGGCGCGCCCCAGAGCTCTACCGAGCCACTGTTTGGACCTCCTGTTGCGGGATTGATCCCACCGCCCAGCGCCGGGTTACGCGGAAAACTCGTAACCGAATTGCTCGAGCCTATCGCGTAAACAATCTCGCCGTCCTTGAATGGGCTTCCGAAATCTTCGTCCGCAGTGCCGCAGCAGATGTTAAAGCGACCGAAGAATGGTGGATTACCACGAACGTTCGCCAACGGCGCAACCGGAATGCGGTTGTAAGCGATGCCAAACCCGCCGCGAATCACTGTCGAGTCACCAGTTTCACTTCCCAAGCCCAGGAACCGCATTTGTGGGCTATAGGCAAAACCGATGCGTGGCGCGAAGTTGTTTCGGTCTGGTTCGTACAGTTCATCGACAACTTCGAGCCGTGAGTTAATGAGTCCGTTAGAGCCGAAGAACAAGTTGCTTAAGCGCTCGTCCTTTTCTTTTAGCGGCGAGTAGTACTCGTAGCGCAGACCAAGGTTCAGCATGAAATTCGGCCGCACCTTCCAGTCGTCCTGAACGAAGAAGGCGTAGTAGTTGGTCCTGAAGTAGCGTTGCGCGTCAGCGGGATCGCCGGTACGCGGATCAGCGTTGATGGCTTCAAAGATCGGCGTGTCGTTCGCCAGGTTGAAGAGGCCGCTGAACGAATAGAGCGGGCGCGAACCTCCGGACGAATCGCTGTTGACCTGCTCGATCCGGAACACGCCGCCAAACTTGAACCCGTGATTGCCGATAACTTTGGTCAACGTGTCGCCGAACTCAAAAATGTTCTGCGCCAGAATTCCCGGCGTGTTCTCGCTACGATCTGCACCGAAGCGAATGCGATCGAAAGGCAAACCTTCAACTTCCACTCGCGGGATACCGAAATTTGTGTTGGTAGCATCGCGCTGCTGGTCCAGTGAAAAGCGCGTCGCATTGAAACGGGCTTCATTCACCGTCGTCGCCGAAATGATCCGGCGATAGATGATCGTGCCGGAACTATTGAGCGGTTTGAACGGAAGGTCTGCAATCGGGCGACCCTGGGCGGCGTTGTCGCTGCGGAAATTGTCCTGTCGAGTGATGTACGTGCTTAGTGTCAGGCTGTCATTCGTCGTGGGCAGGAAATCAAGGCGCACGTTGTACTGGTTGCCGCGATTAAAACCGGGAAGCGCCCACTGGATCTCCTGAATGTCCGGAATGCCGTCGAAGCCGCCGCCGGTCGGATTCCCGAACGGAACGTATTGACCCAACGAACCGGTGATCGATCCGATGTCGAGGCCTCCGGGCACAACACGACAACGATTCGGATCATTACCGAAGACTGCACAGCTCGGTGTGAATACGTTGATGATCCGCGGCGTAATCCCGGCTGTCGAAAGAATCTGAGCCGTTACGCCTCCCGGACGGAGCTGCTGCACCGCGGCGCGAAATTCCGGCGTCTCCGCAAAACCGCGACCGACGCCAGTGTTCGTGTTCCGCAAGCCTTCATAAGAGAAGAAGAAGAACGATTTGTTCCGGCCGCCGTACGTCGTTGGACCACCTTCGCCGAAATTCGGGAAGTAAAGTGGTCCACCGATGCTGCCGCCGAACTGTCGGATGTAATCGCTGACGCGAGTTGGTGGCGCGTTTGGTCCACCAAACTTGTTAAAGGCGTTCAGCTTCGGCGAGTTGTACTTAAGGAAAGCGGAACCATGAACGTCATTCGCTCCGCCCTGCGAAACGACTTTGACGTGCGCGCCAGAGTTGCGACCGTCTTCCGCCGAATATGTTGCCGACAGCACACGAACTTCTTTGATCGATTCCTGGTTCGGCGTGACGAGCGCTGCGCCGCCCCAGTTGAAACTGTTAACACTCACGCCATCGATCATGTAGTTGTTTGAGGACAGACGCTGCCCATTTGCCGAGATCTGCACCTGGTTCTCAGTTTGGAAGATCGAGTTGTTTGAACCACCGGGACCGGTAGTATTCGGCAGATTAACTGCTTGTCCATTGCTCGCGCGTGCGCCGTCGCCAAAGATTCCGGGAGTTAGTCGAACGAGCTCGTAAGGATCACGTCCCACTTGCGGCAGCTGGCGAATCTCTCTTGTTGTCAGGGCTCGCGAAACGTTTGCGTTCTCAGTTTCAATCGCCTGCGCGGTCTCCTCTGTGACGGTCACGGTCTCCGCAACTTCACCAGTCGTCAACATCACGTCGATGCCCTGCGTGTCTTCAGCATTGATGACAACGTTCTCGAACGACTGTTTTTTGAAACCTGTCTTTTCGATCACGAGGGAATACCGGCCGGGCGCCAGCCCCGAGATGCGATAGAAACCATCGCCACTGCTCTGCGTCGTTTGTTTCGCGCCGGTCTCCTTGTTGGTGAGAGTGACGGTGGCATCGGGCACGAGTGCGCCCGTCGAGTCCGTGACTGTCCCTTGAATGCCTGCTCTAAATTGTGCGTTGGCGGAAACGAGGGGAAGCAAAAGAAAAAGCCCGCAGACCAGAGCACGGGCTGAGAACGTAATTAGCCTGAACATCGATGAGCCTCCTTGTCGACCCAATGGATCAAACTGAGCGAACTGTTGGGGGAGCAAATCTTTTGGGGGTGTGCTGTTGGCATAAGTACCACCGAAGGAAGAAAACCGCAATAGGTTTTCCGTGAAGTGCGTGGTTGGATCGTCCGCACCTGTTAACACCCACCGAGCTGAGTGTCCAATAAACAAGACACGAATTGCTCATTTCCGAAGGAAATTCACAGTGAATAACAAGCCGGCATGCGAATTGACAGTCCGTCGTCAGCGAACCATGGGCCATTTAAAACCTCACGGCGAATCACGAGGCTCTGGTCTCTCACTGCGAACACAACTTCGACATGCTGCAAGGCCATTTTGATGACGGCACCGAGCCTCACATCTCGCTTCGAACAGACGATGTGATACTCGAGATGCGTTCCTACTCCCGAGGGAACTGAAAACACGCTCTTCGCCTTCACCGGCGTCTCACGCACGCCTCAACCGTTGCTGCCGAGGTTGACGGAAGCACCCTAACCGGCGGTCATCATCATTAACTTGATTACATTCTCTCGTCCCGCGCGTATCAGACAAGTACACGAATAAGACCGTTCCGAAGCGAAAACATTTGGAATCCGGCCCACGTGTCTGTGGCCGACAAGTTGCAAATAATCGATCTCTCTTACACCAAAGGAGTTTCGACTATGCAGCACCTGAACGGAGACGCGAATGTTTGGAAGGGACTGGTCGCCGGGCTTGCCGCTGGGCTAGTCGCTTCATGGACCATGAACCAGTTTCAAGCGGCGTGGACGCGCGTCGCCGAAGGATTTGAGAAGTCGCACGGCGCACAATCGATGCAGCCGAGTGAAGGACCCAATCCGAATGAAACGCCCGATTCGAATGAGGCGCTCGGTCAATCCCAGGCAGATAAAGAGCAGCAGGATGACGCCACCGTCGAAACGGCGAAGGTTATTTCAAAAGCCTTTGGTCACGAGCTGAAAGAGAGCGAAAAACAAAACGCCGGCACGGCCGTGCATTACGCGTTCGGCGCTGTGACTGGCGGATTGTACGGAGCCATCGCGGAAGTTACACCGCAAGTTACGGCTGGAGTTGGTCTTCCGTTTGGCGCGGTCTTTTGGCTGGTCGCTGATGAGGTCGCGGTGCCGGCGCTCGGACTTGCCAAAGCACCAACGCAGTATCCAGTTTCAACTCACGTCTACGCACTCGCGTCGCATTTCGTTTACGGTGTGACGGCAGAACTCAGCCGCCGCGCCGTGCGTCAGGTTCTGTGATGAAAGGAGCGGCAGACACGGATGAGCAGCCTCAGTTTCTTCTGTGATCTGGCAGAAGCAACTACGCCGCTCCCGCACTTCTGGGAACACACTGTCGGCAGCGATCACGCGCCCGTGACGTTGCGTGCCGACTGGCAAACACAGCTCCAACGCGCTCATCGTGAATTAGGCTTCCGGCATGTTCGCTTTCATGGTCTGCTCTCGGACGACTTCCGTCTCCTGGTTAGCAACCATAGAAAACACTTCTATTCGTTCTTCAACTGCGATCAGGTCTTCGATTTTCTGCTCTCGATCGACATGAGACCGTTCGTCGAGTTGAGCTTCATGCCCACCGCACTCGCCTCCGGCACAAAGACAGTCTTTAACTACGAAGCGAACATCACACCGCCTCGCGACTACGGGCAGTGGTCCAAATTGATCGATGCGCTTGTGTCACATTGTGTCGAGCGCTACGGCATTGACGAAGTAGTTGAGTGGTTCTTTGAAGTCTGGAACGAACCGAACCTGAGCTGGTTCTGGGTCGGGACACAGCGCGACTACTTCAAGCTCTATCGCCACACCGTCGAAGCGATTAAAAAGATCGACGCCTCGTTGAGAGTCGGGGGACCAGCGACGGCGAAAAGCGAATGGATCGAAGACTTCGTCAACTTCTGCGATCGCAACGAGGTGCCCGCGGATTTCATCACGACGCATTACTATCCCAACGACGGCTTCGAAAAAGTAAAAGACATCGAGGAACAGTTATTTAAAAGTCAGCGCGGAATCATGCGCCAGGTGGCGGAGGACACGAAACGCCATGCAGGCGGCCGGCCAGTCTACTACACCGAATGGAACGCCTCGTCAGACGGACGAAATCCACTGCACGACGAGCCCTACGCAGCGGCCTTCGCGGTATCGACAATTATGGAAGCAAACGGGCTTGTGCAAGGCTACAGCTTCTGGACCTTCAGCGACATTTTTGAAGAGCGCTATTTTCCGTCCACGCCATTTCACGGCGGCTTCGGTTTGTTGAATTTGCACGGTATTCCCAAACCAGTCTATCGCGCGTTCGAACTGCTGCACGACGTGGGAACCGAGCACTCACTGGTCGACGGACTGCACGAGACCGTCGACTGCTCGCTCATCAGAAAGGAATCCAGCGTCACGATATTGCTGACAAATCACACGACTCCCGGCCATTCAATTGAGACGGAACATATCGAGATTCGACTCGATAACGCTCGCGAACCCGTCGCGGCCTACGTGAAACGAATCGACGACGAGCATGCAAACGCGAAACGATTGTGGGTCGAGATGGGCCAACCGGAGTATTTGGGCCGCAAAGAGGTCGAGCAGTTGGAAGAAGCATCGCAATTAAAAACTGAAACACAGCGCTTCAGTTACAGTGATGGCGTTTTGAGTCTAAAGATTAACTTGCCTGCTCACGCTGTGGCTGGGATCACGATAGAATTCAAACCTGAAACAACCGCAAACGCATGAAAGTACTCGAACCTTCCCTCAACGACGAAGATCTCGATCGACTCGAACGCGACACCTTCAGTTACTTCGCGGAAGAAACAAACCTCGAAAACGGCCTTGTCGCCGACAACACGCGCGAAGATTCACCGTCGTCGATCGCAGTCGTCGGTTTTGCGCTCACAGCTTATCCAATCGCCGTCGAGAGGGGGTATATGAAGCGTGCGGAAGCGGTGAAGCGCGCTCTAGTGAGTCTGCGTTTCTTCAACGATGGACCACAGGGTCCACACTCGGAAGCGATCGGGTACCACGGTTTTTACTACCATTTTCTCGACATGAAGACCGGACGTCGTTTCGGCAACTCCGAAATCTCCACGATCGACACCACTTACCTCATCGCTGGAGCATTAACCGCGGCCGCCTATTTTGACCGCGACACGCGGGAGGAACGCGAGCTGCGCCAGCTCGCGGAGGCGCTCTACCATCGCGCTGACTGGCATTGGGCGCAGAACAAAGCGTTAACCGTCAGTCACGGATGGAAACCAAAGACGAAGTTCATCAGATATCGCTGGAGCGGCTATAGCGAAGCGCTGATCCTCTACGTTCTCGGACTTGCTTCTCCAAGCTATCCACTTCCTGAAGAGAGTTACCGGGCCTGGACCAGGACTTACAACTGGAAGCGGATCTATGGTCACGAGTTTCTTTATGCCGGTCCACTCTTCATTCATCATCTCTCGCATATGTGGATCGACTTTCGCGGAATTCAGGACGAGTACATGCGTGGCAAGGCGATCAACTACTTCGAAAACAGCCGGCGCGCGATTTATGTGCAGCAGCAATATGCGATGCGCAATCCAAAGAAGTTTGCCGGCTATGGACGATTCGCCTGGGGCATCACCGCGAGCGACGGACCTGGACCAGCGGTCCAGCGCGTGAACGGAAAAAGGGTCAAGTTTCACCCCTACCTGGCCCGTGGGGTTCCACACGGTCCTGACGATGGAACATTATCGCCCTGGGCCGTTGCTGCGTCGCTACCGTTTGCGCCGGAAGTGGTCCTGCCGACGTTGCGACGGATCAACGAGGACTACCCGGACATAACGAGCGAGTATGGCTTCAAGTGCAGTTACAACCCCACATTTCGCGCGGGGAAACGGAAGGGCTGGGTGTCGAAGGGATATTACGGCCTGGACCAGGGGCCGATAGTGATGATGATCGAAAACTATCGCTCGGGCTTTATCTGGCGACTGATGCGTCGCTGTCCTTACATCGTCAACGGCCTGCGCCGCGCCGGGTTCAGCGGTGGTTGGTTAGGTCGATAGACCCCGGGGTTCGCGAGATAACTTGCGGGCGATTACTCGTACCGCAAAGCGATCAGCGGATCGACTTTCGATGCACGCCTCGCCGGGATGTAGCATGCGAGCAACGTGGCGACGATCACGCAAAAAGCGACGGCGCCAAATGTCACCGGATCCGTCGGCGACACTTCAAACAGCAAAGTAGTCATCAATCGCGTCAACGCCAGCGCACCTGCCAGTCCGATCGTCAAACCTGTGATCACGAGCATCATCCCGCTTCTCAAGATGAGCTTCATTATGTCGCGCCACTGGGCGCCGAGTGCGATGCGCAAACCAATCTCACGCGTGCGCTGAGTCACAAAGTAAGCCATGACGCCGTAGATGCCGGCAGTCGCCAGCACGAGTGCGATCGCCGAGAAGATGCCCAACAGCAGTCCCCAAACTCGTGACTGCCAAACCGTATTCGCCGACAACCTCGCCACGGGCATCACGTTGAAAACGCCGGTGTCGGGAGCGACTTGCCAGATCGCTCGTTGTATCTCTTTCGCGAGTGCCATCGGATCGCCCTGCGTGCGGGCGACGAAGTGCGTTTGCTTGCTGTAACTCTGATAAGCCGAATAGTAGAAATCGTAACCGGCTTGATCGACCAAACTATTGTGCTTCACATCACCGACAATGCCGACGATCTCGGCGCAGCCGGAGCCATCGTCGTCACAGTTAACACGTTTACCGAGTGGATCAGTATTGGGCCACACTCGTTCCGCGAAACTCTTACTAATGATAGCCACATCGCGGTGTTGATCACGGCGCACGGTGTCGCGATCGGTGAACACGCGGCCGCGAAGCAGCGGTATGTCCATCACGCGAAAGTAGTCGGGTGAGACGGCTTGATAATTCACTATTGGGTTCTGCTTCTGCTCATCGACGGACTGTCCCTCGATGGAAAACTCGCCTCTGAACCACGGCTTCTGACCGACGAATGGCAAATCGCTGTTTGCAGCAACGGCAATAACACCCGGCACAGTTGCGATCTGTTGCAGCAATTGTTGGTAATGCCGCGACATAAACTCGACGCGATAATCTTCCTGCCGTTTGTAAGTCGGGTTGATTTCCAGATGAAGCACGCCGTCCGCCGTGAAACCCGGAGACGTATTTTGTAAGCGTGTAAACGAGCGCAGCATCAGTCCTGCACCAGCAAGCAACACAACCGCGAGTGCGATCTCGGTTACCACCAGAAAACCACGCATCCGTTGCATGCCCGCGCTCGTGCCGGATTTGCCGCCTTCCTTAAGCGACTGGTCAAGGTCCACTCTTGTCGTTCGCAGCGCAGGTATTAGACCGACGGCGAGCGCAGTCACAAGCGAAATTAACAATGTGAACAGCAGGGCTCGCCCGTCGAGGTCGATTCTCACAAAGAACGGTAGCAACTCTTCCGGCAGCAATGCCACCAGCATGCGGAGACCCCACGCACCCAGCGCGATGCCGCCGGCGCACCCGATCGAAACGAGCAGGAACGCTTCCGAGATCGATTGTCGAATCAGACGTCCGCGGCTGGCTCCGAGTGCTGCTCGCACAGCCAACTCGCGCTCGCGTACCGTCGCCTGCGTCATCAACAAGTTCGCTACATTCGCGCAGGCAATCAGGAGCACAAACCCGCAAGCGCCCAGCAGCAGCCAGAACGAGCGGCGTAGTTTGCCGAACCAGAAGTCACGCAGTGGGACAACAGTCGCAGTCACGGCCGCATTCGTTTCGGGATAGGCTTGCGCGAGGCGCGCGGCGATTTGTTGCATCTCAGCTTGCGCATGTTCTGGTGAGACTCCGGGCTTAAGCCGCGCAATCGTCTGATCTATTCGCTGGCCGCGACTGTGGCGATTGAAGAAACGATCGTCCAACCACCAGAGATCGCTCTGAAACGGAAAACGAAAACCCGGCGGCATCACTCCGGCGATGGTCATGCTGCGCCCGTCGATTCGAATCTGACGTCCCACGACTGCCGGATCACCGGCGAATCTTCTTTGCCACAAGCCATGACTCAGAAGTACGGTGTCAGAAACTCCTGCTTCCGGACCATGACCGAACAAAGGCGCGACACGAAGAGTGGAAAACAGATTTGACGTGCCGAAAGTCAGACTAAGGGTTTCCGTTGCGTCACTAAATTCGAGGTTCGCATTCCAGCGAAGATTGAAAAACGCGAAGTCGTCGAAGACGTTGTTTTGACGACGCCAGTCTTCATAGTCAGGGAACGACACCCCGACCGATTGGCCGTGTTGTTTTGAATCGACCATCACGAGCCGGTCAGGTTCACCGTACGGCAGTGGACGCAGCAGAAACGCATTGACGACGCTGAAGATGGCTGTATTCGCGCCAATACCAAGTGCAAGCGTAACGATCGCGATGAGAGTAACTCCGGGATTCTTCGCCAGCAGTCGCTTGCCGTAATGCAAGTCTTGCAGAAACTCCTCGATTAATCGTCGCATCTGCCGCACCTCACACGCACGCGTTCACAGATCCCGGTCTTTATAAACTTTTTATGCTTTATTTACACCTTTCTTTTTTAGCGACGGCCCGCAAGCCACGTGCGCCATTAGGCCATGCTATAATCCGGCCCACACGCACGCCGGGCATGCCAGTCAGTTTCGAACCGCGCATCATGGGAGGCACGACGAATGTCGGAACTCGTCGTGGGAACACAATCACATCGCGTTAGTTTAATATCCCGCTACCGGCACATTCTGCGTCCCGCTCTCGTGGCACTATCAGTCAGCGCCGCCTACTTCTTCGGCGCGAAGGTTGGATTCGCCCTAACATTTCAGCCGCATCCAGTCTCGACGCTGTGGCCGCCGAACTCGATCCTTCTTGCGGCGTTATTGTTGTCGCCGGTTCGGTGGTGGTGGTTTCTTTTGCTGGCGGTTTTTCCTGCTCACCTTTTATCGCAGCTCAACGCCGACATACCGCTGCCGATGATGTTTTGCTGGTTTATCAGCAACTGCACCGAGGCTCTAATCGAAGCGTCCCTTTTCCGATACCTAAGTAAACACGTTAGCCTCGACACGTCGTACCGCGTGGGAATCTTCATTCTGGTGGCGATTCTTGGTTCATTCCTGTCTTCATTCCTCGACGCGGGTTTTGTCGTGCTGAATCAGTTCGGGACCAGCCCTTACTGGGACGTATTTCGCATGCGGTTCTTCTCAAACGTCCTGGCGTCGTTGACTCTGGTTCCATTGATCGTCACGTGGAAGAGAGGCGGACTTCGTTCACTAACTACTGCGCCGCCGCAGCGATACCTTGAAGCAGCGCTGCTTGCCGCCGGGTTGCTGATAGTTGGCCGGCTCAGCTTTGGAACGCGAGAACTGGTTGAGAACACCACACCGGCGTTGTTGTACCTGCCGTTACCGCTTTTGTTGTGGGCGTCAATCCGGTTTGGACCAAGAGGATCCAGCGCTTCTCTGTTAGTCATTGCCTTCTTTGCGATCTGGGGCGCGATCAATGGTCTTGGTCCATTTACGGGAGCAACGCCCGAACAAAGTGCTGTGTCGGTACAGTCGTTTCTAATTCTCGCGGCCATGATGCTGTTGTTTCTCACGGCCGTGATGAGAGAACGCGATGAGATTTCCCAACACAATCGTGCTCTGTTGAACGCACATCCTGACATGGTTTTTCTGATGTCGAATGAGGGTGTTTACCTGGATGTTCACGCGCGAGATTGCGACAATTTGCTGCTCCATCCGGAACTGTTCCTCGGCAAGAACGTGCGCGAGGTGATGCCGCCTCAACTCGCGGATGAGGTGACCCGGTGCCTGGTGCGAAGTGCCAGCACAGACGAACCTCAAGTGCTCGAGTACTCGTTAGACATGGGTGATGAAGAACGGCATTACGAGGCGCGGCTGATTGGAATGGGAGACGACAAGACGCTCAGCATCGTTCGCGACGTTACCGATCGACAAGTAGCGTCACAAGCCCTGAAAGACAGTCAGCACAAACTTAATCAGAGTCACACTCACGTGCGCAGCCTGCTCGGTCGCCTGATCGACGTGCAGGAGTCGGAGCGCCGCCGTATCTCGCGCGAGCTTCACGACGATCTCAGTCAAAAGATCGCGACGCTCTCGGTTGCCATCAGCCGGCTCAAACGACGACTCCCCCTCTCAGACACAGAAATCATCAACGAACTCGACGATCTGCGACAAAAGACCAACAGTTTGACAAACGAGATTCGTCGTCTGTCCCACCAGTTACATCCCGCGGTCCTCGAACATCTCGGACTTGTAACGGCGCTCGAGTCGTACATCGGGCATTTCCAAGACGAAGAACAGATTGACGTGCGACTAACCGCGGAGCTTGGCGAAGAACGCGTTCCTTTTCAAACGTCCATTTGCATTTATCGTGTTGCTGTGGAAGCCTTGCGTAACGTGTCGCGACATTCCGGCGCCGCTTCGGCCGCTATCTCATTAAGGCGTGAGAATGCTTCGTTGGAGTTGCGCGTGTCAGACTCCGGAAAAGGATTTGACGTCAATGCGTTCAGGAAAGGCGGCGGTCTCGGACTCGTCAGCATCGAAGAGCGTCTAAGACTGTTGCACGGAACTTGTGAAATTCATTCGAGCCCACAGAAAGGTACGACGCTCGTCGCCCGAGTGCCGTTGACGAATTAGCGATATGAACCGAATACGGCTGTTACTCGCCGACGATCACATGTTGTTTGCAGAGGGTCTGCAGAGTTTGTTGCACGACGAGTTTGAACTGCTCGGCACCGTTGGCAACGGTAAGGATCTTGTCGAGGCGACTCTTCGTCTGGATCCGGAAGTGATTCTCGTCGATATTTCGATGCCGGTGCTGAACGGCTTCGACGCCGTGCGACGCATCAGGAAAGACGGTCACAACGCGAAGGTGATCTTTCTGACGATGCACGACGACGAGACTCTTGTGGCGGAAGCATTTCGCTGCGGCGCTTCCGGCTACGTCTTGAAGCAGGCCGCGGGCGAAGAGTTAGTTACGGCCATCAGGGAAGTCGCGCAAGGTAACAACTACCTCACGCCGTTGATCACCAACAAGCCTGTTGGGCCATTGGCCAGTGGACCACCGAAGTTGAGTCTCACGCCGCGCCAGCGTGAAGTGCTGAAGTTGATCAGCGAAGGCATGACGATGAAGGAGATCGCCGTCGAATTGAGTATCTCGACGAGAACTGCCGAGTCGCACAAGTACGAGATGATGGAGGCGCTCGGTGTGGAAACCACCGCCGAACTCATTCGCTACGCCTTACGTCTCGGCCTCATCTCGTAGAGTCGCATAATGAAATTTGCCAAGCGCGTTTTCCTGATCTCCGGCATCTACGGACTCATCGTCGTCCTGCCACTCTACTTTCTGGAAGAAAAGACCGGGCGCGAATATCCACCAGCGATCACACATCCTGAGTATTACTACGGTTTCGTCGGTGTCACTGCTGCGTGGCAGATTCTGTATCTGATGATCTCGACAGATCCGGTCCGCTTTCGACCCCTAATGATTCCGCCG
>Ga0209485_1000174_pt1 | contig 21166 bp, 20 predicted proteins | sample NCAS100_FD_187516 | JGI IMG/M metagenome (GOLD analysis project Ga0209485, IMG submission 187516) | Agricultural soil microbial communities from Utah to study Nitrogen management - NC AS100 (SPAdes) (version 2) | ecosystem: Environmental > Terrestrial > Soil > Agricultural land | place: USA... | reverse complement strand
CAGGGTGAGGAAGACCAGCACGACGCCCAAGGCGGAGACCGGGGCCATGAAGAAGGCGTGGGTGACCCACGCGGCGAGGCCGAGCTTGACGTCCAGCCCCTTCTGCCAGGCCTGGCGGTAGAAGCGCCGGGCGTTCTCCCATTCGGTTCTGAACTCCGGCGGCTCGGTCTGGCCGCTGGCGAGCCGGCGGGCCTGCACCCGCGCGACGACCGGATCGATGACCGGGCGGGCCAGCGCGTAGGGGATGGCCGCGAGCATGGACACGCCGGGATTGTTCCCGATATGACAGCCGCGTCCCGGAGTCTCGAAGAGATCGGGATGCAGTCCGCAGTACCCTTCGAGGGTGAAGGAGAAGTGATCGCCCAGCGCCAGCGCCGGATAGTGCTCGCGGACGATGTCGGTGGCAAAATGCAGCGCATAGACGATCCAGGCGGTCCAGAAGAGCCGCCACGCGATTTGCCGTCTCGTGAGAACGTGATCGTCAGTGTTGGACTGGGGGGGCATCAACGCTAAATTAGGGACCACTACCCATGCCATGCAACCTGGTCTCCGTGGTCGTCCCAGTCTACAACGAGGCGGAGGTCATCGGCGAGATGTACCGCCGGCTGACCCACGTCGCTTCCAACCTTTCTGACCTCGAGTACGAGCTGGTGGTGGTGGACGACGGCAGCCGGGACCAGAGCTATGCCGCCCTGGTGGCGCTGGCCCGGAACGACCCCCGGCTCCGGGTGCTGAAGCTGTCGCGCAACTTCGGCCACCAGACCGCGATCACCGCGGGCATCGACGTGGCCCGGGGCGATGCGGTCGTAATCATCGACGCCGATCTCCAGGATCCGCCGGAAGTCATCCCCGAGATGGTGCAGCGCTGGCGCGAAGGCTTCGACGTGGTCTACGGAGTGCGCGCCAAACGCGCGGGCGAGACCATGATGAAGCTGGCCACGGCATCCGTCTTCTACCGCATGCTGGACCGGATGACCAATGTCTCGATCCCGGTGGACGCCGGGGACTTTCGCCTGATGAGCCGGCGCGCGGCCGACCAGCTGCGCGCCATGCGGGAGAAAGACCGGTTCGTCCGCGGGCTGATCAGCTGGATCGGGTTCCGGCAGGCGAGCATTCCGTATCACCGGGAAGCGCGCTTCGCCGGGACGACCAAGTATCCGCTCCGCAAGATGCTCAAGTTCGCCGTGGACGGGCTCACCTCCTTCAGCACCTTGCCGCTCAAGCTCGCCACCTGGATGGGTTACCTGGCCTCCGCCTTCGCGTTCATCTACCTGGCGTCGGTGTTCGTCCAGAAGTGGCTGGGGCGAACCGTGGAGGGCTGGGCGACGATCATGGTGGCGATGCTGTTCATGGGCGGGGTCCAGCTGATCTGCCTGGGCATCATGGGCGAATACATCGGGCGGATCTTCACCGAGGCCAAGGGGCGCCCCCTGTACGTGGTGGAGGAGTTCGTCAACGGAGATCAGGCCGGCCGCGCCTGAGCGCGGTGGCCGCGCCGATGGCCCGGATCTTCGTCACCGGCGGCACCGGCTTCGTGGGGCGGACGGTGGTGGGAGCCCTGCTCGCGCGAGGTCATAGCGTGGATGGGCTGGTGCGGAACACGCCGGCGCCTCAGGGAATGCGCGGGATTCCGGGCGAGCTGCTGGCCCCGGAGAGCTACCGATCGGCGCTGGCCGGGGCCGATGCCGTCATTCATCTCGCGGCGGCCACCGGCAAGGCCAGCGCCGCTACCCACACCCGAGTCAATCTCGAGGGCACCCGCGCGATCGCCGCTGCCTGCGCCGCGTCCCGGCGGCCGCTGCTCTTCGTCAGCAGCGTGGTGGTGCAGTACCCCGATCATTCCCGGTATCCCTACGCGGCGGCCAAGGCGGCGGCCGAAACGGTGGTGCGGGAGAGCGGCGTCCCCCATGTCATCACCCGGCCGACCATCGTCTCGGGGCCCGGCTCACCGGTCATCGGGGCGCTGAGGCGTCTCGCCCTGCTTCCGGTCGTGCCGGTGTTCGGCGACGGCACGGTGCGGGTCCAGCCGGTGGACGTGGAGGACGTGGCGCTGGTCCTGGTGGACACCATCGAGGAGGGATCCTATCGCAATGAGGTGATCGGTATCGGAGGTCCCGAGGTCGTCACCATCGAATCGCTGCTCCAGGCCATCCGGAGCGCGGCAGGACGCCGGCCGGGCCCGGTCGTCCACCTTCCCCTCGCCGCCGTGCTCCCGGCGCTCGGGCTGGCGGCGCGGCTCACCGGAGGGCGTTTCCCTCTCAGCGTGGGGCAGACCGCGCTGTTCCGCTTCGACGGCACGGTGCCTCCCCACCCGAGGACCGAGGCGCGGCGGAGCAGCATGCGCCCGCTGGCCGAGATGCTGCGGCGGAGTCTGGCCGGATGACGGGGACCGGGCTGGTCCAGGAGTGCGGGGTATTCACCCGCCATATCTCCGGGCGGCCCGCGACTCCGCAGGTCGCGGAACAGTACGCCGTGGCCCACCAGGTGCTTTCGGGGATGGAGCCGAGCGACGGTCACGAGCGCTGGCTGCTTCGGGTGGCGCGTCTGGGGCCCGCGGCCTGCCGGATCGCGGATGCCTGGGCCCGCCTGGCCGCCCCGCGGGGCGCGCTCCGCCGCAAGCTGGTGGTCCTGCTGGCGATTCTCGAAGTCAGCCCTCCGTACGCGGAGGAGCTGGATCAGCCCCGGGGCGGTGCCGCCCTGGAATGGATCCGCATCGCGGCATCCGGGCTGGCGTTCGGCGGGGCGCTCGCGATCGGCCTGGTGCTGTTCCTCCCGGCCCGACTCGCGGCCGGTCCCAGACCGGAATGAGCATGCAGGTGACCGTCGTCGGCTCGGGGGCCAGCGGGGTCCACTTTGCGAGGACCGCGCTGGCCCTGGGCCATCGAGTCATCATGGTCGACGTCGGCCATCAGCGTCCGGCGCCGGTGCTTCCGGATGCCGGCTTCACCGACCTCCGGGCACGCCTCGAGAATCCGGCCGGGTATTTCCTGGGGACAGGATTCCAGGGCGTGGTCACTCCCGGGCACGGGGAGTATTACGGCTTCCCGCCGGGCAAGGACTACGTCTTCCGGACTCCGCCCGGGTTCGGCTTCAATGCCCGGGGGTTCGCTCCGCTGGTCTCCTTTGCGCGCGGCGGGCTGGCGGAGGCGTGGACCGGCGGCTGCTACCCGTTCAGCGACGACGATCTCGAAGACTTCCCGTTTGATCACGCGGCGCTGGCGCCGTTCTACGGGGAGGTGGCGCGGCGCATCGGGGTGACCGGCGTGGCGGATGACCTCACCCGCTTCATGCCGCTCCACGACGGGCTGCTCCCTCCGCTCGAGCTCGATGAGCACTCGGCGGAATTGCTCGCGGGGTACCAGCAGCATCGGCGCTACTTCCAGACCGGCCTGGGCTGTTATGTGGGACGCACCAGGGTCGCCACCCTGAGCGTCCCCTTGGGGGACCGGCAGGAGTGCACCTACCTGGGCCGATGTCTCTGGGGCTGCCCGCGGGAGGCGCTCTATACGCCTTCGATCACCCTGCGGGAATGTCTGGGGGATCCCGGCTTCACCTACCTGCCCGGTCTCGAGGTCCGGCATTTCCGGGTGGATGCCGAGCGCCGGGTTACCGCCATCGTGGCGGCGTCACTCGACGATGGATCGGTGCGGGAGATTCCGGTGGAGCGGCTGGTCCTGGCGGCGGGGACCCTGCAGTCCGCCGGCATCGTCCTGCGGTCGGTGCACGCGGCCACCGGCGAGATTGCCCGGCTGCCCGGACTGATGGACAATCGGCAGGTCCTGGTGCCCTTCGTGAACCTGCGGCGGGTGGGGCGGCGATACCGCGCCGATCGCTATCAATACCATCTCATCGGGCTGGGACTCACTACCGACGACCCGCGGGCCCACGTGCACGGGCAGCTCACCACCCTGAAGACCGCCCTGATGCACCCGATCATTCAACAGCTGCCCTTCGACCTCCGGACGTCGCTTGGGCTGGCGCGGGCGGCGCACGGCGCGCTGGGGGTGGTGAACCTCAACTTCCATGACACCCGGCGGGAGCAGAATGCGGTGACACTGGCGAGTGAAGGCGGAACCCTCCGGGTGGCGATCGAGTACGCCCCGCCCGCCGATGAGCCGGCCCGGCTGGACGACGCGGTGCGCCGGCTACGGGCGGCGCTCTGGCGGCTCGGGTGCCTAGTTCCGCCGGGCATGGCCCACATGCGCCCGATGGGGGCGAGCGTGCACTACGCCGGAACGTTTCCGATGACCCGGGAGCCCGGGCCCTGGACCACCGATGCCGGTGGCCGGAGCCGGGACTTTCCCAACCTCTGGTTCGCCGACGGCTCCACCTTCCCGAGTCTGCCGGCCAAGAATCTCACCTTCACGCTGATGGCCAACGCGACGCGGGTTGCGCACCATGCCACTGAGGGCGGCTGAACCAGGTGCTATTCCTCCGCGTCCTGGGAAAGCGCCTTGACGCTGCGCCAGGCCCCGGTGATTTCATCGAAGAAGGCGTACTCCTCCTTCAACTTTGTCACGATTCCCGGATCGGCCAGCGTGGTGGTGTCGCCCAGGGTGCGGCCCTCCGCGATGTCCTTGAGCAGCCGGCGCATGATCTTGCCGCTCCGGGTCTTGGGCAGGTCTCCACTGAAGAAAATGGCGTCGGGCCGGGCGATGGCGCCGATCTTCTTCACCACGTGGTCCTTGAGGTCCTCCTTGAGCTCCATCGTTGCGGCCTGGCCTTCCTTGAGGGTGACGAACGCCGCGAGGGCCTGACCCTTGAGCTCGTGGGTCTTCCCTACCACCGCGGCTTCGGCAACACTTGGATGGTCCACCAGGGCGCTCTCCACCTCCATCGTTCCGATGCGGTGCCCCGCCACGTTGAGCACGTCGTCCACCCGGCCCAGAATCCACCAGTACCCGTCCTGGTCCACCTTGGCGCCGTCGCCGGCGAAGTATTTCCCGGGGAAGCGGCTCCAGTAGGTGTCCCGGTAGCGCTGGTCGTCGCCGTAGATGGTGCGGAGCATCCCGGGCCAGGGCTCGGTGAGGGTGAGGAAGCCGCCGCCCTTTTCGATCCGGACCCCGGCGTTATCCACCAGCTCCGCGGAGATCCCGGGGAAGGGAATCGTGGCCGAGCCGGGCTTGGTGGTAGTGACGCCGGGGAGAGGTGTGATCATGATCCCGCCGGTTTCGGTCTGCCACCAGGTGTCCACGATGGGGCAGCGGGTCCCCCCAATGTGCTCGTGATACCAGATCCAGGCCTCGGGATTGATCGGCTCACCCACCGATCCGAGGAGCCTGAGGGAGGAGAGGTCGTGCCGGGCGGGGTGCTCGACTCCCCACTTCATGAAGGCCCGGATGGCGGTCGGCGCGGTGTAGAGGACGCTCACCCCGTTCCGCTCGATCATGCTCCAGAAACGATCCCGCTCGGGCCAGTCGGGGGCGCCCTCGTACATGAACACGGTCGCGCCATTAGCCAGGGGTCCGTAGACCACGTAGGAGTGCCCGGTGACCCATCCGATGTCGGCGGTGCACCAGAAGAGATCCTCCTCCCGGAGGTCGAAGACATACCTGGTCGTCGCAGCGGCCTGGGTGAGGTACCCGCCGGTGGTATGGACGATGCCCTTGGGCTTTCCGGTCGTCCCCGAGGTGTACAGGATGAAGAGCAGATCCTCCGAATCCATCGGCTCGGGGGCAGCGGTCAGGGGCGCATCGTCGAGGAGGCGATGCCACCAGTGGTCGCGGCCCTCCTGCATCTTCGCGAAGGCTTCGTCGCCCTCGGCTCCGGGCCGCCGGCGCACCACGAGGACCTGGCGGATCGAGGGGCAATCCGCCAGCGCTTCATCAGCGAACCGCTTGAGGGGGATCACCTGGCCGCGGCGGTACCCCGCGTCGGCGGTGACGAGGGTGGTCGCCTGGGCATCGTTGATCCGGTCCCGGAGCGATTCGGCGGAAAAGCCGCCGAAGACGACGGAGTGCACCGCGCCGATCCGGGCGCAGGCGAGCATGGCGATGGCCGCCTCAGGGATCATCGGGAGGTAGATCGCCACCCGGTCCCCCCGGGCCACGCCGAGCCGGCGGAGGGCGCCGGCGGCGCGGTTGACCTCGCGGGAGAGCTCCCAGTAGGTCAGGGTCCGCCGATCGCCCGGCTCTCCCTCCCAGATCAGGGCCGCCTTGTTCCTCCGGGGCCCCGACAGGTGCCGGTCGAGGCAATTGACCGAGACGTTGAGCTTGCCCCCCACGAACCACTTCGCGTGCGGAGGAGTCCACTCCAGGACGGAGGACCAGGGCGTGCTCCACTCGAGGCTCCGGGCTTCTTGCTCCCAGAACGCCAGTCGATCAGCCGCGGCGCGCTGGTAGAGCTCGGCGGTCCCGCTGGCCCGGTCGGCAAAATCCGGGGACGGGGGGAAGCGGCGTTCTTCCGAAAGAAGAGTATCGAGCTGTTCGCTCATGGGGGCTGGGGGTTGGGTGTTGGGTGTTCGGGACTGAAGGCTGGCTGAAGACTGATGGCTCCTGCCGTGTTACCACAAGGGCGCGCGCTGCAGCAGGGTGCGCCGCACGACGCATGCTGCATTGACGCAGATCCCCATGGCTTTCGCGGAGTGCGGGGCGCGCGCTTCATTCCGCGCCCAATCGTCCCCGGTAAGTGGTTCAAGATCGGGGAGTTGGTCGGTGGCACCGTCCTCGCCATTCGAGTGGCCAGGAGGTGCCCATGTCGGCCACGCAGGCAACAGCCCGGAACATCACCGCCCCGGAAGAGCTGGGTCTCGAGACCCGTCTTGCGTTCCGGGAAGTCGTGACCCGGGAGCTGGCCGAGATGCCGGATGGAGGCATCCTGATCCTGGATCTGACCCGCACGGTGAAGGTGGATTCCGCCGGCCTGTCGGTGCTCATGCTGATTCAGCGGCAGGCAGCCGACCGGAGCCAGCGGGTGGTGCTGCGCAAGCCCACCGAAGAGCTGCGCTACCTGCTCGCCCTGACCCTGATGACCGACCTCTTCGAGATCGAGCCGGGACAGCCGTAGCTATATTGCCGCGGTGACCGGCGCCCCCTCTCCGGCAACATCCCCACTTCTCCACGCCACCTCCCTGGAGCGCCGATTCGGCGCGGTCCGGGTTCTCCGGGGCATCTCGCTCACCGTCGGTGCGGGAGAGTGCCACCTCATCGTGGGCCCCAACGGCGCCGGGAAGAGCACCCTGCTCCGGGTCCTGGCCGGCCTGGCCCGCCCGAGCGGTGGCGCGGTAACCCTCCAGGGGACCGCGCCGGGACGGGAACCCGCATCCCGACGGGCCATCGGGCTGCTCTCTCACCAGAGTCACCTCTACGACGATCTGAGCGCGGCCGAAAACCTGGCCTTCGCCGCCCGGCTCTACGGCGTGCCCGACCCGGAGGGCACCGCCCGGGGCCGGCTGGCCGCGCTGGGCCTTGAGAAGCGGGCCGACGAGCCGGTGCGCCGGCTTTCCCGGGGCCTGCTTCAGCGGGTGGCGATTGCCCGGGCAGTGCTGCACGCACCCTCCCTGCTGCTGCTGGATGAGCCGTTCACCGGACTGGATCCCCACGCCACCTCCCAGGTGACCACGATGCTCCGCGCCGAGCTCCTCCGCGGGGCAGCGGTGGTGCTGGTCAGCCACGAGGTGCGGGAGGCCTGGCCGCTGGTGACCCATGCCCACGCCCTGATTCTGGGAGAGTGGGCGGTGACGGGGCCGGTTGCGGGCACCGCCGACCAGTTCCTGGCGCGCTACCGGGAGGCGATGGATGGGTGAGTTCCTGGGCGCGGCGCTCGCGGTGGCGGCCAAGGATCTCCGGGTCGAGCGCCGCAGCAAGACCGCGCTGGTCTCGGCGCTGGCCTTCGCCGTGCTCACCCTGGTGATTTTCAATTTCGCCCGGGATGCCGCGTCGCTTTCCCGAAGCGCGATGGCGCCCAGCGTGCTCTGGATCACCTTCGCGTTTTCCGGGGTGATCGCGCTCAACCGTTCGTTCGCGCTGGAACGGGAGAACGCGGCGCTCGACGGCCTGCTCATGGCCCCGGTGTCGCGGGCGGCGCTGTTCCTGGGGAAATACCTCGCCAACCTGGCCTTCGTATTCACGGTGGAGGCGGTCGCGCTCCCGCTGTTCGTGGTGTTTTTCGGGGTGGACCTGCGGGGCGCGGTGGGCGGAATCATCCTGGTGGCGGTGCTGGCCACGGCGGGCTTCGTGGCGGTCGGCACCGTCTTCGCCTCCATGACCGTGCGGACCCGGTTCGCCGAGCTGATGCTCCCGCTCCTGCTGCTTCCCTTCATGCTCCCCCCGGTCACCTGGGCGGTGCAGGCCACCGCCCGTTTGCTCTCCGACCGTCCCGCGAGCGAGATTGCGGGATGGATCCGGTTGCTCGGTCTCTATGACCTGGTGTTCATCACTGCATGCCTCCTGGTCTTCCCCTCGCTGATGGACGAATGATGCCCGACACCGTGGCCGCCCGCCGGATCGCGTCCCGAGGGCTCGTGCTGATCGCGCTGGGGCTGGTGGCGCTGGCCGGGATCTACCTGCTCGCGCTCGGGTTCACCCCGGTGGAACGATTCCAGGGGCTCCCCCAGAAAATCTTCTATGTCCACGTGCCGGCCGCCTGGTGCGCGCTCCTGGCATTCTCGCTGACCGGCATCGCGAGCGGGCTCTACCTCTGGCTCCGGGACCCCCGGCTCGACCGCTTCGCGGAATCCACCGCGTCGGTAGGCCTCATGTTCAGCATCATCATGCTGACCACCGGGCCGCTGTGGGGCAAACCGGTCTGGGGCACCTGGTGGGAGTGGGACGCGCGGCTCACCTTCACCCTGATCCTGTTCTTCCTTTTCCTGGGCTACCGTGCTCTCCGGACCGCATTGGTGGATCCCGAGGAGCGGGCCCGGTTCAGCGCGGTGGTAGGGATTCTCGGGCTGGTGCTGGTGCCGTTCGTGCACCTCACCGTCTACCTGTTCCGCACCGTGCATCCCCAGCCGATCGTGCTCAAGCCGAGCGAACCCTCGCTGCCCTGGGACATGCTGCGGACGCTCCTGGCCTCGCTGGCCGTCTTCACCGTGCTGCTGATCGGGTTCGTGATGACCCGGTATGGACTGGGGAACGGGGAAGACCGGGGGAATCGGGACAACCGGGAGAAAGGAGACGGAAATGGGCGTTGATGTGCTTCCGGTCAGTAACGCGGGCTACCTGATCGCGGCGTACGTCGTGACTGCGGTGATACTGGTCGGGTATGCGGTGGTGCTTTGGCGACGATATAAACGAGCGAATCGGGAGTAGCGAATAGCGAAGCGGTTGTTCCTCTTAGCTCCTCGCTCTTCGCTCTTCGCTACTCGCTCTTCGCTACTCGCTACTCCCCAGACCGAAATACCAAGACTGCATTGATGCCTCCAAACCCAAACGAATTGCTCACTACGTATTCCGGCCTGGCCTCCCGCCCGGTGCCGCGCACGTAGTCCAGGTCGCAGGCGGCGTCGGCGGTCTCGAGATTGACACTGGGGGGGAGCCAGCCGCGTTTCATTGCCAGGGCGCAGATGGCGGCTTCGATGGCGCCACTCGCCCCCAGCGCGTGCCCGTAGTACCCCTTGGTCCCGCTCACCAGCACCCGTTCGGCGTGTCCATCGAGCGCACTCCTGATCGCGATCGTTTCGGTCGGATCGTTGAGCGGGGTGGATGATCCATGGGCGTTGACGTAGCCAATGGCTTCTTTCGGCACCCCGGCGCCCTTCAAGGCGATGGTGATGGCGCGGGCGGCCTGGCTGCCGTCGGGGAGTGGCGCGGTCATGTGATGGGCGTCGTTGGTCAACCCGTACCCCACCACTTCGGCGTAGACCGGAGCGCCCCTGGCCCGGGCCCGGTCGCGCTCCTCCAGCACCAGCACCGCCGCACCCTCCGCCATCACGAAGCCGTCGCGGCCCTGATCGAAGGGCCGGCTGGCCGAGCCGGGGTCGTCGTTCCGGGTGGACATGGCGCGGATGATGGCAAAGGCGCCGAAGCTGAGCGGCGACAACGGGGCTTCCGACCCGCCGGCGAGCATCACATCGGCCTCGCCCCGGCTGATGGCCCGGAACGCCTCCCCGATGGCGATGGCGCCGGACGCGCAGCTCATGCCGTTGGTGATGTTGGGCCCCGAGATCCCCAGCTCGATCGCCAGGTTGCAGCTTGCGGCGCCCACGAAGACGGTGAGCGCGAGTCCCGGCTCCACCGCCCGCACCCCCCCGGCGAGATACTTCTCGTGCTCCCGCTCGGCGAACTCCACTCCGCCCAGCGCCGAGCCCATCATTGCGCCGACGCGGTCGGGATCCTCGGTCGCCAGCTCGAGCCCGGCGTCGGCGATGGCGAGACGCGCGGCCGCCAGGGTGAACTGGGAGCAGCGGTCGAGGCGCTTGGCCCGCCGGGGATCCATCCAGGCGGTGGGATCGAACCCCTCCACCTCGGCGGCGAGCTGGCTCCGAAAGGGAGAAGGGTCGAAGCGGGTGACCCGCCGCACCACCGAGCGGGCGCTCTGGAGACCGGTCCAGAAGTCTTCGGGGCCGACACCGATGGGTGTGACGGGACCGATTCCGGTGATCACGACGCGCCGGTCAGGCATCGGCCGCCTCCGCCGCGCTGGCAATCCCCTTGAGCGTGCGGGAGGCGATCCCGCTCACGAACACCGGCCCGATGACGAAGTCGGCCGCCCAGGGCCCGATGAGGGGCCAGCGGGGGCCGCGCCATTCGTGCACGATCGTCGCGAGGGTGCCGGAATCCTTCGGCTCCATGGTCCAGAGCACATCCATGCCGCGGGTGACGCCGCGCAGGTGGCGATAGCGCACCTCGCGGCGGGTCGCGTCGACCCGCATTTCCGATTCCCACCAGGTCGGCCAGTTGAAGGGTCCGAAGGGGCGGTAGGCCGCCATCTCCACCAGCCGGGCGCCGTCGGTGCGCGGGTCGTGGAGCCGGACCCAGCGATAGTGGGGCAGGATACGAGGCCAGCGCTCCACTTGCGACGCATGCCGGAAGACCCGCTCCGGCGGCGCGTTGATCCAGCGCGCGTCCACGGTGTGCATCAGGCCTCCGGGCGCCAGACCGCGACCAGCCGGGCACCGGGCCGCCGGGCCACCGGCGCCCGAATGCCCGCCTGGCCGAGCAGGTCGCCGAGCGACGTCGCGCTGAAGCCGCGGCGGAGGGACGTCACCCCGTCCCGCACGGTGTGGTGGTCGAAGCCGAGGAGACTTCCCGCCACCCGAAATCCCAGCGCGGCGACCGAGGAACGGCGCAGGTCGGCGACGATGACCGCGTGGCGGGCCACCCGGTTGCATTCGCGGAACAGGTGGACGATCGCCGGAGGCGAGAAGTGGTGGGCGACCTGGCTCAGCAGCACCAGGTCGATGCTGCGGCTTCCGAAGGGCAGGGCGCCGGCGTCCCCCACCAGTACTGGAAGGCCGAGGCTTCGGGCCATCCGGGCTGCACCGGTATGCCGTTCCAATCCCAGGGGCTCCAGCACGATCCCCCGGGTGGACGCCCAGGCCGCTGCCATCCGGGGCAGATCCCCCATGCCGGTGCCGACATCCACCATAGTCCAGCGCGCACCCGGGCTCCCGCCGGCGAAGGCGCGCTCCAGGCCGTAGCGAACCGCCGCCGCGCCGCCGAACCAGCGGTTGGCCCGTCCGATGTTGCGAAGCGACGCGCAGACCAGCGCCGGCTCCGCGGCGGGGTCGTCGAGCAGTTCGACGCCGGGGGCGGGCTCGAGACGGATCATGGCACTCCGGCGGTGACGTAGCCGCCGCGGTAGTACATGAGGGGATGGCCCTTGCCCACGTGTCCCCCGACGATGCGGCCCACGAAGATGGTGTGATCGCCGGCCTCGAATGAGGCTTCCGATTCGCAGGTGATGGTGGCCAGCACGCCGTCCAGCAGGATGAAGCCGTTCTCGTCGCGGCGGTAACCGATACCGTCGAAACGCCGGCTCAGGTTCCCGGCGAAGCGACGAGAAATCGCCTCCTGGCCACTTTCCAGGATGTTGATGGCGAAGCGGGCGGCCCGGCTCAGGACCGCGTGCATCTCGGCGGCGTGGTCCACGTTGACCGACATCAGCGGCGGGGAAAGCGAGACCGAGGCAAAGCTGTTGGCGGTCATGCCCGCGGGATGTGCGTCGGCGTCCTGGGCCGTGATGACGACGACACCGGTGGCGAAATGGCCGCAGAGCTGGCGGAATTCGGCGGGATCCACGTCACGGAGCGGCATCAGAAGACGACCTGGGAGAGGAAAACCGGGTTGAGCACGGCGCGGGCCGGCACGAAGTCACCCGTCACGCCGATCAGGGTATGGGCCAGTCCGCGGCGCTCCAGCCGCTCCACCGCGCGATCGAAGAGCGTGGGAGCGAGCATGGCGTAGCCGATCGCCCGCTCCACGATCCACTTGCCGACAAACGCCGCCCGCCGGGCGCGGGCGTAGGGGTGGAGCGCTGAACGGGAAACCGGTCCGGCCGCCGCGAGCGCCGCGAGGAGCACCGGCTCGGCCAGCTCGGCCCCGCGCAGCGCGGCGCAGATGCCCTCCCCGGTAAAGGGGTCGAAGAAGTCGGCCGCATCTCCCACCAGCAAGGCTCCGGGCGCGGTCACCCGGCGGGACCAGGCCGCGAAGGGTCCGGTGACCAGCACCTCCCGCACCAGCGAGGTACGCGCCACCCGTCCCGCGACCCCGGGGAAACGCTCCAGCTCCTCGAAAAAAAAGTCTCTCGGGCCTCCCCGGGCCCGGGCCGCCCGCGCCGCCGGGACGACCAGTGCCACGTTGGCGATGCCGCCACCCAGAGGATTGAGCCCGACGTACCCGGCGGCGCTCACATGCATTTCGGCGGTGTCGCGGAGCCCGGCGACCTCGCTGACGTGGGCGGCGAAGCCGAAGCGGCGGAGCGTGGGGGGGCGGCGGTCGCCGATGCTTCCGGCAACCAGGGAGTGAAGCCCGTCGGCGCCGATGGTGACCCGGGCTCGGATCTCGCGAACCGCTCCCCCGGCGTCCATCACCGTGAGCCCCTGGACCGCGCCGCGCTCGACCAGCACGCCGCGAACCGCGGTGCGCTCCACGACCTCCGCTCCGGCCTGTCGGGCGCCCTCCACCAGGGTCGCATCGAGGAGACGGCGGGAGATGGACAGCCCGGTATCCCGGAAGGGGGCGTGGCCGGCCCGGGCGAAGAGCCCGGTAAGGCGCGATCCCCTGGGGGCGGCGACCGAGGTCCCCCGGATCCGGTGGCCGCCGCGACGCTCCAGCGATTCCAGCAGGCCGAGCTGGGCCAGGTGGCGCACCCCCTCGGGACTGGAGTATTCGGAGCAGATCTTGTCGCGGGGGAAGGTGGCCCGGTCTACGACCAACACCCGGACCCCGGCGCGCGCCAGGCGGAGGGCGGTGGCCGCACCGGCCGGTCCGGCGCCGGCAATCAGGACATCGGGCGAGCGGATCATCGTTCCGAAGAATAGCCGCGACGGCTATATTGTCGCGTCGTGACCCCTCCCGAGACCATCCACGCCCTCATCCCCCAAAGCCTCCTCGAGGCAATCCGCAATCTCGACACGCCGCTGGACGACGGGCTCAACGAGCTGGCGGAGGAAACAGTCTCCAAACGGCTGGGCCTTTCGACTACCGTGGCCCAGCAGATCGAGCGCTACCGCGAAACCGCAGAGGGCGACGGGAAGGTTCCCGCCGAAGAGGCGATTTCGGTCTTCCGCCTGGTGGGCCGCCGGCCGGACGCGACCCTGGTCTACTCCGACGCGGGGCGGCGGGCGGCGCGTTACGCCGCCCGCGCCGCGGGCGTGGGCACCAAGGTGTTGCTCGGGGTGAGCCCCGGGGCACTCAAGCGGCATTTCGGGATTCGATCTGCTGCCCGAGTCGCCAGCAAGCTGCTGGGCCTCGAGATCAACCTGCGCTCGGGAAATCCCCAGGTGCGGCTCAAGGAGTCGCTGGCGACACGGGCGGGTTTTCCGGGGCCGGGATGCTACTTCTACAGCGCGGTGATCGCCGAGCTGCTCCGGGTGGCCAGCGGATTCGAAGGCGCCATGATCCACGAGCGCTGCCGGGCCCTGGGAGACGATCACTGCTTCTGGCGGGCCACCGAGGCCGGGGGATACGAATGATCAGGCGGTTCGGCGCCGACGATCAGGCCGCACTGGCGTCGGGGCTGGCCCGCGCCGGGGCCGATGGATGGCTGCTGTTCGACTTCCAGGGTCACAATCCCATCGCCGGCCGGATGCTCGGCCTGGGAGGACTGGGCTCCCGCCGGATCTTCGTGCTGCTCCGCCCCGGCGAGGAACCGGTCGCGGTGGCCCACAAGATCGAGCTCCAGCCCCTCGCCGGGTTCCCCGGGCGGGTGGTTCCCTATGCCATGTGGCAGGAGCTGCACGCCGCCCTGAGCGAGCTGGTTCGGGGGAAGACGGTGGCGATGGAGGTTTCTCCCCGCAACGGGGTGCCCTACCTGGACCGGGTTCCTCACGGGGTGGTCGAGCTGATCGAGTCGCTGGGCGCCCGGGTGGTGTCGAGCGAGCCGCTGGTGACCCACTTCGTGGCGACCTGGAGTGCCGAAGAAGCGGCGGGACACTTCAAGGCCGCGGAGGCCCTGGCGCGGATCGCCCGGGAGGCGCTCGGGTTCGCGGTGCGCCGGGGCGGAACCGGCTTCAGGGAAACCGAGCTCCAGCAGCGGGTCATCGCGGAAATGAAGCGGGAAGGGATCGCTCCCGATCACCCACCGATCGTCGGATTCGGCCCCAACGCTGCGGACGGGCACTACTCCCCGATGCCGGGGAAAGACCGGGCGCTCTCGAAGGACGAGGTCGTGCTGATCGACCTGTTCGGACGGTATCCCGGCGCCATCTCCGCCGATCAGACCTGGATGGGCTTCTCCGGACCGGTTCCGCCCGATGAGGTGCGCCGGGTCTGGGCCGCGGTTCGAGACGGACGCGACGCCGCGCTCGACCTGGTGCGCCGGGCCGGCGCCGAAGGCCGGAGCATTCAGGGCTACCAGGTGGACCGCGCCGCCCGGGACGTGATCGAGAAGGCGGGATTCGGGGAGTACTTCGTGCACCGGACCGGGCACTCGATCGACCGCGACCTGCACGGCTCCGGGCCTCACATGGACGATTTCGAAACCAAGGACGACCGGACCATCCTTCCGGGGTGCGGCTTCTCGGTGGAGCCGGGGGTTTATCTGCCGGGGAGGTTCGGGGTGAGGAGCGAAGTAAATGTGTTCTGGGGGAAGGAGGGGCCGGTGGTGACGCCGTCGGAGATTCAGAGGGAACTGATCGTGACAGGATAGCGGAGAGCGGGAAGCGGGGAGTGGGAACCTCAGACCCCAACTTTCAATTCCCCGCTATCCGCTATCCGCTATCCGCTATCCGCTCCCCCTCCTACCGCGCATCCGGCACATCCAGAATCACGATTTCCGGCGCGGCCGCCCGCTTCCAGAGCGGCATCTGCTTGTCCACTCCCATCGCACAGAAGAGCAGCGCCAGGTAGAGCAGGGAGTACCTGTACATCCGCCAGGCGGTGGGGGTGACCTGTTCTTCCCGGAGCAGCCGGACGCAGTACCAGAGCAGACGTCCGCCCAGCAGCACCGCCACCACCGCATAGAAGATTCCCTGGGTCCCGGCCAGGGTCGGGAGCAGGGTGAGGGGCAGCAGCATGAGGGTGTAGCCGAGCATCTGGATCTTGGTCTCCCGCGCGCCTTTCACCACCGGCATCATGGGGACTCCGGCCCTGGCGTAGTCCTGCTCCTTGATGAGGGCCAGGGCCCAGAAGTGGGGCGGGGTCCAGTAGAACACGATGGCAAAGAGGTACAGCGCGGTGAGTCCCAGCGAGCCGGTCATGGCGGCCCAGCCCACCAGGGGGGGGAAAGCGCCGGCCGCGCCGCCGATCACGATGTTCTGGGGGCTCGAGCGCTTGAGCCACATCGTGTAGACGAACACGTAGAAGAGGAGTCCGGCCAGGGCGAGCCAGGCGGCCAGCGGATTGGCGAACCGCCAGAACAGCGCGAAGGACACCCCGCCCAGGGCGATGCCGAAGAGCAGCGCCGCGCCGGGGGCGAGCCGTCCCGCGGCCACGGGACGGAGCCGGGTCCGCGCCATGTGCAGGTCGATATCGCGGTCGAACCACATGTTGATGGCGTTGGCCCCGCCGGCCATCAGAAAGCCGGCGAGGAGGACCCAGCCGATCAGCGAGAGCGGAGGCGGGCCCCGGTCGGTGATGAACATCGGGGCGACCGCGGTCACCAGGAGCAGGGAGATGACCCGGGGTTTGGTGAGGGCAACGAGATCTCTGACGAGCGACAATTGGTTCCAGGAGCTAGGGAGCTAGGGAACTAGCGAGCTAGGGGGTACAATATAGTGTATCGCGTCTCCCCCTAGCTCCCTAACTCCCTAGCTCCCTAGCCCCTTACACTATGCCGAACGACACGCGGGATTCGTGGGGCGAACGGCTTCCCCGCACCGTGGGCCTCCTCCCCGCCGTGATGGTGCTGGTGGGCGTCACGATCGGCAGCGGAATCTTCCGGGTGCCCGCCGACGTGGCGGGGGGACTGGGAACCTCCGGGCCGGTGCTGCTGGCCTGGGTGCTGGGGGGAGTGCTGGCGCTGTTCGGCGCCCTCACCCTGGCCGAGCTGGCGGCGATGTACCCCAGGAGCGGCGGGGTGTTCGCCTACATCGAGGAGGGCATCGGACCGATGCCCGCCTTTCTGTTCGGGTGGTCCCAGCTGGCGGTAATCCGGGCCGCGGCGCTGGGGGCTATCTCCACCATTTTCGCCGAATACTTCAGCTACTTCGTGCCGTTGAGCCCGGTGGAGGTGCAGCGGGTGGCCGCGCTGCTCATCCTGGTGGTGGGTATCCTCAATTACGTGGGCGTCAAGAAGGCGTCGGCGGTCACCAACGTCGCGACCGCGGTCAAGTACGGGGCCCTGATCCTCCTGGTGGTGTTTGCCTTCACCTCGCCGACCGGCTCGGTGCGCAACTTCTCCCCGGTGTGGAGCGGCGCCATCTCGATGTCGGCGCTGGCCACGGTCATGGTCTCGGTGATGTGGGCCTACGACGGGTGGGCGGACCTCTCCTTCATGAGCGGCGAGATCAAGGACCCCTCGCGCACCCTGCCCCGGGCGCTGATCATCGGGACCCTCATGATCATCGCGATCTACCTGCTGGTGAACCTGGCCTACATCTACCTGGTTCCGGTGCCGGAGATCGCCCAGTCCCGGCTGATCGCGTCGACCGCGGTGGAGCGGATCCCGATCCTGGGGGCGGCGGGCGCCGGTCTGATTGCGGCGGTGGTGATGATCTCTACCTTCAGCAGCGTCAACGCCACCATGATGACCAGCCCCCGGATCTTCTTCGGGATGGCGGACCGGGGTCTCTTCTTTCCGGCCATTGCCAGGGTTTCACCACGTTTCAAGAGTCCTTCCACGGCGATCTTCCTGGCGACCGGCCTGGGGGTGGTGTACGTGCTGTTCAACGACTTCAAGGAGCTGGCCGACAAGTTCGTGCTGGGTATCTGGCCCTTCTACATCCTGGCGGTGCTGGCGGTGTTCGTCCTCCGGAAACGGTCCCCCGAGCTGCCCCGGCCCTACCGGGTGCTGGGTTACCCGGTGGTGCCCGCCATCTTCCTGCTGGCCTCGATCGGGATGATCCTCAACGCCCTGATCACCGACCCCAAGAACACCGGGGTCACTTTCGGCATCATCCTGGTGGGCATCCCGGTTTATTACGCCGCCAAGGCCGCGGGCAAGATTCATCCAAAGGACACAGTCAAGGGCGGGTAACGGTCAGGTGAACTGCTTGATTTGGGTCCCGGCGCGGGTAACTTAGGGCGTCTTTCCTCCGCAGGTTCCAATACATCTCGGGGAGTTCGTTCCATGCAGCCAATCGGGCGCGCTATTCGGTTCGGGTCGGCCATCGTGGCACTGCTGGCCGGCGGGAGCTCGGCTCTCGTCGCGCAGGGTGTCACCAGCGCCGCGGTGCAGGGGAGGATTACCTCCGCAACCCGCGGGTCGGTGGAAAACGCCATCGTGGTGCTCACCAACACCACCAATGGCGCCAGGCAGCAGACCACCTCGAAGACCGCCGGCCGGTACAACTTCGAAAATGCGACCCCGGGCGGCCCCTACACCATCGAGGTGCGGGCCATCGGATTCCAGGCTGCGACCAAGACCGGGATCATGCTCACCCTGGGCCAGCGCTATACCCAGGACTTCGAGCTGGCCCAGCAGGTGGTAACCCTGGAGGAGCTCACGGTCATCGCGGCGACCAACCCACTGATCAACAGCGGGCGAACCGGTCCGGCGCAGATCGTGACCGACACGGCAATCCAGCGGCTTCCGCTGCTGGGCCGCAACTTCACCGATCTGCTGCGGACCAGCCCGCAGGTGATGAGCGGGTCCTCGGTCGGCGGCCAGAACAGCAAATTCAACACGATTCTGGTGGACGGCGGCTCAAACAACGACGTCTTCGGGGTGTCCGCCACCCCGGGGGCCTCCGCCGGCGCCAAGCTCATTTCGCTCGAGGCGGTGCAGGAGTTCCAGATTCTGGTGGCACCGTTCGATGTTCGTCAGGGAAGCTTCTCCGGCGGGCTGGTCAACAGCATCACGAAGTCCGGCACCAACAACTTTCACGGTTCGGCCTTCAGCTATTTCCAGCGCCCGGAGCTGGTCGGCGCCGACACCGGGCGGAACAAGCTGACCCCGCAGCAGGAGTTCGACACCAAGCAATACGGCGGCACCCTGGGGGGGCCGATCATCCCGAACAAGTTGCACTTCTTCGCCAGCGCCGACATCCAGTCGTCCCAGCGTCCCTTCTTCGGGCTGGAGGCGACCGAGCCGGCGACCGGCATTCCGGTCGCCTTCGCAGAGCGAGTGCAGCAGATCCTCAGGGACAAGTACGGCTTCGATCCGGGCGGTGTCGAAGCCCCGGGCAATCTCGATTCTCCGGACAAGAATCTGTTCGGCAAGCTCACCTGGCAGGTGGGGGGGAGCACGCAGCTGGAGACGTCCTACAGTTACGTGCGCGCCTTCAACGACGTGTTCAGCCGCAGCATCAGCTCGATGAACCAGCCCACCCGCGATGGCTGGCAGCTTAGCAACAGCGGCCACCGGATCGGGAACACCAACAAGACGCTTCGCACCAAGCTCACGACCCTGATCGGCGGCGGCAACCTCGAGGTGTTGCTGGGCTATTTCCGCAACCGCGACGCGCGCGAGCTGCCCAACCGGGCCCCGCTGATCATGGTGCACGGCGCGCTTCCCAATATTTACCTGGGGGCCGGCGGCGAGAGGTTTTCCCACGGCAATGAGCTGGACCAGGACGTGTACGAGGCCACCGCCAATTTTACTTTCAGTATGGGACGGAACCACCAGATCACGGTCGGGACCCACAACGAGTTTTTCAGCTTCCGGAACCTGTTCGCCCAGAACCGGTACGGGACTTGGAGCTTTGCCAGCGCCGACTCCCTCGATGCGGGCCTCCCGCGGTACTACGAGGCGCTCCTGGAAGCGAGACCGGGAGGATTCACGGCGGATTTTTCGGTCAAGCAGCTGGGGGGCTACATCCAGGACGCCTGGCAGCCCAATGATCGGCTCACGGTGACCGCGGGATTGCGGATGGACGTGCCGCGCTTCAACGACACCCCGACCCAGAACAACAACCCGGCGCTTACCGACACGCTCGGCATCAACACCGGAGAATTTCCTTCCGGAAACATCACCTGGTCGCCCCGACTGGGATTTAACTGGGATCCCATGGGGAACGGCAACACAATCGTGCGCGGCGGGGTGGGGCTCTTCAGCGGCCGGCCGCCCTACGTCTGGATGTCGAACGCCTTCACCGGCACCGGGCTGGAGCAGGTGTCGATCACCTGCAGCCGGATCACCGGCGTCGGCACCCAGGCTAATGTCCCGACCTTTACCGTCGACGTGGACAATCTGCCGCGGGCGTGCGCCGGTGGGGCGGAAGTGGCACCTCCGGCGGCCACGGTCTCCTACTTCGACAAGGACTTCAAGTTCCAGCAAGCGCTCAAATACGCGCTCGGCCTCGATCAGCGGCTTCCCGGCGGGCTGGTGCTGACCTTCGACTGGCTCTATACGACCAATCGAAACCAGATGTACCAGACGGACGACAACGTCCGGCGGGGCGAGGTCAACCGCGAAGGCCGTCAGCTGTACGGAAGACCGACAGCCCAGACGCTGGCGACGACGCTCACCCGGCTTCGCCAGGTGAACGGGGTGACCAATGTCATTCACCATTCCAATCGCAGTGGCGACCGTTCCTGGCTGGCGACGTTCCAGATGCAGAAGTCGTTCTCCGGGGGACTCTTCTTCAGTGCGGCCTACACCCGGGCGAAGTCGGAGGACCTCATGTCGCTGACCTCGAGCATCGCGTTCTCGAATCTCCAGAACACGCCGATCGACGGCACCCTGGAGAATCGGAACCTGCGGCTCTCCGGGTTCGACGTACCGCACAAGATCTCTCTCAGCGGCAGCGCGAATCTGCCGTTCGGCCTGCAGGCCTCCGCGGTGTACACAGCGCGGGCCGGGACGCCCTACGCCTACGTCACCACCAACGACGTCAACGGTGACGGCATCGCCACCAATGATCTCATCTACGTCCCGCTCGATCAGAGCGACATCAGCATCGCCGGCACCAACCAGCAGGCGGATTGGGACCGGCTGAACGCCTTCATCGTCAGCGAGCCCTGTTTGCGGGAGCAGCGGGGCCGGATCATGGAGCGGACCTCCTGCCGCAATCCCTGGCAGAAATTCCTCGACGTGCGGCTCACCAAGGTCGTGCCGACGGTCTCGGGTCAGAGCCTCCAGATTACCGCGGATATTTTCAATTTCCTGAACCTGGTGAACAAGGATTGGGGCATCAACCGGGAGACGGTGTTCTTCCAGCAGCTCGGGCTGCTGACCGGATCGACTTATAACACCAACAACACCGCCACCCAGGCCGACGATCGCTGGAATTACACGGTGCCGGCGACGCTCCCCGCCTTGCGGCGCGCCAATGTCGGCAACTCCCGCTGGCGGATGCAGTTCGGGGCGAAGTATACGTTCTAAGATCAGGGAGCCAGGGAGCTAGGGAGCTAGGGGAAAGCTAGAGGGGGCCGGCGCGGTGCCGACCCCCTCAAGTTTTTACTAGCTCCCTAACTTCCTAGCTCCCTAGGTCCTCACTCGTATCAGCAGCCACACACCGATA
>Ga0209485_1000173_pt1 | contig 21327 bp, 18 predicted proteins | sample NCAS100_FD_187516 | JGI IMG/M metagenome (GOLD analysis project Ga0209485, IMG submission 187516) | Agricultural soil microbial communities from Utah to study Nitrogen management - NC AS100 (SPAdes) (version 2) | ecosystem: Environmental > Terrestrial > Soil > Agricultural land | place: USA... | reverse complement strand
ACGCTCGCATTCATTCGTTACAACTACTATCAAAATGGCTTCGCACGTGATCGAAACCTGCGCGGGCTGGGCTTGCACACTGCCGCAATCGAAAACGATCTAAAAGACCACACGGGTTCGAACGGCTGGGTCATTAATCCTTCGAAGAGCGCGACCGATCACGCGATGCTTTTCATCAATCCTCACCTGCCATTCTTTGGCCCGGGCCAGGTTTATGAAGGCCACGTCCACAGCGACGAAGGCTGGAACTTTACCGGTTACACACGCTTCGGTTTTCCGTTGCCGTACGTGGGCCATAATGAGAATGGCGGTTGGGTAAGTACCGACAATGCCGCGGATCTGACTGACGTCTATCTGGAAACCTTCGACGATCCGGCTCGCCCACTCGCGTACAAGTACGGCAACGAATATCGCATGGCCAGTGAGCACGTGGAAGAGATTAGGGTGAAGACGGCTACTGGACTCGAGACGCGCAAATTTAATATGCGCCAGACGCATCACGGCCCGATCGTTGCGGCGCGCGACGGCAAACTGCTCGCGGTACGCATGGCAAAGTTTGAATCGGACGGTTGGCTGCGCGAGTGGTATGACATGACCCGCGCAAAATCGCTTGCCGCACTGAAACGCGCTATGACGCCGCTGAACATGCTGTTTGGTAACGTGATGTACGCTGATCGTCAGGGGAATACCTGGTATCTCTATAACGGCGCCGTGCCAAGGCGGGATCCTCGTTTTGATTGGACCAAGCCGGTAGATGGCAGCGACCCGGCTACTGAATGGCAGGGTTACCACACGATCGACGAGTTGCCGCAACTCACAAATCCGAAGACCGGATGGATGCAAAACTGCAATACGACTCCTTTTCTACTGACGAGCGAAGGCAATCCGGATCCGAAACAGTTTCCGAAATACATGGTCCAGGAGGGCGACAACCCTCGTGGCGCTATTTCGCGGGAAATCCTTGCGAGTAAACTGAAGTTCACGTTTGAAGAGTGGACACGGCTGGCATTTGACACGCGCGTGATGAACGCCGAGAAGGTCTTGCACGCGTTACTCCTTTTGTTCAAAGAGAAGACTGATAGCAGCGCGCGATTGCGCGAGGTTCACGACGTACTCGCGCAGTGGGATCGGAGAAGTGCGAACGACTCGGTGGCCATGACGATCTTCAGTCTTTATCACGAACGCCGGTTGAGAGATGAAAAGCAGGATCCTCTCGTCGCACTGGCTGGTGTTCTCGATTCACTCGAACGTGATTTCGGAACGTGGAAGGTTGCGTGGGGCACCCTTAACCGGTTGCAACGTGTCGATGAGAGTAAGGGCGGAGAGCTTCAAGATTCGTTTCAAGATTCGCAGCCAAGCCTCGCGGTCAGTGGTGTTAATGGTAATGACGGCGCTGTCTTCACCTTCCACGCCGCTCGGATGCGAGGACAGAAACGCCGTTACGGAGTTGCGGGTGGAAGCTATATCAGCGTTGTCGAGTTTGCGCCGAAGATTCGCGCGCTGTCGATCCACACCTTCGGCGCCAGCGGCGATCCAAAAAGCAAGCACTTTATGGACCAGGCGGCGCTCTATGTCCGCGGCGAGTTTAAGCCCGCTTGGCTGACGCTTGAAGACATTCGTGCAAATCTCGAATCCTCCTACCACCCGGGAGAAGAGCGACGCAAATGAAGCACGAAATCTTACTGTTATTGTGTTTGTCGCAGTGAGACGCGGATAACGTCACGCGGCGTAGCCGATCAAAACTGCAAAGCTTCTTTATCGTGGGTCGCATCTCAGAATAATGTCATCCGTTGAAGCAGATTTTGACAGGTTGGCTCTTCTCGACGAAGAGGGCTGGACCGCAAACAATCACTATCACAACGCTTTGCTCAAGCATGTTCCCCCGGATTGTGAAAACGCGCTGGAGATCGGGTGCGGTACCGGTGCCTTTGCGCGGGATCTGGCAAGGCTTTGCAAGCGAGTGGTCGCATTGGACCTATCCTCTGAGATGATTCGGATCGCACGAGCGCGGTCCGCTCAGTTGGCGAACCTCGAGTACCAATTGGCCGACGCGATGACGTCGAACCTTCCGCCGTCGCACTTCGATTTCGTCTGTTCGATTGCGACGCTTCATCACTTGAAGCAGCGTAAATTGTTACTGAAGATGCGCGACGCCCTCAAGCCGGGAGGTGTTCTGGTGGTGCTGGATCTCGTCCAATCAGAGAGCCTGTTTGAACGGATGCTGGACGCGGTAGCCCTCGGTATGAGTGCGAGTCTGCGGCTGATTCACAACGGTCGCCTCCAGCCCCCTGCCGAGGTTCGTAAGGCGTGGGAAAAACACGGCAAACACGATTCTTACTCAACTGTCACGCAGATGCGCGCGCTTGCCGATGAGATCTTGCCTGCGTCTACTGTCAAGCGATGCCTGTTTTGGCGCTACACGCTGGTCTACCGAAAGTCCTGATCAGCTGCCGACTCAACAAACCCCGATCGTTAGGATTTGCCGAAGATGCCGCCTACCTTCGACGCTGCGTCACCCAGCTTGTCAGTGATACCGCCGGCGCCACTCAGCACATTATCGACTTGCCCGGCGATCGGACTCGGCAACTTCTCTTTCAAGAAACTGGAGACCGTAGTTACAGCGGAGCGTGCCTGGTCTTCCGAAATACCCGTCTTCTCAGTGATGCGTTTGATGAGTTCGTCCATTTCCCTATTCCTTTCTTGACCTTGCTCGATGTTGGTGTGGAACAAGGTATACCACTGATCTCAACGATCAGGAATAGACACTGCTACTTTCGCGGCGATGCTCGGAGCAAAGATTCAAGTTCTTTAGTTGCCTCTTCAACGGTGTGCTTCGCCTCCTCAACCGACTGCGCCGCTTCACGGGCCTCAGCATCGACGGCTTCAGCGCGTGAGACTGCATCGTCGTACGCGGCGGTGGCCTTCTCGAGGAGTGATTCGACCTGACGCTTCTGCTTCTCAGCCTCTTTTACCTGCGCGTTCGCTTTTTTCTGCACTGAGTCGAGATTCTGTACCTTCGCTCGCGCATCGCTGAACGACTTCTTCGCTTCCTGTAATGAAGCTTTAGCAGCCGTGATCTTTGCCTGACGAAACTCTTCGATCCGCCGTACTTCGGCAGTTGTCGTCGTCTTTCCCCGCGTTTTCGAGCTCGACTTGTCTGACCTTCTTGACGGCGTGACACTCTCTTCCATCTGTCCGCCACCGGACATCAACAAAGCAAGTGACTCAAAACTCGGCGGGTCAACATCGTGCGTCAATCGCCCGGGTGTTGGACCATCCGGCAACAACGCGTACGCGGACATCGCCTCGAGTGTCGTTAAAATGCGTCGCATCGTGTCTGGTGAGGGATTGTGACCCGCCTCGGTCAAGATTTCTGTCGCCAACTCTGACAAGCTCGTCAACGACTCCCGCCGCGCTTCGAGCGAGTCGCGCATGCCGGCAACCCTACCCGCAAGCCGTGACGAGGCCGGACGAAAATGTTTACTCGTCGCAATCAACTCGTCGAAGGCATCGCGATGGTTCCAGTAAAGCTGATTCACGGCCCACGCCGAAACTGATGGTTTTCCGAGTAACTTCACGCGGTCGGCATCGTTCGCCCGGCCTTCCTTCTTCAACCGCGTTGCTAGAATGTTACGAGCGCCGGTGAACTCCGCCAACGGCAACGTAAACAAGGAATCGATCGTATCCTCGAGCTTGCCATCTGATCCACCACCATTCGCATCCTTCTTTCCTGCTTTTCTAATCATGGCCCTAGTCTCTCATTGTTTTTGGAAAAGATTAGAGCGAAACTTACTGCCAGGCTTCGATCCGCAACCAAAAACTCGGCGGTCCTTTACCAAATAATCCATCGTCGAGTCTCTGGCGGTACTGGTGCAGTCTGGTTTTTTCTCTCTGCGTAACTCCGCGCTCTCTGCGCCTCGGCGGTGAATTGGGTGGAAAACTTAACACCGCAGACCCGCAGAGGGCGCGGAGTCACGCAGAGTCTGGAAACGGCACCACTACCGTCTCTGGCAATGCACTTCCCTGCCCGGTTTGTGATAAGGTAAAGCCCTCCGACAATTTCGATGAAGTGCTTGCAACTGTCCGCCTCTACACTCGTCTTTTTGTTATCCCTGTCAGTGTACTCACAACAGGCTGATCCGAAGAGGCCCGTAATCGTCCAACCCGGCGCTCCCGGTCAACCAACGAAAACACTTCCCTCTTCCACGCGGGCCAAACTGCCGCCACATTCACCGGCAGACGTGCAGTTCATGCAGGACATGATCATGCACCATGCGCAGGCTGTTGAAATGACCGCCCTGATCGAATCCCACACCGAGAATAAGGACCTCCGCTCGCTCGGTGCGCGAATCAGTCGATCGCAATCAGACGAAATCGGCTTCATGAAGCGGTGGTTAACGGCCAGGGGAGAACCAACTTCACGGCCAATGTCGCACATGACGGGTATGGATATGTCGAGCCACGAAATGCTTATGCCCGGCATGCTCACGCTGAAGCAGATGAACGCGCTGAAAAACGCAAAGAACGAAGAGTTTGATCGTTTGTTCTTGAGTGGGATGATCCAACACCACAACGGTGCTTTGACGATGGTGAAGGACTTGTATGACAGTGCCGGCGCGGGACAGGATGCGGAACTATTCAACTTCGCTACAGAGGTCGACAGCGGCCAACGTGCCGAGATCAAGATTATGCAGAACATGCTGGGTAACACACCCAAAGAGGAGAAATAATGAGTCGAGTATGCGGTCACGCCCTCCGTTTACTAATTGCTGTGTTCGCTTTGTGCCTGTGTTTTGGAAACACGACGCAGGCCCAAACACCATCTCCTTCGCCGTCTCAGGAGTCGACGAAAGCGCCCGAGACGAAACCTGCGAAGGAACCGGAGAACCCCTTTGCTCCTGAACCCGCTGGGCCACTGCCGCCGGGCATGACTGGCTCAGACGCAACTGATCCACGCGCGAAGTTGACGCCTGGATTTTTTGACGCGGGCGAAGCAGCTCTGGGTATGAAGCATGTGCGTTTGGTAAAGAAGCCCGACGTATTTCAACTCGGCTCCGACGATCCTGACAGTCCAAAGGTGCAGCAAACCCTCGGCTTGCTGGGAATCCCTGATGTCGCCAAGGTTCCCAAGCCGGCGCAGCTCGCGACTGCGCAACTAGCTTTCGCAAATTCCGACCTCGCGTTTCAAGGCAATTACTTATTTCAGGGAAACTTCTACGGCGTCAGCATCTACGACATCTCCAACCCGGCAAGGGCACGCCTGCTAACATCCGTAGTGTGTCCAGGCGGGCAGAATGATGTTTCAGTTTACAAGAACCTGATGTTCCTTTCAGTAGAGATGCCAAACGGACGCCTCGACTGCGGCACGCAAGGATTCCCACCGCCGCCGCCCGCGCCTAAACCCGCAACGGAAGAAGAGAAGAAGAACCCACCGCCGCCGCCGGCGCAGAAGGATCGTTTTCGCGGCGTGAGAATCTTCGACATTACTGACATCACGAAGCCGAAACAGGTCGCTGCGGTCCAAACCTGCCGCGGCTCACACACACACACGCTCGTCGTCGATCCAAACGACAAGAACAACGTCTACGTCTACGTTTCCGGAACATCGTTCGTCCGCCAACCCGAAGAGTTGGCCGGATGCTCGGGTGGAAAACCGGACAAAGATCCGAATACGGCACTCTTTCGGATCGAGGTAATCAAAGTCCCGTTAGCGTCACCACAAAATGCGAAGGTCGTCTCGAGTCCGCGAATTTTCATGGACCCGCGCACCGGTGCTCTGAACTCGTTGAGTAACGGCGGCACTCACGGCAAAGATGGAATGGACAAGCCATTAGACACGGACCAGTGCCATGACATCACTGTCTATTCCGCACTTGGCCTGGCAGCGGGCGCGTGCTCCGGAAATGGAATCCTGCTCGATATTAAGGATCCAGCGAATCCAAAACGCATCGATGCCGTTAACGATCCCAATTACGCGTACTGGCACTCGGCTTCGTTTTCAAATGATGGAAAGAAGGTGGTGTTCACCGACGAGTGGGGCGGCGGGCTCGGCGCTCGTTGCCGCGCCAACGATCCAAACAAGTGGGGAGCTAATGCTATTTTCAACGTGCAGGACAACAAGTTGAAGTTCGCGAGTTATTACAAGCTGCCTGCCGCTCAGGGCGATAGCGAAAACTGCGTGGCCCACAACGGATCGCTCGTTCCGATTCCAGGTCGCGACATAAAAGTCCAAGCCTGGTATCAGGGCGGCATCTCGATTATGGATTTCACCGACGCCGAGCGTCCGGTTGAAATTGCCTACTTCGATCGTGGACCAATTTTTCCAAACCTGCTTGTGCTCGGCGGCGACTGGTCAGCGTACTGGTACAACGGTCACATCTACGCTTCAGAGATCGCGCGCGGTCTCGACATCTTTGAGCTGACGCCAACGACGTCTCTCTCGCAGAACGAGATCGACGCTGCCAAGGCGATCCGCGTTCGTGAACTCAACGTTCAGAACCAGGAGCGAATCGAGTGGCCACGAAAGTTAATCGTGGCAAAGGCATACATTGATCAGTTGGAACGTGCGCAAGCATTGCCGGCGGATCGGATCGCGACGCTGCGACAGGCGATCAAGAGCGCGGAGACTGCACGCCTGAGTCGATCGGCAATCGCAAAACTGAAGAGGCTCGCTCCATCAGTCGAGCAGAGCGCGGGCACTACTCAGAATGCGGCCGACGCAAACCGCTTGCATGCATTGGCTGACATCCTCAACCGCCCGGCTCGTTAATTCAGAAAATCCGTGTTCCTGACTCTCGTGTCAGGACACGGATTCTCCACACGTCACTCCTGTCGAAATGGTTAGAGTGCACCGGGGGCTATGCTAGGGCTTCAGTGTGTGCCTGTCGCGAGCTTTTTGGGCGTCTTCGATGGTGCGAAACTTGAAAACGCCACGCGGATATTGCTTTGGTGCGATCGCCCAATAGCGAGCGCAGAGGCGGAGAAAACGTTCGAAGTCTGACCGGCCGTGTGTGAGCACCGGTGCTTTGTTCATTTCTTCAATTGAACGGAACTTCTGAACCGGCATGTTATTCCTCGTCCTCGATGTTGAAGCGTTGGCGTAACGCCGCGGCATCCACCTGGTCCTGCAATCGAACAGTACCCTTTTTCATTCGGTAGAGCGCCCAGGTGTCGCAACCCTTACTGACGTACCATCAATTTCTTTAATCTCCGCCTCGACTGTCTCAAAACTTGTTGCCTCACCTAACCGGGTGATTACATCGAAGTATAGATCGCCGCTTGGCGGATAGTAACGGACCGCTGGATACTCGCCGAGCAAATCTGTGGATGAGATGTCGTCTATGTGCGGATCTCCTTCGTACGTCGCTCTTAGAGCGGCGCGAAGCTTCTCGATGTTTTCCGGAGTGGCGCGAATGAAAAGATCGAGATCCTCTGTCGCCCTGACCAGGCCGTGAAATCCCATTGCAGCCGCACCGATGAGCACGTATTCGAGCCCCGCTGACTCGAAGGCTCGCAGCACTCGCATGATTTCGTCCCGGTCCACGCCGTTAGAATAGCGCACGGTTGAGCGTGCGTCATCCGAGATTGGTCCGCTAATTCAATCAAATGTCAGCGTTATTGCTGTGCCCGTGGTTTCTGCCCGAACCAGTATGTGATGGTCTTAATTCGATCACGGCGCAGGGACGGCGTATTTGATCACGCGGTCGCGGGCGATTACGAAAAGCTCGTTCTTGTCGTTGAAGACCATGCCAAAGGCCATGCCCTTCTGCTCCAGCATATTAAGGTAGCGTCCGTTCGCGTCGAAGACCTGAATGCCTTTTATGTCGCCAACGTAAATCCGACCATACCCGTCTACAGCAATTGAGTAGGGCGCCCGGAACTGACCGGGTTGATCACCACCGCTGCTAAAACGATTCACAAACCGTCCATCGCGCCCAAACTTGAAAACTCCGTTATTGAACCTGCCAAGTGCGTAGACGTTACCCGCACCGTCAACCGCAACACGCATACTCAACTCGGAGTCGCCACTGGCGCTGCTGATCGCCGCGAGAATGGTCCGCACAACCTTCCCGTTCGCATCAAACGCGACTATGTCGTCTTTACCACTGTGCCACGCGGCTACTAACCCACCATCGGCAGCCGACGCCACGTCGTCAGCGCCCGTCCTTTCATGTTGCAATTCACCTAACTTTTCACCGGTTTCACCTGCATAACGAACGATTCGTCCACCGTGAGCGGCGTAAACAGTACCTTTGCGATCGACGGCAAGCCCGCGAAGGATCGTCTTTCGATCACCGATACTCCATTGTGTAATAAACTTTCCGCTCGAATCGAAAACCTGAATGCGTCCTCCGGTGTATTCGCCCACATAGATCTTTCCAGCGCCATCGACGCCAATGCTACGCGCATCGGTAAACATTCCTGGACCAATGCCCTCGGTTCCGAAGTTGAGTAGCACATTAGCGAAGCTGTTGCGTGTTTCCTTAGCCGGAGTGTTGGGACGGGTAGGGCTGCCGGGTTCCTTAAAGGCACGGGTTACCGAATAGAACGCCGGCGCGAGCACGCCAAGGACAGCTAGCACGATAACGACGCCAACGATGACTGGGATGGCGATAAACAACCAAAGCCATTTAGTGAAATTTCCGCCTGTGCCCGAACCAAATTGAATGCGGACCACCCGCGCGGGTTTGCCCGCAAGCTCGTCAGGCGCGATCAACTGGCTGTGACAATAATCGCAGCGTACTTTCGGTCTCGTATGGCTAAAATCGGCCGGAGGCTCGAAAGCGACCGGAGCCCCACACTTGGGACAGTCAAATGTTTTTGTCATATAAGTCTGTCGTTCTCCGTGATAAGAAAGGTATGGCTAAGTGAGTAAAAACAAACAACACGTCGATCGTCAAGAAGTAATTAGCCAACACTGGTCCGGTCGCTGGTTTGGAGGTCAATGAAATGAAGGTCCAGGCTGTCACGCCAATACTGAATGTCACGAACCTGCCCGAGAGCTTTACGTGGTTTGAGAAGCTGGGTTGGCAGAAACATTGGGATTTCGGCGACCCGCCAACATTCGGCGCGGTCACTTCCGGGGACGCAGAAATCTTTCTGTGCCAGAATTGCCAGGGAGCTCGTGGTGGTCCAATGCCTCAATCGACGTGGGATAACCAGGCAGGTAGCGTTTGGATGAGTTGGTGGTTAGAGTCGCCGGCAGAGGTTGACAAGTTTTATGAACTAGCGTTGAAGCTTGGTATTGTTGCACCGTTTCCGCCTACCGACATGCCGTGGAACGTTCGTGAATGTCACATTCGCCATCCCGACGGACATACGTTCCGCGTAGGTGCGAGTCTCGAGTGCGACTGACGTTGTTGAGTATTAGCCTCAAATGCTTTTCACAAAAAAGTGAGTTTTGGGAGGAGTCTTTTCTGCGGTCCTCTGTGTATCTCTGTGATCTCTGCGTTAGATATTTCTCGCAACCATATTTAACGCAGAGATCACAGAGATACGCAAAGACCGCAGAGCAGAAGATAATAGTTGTATAAAACACTTTTCGTGCAAAGCTTAGTCAGGAGATCTTCCGTCCATCAGCGACTTGGTCGTTGAAAAACAAAGCAGGATAAGCAGTACAATGGCGGGCAATCTCATGTCACTTATTCCGGAGATGGGCCGAGATCGATTAGACCAAGGAGAGGACAACATTCTAGTTCAGTAGTAACTATGCGCAAACTAATACTAATCGCGTTCACGCTGTTCTTTTCATTGCACTTTGCCACCCATTCTCTGAAGGCCCAGACGGAAAATATCTCTCGCCAGGAAATGCTTCGCGGGTCAATAACTCCTGAGCGCGAATGGTGGGACGTCCTGCACTATCATCTCAGCGTTGAGTTCCTGGTTGATACTCGACGACTAAATGGGTCTAACGCAATCACTTTCAAGGCCGCAAAACCCGGCAAGAAAATGCAGATCGATTTGCAGCCGCCCTTGGCGATCACGAAAGTCACTCATGGCAATGCGGAACTCAAGTTTGAACGCGAGGGCAATGTTTACTGGGTGATGTTCGAAAAAGAACTGGCCCCGGGTGCGGAAGAGAAGATCGAAGTCTTCTATGAAGGAGTGCCGGTCGTAAGTAAGAATCCGCCCTGGGTCGGCGGCATTACGTGGGGCAGAGACGATCTCGGTGAGCACTTCATCGTTACAACCTGCCAGGGAATCGGTGCGAGCATCTGGTGGCCCAACAAAGACCATGGCGCTGACGAACCCGATCGTGGAATGAAAATCAGTGTCACCGTACCGGAGCGACTAACGGCTGTCGCTAACGGTCGGTTGAAAAAGACGGACCACGACGTCGCCGGAAAGAAAAAGACATTTCACTGGGAAGTCTTGAATCCGATCAATAACTACGGCGTGAACGTCAATATCGGCAACTACGTAAACTTTTCTGAGAAGTACAAAGGTAAGGGCGGCGTGCTGGATCTCGACTACTGGGTGCTGGCCCATCAAAAAGACGCCGCGATGAAGTGGTTCAAGGAAGTTCCCCGCACCATCGAAGCCTTTGAACACTGGTTTGGGAAGTATCCTTTTTATGAAGACAGTTACAAGCTAGTTTCAGTCTCATATCCCGGAATGGAGCACCAAAGCTCGGTCACTTACGGCAACTGGTTCCAGAATGGCTACCTGGCGCGCGACATGTGTAGCTGCGGAGTCGGGTTTAAGTTTGACTTCATTATCGTTCACGAATCCGGGCACGAGTGGTTTGGCAATAACATTTCAATGAAAGATGCGGCTGACATGTGGATTCACGAAGGTTTCACAAATTATTCGGAGAACCTTTTCGTGGAATACCATTTCGGGAAAAAGGATGCAGAGGACTACGTCGTTGGCACTCGTCGCGGTATCAGAAATGATCGACCGGTGATCGGGACGTACGGGTCGAATCGATCAGGCTCGGGAGACATGTACCCCAAAGGTGGAAACATGTTGCACACCATTCGCCACATCATCAACGATGATGCGAAGTGGCTGTCGATCCTGCGCGGGCTCAACGGCGACTTCTGGCATCAGACCGTCACTACGCAACAGATCGAGTCGTACATCACCAAGAACGCCGGTCTTGATTTAAGCAAAGTCTTCGATCAATACCTGCGGACCACTATGATTCCCGTCTTGAAGTACAAGCTAAACGGAAAAACCGTTTCGTTTAAGTATGAAAAGGTAGTTAAAGGATTTGCGATGCCGATCCGGGTGATGATCAACGGCAAGGAAGTAAAACTAACGCCGACTGAAGTAGATCAGACTTTTGAGTTCCCGGAAGAAATTAAAACGTTCGAGGTCAATCGCAACTTCTATGTCGTCGTGCAGAACAATTTGTGAATGAAGACGCCCACGTTTCGCGTTGTCCTCTTCGATTTCGATTACACACTGGCCGACTCGTCGCATGGCGCGATTGAGTGCATCAATTTTGCGCTCGCGGAAATGGGCCTCCCCAGTAATTCGGAAATCACCCTTACAGCAGTTGCTCGAGTAGTGTCTGAGTCGACCATCTCTGCGTATCTCAGCGGTCCTCTGCGACTCCGCGGTAAAAAAAGCGCAAGACCAGTTGAAACGCAGAGACGCAGAGGACCGCCGAGACACGCAGAGAGGGAGATTAAGACACGACTGTCACGCAAACGATCTTGCGCTAGCATGTTTTGGAAAGAAGTGAATTGGCCCACAAGGTAGAGTTTCCTCAAAGGCATTTAACACTGCTCAGGACATGGCCGACCCAGGTCTTGTTCTGGTCACGCATCGAGATATCTATTTTCGCCGAATCAGCGGCGACGGCGTTTGACTCCCGACCCATAAACAATGCGAAAAACAATTACCGTCTTCGTCGTCTGTTTGCTCTCTGCTTTCGTAGTTCAAGCGCAGACAGGCGTCGCAAACAAGTCCACCCTCGAAACTGCGCTTCAGGTCAAACTTGAAGAGTGGCACAAAGCTGGAAACTTTCCCGGCGCCACCGTCGGAGTAGTACTTGCGAATGGCGAATCGTTGGGCCTTGCGGTTGGCTTTTCAGATCGCCAGACCAGGAGTCCGATGAAGCCCAATGATCGAATGCTTGCTGGAAGCGTCGGTAAAACATTTGCTGCCGCAACTGCGCTCCAACTGATCAAAGAAGGCAAGATCGGTCTTGATGACAGGATCGAAAAGTACCTTGGCCGCGAATCATGGTTTGCACGTCTGCCGAATGCAAAAGAGATCACAGTGCGACAATTGATGAACCACTCAAGCGGTCTTATGCGATACGAGTTCAAAGAGCAATTCACCAGAGACCTGACGGCGAACCCAGAACGGGTTTGGAAACCTGCCGAGTTGGTGGCTTATTTGCTCGATGAGAAACCACCATTCGAGGCCGGCAAAGGCTGGGATTACTCCGACACGAACTACATCGTGCTCGGAATGATCATAGAAAAAGTAACCGGCAAGAAGTTTTACGACGAAGCAAACAGACGCTTGCTTAAGCCCCTGAAGCTAACCGATACGATCCAGCAGGATGGGCCAAGGTTGCCGGGTCTGGTCCAGGGTTACGCAGGTCCGAATAATCCATTTGGCGGCACGGATGAAATGATCGTGAACGGAAAGTTTTCGATCAACCCGCAGTTTGAGTGGACCGGCGGTGGATACGCTTCGACGGCGCAGGATTTGGCGCGTTGGGCCAAAATGCTTTACGAGGGCAAAGCATTTTCCGCCGATCTACTGCCGCAGGTCCTGGATGGCGTTTCGGCGCCGATGCTTGGACGTGAAACCAAATATGGTCTTGGTGTAATCATTCGCAAAACGGCGGTCGGAACATCTTACGGCCACAGCGGTTTCTTCCCCGGATACATGACTGACATGATGTACTTCCCCGAACATAAGGTTGCGGTCGCGGTGCAAGTGAACACGAGCGTAGGACGTAATCTCGGTAAACCACTGGGTCGAATGTTAGTTGAAATGATGGAAATAATTCGGAACTAAGATGCTCATAAGGCGTTAATAAATGCGCTCCCGACGCAGGCGAAATGAACTTTCCAACACGATTCACGTTATTCATCGCGCTGCTCTTTATTTCCCTTACCGTCGTCTCAGCGCAAGATAATCCAAACACCAAGACCGGGTCGATCACAGGCCGCGTGACGTTTGCGAGCAAAGGTGTGGCCGGTGTGACGGTGACGATCACGATGAGCGGAGACGCGTTGTCAGGCTCAGGACTGAAACTAAGCACCATCACCGACGAGGAGGGACAATTTCGTCTCTCCAATCTTTCTCCCAGAACGTACTTCGTCTGGCCCTTCGTACCCGCGTTCGTGGTGGCTGAGGCGACGGGAGTTTATCCACTGGGAAAGAGCGTTACGGTTGTGGCAGGTGAAACTGCTGAGGACATCAATTTCACTCTGACTCGCGGTGCTGTGATCACTGGTAAGGTTACGGATAGCACTGGACGCGCCGTGACTCTTGAGCGTGTTCGCATTCTTCCCGTTCAGGAGCACCTGCAAAGACTTGTTAGCTCCATCTATCCGAGCATCGAGGACGTTCGAACTGATGATCGTGGGATTTACCGAGCCTATGGTCTACCTGCCGGCACCTATAGAGTGGCGGTTGGTGATCCGCAGTTTGCGGCCCTTACCAGCACCAACGGACGACGCTATTACCCGGAAACATTTCATCCGAACGTTAATGACGAAGCCAAAGCACAGATCGTCAAACTAGCCGAAGGCAGTGAAGCTAATGGAGTCGACATAACGGTCGTCCGCCCGTTGGCTGGTTTTTCCGCGAGCGGACGTTTTGTTGATTCCAAGAGTGGACAACTTGTCCCGGATGTCAGCTTTGGGTTAACAATGCTTTCAGACAAAAACACTACGCGCGGTTATGTAAGCATCCGCGGGGCCGCCACTAGCAACGGACTGTTTCAAGTAGACAACCTGCCGCCAGGCACGTATGCGATTAGTGTCTTAGGCGGTTCCAACGAACATTACGGCGAGTCAGAGTCGTTTACGATTCGCGACAGTGATGTTGTCGACATCGAAGTCAAGACTCGTCGCGGCGCGATGATCTACGGCAACGTAAGCGTTGAAGGCGTAGTCGATCGTTCCATGCCTGTCAAACTGTCCCGCGCACAGCTCGAAGCGTATACATGGTCCGTTGGTAACTCCGTCGGTACCTTGAGGTACAGCGACATAAATCCTGACGGAAGCTTTCAGATCGGTCCGTTGCGAGCTGGAACGCTGGCGATTGGCGTCCGTTCTAAAGATCGGAACGCAGCGTCAGACTTTGCCCTTCTGGCGATAGAACACAATGGTGTTGATAAGAGCACGGGGTTTCAGATCAAAGAAGCCGAAGACGTTTCCGGCGTTCGTCTCATTCTGGGCTATGGCACGGGAATAATTCGCGGCACTGTTCGTGTTGAGGGTGGAACGTTGCCGGCGGGCACGCACATCGATGCTGCGTTTATTCGGCCCGGTAATTTGTTGACGATCGGCCACACTCGCGTGGACGCGCGGGGACAGTTTGTTTTCGAGCGAGTGCCTCCCGGTAATTATGAAGTTGGTGTTAATGCATACCTCCCTGGCGGGCGCGTTTCCGCACGGCAAGCGGTTGCAACCAGCAATGGAATAGTAAGTGAAATAACTGTCACGTTGAATCTAAGCGCGAATCCGAAGTCCGCTCCGTGAATCGTTATCGATGATGTTCAGCTCACACTGCCTGGTCCTGCTCTTAATGGCCACTTCGTTTGCGCCGTATCCTGGCGAGCTTTACACAAAAAGTCGCATATTTGATTCGTTTTCTCTGCGGCCCTCTGGGTATTTTTGCGGCCTCTGCGTAGAAATGAAGGTTAAACGCAGAGAAAGCAGAGCTACACAGAGGACCGCAGAGAAGACTACTCCCAAAATCTCACTGTTTGTGCAAAGCAATCCTGGCGTGTATTCGACGCAGGCGCAAGCTCAGGTGCCGGCTACCAGCAGTAAAGTGGGATCGATCAAGGGACGGGTCCTATCCGATGGAGAAGCTGTGACTAACGCGAGTGTCACGGTCTCCAGCGTCAACTCAGCTCGCCAAACACGCACCGTGCCTGCCAACGACAATGGCGATTTCGAAGTCAAGGCGCTGGAGCCTGGCATGTATCGCGTTGAAGTATATGCGCCTGCGTACGTCAGCCTTCCAGTTGCTGCAGACGAAGAGATTCATCGGGTCGGCGAATCAATCACCGTGAATATGATCAAGGGCAGCGTTATCACGGGAAAAGTTTCGACTGCCGATAACGATCCTGTGGTTGCGGTTCGCGTGCGTGCGATGATGATTCGCGACGGGAACGGAGAGCGGCCAGTACAACCGGTGCAGTCCTTCGACAGATTGACGGATGATCGGGGTGTTTACCGGATCTTTGGCTTGCTTCCTGGCACTTATGTCGTTTTCGCCGGCGGTCGAGGATTATGGGGAGCGGGAGCAAATGCATATGACAACGATGCTCCGAGCTATGCGCCGTCTTCTACCAGAGATACGGCTGAAGAGATATCGCTTGGCCGCGGAGAGGAACGGACCATCGATATTCGCTATCGTGGCACTACTGGTCACTCTGTTAGCGGAACTGTTAACGCCGCCACGACCCCAGACGTGCGATGGATGACGATCAAGCTGGAGCGAATAGTTAACGCGGAGCCGGATTTGAGCATCTCCACTTATGCACGAGACACAAAGGGTTTCGAGTTCACGGGTGTAGCAGATGGAAATTACTTAATCTGGGCGGAGTACGGATCCCGCGGCGGTGAGGTTCTGCGTTCGGAGCAAAAGCGAATCACAGTGAATGGTGCAGACCTCACCGGCATTGATCTGACTGTGAGGCCGTTAGCTTCAGTCGCGGGAGTAGTGGTTTGGGAACCATCAACGGTTGCGGAGTGCAAAGGGAAAGCGCGTCCGTTATTTGAGGAGACGCTTGTTTCCATTCAGAGCAAACAGAAGCAATCGTTTAACAATTCGTTAGGAGCTAATCCGGATGGCAATGGTGCTTTTCAACTGCGCAATCTTCTGGCGGGTCAATACAACTTCAACATCCGCTTTTACCCGCGATACTGGTATTTGCGCTCGTTAACACTGCCCGGCGCTAAAAATTCGACGACTGATCTCGGGCGAAACTGGCTCACGTTGAAAGCCGGGGAGCGGGTGTCAGGATTGAAAGCGACAGTCAGCGAAGGGGCGTCGTCGATTAGCGGTCAAATCGAGTTATCGAAAGAACGTCGATCCGCTCGGATCGTTGTCTACGTTGTGCCGGCGGAGAAAGACAAGGCAGACGACGTACTCCGTCATTTTGCTGCTCCAGTTGCTGAGGATGGTTCGTTCAGCATGGACCATGTTCCACCGGGTCGTTACTGGACGCTCGCAAAGATCGTTACCGCGAAAAACGAGACTAGTACGGCCGCACTTCGTGTGCCCGCAATGGCGGAGGCGCGCGTGAAACTCAGGCGAGAAGCGGAAGACCTAAGAAACGCGATCGAACTAAAGCCTTGCCAGAGCGTTCACAATCACACTCTTCCTCTCAGCTCCCATTAACTCCATTTGCCCTTGTTGCTTAAAGAATTGTCACACGTGAACGGTCGTGTCTTGTTTCAGATACTTAATTTCCTTCACGACTAGTTCTGTCTGCCGAGGGATTTTGTGGACCGCCACACTTAACTATGAGGGTTGTCACCCTGTCCAACCCAGGTGTGAGCAGCTAAGCTGATTCCTCGGTGATCCAACTTTTATGAAACGTATCGTCCTAAATGTAATCACGTGCGCTGCGGGCTTTGCATTCGGAGTCGCGGCGTCCTCGATTCTAACCGGGTCGGGTTCCTCCGTCGTTAACAAGCGTCCGCCGGAAAACCTGACCGTACGATGTTCGCCCCAAATTAACCAGCCAACGCCCGTACCCCTTCCTGCATCCGTTGCGTCTTCTGATCGTGAACTCGTCATCGGCGAAGGCGATTTAAGGGTAGTCATTGAGCAGGTCCAATTAAAGAGTCAGCGTCTGCAATACGACGTAGATGTGAGCTACCCACAAATAATCGGCTCGGATGATCTCCACATCCGTAGGCTTAATCAACGAATCAGAGACCTCGCGACTGACGCATACCAGTGGACGTTGACTCCATCCCTGACTGACCTCCGATACTATCGCCGGCAATGGCCTGAGGCTTTCAACGCGGTCCACCTCGACTATGAGGTCCTTTCTGCTACCGATCGTTTCCTGAGCATATATTTCGATGTCTCTAGTTATGGAATCGGGGCGGGCACTGGCGTCCAATACAGTTTTGCATTGAACTATGATTTCACCTTGAGAAAGGAATTGACGCTCTCCGACATTTTCCGCCGGCGATCAAATTACCTGGAGTATATTTCCCGTTATAGCCTCAATGAGTTTTCCCGAAAATCTGAATTCTTGTTTAAGGAAGCTCTTACGCCGAGAGCCAGAAATTTTAAGAGTTGGAACGTAACGCGCGACGGCATTCGTTTCAATTTCGACGAGTGCGCCGTCTTTGCTTGTGCCGAAGGGGCGCAAACGGTTGTGATTCCCTTCGCTGACCTGCAACCGCTGCTCAACCGCAACGCATTCTAAGCGCTACCGCAAATACTTGTTAAAGAACTCCAGCGTGCGCGTCCACGCCAGCTTTGCGGCCTCTTCGTCGTAACGTGGTGTCGTATCGTTGTGGAAGCCGTGCTGTTTACCTTCGTACATGTGAACCTGATACACCTTATTGTTAGCCTTCAGCGCTTCCTCGTAGGGTGCGATGCCTTCGTTGATTCGCTGATCGTTGCCGGCGTATTGCAGTAACAGTGGCGCAGAAATCTTAGGTACATCGACGATCGCAGCCTGGCGACCATAGAACGCGACTCCCGCATTTAGATCACCGCCCAACCGCACAGCCAGTTGGTTCACCATCCCACCGCCGAAACAGAAACCAACCGCGCCGAGTTTTCCCGTGGAGTCAGATCGCGCTTTGAGCCACTTTGCAGACGCGACGAAATCTTCCGTCATTTTCTTTCCGTCAACTTTGCGAAACTCTGCGGCGCCTTTTTCATCGCTGCCGGGGTAACCGCCTACAGATGTCAAACCGTCGGGCGCGAACGCGATAAAGTTGGCAACTGCAAATCGCCGCGCCACGTCCTCGATATACGGATTGAGCCCACGGTTCTCGTGAATGACAAGGACCACGGGCAGCTTTCCACTTTTTGCCGGGCGCGCAAGATAGCCTTTGATTGAGCCGTTCCCTTCGGGCGACTGAACGGTTTCGTAACCGACTTTGATGCGTTTGTCATCTGCCGGGATCTGTTGGGCCCAGGCGTAGTTGGGTCGAAGACCTTCGAAGATCGCGGCGACGGTCAGTCCACCGACCGCGAACCTGGCGGCGCCATCGAGAAATTCGCGCCGGCTTATGTCGCCGTGCTGGTATTCGTGAAAGAGGTCCAACAGTTCCTGTGGGTAATCACTTGCTACTTTGCGTTCCATGGTTCCTCCCTGGCGGTGAGTCTACACGTTCAATAGAAGTGCCGTCCAACCTTACAGCATCCGTTACAATCCAAGCGTTGTCGCCACTCACGATCAAGCTTGGAGCCTTGCTATGAAAACACTATTCTCAGTCGTCACTTTTGCCCTCCTGGTTCTCAACGCACCTGCCGTCGAAGCCTGCAGTTGTGGCGGTTACCCCACCATCTGCGGATCCTACCGAGGCGCTAACGCTGTTTTTATTGGCGTGGTCCAACGTGTGGAAACTAGAATGGCAAAGGCCAGCGATGGTCGAGAGTTTAGCGCTAGCCAAATTGCCCATGTCCAGGTGGAAAAATCTTTCAAAGGGGTCGCCCAACCAGAACTCGTGTTTTATAGCGGAGGAAGTTCCTGCGACGCCGTCTATGAAGAAGGGCAACGCTGGTTGTTTTACGCTTACTACAATAAAGACACAAAGACCTGGAGTACTGCGGCGTGCGACCGAAGCAGGGTCATCAAAGAAGTCAGTTCCATCGGCGACGATCTAATCTACTTGCAAAATTTGCCGAAGTCCGCCGCGGCAACTCGACTCTCAGGAGATCTTGCTCACTACGAAGCCGATCCCGTGAAAGGATTCACTCGGATCAGGAACATCATGGGTGCAAAGGTAAAGATTACCGGCGAAGGTAAGATCCATGAAGTGTATACCGACAAAGACGGCGTCTATGAGATCTATGGTTTGCCGCCGGGCAAGTACACCGTTGAGCCTGAGATTCCTCTGGGGCTGAAGGTGCGATTTCCAATGCACTACGGTGAGCTCGACTACTCCGACCCTAAAAATGTAAAGCTGGTACTGCATGAGAACAGTTGTGCTTCCATGGGCTTTGTTCTGAGTTCAAAGAATCGGATTGCAGGCAAAGTCTTCGGCGCCGACGGCCAAGTGCTCCCTAACGTCTGCTTGAATCTGTCACCGAAAGACAAAGTAGTCGCGAGCAATTGGAACTTTGATTGCACTGATGCCCAGGGCCGCTACGAGTTGGATGGGATTCCCCCGGGTGAATATCTAATCGTGCTGAACTCCAAAGGCAAGATTAGTAGCAACGAGCCATTTCCAACTGCGTACTTCCCCGGCGTCTTTGAAAAGAACAAAGCGACCGTACTGGCAATCACGGGTGGATCAAATCTTGAGGACTACGACATCCACATTCCTTCGCAGGAGAAGCGAAGAACTCTCGAAGGCGTTTTGCAATATTCGGACGGCAAACCTGCCGTAAACGAATTCGTTGAGTTTAACGCCGACCAGGTAAAGGAAGGCTTCGAGGGCCGTGCGCAATCTGGTACAGATGATCAGGGTCGTTTCACGTTGATCGTGCTCGAAGGTTTGAAGGGAACCTTGCGTGGCTTCATGCACACCTATGAAGGTGAATTTGAAAACTGTCCGCAGCTCGACAAGCTGATTCGAGCGCAGGGTAATAAAAGTGACGTCGGGACCAAACCGATGCCCGTTGAGATAACGCGCGACATGCAAAACATCAAACTGACGTTTCCCTTCCCTTCGTGCAAAAGGCCCAAGAAGGAGAATTGAAGGGGCCGGGAGATATAACCAGGTTTTAGTTCAGCAATCTCTCTGGTCTCAATATCCGTCAGATTTTGAAGGGGGTGGCGATGGGTTCAATCCTCAACGAGGTGGACCGGACGGCAATCAGCACCAGACTCCAATCGTTATCGGCATCAACCACTGGCCGATGGGGAAAGATGAACGTAACGAGCATGGTGCATCATCTTCGTCTCTCGGCGCTCATGACCGTCGGAGAGTTGTCTGTTCCTTCGGTGAATAAGCGAGCATTCCAGGTATTTCCTCTCAAGCATCTTATTCTCTACGTGTTTCCGTTTCCGAAAGGGGCACCAACCGCGCCGGAGTTGAAGCCTGTGGATGTTACCGCGTTCGAAGAGGAGCGTGCAGCGCTGCTTGAGCTATTGGAGCGAATCGGAACCGGCGAGCGTGATGGCGTGGGACCGGCTCATCCGCTCTTTGGACCACTAACGTGGCGCGAGTGGGGCGTGGTCACATACAAGCATGCAGACCATCATCTGAAGCAATTCGGAGCTTAGCTTTTCCGACTTACGGGAGTAACTTTTCTCTGCGTCCCTCCGCGTATCTTTGCGATCTCTGCGTTGAAATGACAGTTAAACGAAGAGAATCAGAGATACACAGAGGACCGCTGTTTCTGTTGTCCGCCGGTTCACTTCAAAAACCTTCGGCGCAAACCAATTCCGCAGTAGTGAAGATCTCACTTACCATGTATCCGTTCCATGTTGTAGATGCGTTCGCCGGCGGGCCTATTCCCCTGGGCGGGCCATTTCAGAATAGCCTTCCAGGCGTTGTCAGATACACGCTCCCACCGGAAGGAATTGTTGGCCGCAACCGGTTCAAAGTTGACCGCGTTATTCTCGATCGAGCTCGCAGCGTAGCGCGAGTTTCCGAAGCGGCCATCCTTTAGTTCAAATCGTGAAGTATCTTTAACCGTATCCAACTTTTCATCGGGAAACTTATCAACCGCCAGGGTCGTCTCGTTTTCAAACCGATAACGTTCGAAGAATGGCGGTTGGTCCACACCTGAGCCGCGCCATGTTCCTTCCAACCACCGCAACTTGGCGACGTCAGCCGTCGAAAGGTTCGTCGCGACCGGGGGTGTATGCTGAGCATCGTGTGAACGCTGGCAAGCAGCAAACAGCAACACAAGCAAAGCCGCGGTTGTAATTACTTTTTTCGTCATAAACATCTCCACGATTACGCGCACCGTCTGGCTTACCTTATCTACTGAGGCTTTTCAATCACCTTTGGACGGTGGAGCTACTGATCG
>Ga0209485_1000170_pt1 | contig 21610 bp, 20 predicted proteins | sample NCAS100_FD_187516 | JGI IMG/M metagenome (GOLD analysis project Ga0209485, IMG submission 187516) | Agricultural soil microbial communities from Utah to study Nitrogen management - NC AS100 (SPAdes) (version 2) | ecosystem: Environmental > Terrestrial > Soil > Agricultural land | place: USA... | reverse complement strand
TGTCTCCCTGCCGGAGCAACCGATTCCCCTCGGAAGGGCGCTGGGCTCCCGCGGACTTGAACAGCCCGGCCGCGAGCAGGATGCCGGCGAGCGCGGGACCGCGCCGGAGAATCCCCTGGGTGCCCAACAGCAGGGTGGCGGCGAGCGCCAGCAGCCATCCCCGCGGGGTCAGGTCCTCCCGGCGCCGCTCCCGGGTGGCGCTCCGCTCCAGGCCGGCCAGAACTCGGCGCACCGCGCCCTCCTGGTCGGGAGTGTCGGATCCCACCAGGATGCCGCCGGCGGCATCAGCCACGCCGCGCAGCACGTCGTCCCGCCGCCAGGTGCGGACGGTGGAGCCCTGGGCGTCGGTCTTGTAGCCGGTAAGGGTGCCCCGCTCGTCGCGAATCGGAATCCGGGCCGGAAGGGTGTCACCTTGCGCCACCATTACCAGGGTCACGTTGGCGGCCCGCAGGGTCCGCGCGGCCGCGAAGCCCTCCTCCGGCGGCCCGTGGGTCTCGCCGTCGGTGAAGATGACCAGCACCTTCGCTCCGCCCTCCGCCGCGGCGCTGAGCAGCTCCCGCCCCTGCCCCAGCACCGCGGCGAGGTCGGTACCGCCTTCGCTGGCGACGTCGGGATCGAGGGCATCGAGCTGGAGCGCGACCGCGGCGTCGTCCAGAGTGAGCGGGGTGAGGATATAGCTCCGGCCCGCGAAGGCGATCAGGGCGAGCCGATCGCCCCGGGCATCCTGGATCAGCCGCCGCGCCCCGCCCAAGGCGCGCTGAAGCCGGTTGGGCTGCACGTCCTCGGCGAGCATCGAACGGCTGATGTCCACTCCGATGGCGAGGTTGAGGGCGCGGCCCTGCATCTCGGATTCGGTTCGGCCCCATCTCGGTCCCGCGGCACCGATCCCGGCGACCAGAGTGGCGAGAAAGATCAGCCAGGGCCCGATCCGCCCCGGGTGCACCGCGGCCAGGGCCGGCGCCCAGAGCAGGGTGGCGCGGGTGCGGGCCCGGCGAACCTTCCAGGCCAGGAGCCCGGCCAGCAGGGCGACGACCGGGGCGAGGAAGAGCATGACGGGAAAGTCGAAGCTCATGGGGCCCGCCGCACGATGGTGGCGCCGAGCAGCAGGGCGACGGCCAGGCATCCTAACCCGCCGAGCAGGAACGGGGTGGGCGATTCGTCGGCGGCGCGATACTGCCGGGCCTCGACCCGGGTGCGCTCGAGCTGATCGATCTGCTGGAGAATGCGGGACAGCGACTCGGTATCGGTGGCCCGGAAGTAGCGCCCCCCGGTCTTCCCCGCGATCTCGCGGAGCAGCTCCTCGTCGATCTCCACCGGCAGCATCTCGTAGCGGAACCCGGAGAGACCCCGCCCGGTGGGAATCCGGGCCTCACCCTGGGTGCCCACGCCCACGGTGTACACCTTGATGCCGAAGGCCGCCGCCGCGTCGGCCGCGGTGCGGGGATCGATGGCGCCCCGGTTGTTCACCCCGTCGGTGAGCAGGAGCACCACCTTCGATTTGGAGGGCACCCGGCGGAGCCGGTTGACCGCGGTGGCGAGCCCGCTCCCGATCGCGGTCCCGTCTTCCAGGGTGCCGACCCGGAGCGCCATGACCGCCTGCTCCAGCACGGCGTAGTCGAGGGTCACCGGCACCTGGGTGAGCGCCTCGCCGGCAAAGGCGACCAGCCCGATCCGGTCGGCCTCCCGTCCCCGGATGAACGACGCGGCCTGCCGCTTGGCCACTTCGAGCCGGTTGACCGGAGCAAAATCCTCGGCCAGCATGCTGCTGGAGACGTCCACCGCGATCACGATGGCGATCCCGTCGCGCCGGATGGTGGCGGGCCCACCGGGGAGGCGGGGTCCCGCCGCGGCGACGATCCAGGCCGCGAGGGCGAGGGCGCGGAGCACCGGAGGAAACCAGGGGAGCCAGGCCCGTCTCGCCGCGGCCGCGGGGAGCGCGGCGTCGCCGACCGGCACGGCGGATCCCTTGCGATTCCGGAGCAGGAGCCAGATCGGAATCAGCAGCAGGATGAGAAGAAGTGGGCGGGCCAGGCTCACGCGGTCGCCGCCTCCTCGGCGCGGCGGCACAGCTCGGCGAAGTACGCGGTCCCCCGGGGCGAAAACACGCTGTCGGCAATCTCGTCCAGCACCTTCTGGATCCGGCCAACCTCCTCGAGATCACTGCTCTGGTGCATCCGGCGCGCCAGAATCCAGCCCCAGCCGTCCAGCGCCACCCGGTGTTCACCCGCCGCCGCCCACCTGCTCAAGGTGGTGGGATCGTGGAATACCTGGACGGCAGATTTGGACGGTACGGTTGTGGGACGGTAGGACGGTAGGGGTCCCCTGCGACGCCAGACCCAGGCAGCGACACCCAAGAGCAGCGCGATCCCCAAAAGGATCGCGGCCAAGGGAAGCAGCGAGCGCTCGGCGAGCGAGACCGGGGTGCGGGCGGGCTTGGGGGGGATCGTAACCCGCTGCGCGCCGGCCGGGAGCACGCTGGTTACCCGGACTCGCACGCTCGAGGGTGCCAGGGTGTCGCTGCTCCCGTCGCGCTTCACCACCACCGGGCCCGGCATGGTGAGGAGATGCTCTCCCGGGTACCAGAGCACCAGCGCGTAGCGGACGACCGCTCCGCCGGCGCCTACCCGCACCTCGGCGGGGCCGAGCTGCTGGCCCACGGTGCCCACGTTCCAGACCTGGGGTCGCAGCACGCTGCTCCCCACCGAGGCGACCGCGCGCTCGATCCACACCGTGTCGCCGACGGTGACTGCGCCGGCCTGGAGCAGCAGCAGGAGGGCCGTGACGCTCATCGGCGGCGGGCTCCCCGGCGGCGGAGCCGGCGGGCAAAGGCCCGGCGGAGCACCATGCCGTAATCACTGCTGAGGTCGAGCCCGATGTGCTCCACGCCCGCGGCAAGCAGCCGCTCGGCTCGCTGGGCCCGCCGCGCCTCGGCCGCGACCTTCCAGCGCCGCACCGCGCGGGCGCTGCTGGTATTCACCAGGACTCGTCGGCCGTTCTCGGCGTCTTCCATCTCCATCCAGCCCGCACTGGGCGGATCGAGCTCGCGGGGATCGTCCACGGTGAGCGCGATCACCTCGTGGCGGACCGCCAGCTCGCGGATCGCCTTCTCCCACCCTTCGGCCAGGAAATCGGAGAGGACGATCACCACGCTGCGATGACCCAGCACTCGGGAAGCGTAGTGAATCGCCTGGACCAGATTGGTGCCCCGCCGCATGCTGCTGAAGGCGAGGAGGTCGCGGATCAGCCGGAGGGCGTGGCGGCGGCCCTTGGCGGGGCGCACCACGTGCTCGATCCGGTCGCTGAAGAGGATCGCCCCTACGCGGTCCTGCTCCCGGGCCCCGGCCAGCGCCAGCACCGCGGCCACTTCCACCGAGCGGGACGCCTTGGTGACCGGCACCCCGACCCGGGTGGAGGCCGACTGGTCCACCACCAGGAGGAGGGTGAGCTCGCGCTCTTCGGTGAAGGTCTTGACGTAAGGCGCGCCGAGCCGGGCGGAGACGTTCCAGTCGATGAAGCGGAAGTCGTCGCCCTGCTCGTAGGCGCGCACTTCGGCGAACTCCATCCCCTGCCCTCGAAATACGCTGCGGAACTCGCCGCTGAAGAGCGAGTCGACCACGCCGCGGGTGCGGAGGGCGAGGCCCTTTACTTGTCTGAGGAGCTCCGCAGGAACTGGCGTCATGCTATCCGCTATCGGCTATCTGCTATCGGTCAGGCTATCGGTCTGCGCACCAGCGGATAGCCCGACTGATAGCCGATAGCGGATAGCCGATAGCACCGATTTCACGGTGCCTTCACCGCGCCGAGCAGCTGAGCGATCACTCCGTCCGAGGTAACGTCCTCCGCCTCGGCTTCGAAGGTCAGCACCATGCGGTGCCGCAGGACGTCGGGCGCGAGGGCGCGGATGTCTTCCGGCACCACGAACGCGCGGCCCTGGAGAAAGGCGTAGGCGCGGCTGGCCTGGGCCAGCGAAATCGAGGCGCGGGGCGAGGCGCCGAAGGCGATGAGCGGGGTCAGGGCATCGAGGCCGACCGCGGACGGCGTCCGGGTCGCTCGCACCAGGTCCACGATGTAGTCCACCAGCCGCTGGTCGAGATGGATGCCGGCGATAGACTTCCGGGCCGCGAGAATCGCCGACGGCTCCAGCACCCGCTCCACCGGAATCGGCTCCCCGGCGCTCATCCGGATCAGCACCTCGCGTTCCTCCAGCCGGGTCGGGTACTCCACCTTGACCTTGAAAAGGAAGCGGTCGAGCTGGGCCTCGGGCAGCGGATAGGTCCCTTCCTGCTCGATCGGGTTCTGGGTGGCCAGCACCAGGAACGGCTCGGGAAGCGGATAGGTGGTGCCGCCGATGGTGACCTGATGCTCCTGCATCGCCTCGAGCAGCGCCGATTGCACCTTGGCGGGCGCGCGGTTGATCTCGTCGGCCAGCACGATGTGGGCGAACAGCGGCCCCTTCTTGGGATGGAATTCCTGGGACTTGGGATCGAAGATCATGGTCCCCACCAGGTCGGCGGGGAGCAGGTCGGGGGTGAACTGCACCCGGGAGAAGCTCGCGTGGAGAATTTCCGAGAGGGTGCGCACCGCGAGAGTCTTCGCCAGGCCGGGCACCCCTTCGAGCAGCACGTGTCCCCCGGTCAGGAGACCGATCAGCAGCCGCTCCACCATAGCGGTCTGGCCCACCAGCCGCCGCCCGACCTCATCGGTGACCCGGCGAAGCGGGATGGACTCGGGAACGGCCTGCTCGGGACGGGGTGCGGCGGTGGCCATCAGGCGCCTCGCGTGGAATTCAGGATTTCAGCTTGATCGCGCGGTAGATCGACTTCTCCTCGGCGGGCGTGAGGTTGCGCCACTTGCCGACCGGCAGCTCCCCCAGCCGGATCGGTCCGTAGGCGAGCCGGGCCAGCCGCTCCACCTTGAGGCCCAGCGCCTCGGCCCAGCGGCGAACCACGTGCCTTCGACCTTCCGCGAAGGTGACGTCCAGGATGCTGCGCCCCTCCACACCGGGACGCACCCGTACCGCCACCGGCACCACCGGGCGTCCGTCCAGCGAAACCGGCCGGCCCACCGCCTCGGCGATCTTCGCGGTGGGGAGCCCGTGCACCAGCGCGGTATAGCGGCGCGGCACGTGGTACTTCGGATGGGTCAGCCGCTGCACCGCGTCGCCATCGGTGGTGAGCAGCAGCAATCCGGTGGTCATCACGTCGAGCCGGCCGACGTAGGTCAGCCCTTCGGCGCGGGGGAGAAAATCGAAGACGGTGCGGCGTCCCTCTTCATCCTTCGCGGTGGTGACCACGCCGAGCGGCTTGTGGAACACGATCCAGCGCTTGGGCTTCTGGGTGACCCGCTTGCCCCGCACCGTAATGACCTGGGAATCGGGATCCACCTTGGAACCCAGGGTGGCGACTTCACCATCCACCCGTACGACACCGTCCTCGATCAGGGTTTCGGCGGCGCGGCGCGAGGCGATTCCCGCGCGGGCCAGGGCCCGCTGCACCCGCATGAGAGTCATCGATCGGCCGCGACGTAGGCCGCCGCATCGTCCTCACCGGTGGTCTCGGGACGAGGCGGCTCCAGCGCGATGGAGAGCTCTTCGGCGCGGGGGAGGTTGGACAGGTCGGCAAGGCCCAGCAGCTCGAGGAAGAGCGGCGTGGTGCCGTAGAGGAGCGGCCGCCCCAGTCCTTCGCTCCGGCCGGTGACCTCGATCAGTCCGCGCTCCTGGAGGGAGCGCAGCACCCCTGCCGCCGACACGCCCCGGATCTCCTCGATCTCGGCCCGGCCCACCGGCTGCCGGTAGGCGATGACCGACAGGGTCTCCAGCATCGCGGCGGTGAGCCGGGGCTGGCGCTGGTTGAGCTGAGCCCGCTCGATCGCCGCGGCGAAGGCGGGACGGGAGAGAATCTGGAAGCCGCCTCCCAGCTCCACCACCTCGACGCCGTGGCCGTCGAAGTCGTAGTGCTCCCGGAGCTGGTCGAGCCCGGCCCGCACGTCGTCCAGGGTGGCGTCGGCATCGAGCGTGACCAGCTCTTCCACGGTCACCGGGCGGGCCGCGGCGAACAGCGCGGCTTCAAGCAGCTGGCAGAGAGGATTCACGGCGGACCAGGAGCGGCGCAAAGACCGCGGGCTGAAGCATGACGCACTGCCCGCGCCGGGCGAGCTCGAGCAGTGCAAGGAGGAGCGAGAGCACATCGGAGATCGTGGCGCCCGGCCCGAGCGCCTCGGTCCAGATGAATTCCTCCCGCTCGGCGAGCAGCGATTCGATCCGACGAGTGGCGCCCTCGACATCGAGCGGCCGCGCCACCACCCGGTGCATGACCGGATGGAGAATGCCGGAGATAACCCGCTCCACCGCCTGGAGCAGCTCCAGCAGATCGAGGGTGAGCGGCGGGGGCGGAATTTCCGGCGGTGGCGGCAGATAGCCGCGGGCGAACCGGAGCGCCCGCCGGTCGGCCGCGGTCTGCATCCAGTGGGCGATCTCCTTGGTCTGCTGGTACTCCAGCAGCCGGCGCACCAGCTCGGCTCGCGGATCGTCCCAGGCTTCGCCTTCCGCCCCCCGGGGCAGCAGCATCTGGGCCTTGAGCCGCACCAGCCGGCTCGCCATCTCGAGATAATCGGCCGCCTGGTTGAGCCCGAGCTGGTGGATCACCGCGAGAAATTGATCGGCAATCCGGGCGATCGGAATGTCGGCGATGTCGATCTGCTCTTCCCGAAGCAGATGCAGCAGCAGATCCAGAGGACCCGAGAAGGCGTCGACCTTGATGACGAAGCCGAAGGTGCCGGCCAGTCCATCGGGCGAGCCGGTGCGCCGCTCGAGCTGCCGTACGGGAGGCTCGGGCGCGGAGACGGGCGGAGCCGGGGCGGTCATGCTTGGAAGATGTTCCATCCGTTCCCCACCGCATAGGGGGTCGCCAGCCGGATGAACAGCGCCATTCCCGCGTAGGCCGGGATCAGCAGGCGCTGAAGCAGCGCCGGGAAGAACAACATCAGCGCGAGCAGGGGCAGAAAGCCGAACCGCTGGAACTTCCGGTACCCCTCGCGCAGCCCCGCCGGAAGCAGGTGATAGAGGACGTGGGAGCCGTCCAGCGGGGGGATCGGCAGCAGATTGAAGAACGCCAGCATCAGGTTGAGCCAGACGCCCCAGGCCAGCATCCGCTGAACGACGCCTACCACCTGCTCGGCTCCGGCAATCGGGCGGGCGATGAGCCCGATGACAACGAACAGCAGCGTGCAGACAATCGCGATCACCAGGTTGGTGGCGACGCCGGCCAGCGAGACGATGATGTCTCCCCGGCGGTAGTTGCGATAGCGGTCGGGCCGCACCTCGACCGGCTTGGCGCCACCGAACGTGAACGCGCCCTTGGAGCCGAACCAGAGCAACGCCGGCATGATGACAGTGAGCCAGGGATCGACGTGGGGAAGCGGATTGAGGGTGAGGCGGCCCTGCTGGAGCGCGGTGTCATCGCCCTGTTTCAGGGCGGCGTACCCATGGGCGTACTCGTGGGCAACCAGAGAGAACACGAGCACCGGAAGCGCGAGAATGAAGTCGCCGAGCAGGGCAGCGTCCTGATTGAGAGGGCTCCCAAAACTTACCCGGAGCGGACCCGGAGAGTCAACCGGGTCTCTTGCGGCAAGGTATTGCCCCGGCTATACTTAGCCTTTTCCGGGACCGGCATGCCGCCAGGTCCTTTGCCAGCCCCCGACCGCGAGGAACGCAGTGCCGAGAACCAAGTCCGCCAAGAAGGCCATGCGGCAGTCCAAGACCCGCACCGCGCGCAATCGGGCCCAGCGCAGCACCCTCCGCACCGCGGTGAAGAAGGTCCGCAGCGGCGGAGATGCCAAGGCTACCGCAACCGCCTACGCCGAAGCCGAGAAGCTGCTGGACCGCTCCGGCCGCAAAGGGCTGATCCATCCCAACACTGCGGCGAGGCAGAAGAGCCGGTTGGCGCGTCTCGTCAAGTAGCAGTGGTGAGTGGTCAGTGATCAGTGATCAGGGGGATATCGATGGGGCCCGGTGACTTTCGTCGCCGGGCCCCAAGAGTTTTCACTGACCACTAACCACTGACCACTGACCACTGACCACTGAACTCTACAGAGCAGCGAGCTCCGCCCCACACCGCTCGCAGTACCACTCGGTGGGCCGGTTGAGCGAGCCGCACTCACCGCACTTGAGGGTCCGAGCCACCGTCTGGCTGGCGCGGTCTTCCCGCTCCTGCTGGCTCGGCGGGGGCGACGCGGGGTGAGGAGCCGGCCGCGCGCTGGCCGGGGCGGAGTCGAGCGTCACCGAGCGCAGGAAGGCCAGCTCGTCGGTAGGAGCGCCGGCCTGGGTCGTCTGGGTGGCCTGCTGCGGGGCCTGGGGAAACGGGATCGCCCGGGCCGGAGCCGACTCGCGGGGCTTGGGGCTGCCCGGCCGGGGAACGAAGCGGGGGGCCTCGGGGCGGGACGGAGCGGGAGGCGCCTGGTCCCGGACCAGGGTCAGTGCGGGCTGCTCACCGGAGAGCGGATCCTGATCGAGCATGGGCGGCATCTCCATGTCCCCGAGCCCGTGGGTAACATGGATTTCCTCTCGTTCCGGAGTCGCCTGGGCCGCAGGCGCCGCGGGAGCCCGGGCCGGCGCCGGCATGATCAAAGCCTGCACTTCCTCGAGACGGCTGATCTCTCCGGTCAGCCGGCCAAGCTCGGTGTCGAATCCCTCGATCTTTCCGGAGCTCTCCAACTCGACCAGCTGCCATTCATCGTCGGTGTACTCGCCCACGGTGTGGCGCAGCTCGGCCTCGGAGCGGATTTCATATTCCTCGGTGCGCGCCTGAAGATTGTGCTTGGCCTGGGCCCGCAGTCCTTCCAGGGTCGAAGCGATGAGGTCGGCGTGGGTTCCCAGCTGTGCAACCACCTGCCCGAGGCGGGCCCGGTAGTCCGCACGCACTTTGGTGCGCACCGATTCGGGAGCCCGGGAGCCGGCCGCGTCCAGGCGGTCCAGCCAACCGGTAATCTGCTGGCGGACGCTGAGAAGCCCCTCGATCTCGGTGATGTTATGGGACTGGTCGCCCATGTGCCTCCCCCCCGTGCAAAGAACGGACTGCGGCGAGTCTGTCCCAATCTAATGCAAAGATGCAATCGCGAAACATATGAACTTCTCGTCTGTCAAAGATTCTGACGGCCGGATCGGTCGAAGGCGACCCTCCCCCCCACCAGGGTCAGATCGGCCTGGCCCACCAGGGTTTCATTGAGAAATGGGGTATTGGCGCTCCGGGAATGCAGCTCCTCCCGGCGCACTACCCAGCGCCGGGCCGGATCGAAAACCACGACATCGGCCGGGGCGCCCACGGCCAGGGTCCCGCCGGCCAGCCCGAAAATCCGCGCCGGCACCGTGCTCATCCGCGCCAGCAGCTCCGGCAGCGAGAGGATCCCCGGCTCCACCAGCTCGCGGATGGCGAGGCCCAGCGCCGTCTCCAGCCCCACGATGCCGTTGGGGGCGTCGTCGAACTCCCGCTCCTTGGTGTCGTAGTGATGGGGAGCATGATCCGACGCGATGCAGTCGATGGTGCCGTCCTTGAGCGCCTGACGAATCGCGTCGCGATCGGCGGCCTCGCGGAGGGGCGGATTCATCTTGGCGTTGGTGTCGTAGCCCTCGCAGCGCTCGTGGGTCAGGGTGAAGTGATGCGGGGTCGCCTCCGCGGTCACCCGGAGCCCCTTCGACTTTGCCCAGCGGATCAGCTCCACCGAGCCGCGGGTCGACATGTGGCAGAGGTGAACATGCCCCCCGGTCAGCTCGGCGAGGATGATGTCGCGCGCCACCATGATCTCTTCGGCCGCCGAGGGAATGCCTTTGAGGCCGAGCCGGGCGGAGACCAGCCCCTCGTGCATGGCGCCGCCTTCGGCCAGCGACATGTCCTCGCAGTGATCGGCCACCGGAATGCCGAAGGTTTTCGCGTACTCCAGCGCGGTGCGCATCAGGTGGCTCGACTTGACCGGCTTGCCGTCGTCGCTCACCGCCACCGCACCGGCCTGCACCATCTCGCCGAACTCGGTGAGCTGCTCGCCCCGCTGGCCCATGGAGACCGCGCCGATCGGATAGACCCGAGCCTTGCCGGCCCGGATCGACTGGCGGACCACGAATCCCACGGTGGCCTGGCTGTCGGTGACCGGATCGGTGTTGGGCATCGCGCAGACCGCGGTGAATCCCCCGGCCACCGCGGAGAGCGCACCGGTCGCAATGGTCTCGGCGTGCTCGAAGCCGGGCTCCCGCAGGTGCACGTGGAGATCGATCAGGCCCGGCGCCACCACCCTGCCGGTGGCATCGAGGACCTCGGCGCCGGGCTGGGAGGGGATGTTGCGGCCCACCGCCTCGATCTTCCCGTCCTTGAGGTAGAGGTCGGCCACCCCGTCGGTCCCGCGCGAGGGGTCGATCACCCGGCCGCCGCGAATCAGCAAATCGGTCATGAGGCTTGCCACTCCGGCGCGCCGCCGGCCAGGAGATAGAGCACGGCCATCCGGATGGCCACGCCGTTGGTGACCTGGGGGAGAATCACACTGCAGGGACCGTCGGCCACGTCGCTGTCGATCTCCACACCCCGGTTCATCGGGCCGGGATGCAGAATCACCAGCTCCTTCCCGGCCCGCTCCAGCCGCTCCCGGGTCACCCCGAAGACCCGATTGTACTCCCGGAGCGAGGGGATGAAGCCGCCCTGCATCCGCTCCAGCTGGAGCCGGAGGACGTTGAGCGCATCGGCCCAGGCCATCGCGTCGTCGATGCGGGGGATGATCTGCACCCCGAGCTCGGCCAGCTCCCGGGGGATCAGCGTCGCGGGACCGGTGAGGGCGACTTCGGCGCCCAGCTTGAGCAGGCCCCAGATGTTGCTCCGGGCCACCCGGCTGTGCAGCACGTCGCCGCAGATGGCGACCTTCAAGCCCTCGAGCTTCCCGAATCTGTCGCGGAGGGTCAGGAGGTCGAGCAGCCCCTGGGTGGGGTGCTCGTGCTTGCCGTCGCCGGCGTTGATCACGTTGGAACGGATCCGGTCGCCCAGGAACTGGGCCGCGCCGCTCGAGGGGTGGCGGATCACCACCATGTCGATCCGCATCGCCTCGAGATTCCGGGCGGTATCCACCAGGGTCTCGCCCTTGGACACCGAGGAGATACTGGTGGCGACGTTCACGGTGTCGGCGCTGAGCCGCTTCTCGGCGAACTCGAAGGAAATCCGGGTGCGGGTGGAGGCTTCGAAGAAAAGATTGACGATGGTCTTGCCGCGGAGGGCCGGGACCTTCTTGATGGCCCGCTCGCTCACTTCCTTGAACGGCTCGGCGGTGTCGAGGATCAGGCGGATCTGGTCGGCGGTGAGGAACTCGAGCCCGACCAGGTCCTTGCCGAGGGCGGCGGCGGTCACAGGGGGGCTCCCTGCACCAGCTCCACCGCGTCGCGCCCGTCCAGCTCCTGCACCGCCACATCCACCCGGTCGTCGCTCCCGGTCTCGATTCGCTGGCCCACGACGTCGGCCTGGATCGGCAGCTCTCGTCCGCCCCGGTCCACCAGGACAGCGAGGAGGATCCGGCGGGGCCGGCCGAAGTCAGCCAGCTCGTCCAGGGCGGCCCGGATGGTCCGCCCGGTGTAGAGCACGTCGTCGACAATGACGACGGTGCGGCCTTCGATGGAATCGGGGAGGCTGGTTTCGCCCACCCGGGGGCGGGGGCCGATGGTGGAGAGGTCGTCGCGGTAGAGCGTGATGTCCAGCTTGCCCAGCGGAACCGGCGGCCCGGCCGCGCCGATCAGGGCGGCGAGCCGGGCGGCCAGCTCGACCCCCCGGCGCTGGATCCCCACCAATACCAAGCCCCCGGTTCCACCGCTTTTTTCAACGACTTCGCGGGCCATGCGCTGGAGCGCGCCTGCCATTGCGGTATCGTCGAGGAGCCGGGTAACCGAGGGCATCTTCGAGGGAGAGAAGATAGGTGGCAAGGAGGCAAGGTGGCAAGGTGACTGGACGGCTGGACGGCTGGTGACCTACGTCTCACCTCTCACGTCTCACGTCTCACAGGCTTGCGCGGTCGCAAGACCAGCCGGGACCCCAGGATCACCGCCAGCACCCCGGCATAGATCAGGGGCAGGCTGATGTCCTTCTTCTGGGCCCAGGTGAAGTGCAGCACCGCCAGGCCCGCCGCCAGGTAGATGAGCCGGTGCAGGGTCTGCCACCGCTTGCCCAGCTTCCGGACCATGGCCTGGGGCGAGGTGATCGCGAGGGTGAGCAGGATGAGAAACACGGTGAAGCCCACCGTGATCCAGGGCCGCTTGGCGATATCCTCGCCCAGCCCGGCAAGGGAGAGCTCCCGGTCGAACACCGCGTAGATCAGGAAATGGATGGTGGCATAGAAGAAGGCGAAGTTACCGATCAGCCGGCGGACCTTGATCAGCGGATTCCACCCGGTGATCCGGCGAATCGGGGTCACCGTGAGGGTGATGAAGAGGATGATGATCGCGGTGCGGCCGGTGAAGTGGGTGACGGTGCGGATGGGATCGAACCCGAGGTCGCCCAGCCGGATCCGGTTCACCAGGTAGAGCAGCGGGGCCAGGCCCAGAATCCAGAGGGCGGGCTTGATGACTCTCCGGATCAGCTGGGCGTCGGTCACCCCCGGCTCAGAAGTTCTTGCGCAGGTCCATCCCCGAATAGAGGGAGGCCACCTGGTCGGCGTATCCGTTGAACATCAGGGTCTTGCGCCGGAACAGCTCGCCGATCCGCCGTTCGGTGGCCTGGCTCCAGCGGGGATGGTCCACCGTCGGGTTCACGTTGGCATAGAAGCCGTACTCGTCGGGCGCACTGAGCTGCCAGGTGTTCATCGGCTGGGTTTCCCGGAAGCGGATCTTGACGATCGACTTGCCGCCCTTGAAGCCGTACTTCCAGGGCACCGTGAGCCGGAGCGGGGCGCCGTTCTGATTGGGAAGCGGCTTGCCGTACACTCCCACGGTGAGAATGGTGAGCGGGTGCATCGCCTCATCCATCCGGAGGCCTTCCACGTAGGGCCAGTCCAGCACGCCACGGGTCTGCCCCGGCATCTGCTTCGGATCGAGCAGGGTGACGAACTCGACGTACTTGGCCCTGCTGGTGGGCTCCAGCCGGGTGATCAGGTCCTTGAGGGGATGGCCGAGCCAGGGCACCACCATGGACCAGGCTTCCACGCAGCGCATCCGGTAGACCCGCTCTTCCGGCTTCATCCCCTTGAAGAGGTCGTCGAAGGCGTAAGTGGCCGGGCGCTTCACTTCGCCCTCCACCACCACGCTCCAGGGCCGGGGCCTCAAGGTGTGGGCGTTGCGGGCGGGATCGTCCTTCCCGGTGCCGAATTCGTAGAAGTTGTTATATCCGGTGACCGCGTCGTACGGGGTGAGCTTGTCGGCTTCCTTGCCCTGGGCGCAGGCGATCGACGGCAGGGCCAGTCCCGCCACCCCCGCGCCGACCGAGGCGAGCCACTCCCGCCGGCCCCAGAACAGGCGCTCGTCGGTGATGTCGCTGGATTTAATGCGCATGGCTACCCCTCCGGAATCCTGCTGTAACCTAATAGCGTCTTACCAGAGTGGTTCGTTGAACAGGCAACAGGCAACTGGCAACAGGAGGCGGGAGTGCCTGCTGCCTGTTGCCTGTTGCCTGTTGCCTGCAGGTAAACGGACAGGGCGGGATTCGAACCCGCGAGACCCTTGCAGGTCTACACGCTTTCCAGGCGTGCCTCTTAAACCACTCGAGCACCCGTCCAGGCGGCGGGCAACTTATCGGAGCCGACCGCGCTCCGTCAACGCGCCCGGGCGGTGACCGCGTTCCGGATGGTCCGCCGCAAATCGGCCACCGCGAAGGGTTTCTCGAGGAAGCCGACGTCCCGGGGGAATCCCTCCGCTTCCACATAGGTGTCGCCGGTGTACCCCGACATCATCACCACCCCGATAGTGGGCCATTTCGCCCGGAGCCGGGTCACCAGGTCGATGCCGCTCATGCCCGGCATCACCATGTCGGTGAGCACCACATCCACCTTTCCCCCCAGCTCGGTCACCTTCTGGAGCGCGGCGATCCCGTCGGGAACCTCCAGCACCTGGAACCCCAGCACCCCGAGCGAGCGGGACACCAGCTTGCGCACCGCGGGATCGTCTTCCACCAGCAGCACGACGCCTCCCTGCACCGCGGTCACATTCTCGGCCGGCACCGCGGCGGCCGGCCGCGGCACGTTCCCCTCGGCTGCCGAGGGGAGAAAGATCTTCACGATGGTGCCCTGGCCGGGCTCGGAGTAGAGGCTGATGTCGCCCCCGCTCTGCCGCACGACTCCATACACCGAGGCCAGCCCGAGGCCGGTGCCCCGGCCCTTGGGCTTGGTGGTATAGAAGGGCTCGAACGCGTTGCGGCGGACTTCTTCGGTCATCCCCGCGCCGGTGTCGCTCACCGACAGCAGCACGTGGCGTCCGATGCGGACCCCGGGGCGGTTTCGCACGTAGTCCTCGTCGATTTCCACCACTTCGGTGCGGAGCTCCAGGCTGCCGCCGTCAGGCATGGCGTCCCGCGCATTCACCACCAGGTTCATGATCACCCGCTCGATCTGGGCGGGATCCGCTTCCACCGGGTCGAGCGTCTCGGCCAGCTTGAGCCGCAGGTCGATGTCCTCGCCGATCACCCGCCGCAACATGGTCTCGAACGAGGTGATCACCTCGTTGAGATCGAGCACCGAGGGCCGCAGCACCTGGCCCCGGCTGAAGGCCAGGAGCTGGCGGGTCAGCTCGGCCGCGCGGCGCGCCGCCGCCTCGATCTCCCGGACCTCGGCATCCTCCGAACCGCCCTCCCGTCCCTGAATCGACTCGGTGTCGGCCAGGATCACGGTGAGCAGGTTGTTGAAGTCGTGGGCAATGCCGCCGGCGAGCCGTCCCACCGACTCGAGCCGCTGGCTCTGGGCAATCCGCTCGTCCAGACTCCGCTCCAGGGTCACGTCGCGGCGAGTGCCCCAGATCCGTCGCAGCTTCCCGTCTTCGATGATCCCGATCAGGTCGTGGGTGTAGATCCGGGGCGGATCACCGTTGCGATGCTCCCGGGTTTCGACTCCCGAGCAGCGGTGACCCCGGGCCACGAACGCCTGAAGCACCTGGGCGCTGGCCGGGTCTTCGGGCGGGTACAGCCGGGTCAGCGGGATCTGGACCAGGGTGTAGCCGGCCTGGAGCCCGAACATCTCGGCCAGCACCGGATTGCAGTCGGCCAGCGCATTGCCATCGTACCAGGACCTGATCTGCGCTTCCGCCGGCCGGTTGATGTCGGTGCCGCCGGGGAATTCCAGCCGCCAGATGCCCTGGCTGGCGTGGGACACGAAAGCCCGGTGACTGGCCTCGCTCTCCTGGAGCTTCTGGGTCGAGGCGCCCAGCTCGTTGGCCATGGCATTGAAAGACCGCGCCAGCCGGCCGACTTCACCAGGCGACTTCTCGTCGGCGCGGCCGGAAAAGTTGCCCGCCGCGATCCGCTCGGTGGCCTCGGTGATGTCGCGCAACGGTCGGTTGATCCGCCGGCCCAGCAGGGCGGCGCCCAGTACCCCGAGCCCGATGGCGATGCCGGCGAACAGGAGCGCGCTCTTGAGGAAGGAGCGAGCCGGAGCCGTCATGGTGGCTTCGGGAGTCCGGATCACCAGGGTCCAGGAGGTATTGGCCACCGGCGTGGCGTACCCCACGTAGGCGGCGCTGTCGGCGGTGAAGCGGTTGAGCGTTCCCCGGGTCAGCGCCTCCTCGGGCGGTGAGGAGGTCGGGCCGGCCAGATCGGTCCAGACCCCGGTGCTCTGTTCTCCGATCATCAGCGAGGTCGAGTCGCCGAGCAGGTTGGTGATGGCGGTCCGCCCCTCGGTGGATCCGGTGACCCGGACCCGCTGCACCAGCACCCCGATATTGGCCCCGCCGGATCGCACCGGCACCCGGATGTCGTAGTAGAGGGTCGAGTCGCCCAGGCTGGAGAAGGGAGTGACCTCCGGGCCGGCGTTGGGGCTGCGTTCCCGGGTGCCCTCCGGCTCGGGTCCGAACCAGCCCGGCTGGAGCTGAGAGCCTTTGACGAACACGGTCCGCCCGTCGGGGGTCACCACCGAGATCACCCGGCGAGTGTTGCCCCGGAGGTTCTGGAGGGTTCGGGGGGGCGGAGAGGACGGAGTTCCGTTGCCGGAAAGCAGCCGAACTACGCCTTCGTCAGCGGCAATCTGGTTGAGCTCGGTGACCGCGGTCGCGGGACCCCGCCCCAGCAAATCGGAGAACTGGCTGGAGAGGAGGCGGAGCCGCTCGGCGGTATTGCGCTGGGAGACCCGCTGGACCTGGAGATAGGAGACCGCGACCAGCGCGCCACAGCAGAGAATCAGAAGGAGGGCGACCATCGCCCCAATGCGACGTCCGAGAGACCGATCCAGCCAGACTGATAATGCGCTCATGCTTCCTGGGGCATCCGGTAGCACCGCGGCGCGAGGGAAGGATCAGTATCCCTTCCCAATGAGTATAAGAAGATGAAAGTCGATATGCACTAATTGGGCCGATAATCAGCCGCGGCGGGCGACCTTCTTGCGCCGAACCACCTTGGTGCCGCCCCGGCCCTTCTTGGCCGCCAGGAGCTCGACCGCCTCGGACAGGGTGAGCTTCATAGGGTCGCTCCCCTTGGGGATGGAGGCGCTCACCCCGTCGTGCTTCACGTAAGGACCGTACTGCCCGTCGTATAACGCCACCGGGGCCCGGTCGGCCGGATGGGGGCCCAGCTCCTTGATCGGGGCCGGTGCCGCCCGCCGTCCCCGCCCCACCTTGGGCTGGGCCAGCAGCTCCAGGGCGCGTTTCAGGTTGACGGTCAGGACGTGGTCTTCTCCCTTGAGGGAGCGATAGTCCTTCCCGTCCTTGCCCTTGTCGAGAACGATGTAAGGCCCAAAACGCCCCTGCCCCGCAAAAATCCGGGCCCCGGTTTCGGCATGACTGCCCAGCAGCCGGGGAAGGGAGAGCAGTCCGACCGCGATGTCGATGGTGACATCTTCCGGCTTCATCCCCTTGGGCAGACTGGACCGGCGGGGCTTGGGGTTGTCATCGGTGACCTGCCCCAGCTGCACGTAGGGTCCGTACTGGCCGCTCAGCACCATGATCGGCTCGCCGGTATCGGGATGCAGCCCGAGCACGTCGGGTCCCTCCCGCTTCTGGCGCAGGATTTCTTCCACGGTGGTCATGGTGAGGTCGGCGGGGGCGGCGTCGCGGGGGAGCGAGGCCCTGAGTATTTCCCCACCCCGGTCCACTTCAACGTAGGGGCCGAACCGGCCGATCCGGATCGTGGCGTCTTCCAGTCCGCCCACTTCGACGGTGCGGGCGAGCGCGGGGTCGATCTTCTTCTCCCGGGTCTCGACCTGTTTCTGGAGCCCGTCCTTGCCGAGATAGAAATGCTCGAGGTAGGGCAGCCACTCGGCCTGGCCCTCGGCGATCTCATCGAGCTGCTCTTCCATTTTCGCGGTGAACTTGAGGTCCACCAGCTTGGGGAAGTGGTGCTCGAGGAGCCCGATGACGGCGAACGCGGTAAACGTGGGGATCAGCGCCTGCCCCTGCTTCTGCACGTAGCCCCGCTCCACGATGGTGCCCAGGATGCTGGCGTAGGTGCTGGGGCGTCCGATCCCGTCGGCCTCGAGCTCGCGCACCAGGCTCGCTTCGGTGAAGCGGGGCGGCGGCTGGGTCTGGTGCGAGAGGGCATCGATCCCCAGACAGGCGGGCGCGTCGCCCACCGCCAGCGCGGGGAGCAGGACCTCCTGATCTTCGAGCGCGGCTTCGGGATCGTCGCTGCCCTCCACATAGGCTCGGAGGAACCCGGGAAAGTCGATCCGCTTGCCGGTGGAGCGGAAGGTGGCATCGTCCACCTCGAAGGTCACCACCACGCTGGTGACCTTGGCATCGGGCATCTGGCAGGCGACGGTGCGCTTCCAGATCAGGTCGTAGAGATCGTACTCCCGCCCGGTGAGCTTGGTCTCGTCGGGCGTGCGGAAGTGGGAGCCCGCCGGACGGATGGCCTCGTGGGCCTCCTGGGCATGCACGTTCTTGGCGGAGTAATGCCTCGGCTTGGCCGGCAGATAGCTCTTGCCGTAGAGCCGCTCCACGCATTCGCGCGAGGCGGTGATGGCCTGGGCCGAGAGATGCACCGAGTCGGTGCGCATGTAGGTGATGTAGCCGTTCTCGTACAGGCTCTGGGCCACCCGCATGGTGTCCCGGGCGGAGAGCCGAAGCTTGCGGTTGGCTTCCTGCTGAAGCGTCGAGGTAGTGAAGGGTGCGGCGGGCCGGCGAATACCCGGCTTTTCCTCGTTGGAGGCGACCCGCCAGGGCTTTTTGGACAGCCGGTCCCGCAGGGCCGCGGCGGCCGGCTCGTCCAGCAGGACCACCTTGCTGCCTTCGGTGAGTTTGCCGGTCTTTTCGTCGAAGTCCTTGCCGGTGGCGATCCGGGCGCCCTTGAGGGCGACCAGGTCGGCATCGAACTCCTGATTCTTGTGCGCCAGCCGGGCCTTGAGGTCCCAGTAGACCGCGGCTCGGAATGCGCGCCGCTCCCGCTCCCGGAGAACCAGGAGTCTGACCGCCACCGACTGCACCCGTCCGGCGGAGAGCCCGTAGGCGATCTTTTTCCAGAGCAGGGGCGAAAGGGTGTAGCCGTAGAGCCGGTCGAGGATGCGGCGGGTTTCCTGGGCCCGGACCAGCTTGTCGTCCACGTCGCGGGTGGTCTCCAGCGCCTCGCGAATGGCTTCCCGGGTGATTTCGTGGAACACCATCCGCCGCACCTTGACCTTGGGGGCGAGCACCTGAGTCAGGTGCCAGGAGATGCTCTCCCCCTCCCGGTCTTCGTCGGTGGCCAGGATCAGCTCGTCGGCGTTCTTGAGCAGGTCCTTGAGCTCCTTGACCACTTTCTTCTTGTCGGCGGGGACGACGTAGAGCGGCTCGAAGTCGTTTTCGACGTTGACGCCAAGCCGGGCCCACTCCTCGCCCTTGAGCTTGGCTGGAATGTCGGCGGCCTTGTCGGGCAGATCGCGGATATGCCCCATCGAGGCGGCTACATGGTATCCCCGGGGAAGAAAATCCCTGATGGTCCGGGCCTTGGTGGGCGACTCGACGATGACCAGCGACCCCATGACGCTCCTTGAAACGGAAATGCCGCGTGTGCTTCGCGGCTCGCGCTAATCTAGTACCATGGCCCGGTTTGCTGTCAACATTGTCACCGGATTCGTGCGAGAGCAAACAATTGCGTGCGTGCTCGGACCGATTCGCTCGTCCCCCGCCCTGACAGCCACTCGGACACCGGAGGTGGACTCGTGGGAATCTGCGATAACTGCGGCAACGACTACGACAAGAGCTTCGAGCTGACCCTGGGAGGGAAGACCTACACCTTCGACAGCTTCGAATGCGCGATCCACCTGCTGGCCCCGGTGTGCGGCCATTGCGGCTGCCGGATCATCGGGCATGGTCAAGAGGTGGACGGGCGGTTCTTCTGCTGCGTGCACTGTGCGGAAACCGACGGAGTGGCGGGACTCCGGGACCGGCTCTAGCGGGGCTCAGCCCCTCCGCCGGTTCCGGGACCAGCCGATCCCGCCGGCGAGCACGAGGCCGACCGCAAGGAAGAGGAGCCCGGAGGGCGGCCCCGCCACCGCCTGCTGGATACCGCAGAGGCCGGTGAGGAGGCAGTCGCCCGGGGTGAAGGACTGGAGCGCGAACATGGCGGAAAGGTAAGAGGTGAGCGGTGAGAATGTGAGAGGGAGCCTCTACCCTCTCACCTCTCACGTCTCACCTCTCACCGCAGTCGACGGACAGGGTGGGATTCGAACCCACGATACCCGTAAGGGCATACCGGTTTTCGAGACCGGCTCCTTCAGCCACTCGGACACCTGTCCTTCGGGGTGAAAACTAACAGGGGGAGGTAGTCGTGGCCACCAAAAAGGCGGCTCCCCGCCGCACCAAACAGCCGGTGCCGCCGTTCCCGCGCCAGCATCAGAAGCGGCCCGGCATCGAATCGGAGATGTCGCCCCGGCCCCGCTACAAGGCGCCGGCCTACCGGGGCGCCGACAAGCTCAAAGGCAAAGCCGCGCTGATCACCGGGGGCGACTCCGGGATCGGCCGCGCGGTGGCGGTGCTGTTTGCCCGGGAGGGAGCCGACGTCGCCATCGTGTTCCTGCCCGAAGAAGCCAGCGACGCGGCGGAAACCAAACGCGCCGTGGAGAAGGAGGGCCGCCGCTGCCTGCTCTGCCCCGGCGACGTGAGCTCGCCGGAGTTCTGCCGCAGCGCGGTGGCCGATACCGTGGCCGAGTTCGGCCGGCTGGACATCCTGGTCAACAACGCGGCCTATCAGAAGCACGTGGCCGTCATCGAGGACATCACCGACGAGCAGTGGGAGCGGACCTTCCGGATCAACATCCACGGCTACTTCTACATGGCCCGGGCCGCCCTGCCCCACCTGCCGGCGGGCGGCGCGATCCTCAACTGCGGCTCCATCACCGGGCTCGAAGGCAGCAAGGAACTGCTCGACTACTCGGCCACCAAGGGCGCCATCCACACCTTCACCAAGAGCCTGGCCCAGAACCTGGTGAGCCGGGACATCCGGGTGAACTGCGTCGCCCCGGGACCGGTCTGGACGCCGCTCAATGTCGCCGACAAGCCGGCCGACGAGGCCGGCAAACACGGCGCCGACACTCCGATGGGGCGCCCGGCCCAGCCGGAAGAAATCGCCCCGGCGTTCGTGTTCTTTGCGTCGGATGCGGATTCGCGATACATCACTGGCGAAGTGCTGACGTTGCTGGGTGGAGAAACGACGGCGGGGTAAGTGCTATCGGCTATCGGCTATTCGTCAGGCTATCGGCTAGCCAATAGCTTGTCGGATGGCGGATAGCGGATAGCGGATAGCACCTAACCCGTGATCTTCTTCACCATCGCTCCCGTCACCCGCTGCTTGCTCCGCACCATCTCCCCCCAGGGATCCCGCTTCAGCCGCTCCACCAGCGCAGAAACATTCTCGACCGTGTACCCGTCCGCGCTCTTCAGGGTGGCCAGGTCCTTCCAGGGAATCGGCGCCGAGACCGACGCTCCCTCGCGAGCCCGGGTGGACCAGGGCGCGATGGCGGTGGCGCCCCGGGTGTTGCGGAGCCAGTCCACGAAAATCTTCCCGGCCCGGGCCGCTTTGCTGGCTTTCGACAGGTAGCGCTCCGGCTCATCCGCCACCAGCCGCTCGGCCACCGCGCGGGCGAAGGCCGAGACTTCGGCCCAGCTCGAGCGCCGGGCGATCGGCAGGGCCACATGGAGTCCCTTCCCACCGGTGGTCTTGAGCCACGATTCGAGTCCGATCTCGCTCAGCAGCTCGCGGAGCCGCTCCGCTCCGGCCCGCACTTTCGCCCAGGCCACTCCGGGTGCCGGATCGAGATCGAAGATGATCCGGTCGGGCGACTCCACCTGATCGGCGCGGGCACCCCAGGTGTGGACCTCCAGGACCCCGTACTGCACCAGGGACACCAGACCCGCCGCATCGCGTACCACGCTGTACGACCCGGTGGAGCCGCTGGCCTCTTTGATGTCCACGGTCTCCAGCGCTTCGGGCAGGTGGCCGCTCCAGTGCTTCTGATAGAAGCAGGCCTTGGCGCGGCCCCCGGGACAGCG
>Ga0209485_1000168_pt1 | contig 21699 bp, 15 predicted proteins | sample NCAS100_FD_187516 | JGI IMG/M metagenome (GOLD analysis project Ga0209485, IMG submission 187516) | Agricultural soil microbial communities from Utah to study Nitrogen management - NC AS100 (SPAdes) (version 2) | ecosystem: Environmental > Terrestrial > Soil > Agricultural land | place: USA... | reverse complement strand
CGTGAGCGCAATTGCCGAACGACAAGGGCGGAACAACTCCGGCAATTGCGCTCACGGGCTATGCGTCGCGCAAGGACCGTGAACGCGCGCTGGCCGCGGGTTATCATAGGCACATGGCAAAACCGATCGAGCAGGCTGAGATGGTTGCGGCAATCGCCAGCCTCGTTGGACGGCCACAGAACTATACAGATTGAGGTCTCTGCGTAACTCTGCGTTCCTCTGCGACTCTGCGGTTTTTGCTCTTACACGATATTCACCGCCGAGACGCAGAGGAACCCAGAATTACGCGGAGTTGAAATTCAGACAATGAATGAGGTAATCATGAGACGAAGATTTCTAACCATTCCAGTCATTCTCCTGCTCCTCGTTCCGGTATTCGCGCAAGTTGATCCGTCGGTGTTGACGGTCGATTCGCTGTTCACCTATCGCAGCAGATCGCTTGGTCCAGTGTGGTGGCAGACAAACGGTAGCGGTTATCTGGCGCTCGAGCCGTCGCCGACAAAGAAAAACTTCGTCGACATCGTCCGCTACGACGCAGCGACGGGTGAACGATCCGTAAAAGTCGCGGCCGAGAAACTGATTCCGCAAGGCGCAACAGATCCACTCGCAGTCGAAGAGTTTTTCCTGACGAGCGATGAACAAAAACTGCTGGTCTTCACAAATACCGCGCGAGTCTGGCGCAGCAACACACGCGGCGACTACTGGGTCCTCGATCTGACCACAAACAACCTGCGCAAACTCGGCGGCACGGATGCAAAGCCGTCCACATTGATGTTTGCGAAGTTCTCGCCGGACGGACAGCGCGTCGGTTACGTTCGCGAAAACAACATCTACGTTGAGAACCTTTCCGGCGACGCGAAGATCACGAAGATCACGACCGACGGATCGCGCTACATCGTCAACGGCACCTTCGATTGGGTCTACGAAGAAGAACTTTTCTGTCGCGACGGTTTTCGCTGGAGCCCTGACAGCAAACAGATTGCTTACTGGCAACTCAACTCCGAAGGCGTGAAGGAGATGACGCTCATCGACAACACGTCAGGTCTTTATCCCGTCACGCAAACGTTTCCATATCCGAAAGCCGGCGAGATGAACTCCGCGGCGCGCGTCGGCGTCGTGAACGCCAATGGCGGCGCGACGAAGTGGATGGAAGTTCCTGGCGATGCGCGCAACAACTACCTGCCGCGCATGGAATGGGCCGCGAATTCCGACGAGGTGGTCATTCAACAACTCAACCGCCGCCAGGATACGAACACGCTCATGCTGGGCGATGTTCGTACCGGCAAAGTGCGCACGGTGCTCGTCGAAAAAGATGATGCGTGGGTAGACATCGCGTGGGGCGACATCGATTGGGACAAGACCGGAATCGCGCGCGGTGACGTCGAATGGATCGACGGCGGCAAGCGTTTTCTGTGGGCCAGCGAGCGCGACGGTTGGCGTCATCTCTACTCCGTTTCACGCGATGGCAGCGACGTTTATACGATCACGCCCGGCAAGTTCGACGTGATCACTGTCGAACGAGTCGACACGACAAACGGGTACGTCTACTTTCTCGCTTCACCCGACAATGCAACGCAGCGTTATCTCTACCGTGTGCGCATCAATGGCGGCGGCAAAGAAGAACGGCTGACGCCGGCGACGACGCCGGGCATGCATTCGTACAACATCTCGCCGCGCGGCAACTTCGCGATTCACTTTCACTCGACGTTCAACCGCGTTCCGATCACCGAAGTCGTGCGCCTGCCGGAACACACGCTCGCGCGTACGCTGATCGACAACAGGGATCTACAGGATCGAGTTGCGAAGTTGAAACAGACGCCGCTGGAGTTTTTTAAAGTCGACGCAGGCGAGGGTGTGCAGCTCGACGGCTGGATGATCAAGCCGCCCGACTTCAATCCGCAGAAACGTTATCCGGTGCTCTTCTACGTGTACGGCGAGCCGTGGGGTCAGACGGTGCTGGATAGTTGGGGCGGCCGGAACGGTCTCTGGCATCGGATGCTGGCGCAGCAGGGTTACATCGTCGCCAGCGTTGATAACCGCGGCACGCCGGCGCCGCGCGGGCGCGCGTGGCGCAAGATTGTTTATCGCAAGATGGGCCTCGTTAGTTCGGCCGATCAAGCCAACGCCGCACGCGCGATTGCGAAATGGCCGTTTGTCGATCCGTCGCGGATCGGCATTTGGGGCTGGAGCGGTGGCGGCTCGTCGACGCTGAACGCGATGTTTCGGTATCCGGACGTTTACGCAACCGGTATTTCGGTCGCGCCCGTGCCGGATCTCCGCTACTACGACACGATTTACCAGGAGCGCTACGGCGGATTGCCGAAAGATCACGCTGACGAGTGGAAACAAAGCTCGCCGATCACTTTCGCGAACCAGCTAAAGGGAAATCTGATGCTGATTCACGGCACCGGCGACGATAACGTCCACTACCAGGGCACCGAGGCGCTGATCAATGCGCTCATCGCGGGGAACAAGCAGTTTTCGATGATGTCGTATCCGAATCGTTCACACTCGATCGCTGAAGGACCGGGTACGCAGCGCCACCTGCTAGCGACGATGACGCGGTATTTGCACGAGAAAATGCCGCCAGGTCCCGCGACGGCAGTTACGAGCGCGGCGCGTTAAGCAACAAATTGCGTCGTGCCTGGTTTCTCTCTGCGTATCTCTGCGTGCCTCTGCGTCTCAGCGGTAAATTATTGAATAAAAAAACAATAACCGCAGAGCCGCAGAGGAAGGCGGAGAAACACAAAAGATTCCAAAGTGCACCATCAAAAATTGATATCGCACTCGTGTGTTGATCTGTGTTAGTCTTGGTTTGCCCGTCTCATCCTCCTCACGACTAGGCAAAACCCATGATTAATAGGCTCGACGCAGGACTGCGACGACTCGTCGCTACAAATCTCATCGGCATTCTGTTCGTCGATTTGGCAGGCAAAATTCTCGACGTAGACGAGAGTTTCCTGCACACCCTCGGCTACGCCCGCGCCGATCTGCCCCCACGGATTCACGATCTCGCCGCCCCGGAAGACCGTCGCCTGGACGACGAGGCGTTCGAAAAGCTGATGGCCTTCGGCGCCTGCGCACCCTTCGAGAAAAGTCTCGTCCGCCGCGATGGCAGTCTCGTTCCGGTGTTGTTTGGCGCTGCGCTTTACGAAGAAGAGATCGCATGCTTCGTCGTCGATCTCTCTCAGAACAAGCAGACGCAGGAAAAACTCAATCACCTCGCCTATCACGACGCGCTCACCGATCTACCCAACCAGGTTCTCTTCAAAGATCGTCTCAAGCAGGCGATTGCGATGTCTCGCCGCAACGATCAGATGCAGGCGGTGCTGCTGCTCAACCTCGATAGATTTAAAACGATCAACGACTCGCTCGGTTACACCGCAGGTGATCGACTCTTGCAGTCAGTCGCTCAACGACTGACGAGCTGCATCCGCGAAAGCGATACCGTCGCGCGTTTCGGCGGGGACGAGTTTGCCATTCTGCTGACGCACATCCCGCGTGCGCAGGATGCGGCGAATGTTGCGCGGGCAGTAAAGGAGGCACTCGATCAGGCGTACCTGTTTGACGATCAGGAAGTGTTTGTTAGAAGCAGTATCGGCATTGCCGTTTATCCGCACGACGGCCGCGACACTGCGAGTCTGTTGAAGAACGCAGGCGCCGCCTTGGATCGCGCGAAGGAGCAGGGCGGGAGCAATTATCAGTTTTACACCGCAGGCGGAACGACGCGCGCGCTCAAACAACTCGTACTCGAAAGCAACCTGCGCGGCGCGCTCGAGCGAAATGAATTTATCGTTCACTATCAACCGCAGGTTGACACGCAGAGTTTTCAGCTAGTGGGCATGGAGGCGCTGGTGCGCTGGCAGCATCCGAGTCTCGGGCTGCTCTATCCGACGGAATTCATCGCCTTGGCTGAAGACAGCGGTCTGATCATCCAGCTTGGCGATTGGATCCTTCGAAGTGCGTGTGCGCAAAACATGTCGTGGCAGGATGCGGGACTTGCGCCGATGCGATTGTCAGTAAACTTTTCCGCGCGACAGTTCCAACAACCTACATTCATCTCGTCAGTAGCGGCGATATTGCAGGAGACAAACCTCGATCCGCGTTGGTTGGAGCTTGAGCTTACCGAAAGTTCGATAATGAAAGATCCCGAGCAGGCGATCGAGAAGCTTCATGAGTTGAAGTTGATGGGCATCAGGGTCGCGATTGACGACTTCGGTACCGGTTACTCGTCGCTCAACTATTTGAAGCGGTTTCCGATCGACACGTTGAAGATCGATAAGTCGTTCGTGTCTGATGTTTGTAAAGATCCGCACGACACCGCGATCGTGCGCGCGATCATCACGTTGGGCCATGCACTGGATCTCACGGTCGTCGCCGAAGGTGTTGAGACGCAGGAGCAGCTTCAGTATCTGAGTTCACTCGACTGCGACGTGCTTCAGGGTTTCCTATTCAGCAAAGCGCTGAGTGCCACGGCTTTTGAAGAGCTACTGGTCGAGCACAAACAAGTCGTGCCATCGCCTGTTTAATGTATCACCGCAGCGATTCTCAATGGACCACCACTGCCGCCTTTGATCTTCATCGGCAAAGCAATCACCGAAAAATCTTTTACGGGTAGTTGATCAAGATTCGCGACGTTTTCAAACGCCGGGATGTTCTTGTCGAACAATATCCGGTGGCTCTCGAACAACGTGGATTGGCCGTAATCGATGCTCGCCGTATCCAGGCCGATCGCTTTGATCGATCGGTTCCGGGTTAGCCAGCGTGCGGCCTCGGGATCTAGCCCGGGGAAGTGAAGCTTTGGTACTGCATCGGCGCCGCGTTCGTCTGTGCCCAGGTACTTCTTTCGATCGGGATAGTGTTTTCCGAAACCGGTACGCAGCAACACGATGGTCCCGTTTGCGATGCGGCCGTTAGTGCGTTCCCAATTCTGAAAGTCGGCGACCGTCACCTGGTAATCGGGATTGCCGGCACACTGCTTCGTAACGTCTACCACCACAGCCGCTCCGATTAACTGTTCGAGCGGAATCTGATCGACCGTGTGCCTTCCCTTTGCGAAGTGGATTGGCGAGTCGAGGTGCGTCCCGCCGTGTTCCGCCGCCGAATAGCGGTACGCGGAGTAGAAATAACCTTTGTCTGTGACACCTTCGAAATCAGTTTCCAGTTTGAATGGCTCGGCCGTCGGCCAATACACGGATGACGCGTCGAACGCGTGCGAGAGATCGACGACGCGACCCGCCCGGATTGCCGGGGCGCGTTGTGCCATGACGGGTAGAGCCAGAATCATAAGAAGAAGCAGGCCCAAACATTTCATCAGAAATGCTCCTTACTGTGGTTGACGTTCTTCAATCTGGTATAAGACTAACCACAAAGACCACAAAGTTGAAGGAGTGCGGGAATGCAAATCGGAATGATTGGACTCGGCCGCATGGGCGCCAACATGGTGCGACGACTCCTGCGCGGCGGGCACCAGTGCGTTGTCTACGATCGCAACGTGGAAGCGATCGCGAAACTCACCGGTGAAGGCGCGACGGGTTCGGAATCGCTGGACGATTTCATCGCGAAGTTGGATCGCCCGCGCGCGGTGTGGCTAATGATTCCGGCCGCGCTCGTCGACGCCACGCTGAATGAACTAGCGCCGAAGCTCGAGGCCGACGACATCTTGATCGACGGCGGAAACTCGCACTACATTGACGACATCCGTCGCGCGGTCGAATTGAAAAACAAAAATCTTCACTACGTTGACGTCGGCGTGAGTGGCGGTGTGTGGGGACTCGAGCGCGGTTACTGCGAGATGATTGGCGGCGAGAACGATGTGGTCCGCAAGCTCGATCCGATCTTCAAAACACTCGCGCCGGGACGAGGCTCTGTTTCAGATACTCCCTCCGACAAGCTAAGCCGCTCGAGTGATGCGAGCACCGCCCTTGAGGGTTATCTGCATTGCGGCGCCGCTGGTGCCGGTCATTTTGTGAAGATGGTGCATAACGGAATTGAGTACGGTTTGATGGCTGCATATGCCGAAGGATTCAACGTATTGCATCACGCGAACGTTGGTAAGTTGGACCACGCCGCCGATGCTGAAACGACGCCGCTGCGCCATCCCGAACACTACCGCTACGACTTCAACCTCCCCGATATCGCCGAAGTTTGGCGGCGCGGAAGTGTAGTTGCCTCGTGGTTGTTGGATTTGACGGCCATTGCGTTGGCTGAGAACCCGACGCTCGATGGATTTTCAGGGCGCGTGGCGGATTCCGGTGAAGGACGTTGGACCATCGATGCCGCGATCGAAGAAGGTGCTCCGGTTCCCGTGTTGAGCGCCGCACTGTTCGCGCGTTTCTCCTCGCGCGGCGAGGCAGACTTCGCGAACAAAGTACTATCTGCCATGCGAAAGCAGTTTGGCGGGCACGTCGAGAAGAGTCACAAGTAGGGAGATTTCCCGCAAAGACGCAAAGGCGAAGGTTTCTGAGACATTCTCTTTGCGTCTTAGCGTCTTTGCGGGAAATCAACTCGAGGAAGTACGAAAATGTCAGCAATACTTATCGACCCGGATCCCGGAAAAATGGAGCAGCCGCCGCTTCCGCACGCCGATCCGTGCGTTGTTGTGATTTTCGGCGCGACTGGCGATCTGACAAAGCGCAAATTGATGCCGGCGTTGTTCGATCTCTGTCGTTTGGGTTGTCTCGACCAGGTGCGAATTCTGGGCGTTGGTCGACACGCCATGCCGGAGGATGAATATCGAAAGCTCGTGCGAGAGGCGCTCGAAAACTCCGACAAGGTCGATGAGCTCGACGAACACGTCTGGCAGGATTTCGCGCGGCGGATTCATTACATGGCCGGCGAAATCGAAGACGAGCGCACGTTTCAGACAATCAACACGCGTCTCGAGGAACTGGTAGCGAGCGGCGGCAGTAAGAACCGTTTGTTCTATCTCGCAACGCCGCCGCCATTGTTCGACGAAATTATCAACGCGCTCGGTAAGGCTGGTCTTGCGAAAGAAGACGACTTGTGGAGTCGCATCGTCGTCGAAAAACCATTCGGCAGTGACCTCGAATCGGCCCTCGCTCTCAATGCCACGATCTCACAAGCGTTTCAGGAGCATCAGGTCTATCGCATCGATCACTACCTCGGTAAAGACACGGTGCAAAACATTCTAGTGTTTCGTTTCGGCAACACGATGTTCGAACCGGTGTGGAACCGCAATTATGTCGATTACGTTGAGATCACTGCGGCTGAAACCGGCGGCGTCGGCACGCGCGCTGGCTACTACGAAGAAGCGGGCGCGCTGCGCGACATGGTCGCGAATCATCTTCTGCAACTGTTAACGCTGACGGCGATGGAACCACCGGTCGCTTTCGATGCCGATTCAGTCAGAGAAGAGAAGGTGCAGGTGCTGCGATCGATTCGACGTATGACGCCGGAACAGGTCGCGCAGCGAACGGTGCGCGGGCAATATGGACCAGGAGAGAGCGAGGGCGAAAAAGTTGCTGGTTATGGCGAAGAACAGGGTGTGAAGAAAGGTTCGAGTACCGAAACCTATGCGGCGCTCGAGTTTCGCGTTTCAAACTGGCGTTGGTCTGGCGTACCGTTCTATGTACGCACCGGAAAGCGTCTCGCTCGCAACCTGACGGAGATCGCGGTGCACTTCAAGCCCACGCCGCAAGCGCTGTTTGCTCGCACGCCGAAAGAAGAGATCGATCCAAACATCGTGGCGATGCGCATTCAGCCCAACGAAGGGATCACTGTCACGTTTGGCGCCAAACGGCCTGGGTTCGAAATGCACACCAGCACGGTTCACATGGACTTCTGTTACCAGCGTGAATTTGGCATCGAGTCGCCGGCGGCTTACGAAATGTTGTTGCTGGATGTGATGCGCGGCGATGCGACGCTTTTCATTCGCGCGGATGAGGCGGAAGCGCAATGGCGGCTGATCACGCCGATCCTCGAAGCCTGGGCGAGACAGTCGCCGCCGGAGTTTCCAAATTACACTGCGGGCACCGATGGACCAGACGCGGCCGACGAGCTACTCGCGCGTAACGGGCATCGCTGGCTGGGATTGAATGAGAGTCGTGCGGGCTGCGATTAGGCGATTAGGCCTGTGCGACGCGATTGGCGAGACTTGCGACTACCGTCGCCAGTTCAACGCGGTCGACAGGTTTCGCGAGGTGTAACTGGTAACCTTCGGAAATAGCGCGGACACGATCTTCAGTTCTCGCATACGCGGTCAACGCCAACGCCGGCGTTTGCCCCCCTCGCTCCTTCGGCAACGCACGCACTTTCCTGATCAAGCCGTAACCATCCTCGATAGGCATGCCGATATCCGCGACAAGCACGTCCGGACGCCAGCGTTCAATCGACTCGAGACCTTCACCCGCCGATCCGGCGGCGTGCACTTCCGCTCCGCAACGTTCCAGCATGGCAGTGAGCAGTGCGCGAGCGTCGATCTCGTCATCCACGATCAGCACGCGCAGTCCGTTCAGTGACAAATGTCGATCGCGACTAGCCTCGGCAATCGCCGGTGTCGCAAGCGAAGGCTCAACATGCTGTTCAGCCGCAGCCATTAGCGGCAGACGCACGGTGAAAGTCGAACCCTGGTCCTCACCCGCACTTTCGGCGCGCGCCGTCCCGCCGTGCAACTCCACCAGATGTCGCACGATCGCGAGGCCCAATCCGAGTCCGCCATAGGTGCGCGTCGTCGAACCATCAGCCTGCCGAAAACGATCAAACACGTGCGGCAGAAAATTCGAGTCAATACCAACACCACTATCCGTCACGACGATCTCGACGTGTGAATTGATCCTCTTCAGACTGACGTTTACCGACCCTCCGCTCTGCGTGAACTTGACGCCGTTTGATAGCAGGTTCCAAACGATCTGTTGCAGACGCTCCTGATCGCCAAACACTTCGCCCGCATCCGGATCAAGGTCCAACTGAAGGCGAATACCTTTCGCTTCGGCAGTAGGACGAATGCTTACCGCTGCTGCCTGGATAACCGATTGCAGATCGCACGCGACAAACTCGAGCCGCAACTTCCCGGTGATGATGCGCGACACTTCGAGCAGGTCGTTGATCAACTGGCACTGCGAATTGGCGTTGCGCGCAATCGTTTCTATCGCCTGACGTCGTTTCTCCGGTTCAACTTCGTCGTGGAGCAGGAGGTCAGACCAACCCATAATTGCGGTCAATGGCGTGCGCAATTCATGCGACAGCGTTGAAAGAAACTCGTCTTTGACGCGATTCGCCGCCTCTGCTTCGAGACGCGCTTCTTTCTCGCGTTTCAGCGCTTCGCGTCGCTCGGTTGCGTCGTGGGCCATGCCGCGGACGATCGGTTTTTCCACGCCTTCAGTGCGCAGCGTGTTGTAGTACTCCCACAGTCGAGTTTCCCCTGTCGCGGTGCGTACTTTCATCACGCCGCGAGCAGAACCCTGAGTCTTCACCGCCTCGAGATACTCATCAAATTGCTTGCGATAATCCGGCAGCAAACCGTCGCGAATATTCATCCCGACCAGCGACTCCTGCGGATAACCCAACGCACGCGCCGCCCACGGATTTACCGAAAGCACGCGCCCTTCGAGATCGTGCGTGCAGATCAGTTCGTGACTGTTGTCGACGAGATCGCGATAACGATCCTCGCTGATGCGCAACGCGTCCTCGGCTTTCTTGCGCTCGGTGATGTCGTTTGCGAGGACAAACTCCGCGGCGCGGCCGGCGAAGTTCACACGGTTCGAAGTAATTTCGACGTTGATTACGCTGCCATCTTTCCTGCGGTGTCGCCATTCGCCGGCATGGTCGAGTTCGGGATTGCCGGTGGAGATGTACTCACACAGCAATGCGACGTCGTCTTCGGGACGGATGTCCATGATCGACATTTCGAGAAACTCGGGGCGCGAGTAGCCGTAGTGACTGATGGCGGCATCGTTCACTGCGAGAAACCGCAGCGTTGAAAGATCGTAGACCCACATCGGCTGCGGGTTCGACTCAAACAGCAATCGATACTGCGCTTCGGACTTTCGCAGCGCCTCTTCAATTCGCCGCGCTACGGTGACGTCGAGCACCAGCGACAGCACCGAGATCAACTTGCCAGAGTCGTCGTAGAGCGCCGAGTTGTACCACTCGCAATGCAGGATCGAACCGAGCTTTGTGTAGTTGCGATTGCGTGAGATGTTGTGATGTTCCTGTCCCTGGTTCTGTCGTTGGCCCACCTCGTTCACTGCTTCGAGATCGTCGGGCACGACAAACTGCCAATCGTTGAAGCGTTTCCCAAACACTTCGTCCGCGGTCCAGCCGAACAGTCGTTGTGCTGCGGGCGACCAGCGCAACACTTTGAATTCGTTGTCCCACTCGATGACTGCCAGCGGCGTGTTCTCGACGTGAAATGCGAGCCGTTTATGATCGTCGAGCGCTGTTGCTTCGAGAAGTTTGCGATCGGTGATGTCGCGGATGATCGCAACGCCGCCGATCACCTCGCCGCGCTCGTCGTGGCGTGGCGAGTAATAGCCTTCAAAGAAACCCTGGCGGCCTGATTGAGGAATCAGGTAGGGGCGGTTCTCGGCGACGACGCTACGGCCGGCCAATGCTTCGCGATAGAAGTGGTCTTCGCCAGTTTGCCCGAGGCAGTCGAAGAACTCGAACGCACATTTTCCAAGCACATCCTCACGTTTTACGCCGGAAATGCGTTCCATCGCGCGGTTCCAGGTCGTGTACCGCAAGTCGCGATCGAAAGCAAGAATGCCGTCGACGTTAGTTTCGAGAAGACACTTGAGGAACAGATCTGGTTCTTTACTTTCGTGCGACATGGAGATTTGAGCTTAGTACTTTGGTCTTTGTACTTTGCCGGGGGTCAGTTGTACAAACCACAAAGTACCAAGTACAAAACACTAAGAACAAGCTGCATTCCATTTTGCTGATTTGCGTTGATTGTGTAAACCTTTGCCATGCCTTTTCAGCAAACGCCCCCGCAACTCGGCAATCAATACGAAGACGATCGTGTGCTGCGCTCGTATCTCGCGCGCGTGTTGCCGGCCGATATGTTGCGCGAGATTGAGGTCTCGCTTGCGGAGATGGGCCGTCTCGCGGGCGGCGAGCTTTACCAGTTGCAGTTGGCTGATCGTTTGAACGAACCACGTATGACGCAGTGGGACGCGTGGGGGAATCGCATCGACAAGATCGAGTTGACGCCGCTGTGGCGCGTTGCGGAGGGCATCGCAGTCGAGCACGGCGTGGTTGCGACTGCGTACGAACAAAAGCATGGCAGTTTGTCTCGCGTGCATCAGTGCGCGCTGGCATATCTCTTCACGCCTTCAACCGACATTTACAGTTGCCCATTGGCGATGACGGACGGTGCCGCGCGAACGCTGCTCGGTTCGGGTAACCAGGCACTGATCGATCGCGCGGTGCCACACTTGATCACGCGCGTTGCGGGCCAGTTCTGGACCGCAGGCCAGTGGATGACGGAGCTCACGGGCGGTTCGGATGTTGGTCTGACTGAGACGGTGGCGCGCCAAGATCCCGAATCAGGCGCTTATCGCTTGTATGGCCGCAAGTGGTTCACGTCGGCGATCAGTTCGCAGATGGCGCTGACGCTTGCACGGCCCGAAGGTAATCCGCCGGGCGGACGTGGGCTCGCGCTTTTCTACGTCGAAACAAGAGACCCTACGGGCCGGCCGCGCAACGTCGAAGTCAACCGTCTCAAAGACAAACTCGGAACACGAAAAGTGCCGACTGCGGAGCTGACGTTGAACGGAACGCCGGCGCAGCTTGTTAAGGGAACGACGGACGGCATTCGCAACATCGCGCCGTTACTAAACATCACTCGACTATGGAACGGTATCAGCGCCGTTGCGTTGATGCGGCGCGGGGTCGCGCTCGCCTCCGACTACTCGCGCAAGCGAATCGCCTTTGGCGTTGCATTATCCGAGAAGCCGTTGCACATGGATACGCTTGCAGGCCTGGAGGCTGAAGCGGAAGCCGCGTTTCATCTCGCGTTCTACGTCGCTGAATTGACGGGTCGCAGTGAGACTGGCGAGATCAGCGATGACGACGCGGCGTTGCTGCGGTTGTTGACGCCGATCATGAAACTAACGACGGCGAAACAGGCAGTCGCCGTTGCAAGCGAAGTGCTCGAGTGTTTCGGCGGCGCTGGTTATGTGGAAGACACTGGCTTGCCAATGTTGTTGCGGGATAGCCAGGTGCTACCGATTTGGGAAGGGACTACCAACGTGCTCGCAGTCGACACCCTACGTGCGTTGAACGAAGATTCGTTGCGCGTATTTCAAAGCGCCGTAACAAAACTCGCCGGCAACTTTCCTCCCGCACTGGATCATGCCACGAGTTGGTATACACGGATTTCAGATCGATCCGTGTTAGAAGCCGGCGCTCGCCGTTTCGCGCTGACTCTTGGTCGCACTATTGAACTAGCACTCCTGCTTAATCATGCAAGATCATCCGGAGACCAACAGAGTATGGTCAACGCTCGTCGCTTTGCAGCCTTGGGCGTCGACCTGATCATCGATGACTACCCGCAGCAATAGATCCTAAAGATGCAAAGGCGCAGAGAACCGGTAACACACAACCGAGTTCTCTGCGCCTCTGCCTGGCGGGGGACTACTCAATCCCCGTTACTCTTCTCGCCCGCTAACGGCCCTCCCCGGTGAACCACACATTCATGCCGCCGCGCGTTGATTTCGCCAAAAGACGTTTGGACCAGTGGGGCCAATCGCCCCACGCTGACGTTGGTTCGATGAACTTGCGGGGACGGGACAGGTGTTTGGCGGTAAAAACACTGCACAGACCTCCGAGTTCGTCGGAAAACCAAGGGTTTGTGACTTAAGAGGGATAATGGATTGTGGTCCTGCGTGGACCGTCGTTGGTTGCGAAAGGCTAACTTCTCTCGAACATTCGTGTAACAGCAGCTTAAAACGCTAATGGTTAAAGGTGTAAGTGATCGTGCCTTCTGTTTCGCGTCCGCGTAGTTTATCCGGTGAGAAGGTTGATTGGGTAGCAGCTTCGGTTGCGGCGTTTCGCATTGCTTCGTCGCCGCCTTCTGCTCGCGCCCAGAAAACTTTTCCGCTCTTGTCGAGTTTGACGTGGACGTTCACCGTTCCGTTTGCTTTTGAGCGGGAACCATTTTCGAAGATCGGACATTCAGCTTCGGCGAGGGTCAACGCTTTTCCGGCGAGCTCTCCGGCAGCGACCGGTTTTCCTTTCACGAAGTCGAGTGGTTTTTGTGGTGCGGTAGCTGCTGAGTCGGGAATGATGACGCTGGACAGTTGCGACGTGATCATGAAAGCGGTGAAGGCGGCGATACTGACCGTTGCGAGGATCAACGTCCACAGCAAGGGTGTGTTTGTGATCGTGCTCGCTACGGTTTCAGGAGGTTCAAAAATCGGTTCGTCAGCGTCAACCAGTTGCACGACATGATGCGCGCAGTAGGCGACGAGATCGCTGTTGTAGATCGCGTTGCACTGCGGGCAGCGCTTTCGCGTTGGTGAAGTTGTTGGAGCGACTGCTGTCGCAGGTGCTCGTACTGGTTCGGGTTTAGGTTCTGGTTTAGGTTCTGGTTTGGGGTCGGGTGGTTCGGGTGGTTCGGGTTTGGGCTCGGCCCGAATTACAGGCGGTGTCGCTTGTTTCTGTGCGGCTTCTTCCTCGATCCGCTGCTTAACACCAGCAAGCCACTTCCGGCTTCTTTCATCAGTCTCAGCCGCTGGTTCTGGAACACTGGTGTTGTTTGTGAAGAGATCGACGATGTCATTGAGGCCGCGGCGTTGCGCCCACTCGACCGCGTCGAGACCGAGGTTGTCGCGCAACCGTGGATCGGCGCCGGCTTTGACCAACAGTCGCACGATTTCGGTGTGACTGAAGATCACGGCGAGGATTAGTACTGTCTGGCCGCCGTTGTTTCGTTGATTGACGTCGGCGCCACTGGCGATCGCTGCACGGACAGCGTTCGCGTCACCCGAAGTAACCGCCTGGGTCAGTGGTACCGCCATTACGGCGGCCATTATACCCTTGTATTTGTGTCAGGGCTGCAAAATTGGTGGCGGCCACGCCGCGAAGCCAACTCACGAGCGGCGGAGCCGGGGTGAAAGGTGCGGGTTGTGGCCCAACGTTAAGGCTGCAACATTGGTGGCGGTGCGAAGCCGGGAACGAAACCGAGGGCTGCCGGGAATGATGCAGCCGTCGGGCGTACGCCGGTGCGGACCCATGCATCAATCGCGCCGACTGCGGTCAGGATCTGCGGTCCATTGAAGGCGCAGTGACCGACGCCGCTCGTGTAAGTCTGAAACAGCAACTCTTCTCGGTTCGCCGTGGCATTCAACTCCGCATATGCGTTTTCATTAGTCACCGTCACCAGTGGATCGACAATCGTGTGCATCGTGAGCACGGGGTTTCGAATCTTTCCGTTGTAATCCGTGTTATTGCGCACGTAGTTGCGGGCTGACGTATCTGCCTGAATGTCGCGACGCGCATTCATGGCAGCCAACCAGCCGTCGATGACCGCGCCCGGCACTCCCAGTCCCATTAAGTAAGCGCGTTCAGCAGCACTCAGGCTATAGCTCTGATCGAGATTCTGGACGTATGGACCACCAGCGCGTCGCTGCAACTCCGATCGGGCTTCGGTAAGGAAGAACATATCGGTTAACACCCAACCGGGGAAGAATTGCGGCGGCGGTGGCGGCGTGATACCGCGCCCCGGCGTGCCCGCTACGAGTCGAATGAATTCAAACTTCGGGAAGTTCGCAATGTTGCTGATCTCGGGAATGAGTTTCGCGGCCGCAACTTCCGTTTCGAAGTCGATATCGTTTCTGACTTCTCCGACCGTTCCCCACGAAGGCAGAATTCCGAATACGACGTCGTAAGCAAGATACAGCGCCAGTCCGTTGTCCCAGATGCGCGTCGCACCGGCGCCCACCGCACACATACAAAGCGCGCCGTCGAAGACGCCGTTGAACTGCTCCATGCTCTTGAACGCGACGACGGTTCCGACTGAAACCGCCCAGAAGATCGTGCGATCGGGTTTCGCAATCTTGCCACGGAAGAAGACCGCGAGGTTCTTGGCGTCGAGGATGGCATCGCCGATGGCCCAGCCGTTGTCTTTGAAGGCAGTACCGGCGAGAGCGAAACCCTGGGCCAGTAGCGGCGCCTCGAGCGCGGCGTTTGGAGCGATGTCGGCGGTTCTATTGTCGATCTCGCCGGGATGGTCGGCTTTGTCGCGATAACCGTGTGCGAAGACGAGCAGTGTACCGTTCCAGTTTTCGGGAACGCGTATGCGGTAAGGCGCGCCGTGTAACTCGCCCGAGAGATCGAGTGGACCAATCGGCGCGTTCGCCTGAGTGACAGGCGCGACGGGCACCAGCGTGAGCAACAACATCAAGCCGGCGACGGCAGCAAATAAGATCCGCGCAGAGGTTCTCATTTTCAAAACGTCCTTTGTTGGTGGATGTCGTGGGGGAGGCAGACTATCACGCCAACCTTGGGACGGCAAGGTTTTGTGCGCCCGACGCGAGAGGTTGGAATTAGCGGTTGACGACTGCTTTTACGCGGTTCGATTTGAGTAGGGTGACCATGCCGTTTTTGCGATACCAGACACCGTCGCGCGTGCGCCAGACTTCATCGGCGTCGATCTTGCCGCCACTGGTCAGGAGTATCGTGGGCCTGCTGCCGCTTTTCGTGCCTATGCCGGGTCCGCTCGTTGAAACGGGGGCGACGCTCGTAGTTGTGTGTGAAGTGGCGACGCGGGTCGGGGATTGTTTTGCAGTTGGCGAGGGTACTGGTGAAGGCGAGACGGAAGGTGACGGTGAGGGTGATGGAGAAGGAGGCGCGGGAGTGACTTCCACGACTGCGACAGGACGATTTGTCGGTGCCTGTGTTTGCTCTGTTTTCTTACCGGAGTTGAAGAAAAGAAAAGCTCCGACGATGCCGAGGATTACGACGGCCACCGGGATTAAGAGCAGTTTCAGGTTCCTGCGGCGCGGCTTGGTCGCAGATTCGATCTCTGAATCGGCAACGACGACGAGAGGCGTCTGATCGAAGTCGCAGCGCTCGTCGGATTCAGGATAGATGAAGAGACATTGAGGGCAACGTTTCATATCGGGGCGGTTTGCGCTTTTTAGCGCTCTTTTTCGGCTAAAACTTGAATGGCTTTTTCAGGATCTTGCCGGTCTTCTTGAGAATTGATCCGACTTTCGAGTCGTCTTTCTTTGGTTTGGCTCTGGTCGTTTCTGGACTGGGGGTCGTCACTTTTCTGGCGGGCTTCGAGGTTGGCGTCGCGAGCGTTTCGCGTGGTTGATCGTTGGTCTTTTCTTCCGCGACCGGCACTGGTGCCGGTGGAAATACAGCCGGTGCTTCCGCCGCAGAGGTGCTGGTTATGCTCACGGGAGGGATGTCGTCAGACGCTCCGGTGGGCATCGTGGAAAGGTAATAGACGGATGCGACAGCCAGCATCAGGATTAAGGTGGCGAAGGCAGGCACCATGCGGTTTCGGCGGGAAGTCCTCCCGGGTACGGGCGCTGACACCGTCGCCAGGGCATGAAGATTGGGAAGTGATCGAGAGTCAAAGACGAGCAGGACACCGTCCATGTCACACAGACTCTGGTCGTCCTCGTAGATGAACTCACACTGCGGGCACTTCTTCATTGCGCGCTCCTGGAAGTCGGGCTGGGTTCGATGGGGCCTGCGGATGTGAAAGCCGGAGTGAGTAGCTCCGCAGGGTTCCAAGATACACCTTTAGCGGCGGGGAAAACAATTATTTCTTCAAATAGGCCTATTTTCGGGTAAATCCGTCGATTCGTGCCTCGCCAACACCACCGCTAAACCCATCAGGAACCAGAACATCATGATGGCTTCGGCGTCGCCGAAGTTGTAGTTGACGAGCGAACTAGCCAGGAACCCGGTCAGGGCACCGAGGATGCCAAGCAGCAGGCCGTGGGTATGCGTGTCGGTCGAGTCGCGAGCAGACTTTTCGGCATCGGCGGTGTGTAGCCAGAAAGCACTCATCAACCAGAGCCATAGAACCAGCATCGGCAGACCGCGATCGAAGGCCAACTGAAGTGGCGTTGAATGCAGATGAATCATGTCTTTGCCTGGAAATCCCCACTCGTTCCAGTGGAGTTGCATCGCGTCCATTCCGTGTCCGAACACAGGGTGAATGAGGATTCGTGAAAGCCCCACCCTTGCAACTTCCGCCCGCAGTGAAGAACTCGCATCGCCCAGCAAAAGCGCGTCCTGCGCGCGTGTTTGCCACACGACGACGGCCCCAAAAGCGAGCACAAAGAAGAGTGCAAACGTGAACGCGATCTTGTACGCGCCGCGCAGCGAGCGCCACGCGATGACGATCGCGCCGATCGCAAAAGCGACGACGACAGTCCGCATCGCAGTGAAAACGATACCCATTATTAAGATAGCCGTAGCGCCGATTGCGATCCGGAAATACTTATTCGGCCCATGATTTCTGAGGTGGGCCAGCGCTAACCCCAACGCGAGCTGCGCGATCATTTGCAGCATTTCCGCGAATGTGACGTAGTGGCGTGTCCAACCCGACGCTCGGAATCGATGACTTCGACCGTCACCTGTCACCCCCGACGGTGACGGTTGCTGCTGTTGCGCGGGCGTGATTTGAAAACCCGGCCGCTCCGCGTTTTCGCCCTGTGAAATGATGCTAACGACAAGCGGAACCCCGGCCGGAACTGCCTTCAACGCGTCATCAACGTCGGCGGTTGAATAAACGCGTGTCCGACCGACTCGCCAGATTGCATCGCCCGGTTGAATACCAATGCGGTGAAACGGGCTACCCGGCGTCAACGACTGCACCACGACGCCGCGCCCGCGTGCTAAATCAAAAGCGCTCGACAGCGCCCCCACAGCACCCGACAGAATCAACAACGCTACCAAGCCCGCCGCCGAACGCCTCGTCACAACTCCTCGTGCTAAATAGAAGAGAAACACAGACCACGACGCTTGTAGTTTCAGCAAACTGACTCGCGGTTCTTCAGAAAGCAGCGACGAAAGCGCGGTCCAAAGCAGCGAAAGCAGGATGATCAGGTCAAACTTCGATCGCCGCAGGCCGAAACTGCCTGTCCCAACCACCTTCACCAACCATCCGATTCCGGCAACGGCGACGCCTATCGCGCTGGCCGCAACTGAATGCGGTGCGAATGCGACATAAAGCCCCAGTCCAACGAGCGCCATCCGCTGCCCGAACACCGCAAGTGGACGTTCATTAGCGCCGACTGACGACATTTTGGATCGTGTTGAAGAGGGCCTGGAATTTGTGTTTGGAATGGCCGTTTGGGTCAAAATTAGGTTCGTTGACACCCTTTATTTACGCATGTTAGCGTATCCCGCGGCTGTTTGCCGGAGTCGGAAGCTGGAGTTTTAGACAATTCGCTCATCTGAATCGCATTGTCCCCGCTGCCCGCTGCTACGATAAAGTCGCGACACCCGTTTTAATGATACAAAAGATTCCTAATGGCTTTCGATAAAGCTAAGGTCCTAAAGAACGCCGAGAAATTCCTTTCCCAGGGGAAGATCAACGCAGCAATCAAGGAGTACCGCCAGATCGTCGACAACGACACTGACGATCTGACTGCCTTGAACATGCTGGGCGATCTCTACGTTCGCGCCAACAAGAAAGAAGAGGCCGTCTCCTGCTTCGAGCGCATCGCCGAACACTACGGCGCTCAGGAATTCACCCTCAAAGCCATCGCGATGTACAAGAAGATCGAGCGTATCAAGACGCGCGATCCGATCATCGCCAATAAGCTTGCCGAACTGTACGCGACGCAGGGGTTGGTCCACGATGCGCGCGCCCAGTATCTCGTCGTAGCCGACGCCTACACACGAGCCGGCGCCAATAAAAAGGCGCTCGACATCCTGCACAAGATCGCTGACCTCGATCCCAACAACACCGAGATCCGGCTGAAACTCGCCGACGGTTATCTAAAAGAAGGCATGAAACGCGAGGCTGCCGACGCGTTTATCCAGGCTGCCAATCGCCAGCATCAGATCGGGGCCAATGATCAAGCGTTGGACGCCTACGCCAAAGCGCTCCAGCTCTTCCGCGACGATCGAGAAGCCCTGCAAGGATTGCTCGACACGCACATCGCGCGCGGTACGGCTGATGAAGCTGCCGAAGTCCTCGAACGCGTGGTCGAGGGACGCGAACACGATACCGAACTGGTGTCGATGCTCGCCCGGGCGCATTTGGAAGCGGAAGATCCCAAGGGCGCGGAGCGGGCCACGTCGTTGTTGATGGAGCACGATCCGTCGAGTTATCCGCATTATCTTCCGGTCTCGCATTTGTATCTGAAAGCCGGACAGGTCGACGACGTCGTTCGAATCCTTTCAACAATCATTGAACGGATGCTCGCTGGACGCGAAGAGCGTGAGTTGCTCGAGATCGTCAATCAGGTGTTGGTTCGCAATCCGGACCATATCGGCGCGCTTCGAATGCTGGTTCGGATTCACTGGTGGCAACGCGATATGGACGCGTTGCGCGCGGCGCTCGAACGTCTCGCGGAATCGGCTGAAGCGTCTGAGTTGATTGATGAAGAACGTTATGCGTTGACGCAGTTGGTCCGACTTGCGCCGGACGAGCAGCGTTACCTGGATCGACTCAATCTTCTTGGAGGATTACAGGAAGACACGGCCGAAGATCTTTCGACGATGCCGGAGTCGGAGATGGAGCTCGTTGGCGACGTGCCGGAGTTTGAAACGTTCGCCGTGGTCCAGGACCAGGACGACGAAATCGCGCCGGCAGTGTCGCAGTCGTTTGACGAGTTTGAAACGAATGCCGCACTTGGTTCATCGACTTTCGAAACACCGGCGGCGTTCTCTGATCCGACCGCTTCATTCGCGGACCTTAATGACGATTTTTCTGAATCCGTGATCCCAGTCGAAACGGCGGATAGCCCTGCTGAGGCGGAGCGTCTGGAAAACATGATGCGCCAGGAACTGGAGAGCGTCGACTTCTACATCGCGCAGGGTTATTCGGACATCGCAGTCGACACACTCGAGATGCTCGAGCGACAGTTTGGATCGCATCCGGATATTCGATCGCGACGCGAGAAGCTTGCCGGTGGTGGCCGGGCGCAACCTGCGGAGGCGGCGGCGTTTGAGTTTGGCGGCGTCGAAGAGCTTGCAGAGGCGACGCCCGTGATCGAGGCGATCGCATTCGAGACGGACACGTCGTTTGCGACGATCGCGAATGATGGCGACGGCAACAAGTCATCGACGCATGCGGCGCCCGCCAGCGCGGGAATCGATGCGGGTCTCGCCGAACTATTCGAAGAGTTTCGCGCGGCGGAAGAAGCCGACACTGTTAAGGAAGACTTCGAGACTCACTACAACATGGGCACGGCCTACAAAGAAATGGATTTGATGGACGAGGCGGTGCAGGAATTCCAGACTGCGGCGAACCTCGTGAAACCCGGCGACGGTACATCGCGTTTCTTACAATGCTGCAACATGCTGGGTCACTGTTTCGCGCAGAAGGGTATGCCGGAGGCTGCGGTCATTTGGTTCAAGAAAGGGCTCTCCGCACCCGGGCATACAGAAGACGAATATCAAGCGCTGCGCTACGAGTTGGCGTCGGCGTATGAGCAGCTCGGTGACTTGAAGCATGCGCGCGAGTTTTACACGGAAGTTTATGGCGTCGACGTTTCGTATCGCGAAGTTGCCGACAAGTTAAGTCAGTTGAAGAACAAGTAGTAGGAATTTCGAATTTCGGATTGCGAAATTTATAATCGCAGCCGGAAATTCGCAATTCCAAATTCGAAATTTGGCGATGTCAGCTAAGCTCAGTGTCATTTTCTACATCATCCTGTGCCTGGAGATCGGCATCGTTCTCACGGTGGCGCCATGGTGGCCGCAGGGTATGTGGGGACTGAGCGAGTGGGGCAACAATTACTTCCTGTTATATGCTGCGCAGAAGACCGGTATTCACTCGTTGCAAGCTGTTGTCGCGTCAGGCTGGGTGCGCGGCGCGGTGAGCGGTGTTGGGCTTTTAAACGTTGGCATCGCATTCTGGGAGTTGTTTAATTTCAAGCGGACGGTAGCCGCGCTCCAGCAACAGACCGTCCGTACTAACAAGCCTGTAGACCGTGTCCCACCAACTAACATTCCCGAGCGTCTACGCGATAACGAGCGGCGCGACGACCACCAGGACAACTCCTGAATCTCCCGAGTTTTCAGACATTCTGCGGTTGATCGAAGCTGCGGTTGCGGCGGCGCTCCCGCTCGTTCAGATACGTGAAAAGTCCTTGAGCGCGCGCGTGCTTTACGAACTCACGACACGTGCGGCGACGATCGCAAGAGGCAACACGACGCGTCTGCTGGTCAACGATCGTTTCGACATTGCACGAGCCGCAGGCGCTGACGGTGTGCATCTCACGAGCCGCTCGTTACCAGCGAGTGTAGTTCGGTCGATCTGCGGCGATGGTTTCCTAATTGGTGTTTCAACTCACTCACTCCAAACATCGCTAGACGCGCGTGCAGCCGGCGCAGACTTCGTTGTCTTCGGACCTGTTTTCGAAACACCATCAAAACAAATTTTTGGCGAGCCGCAGGGACTAGAAAAACTTCGCGAAGTGACAAACGCGCTCGAAGGCTTTCCGGTGCTGGCAATTGGCGGCATCAACCTCGACAATGCTGCTGATTGTTTTCGCGCCGGCGCGAGTGGTATTGCCGCGATCCGGTTATTTCAAC
>Ga0209485_1000167_pt1 | contig 21755 bp, 16 predicted proteins | sample NCAS100_FD_187516 | JGI IMG/M metagenome (GOLD analysis project Ga0209485, IMG submission 187516) | Agricultural soil microbial communities from Utah to study Nitrogen management - NC AS100 (SPAdes) (version 2) | ecosystem: Environmental > Terrestrial > Soil > Agricultural land | place: USA... | reverse complement strand
CAGATCTCAGTGCCGCATCCGTATTACTACCGCGAGATGTACCTCCCCCAGGTGACCAGCGGCCCTTCCGCCGCGGCGTGGTCTCCCGACGGGACCGAGCTGATCTACTCGATGCAAGGCTCGCTCTGGCGGCAGAAGCTGGGAACCACCGAAGCGGTGCAGCTCACCGACGGCCCGGGGTACGACTACCAGCCCGACTGGTCCCCCGATGGGCGGCGGGTGGTATACACCTCCTACCGCAACGACGCGCTGGAACTCTGGCTGCTGGATCTGGCGGAGGGGACCTCGAGGGCGCTGGTGGCCAACGGCGCGGTCAATCTCGATCCCCGCTGGTCTCCCGACGGCAGCCGGATCGCCTACGTCTCCACCGCCCACGCAGGCCGCTGGCACGTATTCACGATTTGCCTCCTTGCCTCCTTGCCACCTTGCCTCCCCGAACAGCTCACCGCCGATACCTCGACGGCGCCCCTCCCTCGCTACTACTACAGCCGCTACGACCACTTTCTCTCTCCCGCCTGGTCCCCTGACGGCAGCGAGCTGGTCGTCGTTTCCAACCGCGGTCACATCTGGGGTTCCGGCGGGCTCTGGAGAATGGAGGCGAAGTCCGGCGGCGCGCTGCGGGAGATCCGGCGGGAGGAGACCAACTGGAAGGCCCGGCCCGACTGGTCACGCGATGGCCGCCGGGTGGTCTACAGCTCCTACCAGGGAGGCCAGCGCAACCAGCTCTGGCTCACCCCGAGCGACGGAGGGGATCCGTTCCAGCTCACCTACTGCGCCTGCGACCATACCGCGCCACGATGGTCTCCCGACGGCCGGCGAATCGCCTTCGTGAGCAACGAGGGAGGGAATACTTCTCTTCGAGTGCTGACGGTGCCGGGCGGCGCGGTCGAGACCATCCGGGCCCAGTCGCGCCGGTACAAATCCCCCCGCGGAACGCTGCGGCTCCGCGCCACCGATCCCGCGGGCGCCCCGCTCCCGGTGCGTTTCTCGGTGACCGGAGCCGACGGACGGGGCTGGGCCCCCGATACCGCCTGGCGCCATGCCGACGACGCCTTCGACCGGGGGCAACGGCGCTACGAGCCGACCTACTTCCACGCCCAGGGCGCCGCGACGCTGAGCCTTCCCCCGGGCAGCTACACGGTGCAGGCGCTCCGCGGGCTGGAGTACGCTCCGGTCATCCGGACGGTCACCGTCGCGGCCGGAGCCATCCGGGTGGAGCGGTTGCGCCTGGTCCGGCTGCTCGACCTTCCGGCCCGGGGCTGGTGGAGCGGTGATCTTCACGTGCACATGAATTACGGGGGCGCGTATCGCAACGATCCCGCCCGGCTCCGCTTCCAGGCCGAGTCGGAGGATCTTCACGTGGTGGAAAACCTGATCGTCAACAAGGAACAGCGGATTCCCGATGTCGCCTGGTTCCGGGGCGGTCCCGATCCGGTGTCCACCCGGCGGACTGTCGTCACCCACGACGAGGAGTACCATACCTCCTACTGGGGACACACCGCGCATCTCGGGCTGACCCGCCACCTCCTGCTGCCCAACTATGCGGGTTATGTCGGCACCGCCGCGGCCAGTCTTTTTCCCGACAACGCCTTCATCGGCGGGCTGACCCATGGGCAGGGCGGGCTGTCGGGTTACGTGCATCCCTTCGACCCCCCGCCCCCCGATCCCGCCGCGGCGGAGCCGTTGACCTACGCGCTCCCGGTGGATGTGGCCCTCGGCACGGTGGATTATCTCGAGGTGCTGGGGTTCAGCGACCACCTGACCACCGCCGGCATCTGGTACCGCCTGCTCAATGCCGGCTTCCGGATTCCCGCGGGCGCGGGCACCGACGCGATGGCGAACTTCGCCTCCCTGCGAGGTCCGCTGGGCATGAACCGGGTCTTCGTGCGGAGCGGCCCGACCCTGAGCTATCGCGGCTGGCTCGACGGCATCAAGGCGGGTCGCACCTTCGTCTCCAACGGGCCGCTCCTCTCCTTCAGCCTGGGCGGCCGGGAGGTGGGAGACGAGATCGTGCTCGAGCCCGGGGTGCACCAGCTCTCCGCCCGGGTGTCGCTCCGTTCCATCGTGCCGGTCGAGCGGCTGGAGATCGTGGCCAACGGGGTGGTGCTGGCGCCGATTCCTCTGTCGGCGGACAACATGCGGGCCGACGCGGTCATTCCTCTGCCGGTGACCCGGAGCGGCTGGTTCACTCTTCGGGCCTGGTCCCGGGGAGCCAGGGAACCGGTCCTCGACATTTATCCATTCGCGACCACCAGCCCGATCTACGTGACCGTGGGTGGCCGGCCGGTGCGGAACGCCCGGGACGCGGAGTATTTCGCCCGCTGGATCGAGCGGCTTTTGGCCGCGGCGCGGGCCCACACTGGCTGGAACGATCCCACCGAGCAGGCGGAAGTGCTGGAGCGGCTGGCCCGGGCCCGGGCGGTGTTCCTGGCGCGTGCGGCGCCGGGCGTGAATTAACCCGCGGCGTTGAGCAGCTGGAGGGCGCCGGGCCGCACCGAAACGGTGACCGGGCCTTCGGCGGAATAGTCGTGGCCGTCCGCCTCCAGATGCAGGGCCGGTCCCGGAGAGCTGATCTGGGTCCTGGCCGCGGTTCTGGTGATCCGGACCTCGGCCATGCCGACGTGGCCTCCCCCCCGAAGCCGGGCCAGCGCGAGCAGGGACCGCACCAGCCCGAGCTTCCCGATGATCACCCGGTCGAGCTGCCCGTCCCAGGGTGACGCGTCGGGCGCGATCCGCATCCCGCCTCCGAATCCTCTCCCGTTGGCGAAGGTGATGTTGAGCGCGTCACCCTCGAATTCCTTCCCCTCGCCGCTGGCCAGCTCGAAACGCCGTCTTGGCGCGGTCAGCAGGGCGATGACCCCTCCGATGGTGTAACAGAGCCGGCCGGGAAGAACGAGGCGGAGCCTCTGGGCATGACGATTGGCCGCCGGGCTTACTCCCATCGAAACCGAGTTGAGGAAGGTCACCCGCCGCGGGCTCCCGCCCGGTTCCCGGAACTCGAGGGTGCCGAGGTCGAGAAGCCGGGGCCCGGCCCGGCCGATCAGCTCCGCTGCCGTCTGGGGATCCAGGGGAACGCCGGTATTGCGCGCCACATCGTTACCGGTGCCGGCCGGAATCACCGCCAGCGCTGGTGGCGGTCCCTCCGCCATCATGCCGTTCACCGCCTCGTGGACGGTGCCGTCTCCCCCGAGGATCACAATGGGACCGGGCCCGTCCTGGCGGGCCCACACGGCCGCCCGGCGTTCCGCGTCTCCCGGCCCGGTGGTCTGGTGGAGCTGGAGCGCGGACCAGCGGGCTTTGAGCAGGGGGGAAAGCTCAGTCCAGAGCCTTCCGGCCCGGCCCCGCCCCGAGGTAGGGTTGAGCAGCACCAGGGCGCCGCCGCTCACTCCGGGGTGCCCCCCTTCCCTCGGGATGGCTTTGGCTTCATCCTATGGGGCACCAAATCGCCGGCTCCCTTTCGACAACGAGGATTTTTCCTATGCGTCTGACCCGTGTCCTGAGTCCGTTGATCGTCCTGACCGCGATGGCCGTTCCGGCGAGCGTGGTCCACGCCCAACGCTACTGGCACGATGAGCAGGGTCGCGACGCCTTCCGGCTCGACTTCGGACTTCCGTTCCTCAAGGGCGACGGCCACAAGTTTTTCACGGGAACCATGGTGCCATCGATGACGATCCGCGCCGGGGAAGGGATTCGGGTCGAAGCCGACATCCCGGTGGCACGCGCGGCGGTCGAAGGCGCTTCCACGCTCCGGCTCGGCAATCCCTATCTCGGGCTGCGGATCGGTGACGATGCCAAGCCGGTCTCCGGTATCCTGGGCATCCGGTTCCCCCTCAGCCGGCGGACCACCACGCCCATCGCCGGCCAGGCGGTTCAGGTCGGCACGATTTCCGATTACGACGATTTCGAAGCCTACGCCGCCAACCTGCTCACCCTGCGGGGCGGCCTCGAGTTTCGCCGGATCCGGAGCAACGGGCTGCTGGTCGGGGCGCGGGCTGCGACATCACTGCAGGTGAACACCAGCGGCGACCCCGCCGCGGACAGCGAGATGTCGCTCGATTACGGCTTCCGCACCGGGTACGAAGGCGGCCGTCTCCTCGCCACCGCGGCGCTTACCGGACGCTACGTCCTGACCGCGCCGGCCTTCGGGTTCGCCTGTGCCACTGACGACGACGAGTGCAATCCCAAGGGCTTCAACGAGCGGACCCACCATCAGATCACCGGCGTGGTGGAGCTCCGTTCGATGAGCTTCCGCCCCCGGATCACCCTCCGGGTGCCGCTCGATGAGGACCTCCGCAACATCGCCGGGGCGGTGCTGGGCGTCGGGGTCTCCATCGGGCGCTGAAGCGCGGGAACTGCGTCAACAGTCAACGGTCAACAGTCAACGGGACCTGCCTTGCGTGCTGTTCCCGTTGACCGTTCACCGTTGACCGTTGACGCTGTTCAACTCTCGCCTTGGTACGCCCAGGTAACGAGGGGCCTCGCCCCCCGCAACATCCAGATCCCCACCGCGATGGTAAGCAGGGTGTGGAGCCAGAGGTGAAGGCTCCAGTGGTGGATGGCCAGGGAGCCGACGGCCCGCCCCACCCCGTGGATGATCAGCCCGAGCCCGACGGCCCGCACCACGATTCCGAACCCTTCTCTGGGACTCATCGCTCCCCCCTCTGTGGTATCTGGTTGTCCTGTCGTGCTTTGGGATATCACGCCCAGCCTCTGCCGAGCCCGTCCTGTGCACCGGGTGGCCTAACTTTCGTCACCCGAACGCAGGGGGAAGACTTATATTCAGTCAGGAACATACCCTTTTGGGAGGATGGCATATGCGGGCACGACTGCGCGGAGCAGTAGTCGCACTGGCAATGTTGCCGGCCTTGGCGGCGGTGGCGGAGGGGCAAACCAACCGGATGCATCTCGGACCTCAGATCAACTACGACTTCGACCTGGAAGAAATCGGCATTGGCGCCCAGTTCGGCGCGCCGCTGGGCAACCGGCTCGAGTTCTACCCTTCATTCGTCTGGTTCTTCGTCGATCCGGGCTCGTTCTGGAATCTGAATGCGGATCTCAAGTATCGGGTCGCCAGCTCGCAACCGCACTGGCTCTACGTTGGTGGCGGGCTCAACATCTCCCGCTTTGCGTTCGAGGGCGAGGGTGAGAGCGACGTCGGTCTCAACCTGCTGGCGGGGGCGGAGTCACTCCGGGGCCGGATCCACCCCTTCGTGGAAGCACGGCTCGTCATCGGTGATGGCAGCCGTTTCCAGCTCGCGGCGGGGCTCAACTTCACGTTGGGAGCGCATTAGCAGGAGGCAAGGTGGCAAGGTGGCAAGGTGGCAAAGAGGCAAGGTGGCTAGGAGCTACCGTGCCTCCTTGCCTCCTTGCCTCCGTATCGCCCCGCCAACCACAATTGCCGCGCTGATGATCACCAGATTCTTGATGATGTACTGACCCTCCAGGGTCGGCACCAGAGGGAACCGCGCGAAGGTCTCATCGGGGAAGAGCACCAGCGGAAGCAGCGTCCCGGCCATCTGGAGCCACAGCAGGAGTAGGGTGATCCGGAGAAATTTTCCGCTGAGCAGCCCCAGCCCGATCAGCACTTCCCAGCTCGCCAGACCGATGCGCGCCAGGTTCTCCGGGATGTTGCCCCCGGTCAGCCGGGTGATGGTATCGGTTGCCAGCGTCTCCGCCGGGCTGGTTCCCGGAAAGAATTTGAGCGCGCCGAACCAGAGAAAGATGATGCCCAGGCTGATCCGGGTCAGGGTCACCCCATTCCGGTTCATCCACGCCGTGATCCGGCGGTCCAGCGGTTCCAGCGGTTCGGGGACGGGCAACGTTGCGCCTTTGCGCCTTAGCGCCTTTGCGCCGTCTCCAGATCCAGCAAGAACTGCTTCCTCCATAACCCGCCGCCGTACCCCCGGAGCATACCGTTCTTCTGGATGACCCGGTGGCAGGGTACCACGATCGGCACCCGGTTCCTCCCGTTGGCCAGGCCCACCGCCCGCTGCGCCTTCGGATTGCCCACCCGCGCGGCCAGCTCCTCGTAGGATATCGTTTCGCCGAAGGGGATGCTGAGCAGCTCTTTCCAGACCCGCTCCTGGAATTCGGTGCCCTTGAGGTCGAGTGGCACGCTGAATTCCCGACGCTCGCCCCCGAAGTACTCATTCAGCTCCCGCTCGATCCCTTCGATGTGTTGGTTCCGCCCCGGGATCACCGGCCGTCCGTAGAAGCGGGACAGATCGGCCGCCTGGCGGGGGAGCTTCTCCCGGTCGGCGTACTCCAGCATGCAGAGCCCATGCTCGGTCGCGGCCGCGAGCAGGGGGCCGAGCGGACTTGGCAGGACGGTGGCGACGATCGGCGCGGTGCCGCGGGCCTCGCTCGGCGTGGCGCCGAACAACTTCTTGAAGGCGTCGCGAAATCCACTCTCCGAATCGAACCCGCTGTCGTAGGCCACCGGTGAAACGGCCGAGCCGTCCTGCAGCCGGTCGAGCGCGAATCCGAGCTGCCGGGCCCGGGCATAGGCGTGGAGCGTCATGCCGAATCTCCCATGGAAGTAGCGCCGTGCGGTGGCGGGGACCACGCCCAGCTTGACCAGCCTCGCGTCGGTGAGCCGCCGGGTCGGCTCGGCGTCGAGCGCCGCCAGGACCCGGTGCACCCACTCGGGGTGCTCCCCGGCCCGCTCCAGCGGCTTGCAGCGGAGGCAGGGCCGGTACCCGGCGGCGCCGGCGTCGGCGGGGGTCGCGAAGAATTCCCGGTTCTCCCGCTTGGCCGGCTTGGACGGGCAGGTCGGGCGGCAGAAAATGCCGGTGGTCTTGACCCCCACCAGGAACAGCCCTTCGTAGGAAGGGTCCCGGGCATCCACTGCCCGGTGGAGCTCTTCGGGGCCTTGGAGAAGGACCCGGGGTCGGTAGGCGCGGGGCTGGGTCACCGTGGCAATCATGGGCCGGAAGGTAGGGAATCGCCAGCCGGGCTGCCACCGGGAAACGCACACCCAATTCCGGCGTTACTTTGGGGCATCGCGTCCCGCGACTTTCGCGCCCTCGCGTCTCTTCGCCGGAGCCCGCATGCGATTAGTGCCCCTCGACTGGCTCATCGTCATCGCCAGTATCGTGGTGTCCTTCATTCCCGCCGTCGTCCTGGCCCGCCGGGCCGGCAGCAGCACCGCCGAGTTCTTCACCTCGGGCCGCTCGGCGCCCTGGTGGCTGGTGGGGGTGTCCATGGTGGCCACCACCTTCAGCACCGACACCCCGAACCTGGTGACCAACCTGGTTCGCGAAAAAGGGGTGGCCAACAACTGGCAGTGGTGGGCCTTTCTGCTGACCGGCATGGCGACGGTGTTCTTCTATGCCCGGCTCTGGCGCCGGTCCCGGGTGCTCACCGACCTCGAGTTCTACGAGATCCGCTACGCCGGCCGCGCCGCGACCTTCGTGCGGGGATTCCGCGCCGTCTACCTCGGGCTCTTCTTCAACTGCGTGATCATGGCCTCGGTGAATCTCGCCGCGGCCAAGATCGCCGCGGTGATGCTGGGCTGGCCGATGTGGCAGACCCTGGTGATCTGCGCGGTGCTCAACATCGCCTTTGCCGCGACCTCGGGGCTCTGGGGGGTGCTGGTCACCGACTTCATCCAGTTCGGCATCGCGATGGCGGGCTCCTTCGCGGCCGCGTATTTCGCCCTGAAGCAGCCCGAGGTCGGCGGGCTGTCCGGACTGGTCCAGCGCATCGACCCTGGCACCTTGTCGCTGATCCCCGACTTCGGCGACTGGGGGATGACCCTCACGGTACTGGTGATTCCCCTCACCGTGCAGTGGTGGTCGGTCTGGTATCCCGGTGCCGAGCCCGGCGGGGGGAGCTACATCGCCCAGCGAATGCTGGCGTCCAAAAGCGAGCGAGACGCCCTGGCCGGCACGCTGCTCTTCAACGTGGCCCACTACGCCCTGCGGTCGTGGCCCTGGATCATCGTAGCCCTGGCGTCCATCCTGGTGTATCCCACCCTCGCCGACATCGGGAGAACCTTCCCCTACGTGGACCCGGGTTTGATCGGCCACGATATGGCCTATCCCGCGATGCTGCGATTCCTCCCGGTCGGCTGGCTCGGCCTCATGGTGGCGGGACTGCTGGCGGCGTACGTCTCGACCATCGCAACCCATCTCAACTGGGGCACCTCGTACCTGGTGCACGACTTCTACCGCCGGTTCATGAAGCCGGGTCGGGACGAAAAGCACTATGTACTGGTAGGCCGCCTGGTGACCGCGCTGCTCATGCTCCTGGCCGGGCTGCTCACCTTCCGGCTCCAGACCGCGAGCAAGACCTTTCAGCTGCTGCTCTCGATCGGCGCCGGTACCGGACTGATCTATCTGTTGCGCTGGTTCTGGTGGCGGATCAACGCCTGGAGCGAGATCTCCGCCATGGCGAGCTCGTTTCTCACCTCGCTGATTCTCTTTCTCCGCGATACCCCGGCTCATCCGATCTCCCCGGTGTTCTCCCTGCTGGTGACCGTTGCCATCACTACCGTGGTGTGGGTCACGGTGACGCTGTTCACCGAGCCGGCCAACCGGGAGACCCTGATTGCCTTCTACCGGCTGGTGCGGCCGGCCGGTCCGGGGTGGAAGCCCATTGCGGCCGCGGCGGGGCCGGTCGAGAGCCCCGACTCGCTGCCCCAGTCGCTGCTGGGCTGGGTGCTGGGCTGCACCTTCGTCTATGCCGCCCTGTTCGGCACCGGCAGCTTCATCTATGGGAAGACCGCGCAGGGACTGGTCTGGCTGGTGCTGTTCGTGGTGAGCGGGTTCGGTCTGCTTCGGCTCCTGCCTCAGCTCTGGTCGAGGGAGCAGGCCGGCTGAGCGGCCAGGCGGTGATCCTGGCCGGCGGGTTAGGAACCCGGATGCGGAGCGGCGCGCCCGGGATCGCCCTCCAGCCGGAGCAGGAGGCCCGGGCCGGCCTAGGCCAGAAGGGGATGATCCCGGTAGGACGCCCTTTTCTGGATTACGTGCTGAGCGGCCTGGCCGACGCGGGATACACCAGGGTCTGCCTGGTGGTCGGCCCCGGGCACGGCTCGGTCCGGGAGTATTACACCGGCTCGGGCAGGCCGGCCCGGGTGGCGCTCGAGTTCGCGGTGCAGCAGCGGCCCCTGGGAACCGCCGACGCGGTGCTGGCGGCCGAGGCCTTCGCCGCGGGGGACCGGTTCCTCGCGGTGAACGCCGACAACCTCTATCCTCGCTCCGCGCTCGAGCCGCTCCGCAAACTGGACGGCCCCGGGCTGGCCGGCTTCCGCCGCTCCGGCCTGCTCCGGGGTGGGCTGATCGCCGCCGAGCGGATCCTCGCCTTCGCGCTGATCGAGGCCGACCCGGAAGGTTTCATGAGCCGTATCGTCGAGAAGCCCGACCCCGACACGGCGGCGAGCTTCGGGCCCGATCCCCTGGTGAGCATGAACGCGTGGGTGCTTCCTCCATCCATCTTCGCGTCGGCCCGCGCCATCGCGCCCTCGGTTCGGGGCGAGCTGGAGCTCCAGGACGCGGTGCGCCACAACATCACTGAGCTGGGCGAGCGCTACCGGGTGCTCCCGTTCGATGAAGCTGTGGTGGACCTCTCCAGCCGGTCCGACATCCCGGTGGTGACCAGTCTCCTCCAGGGCCGCGAGGTATTCCCCTGACCGTTCGCAGCTATCGAGTGCCCGGCCGGATCGAGTTCCTCGGCAAGCACACCGACTACGCCGGGGGCCGGAGCCTGGTCTGCGCCACCGAGCAGGGCATCTCGGTTACCGCTCGAGAGCTCGCGGAGCCGGTGCTCCGGATCAGCGACCTGGTCTCCGGACAGCGGGCCGAGCTCGCGCTACGTCCCGATCTCGAAATCCCCCGGGGAGAGTGGGTGGCGTATCCCGCTACCGTCGTGCGCCGGTTTGCCCGGGACTTCGGCGCGCTGTCCACCGGGCTCGACCTCGGGTTTTCCAGTGACCTTCCTCAGGACGCCGGCCTGTCCAGCTCGGGCGCATTGATAGTCTCGGTTGCCCTGGCGCTGGCCGATGCCAACCTATTGCGGGAACGGGCCGCCTGGCGCGACGCGCTTCCCGACCGGGAGGCCCTGGCCGGGTACCTGGGCGCGGTCGAGAACGGGCGCGGCTTTGGTCCCTTTGCAGCCGACGGTGGCGTGGGGACCCAGGGCGGAAGCCAGGACCATACCGCGATCCTCTGCTCTCATCCCGGCAAGCTGCTCCAGTATGGCTGGCTCCCGGTGCGCTTCGAGCGGGAAGTCCCCTTTCCTCCCGGTTACCTCCTCGCGGTCGCCGTGAGCGGGGTCGAAGCCGCCAAGACCCGGAAGGCGATGTCGCTGTACAACCGGCTGGCGGAGGATGCCGCCGAGCTGCTCCGGGTATGGCAGGAGTATTCGAAACGGGAAGACCCGACCCTGTTTGCCGCGCTCTCTTCCGCGGCAGATGCCTGGACCCGATTGGCCGGCTGGCTCGATCGGCATGATCGGCGCGACGATCTGCTCGCCAGACTGAAGCAGTTCAGCGAGGAATGCTTCGAGATCATTCCTTCGGTGGCCGATGCGCTCGCGCACGGAGACCTCGCCGTACTGGGGGGGCTGGTGGATCGCTCCCAGGCGGGCGCCGAGGCCGGCCTCCGGAACCAGGTCCCCGAGACCATCCACCTGCAGCGGAGCGCCCGTGCGCTGGGTGCGGTCGCTGCCTCCGCCTTCGGGGCGGGGTTCGGCGGGTCGGTGTGGGCGATGGTGAGACAGGACCTGTCGACCGCCTTCCTTCAGGACTGGCAGGACGGCTACCGGACGGTGTTCCCCGCGCACTCGCAAAGCGCCCGGTTCCTCATGACCACCGTAGGCTCCCCGGCGGTGCAAGTCCCCGACCAGCGGAACGAGTCCGTCATGTCCAGACGCAGCATGATCGCCGTCACCGGCCTGGTACTGGCCGGTGCGAGAGCCGCGCCGCTGCATCGCTCCCAATCCGGGAGCCAGGCTGCCGGTGGTTCCGATCCCTGGCTCGAGATCGACGCCGGGGCCCTCCGCCACAATGCAGAGGCTCTCAGCCGGCTCGCCGGGGGTCGGCCGATCCTGGCGGTCCTCAAGAACAATGCCTATGGCCTCGGGCTGGAGACCGCTGGACCGCTGTTCGACGCCATGCCTCAAGTCTGGGGATTTGGAGTGGTTCGTCCCGGCGAGGCCATCGCCCTTCGCGCGGCCCAGGTCCGAAAGCCCATCCTCCTCATGGGTCCGGCATCCGAGCAGGAGGCGGAGGAGCTGGTACGTCGTGATGTGCGACTAACTCCCTGTACCCTGGCCGACGGGGAGCGCCTCGTCCGGCTGGCCGCCCGGGTGGGCCGCCCTGTCGATGTCCACCTCTACGTGGATACGGGAATGCACCGGATGGGCCTGCCCCACGCCCAGGTGTTGTCCTGGCTCGAGCCCTCGGCGCTGCGCAAGGCCATCCGGGTTGAGGGGGCCTTTACCGAATTGGTGGAGGATCAGGAGTTCGACCGCGAGCAGGCAACCCGTCTGGTCCGGTTGGCCGAGGCGGGTCGCTCCCGGGGTGTGCCCTTCGGCCATCTTCATGCCGCGTCCTCAGATGCGGTGTTACGGCCGACGCCGGAGACCTTCCTCGATCTGATCCGGCCCGGACTCGCTCTCTATGGCGGGTATCCGACGGCCGAGTCCTTGACTCGGGCCGAGCTTCGGCCTGGGTACCGGCTCAAGGCCAGAGTCATCCGGCTCGATTTCCTCGAGGCGGGCGAAGGAGTGAGCTACCATCGCCGCTACAAGGCCGACCGGCCCGGCTGGATCGCGACCCTGGGGATCGGCCACGTGGACGGTTACCCCAGCGGTGCGGTCAAGGGATGCGAGGTCCTGATCGGCGCGCGAACCTACCCCGTAGTGGGGACCGTGAGCGCCAGCCATACGGTGGTCGCCCTGGGCGCGGAGACCGCGGTGGCGGTAGGGGAGGAGGCCGTGCTGGTGGGACCGGACCGGCCGGCCCTCCACCCCAACGTGGTCGCGGAGCGAAGCGGCTGGTCCGAATACAACATGTTCATGCACCTGAACCCTGGACTGACCAAGCGCGTCAGGTAACCCCCCCGTGCTGGACAAGTCGCGGTCAATACTATAGAGTCTTAGGTATGACCGACAAACAGCTCCGCCTGCTCAAGGGCACCTTCGACGTGCTCATCCTCAAGACCCTGAGCTGGGGCCCCGCCCACGGCTACGCCATCTCCCGCTGGCTTCGGGAGTGCTCGGGGGACGAGCTCATCATCGAGGAAGGGGCGCTCTATCCCGCGCTCCGCCGGCTGGAGGAGCGGGACTGGATCGAGGCCGAGTGGAAGCTTTCCGAAAGCGGCCGGGAGGCCCGGGTCTACCGGCTGACCCGCGCCGGCCACCGCGCCCTCGATCGCGAAGTCACCGCTTGGCGGCGCTACATCACCGTCTTCACCCGGGTGCTCGAGGCCCGCCCCGGAGGCGCGCTTTCATGAGCCGCGAATTCGACGACGAGCGCCTTCCGCTGTCGCGGACCCGGCCGGTCGCCGACGACGTCCGCCGGGAGCTGGAGTTCCACCTCGAGCAGCGGATCGCCGAGCTGATGGAGCGGGGCCTGACCCGGGAACGCGCCACCGCCGAGGCTCGGGCTTCCTTCGGCGATGCCGCGGCGGTGGAGGCCGAATGCCGGGCCATCGAGCGCCGCCGACGGGCTTCGGTCCGGCGGGCCGACCGGCTGGGGACCCTGTGGCAGGATATCGTGGTGGGATTCCGGGTGCTCCGCAAGAATCCCGGCTTCACCTTTACCGCAATCGTGACCCTGGCGCTCGGAACCGGCGCGGTGGCCGCGATGTTCAGCATCGTGAACGGCGTGCTGCTCCGTCCGCTGCCCTACGCCGAGCCGGAGCGGCTGGTCACCATCGAGGAGCGGCACGACAACGGCGCCGGCAGCGTGACCTGGGCCAACTTCCTCGATCTCGAGGCCCGGTCGCGCTCTTTTGCGGCGATGACCTCCTATGGCGCCTGGACCGCCACCGTCATCGGCACCGCGCAGCCGCTCCGGGTACGCACCGGAGCGGTCTCCGCCGGATTTTTCAAGGTCTTTCCGGTCCGTCCCGTGCTGGGCCGGCTCCCGGTGCCGGAGGAGCACCGGCTGGGCTCCAGTCCGGTGGCGGTGGTGAGCCACGAATTCTGGCGCGATTACCTGGGCTCGCCCCGCTCGCTCGAGAACGTCCGGCTCAAGCTCTCCTGGGATGTTCAGGTCGTCGGGGTGCTGCCGCCCGGCTTCGACTTTCCTGACCGCACCCAGATCTGGTGGCCCATGGAGCTGATGGAGCAGAGCCTCTCCCGCACCTCGCACAACTGGGACGCGGTGGGCCGGCTTCGCTCCGGAATTTCTCCCGATGCCGCGGCGCGGGAGCTTGATCAGATCCTCGCGGGTCTGGGGCCCCAGTACGAGCCCGACTTCGACGCGACCGGCGCGGTGGTCACCGGGCTTCAGACCGCCCAGACCGGATCGATGCAGCAGCCGCTCCTGCTCCTGCTGGCGGCCTCGGCGGTGTTTCTCCTCGCTGCGTGCAGCAACCTCGCCAGCGGGATCCTGGCCCGCGGCACCGCCCGGCTGGGAGAGCTGACCGTGCGCTCCGCCCTGGGCGCCACCCGCACCAGGCTGGCCCGCCAGCTCTTGACCGAGAGCGCGCTCCTTGCCGTATCAGGTGCCGTGGCCGGACTGCTGCTCGCCGGCGGGCTGCTCCGAGTGCTGACCCCGCTCGCGCCCGCCGAGGTGCGGATGGACCGGGTAGGGATAGACGGGTGGGTCGCGGGGTTCGCGGTTGGAATTGCCTTCGTTGCGACCCTGCTTTTCGGGCTCTTCCCCGCGCTGCGGCTTTCCTCCGCGTCCACGGTGACGGCGCTGCGGGAAGCCGCGGTAGGCATGGCCAGCCGGCGCCGGATGCGGGTCTGGAACCTGCTGGTGGCGGCCGAGGTGGCACTCGCGGTGGCACTGCTGTCGGGATCGGTGCTGCTGATCAAGTCGTTCGGCCGGGTGATGGAGAGCGATCTCGGTTTCCAGCCCGAAGGTGCGGTGGCCCTGGCCGTGGATCTGCCGTCGGTCAACTATCCGGGACGCTCTTCCCGGATCAGCGCCTTCCACCTCGCGGCGCTGGAGCGTATCACCGCGCTGCCGGGCGTCGTTGCGGCGGGCTTCGTCAACCGGCCTCCGCTCCATGGCAACGGGCCCACCGGCTCCATGGTGGTGGAAGGCAAACCCTTCGACCCGAGCGGCCGGTTTACCGGGTACTCGATCTACCGGGTGACCGGGGGCGACTACTTCCGGGCGATGGGAATGCCGGTATTGAAAGGCCGCGGCTTCGGCCCGGGCGACGACGTCTCCGCGCCCAAAGTTGCGGTGGTCGACCAGGCCTTTGCCGACCGGGAATGGCCCGGTCAGGATCCGCTGGGCAAGCGGGTGAAGCCGGCCGGGATGGACAGCAACAGCGAGGACGACAGCGAGCCATGGTTCACGGTGGTGGGCGTGGTTCCCAGTGTGCGTTCCAGCGGGATGACCGATCAGATGCGGCCCACCTATTACTTCGATCACCGGCAGCGGCCACCCTATCGCACCGCCGCAGTGACCTATGCGGTGCGTACCAGCTCGGCGCCGGAGGACTTGTTCGCCCCGCTCCGCCGGGTTATCCGGGAGGTGGATCCGGAAGTGCCGGTGGTGCTCCAGACCATGCCCCAGCTGGTGTCCCGTACCGTGGCGGACCGGCGATTCACCATGCTGGTGCTGGGGACCTTCGGCGGCTTGGCGCTTCTCCTGGCAATTGTCGGCATCTACGGCGTGGTTTCTTACTCCGTGGCGCAGCGGACCCGGGAAATCGGCGTGCGCCGGGCCCTGGGAGCCACGCCCGGACGCGTCAGCAGGCTGGTTCTGGGCTCGACCCTCGCGGCGGTGGTCCCGGGCCTGGTGCTGGGCGCGCTCCTCACCCTCGCCAACTCCCGGGCCCTTGGCGCACTGCTCTACGGTGTCTCCCCCTTCGATCTGCCCACCCTGACGATCGCGGTCGGCGCGCTGGGCGCGGCTGCGCTGGTGGCCAGCCTGGTGCCGGCCTGGCGTGCCGTGCGGGTAGATCCCCTGATAGCGATGCGGTCGGAGTAGAGGAAGCTCGCCGCGGCCACGGCAACAGAAGGTAAGACGTAAGATGTAAGAGGTGAGAGGGGACCCGAGTCATGCCGACGTAGTGAAGCAATCCTCTCGGGATCGCCACGGGCCCTTCGGCCTCGCGATGACTACCTCTCACCTCTTACCTCTCACATCTTACGTGACTACCATGGACGTCCTCCCGCTGCCCCCCCGTCCCAACCTTTCCCAGTATGAGAAGCGGGCCAAGGAGCTGGTCGTTGCCGCCGGGTCCGCCGATCCCGGCGCGGTGCACAGCTGGGCCACCGGATGGCTGGAAACTCTCGCCAGGCTGCTGGAGGTTTCGATCACTCCGTTCGTGCGGCACAGCTTCGACCGTGCCGTGAGCGCCATTGAGGACAGTGTGCGCAAGTCCCCCGGGCCGTTCGCTCTGGCGGACGCTCAGCTCCTTATTGCCCGCGCTCACGGCTTCGAGAGCTGGCCGGCCTTCGCGGCGGCGGTGGAGCCGCCGGTGGAAACGGATCTGGTCCGGCGTGAGTTCGAGGCGGCCGCCGATGCGGTGGTGAACGGCGATCTCGCCACCCTCGAGTCTCTGGTCCGCCGCAATCCCGATCTGGTGCGCGCCAGGTCATTCCGGGTTCACGGGGCCACCCTGCTTCACTATGTCGCGGCCAACGGGGTCGAGGACTTCCGGCAGAAGACTCCTCCGAACGCGCTGGCGATCGCGCGCTTCCTGCTCGAGGCGGGCGCCGAGGTGGATGGACTGGCCAATACCTATGGAGGAGGTAAATACCAGACGACCATGAACCTGCTGGTCTCCAGCACCCACCCGGCTGACGCGGGACTCCAGGCGCCGCTGGTCCATCTGCTGCTCGATTACGGGGCTGCGATCAATGGCTTGGAGGACGAGGGGTCACCGCTGGTGACCGCGCTGGCGTTCGGCTATGGCGAGTCGGCCGACGTGCTGGCCGGGCGGGGAGCCCGCATCGACAACGTCATCACCGCGGCGGCGGTGGATCGTCTGGATCTGGTTCGAAGCTTCGTCGTGGACCCGGCGACCCTTCGGGCCGGCGTGCCCCGGCAGGGTCCGCTGTGGTTCACCTGGCCAGAGGGCGCCAGGGCGCAGATCGAGCTGGCGCTGGTCTGGGCCTGTAGATTCGGGCGCGAGGAGGTGGCGCAGTTCCTCCTCGACCAGGGAGTCGATCCCGCCGCGAGGGACGGTGACTCGATGACAGCGCTGCACTGGGCGGCTGCGGGCCGCTGCATGGACCTGGTCACGCTGCTGATCGGAAGGGGAGCTCCACTGGAAGTGCGGAACACCTGGGGCGGGACGGTGCTCGATTCCACGGTGTACTTCGCCGTCAATCAGCCGCTGAGCACCCCATGCTCGTCGCACGACTACCCGTCGGTGATCGAAGCGCTGCTGGCTGCCGGCGCCGATGCCGGGGCGGTTACCCCGTTTCCCACCAGGGATCCGAAGCTGAATGGGGTGCTCCGGCGGCATGGCGCGGGACCGGATCAGCCGCCGGAGGGCGCTCGAGCATCCCAGGATAGTGCACTATGATCATCGGAATCCCCACGCTCCTCAGGAAGGCTCTTTTATGCGCAGGTTGACCATCGTACTTCTCGCGCTGTCGCTGGTGTCGCAGGCGGGCTCGGCGCAAACCGACGCTCCGTCCCCGCCGCCGCTGCCCTCGGTGGATCTCCCCCGGGAGCTGGATCGGGTGCTCCGTGACTATGAGCGGGAATGGGCGGCCCGGTCTCCCGCGGGCCTGGCGGCACTCTTCGTCGAAGATGGCTTTGTGCTCCAGGGAGGTCGGCTCCCGGTCCGGGGCCGGGCCGCCATCACCGAAGCCTACCAGCGGTCGGCGGGGGGACCGCTGGCGCTCCGGGCACTGGCCTATGCCACCGCTGATACGGTTGGCTACATCATCGGAGCCTATTCCTCGACGAAAGGCGCCCCGGACATCGGTAAGTTCATCCTTGCCCTGCGGCGGGAGCGGGGAGGAACCTGGCGTATCGCCGCCGACATGGATAACGGGAACAGCAGGCGCTGACCGGTACCTGGTTGGTGCAGCCGCGGCCCGGCCGCACGTCATCAGGGTCATAGTGACCACACTGGAGGCGAATAATGGGCACCCAGCGGAAAACAGGCCGCGGCGGCGGCGCGTCCGTCGCGCTGGAACGGAACGAGTCCGAGATTCAGGAAATTCTCGACCGGCTGGCCGAAGCGGTAACCGAAGGGAACGGCAAGGCGGTGGCGAAGATGTGGGCGGTCCCCGCCCTGGTGCTCGGGGACACGATGGCGCGGCCGGTTTCCACCCTGCTCGAAGTCGAGCAGTTCTTCGGCGGCGCGAAGGAGCAGTACAATGCCAGGGGTATTTCAGATACCCGGGCGGAAATCGTGGATCTGCGGTGGCCCACCCCGCGGATCGCGATCGCAGAAGTCCGCTGGCCCTGGCTCGATGCCGCAGGAGTCGAAAAGGGCGACGAGGTCTCGAGCTACGTTTTTCGTCGCGATGAGGCCGGCAAACTCAGGATTCAGGCGGTAATCATGCACGGCGCTTCGTCGGACATGTGAAGGCAACACTCCCTCCCGAGCTATTGGGACAGCCGGCCGGTGCGGTAGCGCGCAGCATCGGCCGGCTGTTCCTGCTCAAGGTGCTGGAAGAATCGGCCCGGATCATCGCCGACGAAGACCCCGAGGCGATCCACGACTTCAGGGTTGCGCTCCGCCGCCTCAGGAACTGGCTCCAGTCCTTCGAGCCGTGGCTCGAGGACACCGTCACCCGGTCCAGCACCCAGCGGCTCCGCCGGCTGTCCCGGGTGGCGGGTGTGGCCCGCGATCTCCAGGTCCAGCGCCTCACCCTGCGCCAGATTGCCGAGGCCGACGGTCCTCCCCTGGCCACCGAGGGCCGCCGCATCGAGCTCCAGCTGGACCAGGAGGAGGCCAGCGCCAGGGAAAAGCTCTACCGGCGAATCGTGGACGACTTGTCCAGCTCAGGGGCTAAGCTGGCGTCCCAGCTCCATCGCGGCGGGCTGGACGCCGGCGCGACGGCCGCGGGACCCGGGCCCAGCATGGCGGCCGCGATGGCGGCCCTGCTCGCGGAGCGGCTGGAGGAGGTGAATGCCAGCATCAGACGATTGCGGAGTGCGAGTCAAACCGAGATGGCTCACGCGGCACGGATCGCGATGAAGAAACTGCGCTACCTGCTCGAGCCGTTCGGGAGCTCCTCCCGGCTGGCCGCGACTGCGGTCCTGCGCCTCACGACGGCTCAGGCCGCCTTCGGGAAGCTGCATGATATCCAGCTCCTCGCCCGCCGCATCACCGGCCACCGTGCCAAGCCGGCCTTTCGCGCCGCGGTGCGCCGCAAGCTGCAGACCGCCTTCCGCGAGGCCCACCGGTTGAGCCGCTCCCGCGACCTCAAGACGGCGCGGGACGCGACCACCCGGCTGATCCGCCGGCTCGAGCTCCGAGGTTAGCACCGCCGCGGCTCAGGCCGGGACGGTCTTTCTCACCAGTTTGTACCCCTGTCCCAGCACCGCGGGAATCACCGCCAGCCCCAGCACGATCGTCCAGTCCGCCATCGAGAGCGGAACCGTTCCCAAAACGGCCGCGAGAGGCGGGAGGTGGGCCGACACGATCTGCAATGCGGTCACCAGGACAACCGCCCCGAGTGCCCACCGGTTGGAGAACGCGTGCTTCGGAGTGATTGCCGGGCCGTTCCGGCGGGCGTTGAGCAGATGGAAGAGCTGGGCGAAGGCGAGGGTCATGAACGCGACCGTCATGGCCCGGCGCGGATCGGTGTCGCCCCTGGAGAGCGCCCAGGCGTATCCGCCCAGCGTCGTCGCCGCGATCAGGACGGCGTAGATCGCAATTCGCTTCACAAATGAGGCCGAGAGGATCGCTTCGTCGGGATTGCGCGGCGGGCGCCGCATGATGTCCGGCTCGGCCGGCTCCAGCGCCAGGGCCAGCGCCGGAAAGGTGTCGGTCACTAGGTTGAGCCAGAGGATCTGGACCGGAAGCAGCGGGGCGTGTCCACCGGCTGCGGTCGCCCCCAGCAGCACCACCACCTCGGCCAGGTTACAGCTGAACAGGTAGAAGACAAACTTGCGGATGTTGTCGAAGATGACCCGGCCCTCTTCGATCGCAGCGGAGATGGTGGGGAAGCGGTCGTCCTGGAGCACCACCGCGGCCACCTCTTTGGCGACGTCGGTGCCCCGTTTGCCCATGGCCACCCCGACATCCGCCTTCTTGAGCGCCGCGGCATCGTTGACGCCGTCGCCCAGCATGGCCACGATTCCGCCGCCATTCTGGTAGGTCGTGATGATGGTAAGCTTGTCTTCCGGGCTCACCCGGCTGAAAGCGGCCACCCGCTCCAGGCGGGTGCCCCGGTCCGGCTCCGCCACCTGAGCCAGGTCCTTCCCGCTCATCACCTCCTGTCCCTCCTGGAGAATGCCCAGCTCGCGGGCGATCGCCTCCGCGGTGAGCTGCTGATCGCCGGTGATCATCACGGTGCGAATGCCGGCTTCATTGAAATTCCGGATGGTGTCCTTCACCCCCTCGGCCGGGGGATCGATGATCCCCGCCAGCCCGACGAAGGTCAGTCCGGTGAGAGCTGATTCATTGGTGGAGGAGGCCCGCGCGGACCCGAGCGCGAGCACCCGGAGCCCCCGCGAGGCCAGTGCCTTGTTGGTGTCGAGAACCCGGGCCCGGCCGGCTTCATCGAGGGGCTTCTCTCCGTCGCCGTCGAGCACCTGGGTGCTGAGCTCGAGGATCTTTCCCGGGGCGCCTTTCACCAGGGCCTGGATGGACCCGTCGCTCGCGGTGTGGAAGGTGGCCATCAGCATGCGCTCGCTCGAGAACGGCACCACCCCGGTCTCGGGCTGCTCCCGGAGCAGCTCTTCCCGTTCCAATCCGGCCTTGCGGGCCGCCACCAGCAGCGCTGCGTCGGTTGCATCGCCCCGCACCGTCCAGCCTTCGGCGGTTTGCGTCACCTCGGCGCGGTTGGCAAGCGCTCCGATGGTGAGAGCGAGCCGGAGCGCGGCATCGTCCCTGGCCGAGACTTCGCGGTCCTTCTCGTTGAGCTTTCCTTCCGGTGCGTAGCCGGTACCCGAGATGGTCACCTCGCGGCCGGCAACCCACAGGATCTGCACCGTCATCTGACCGGCGGTGAGGGTCCCGGTCTTGTCGGTGCAGACCCGGGTCACCGATCCGAGGGTTTCGACCGAGGGCAGCCGCCGCACCAGAGCACGGCGCTTTGCCATCCGGCGGACTCCGACGGCCAGGGCGATGGTCGCCGTGGCGGGGAGACCTTCGGGAATGGACGCCACCGCGAGCGCGATCCCGGTCTCGATCAGCCGGCCGATGGGATGGCCGTAAACCGCACCGATCGTGATGACCACCGCCCCGATGGCGAGGGCAAGCCATACCATCCGGCGGCCCAGGGTGTCGAGCCGCCGCTCCAGCGGAGTGCGCTCGTCCTCGATCTCCTCGACCAGCTGACCGATCCGCCCCAGCTCGGTCCCCATGCCGGTGGCGATGACCACCGCCTGTCCGGTTCCGGCCGCGACGGTGGTGCCCTTGTAGATACTGTTGACCCGGTCGGCGAGCGGAGTGTCCGCGGGCAGGGGATCGAGCTGCTTGACGACCGGAGCGGATTCGCCGGTGAGCGGCGCCTCGTTCATTCGGAGGTCCGCCGCGGAGAGCAGCCGGGCATCGGCGGGCACCGAGCGGCCTTCTTCGAGCTCGAGAACGTCGCCGGGCACGATGGTACGGGACTCGATCTCCACTTTCTTGCCGTCCCGAAGCACCAGCGCCTTGGGAGTCTCCAGGTCCCGAAGCGACTCCATGGCCCGGCGGGCGCGGAGCTCGGTAACGAAACCCAGCAGGGTGTTGATGATCAGCACCGCGCCGATGGCCGCTGCATCCACCAGATCGCCGAGCGCCAGGGCGACACCGCACGCCGCCGCCAGCAGCAGCACCACGACGCTCTTGAGCTGGGCGACCAGGATGCTCCAGGCGGAGACCGGGCGGATGACCCGGAGCTCGTTGGGTCCTACCCGGGCGAGCCGCTCGGCGGCCTCCGCCCCGGTCAAGCCTTCGGGGCGGCTCTGTACTTGCTCGAGCGCCTGTTCGGGTGAGACCGCGTGATGGGGCTGGCTGTCCGGCATCCGGGCTCCCTTTCCCTAGTCCACAATCCCACCCTTCGATGGATGGTAACCTGCCCGAATCGGTCTAGCCTTCGTTAGGGCCGGAATTTCGCCCTCATCCTCCTTGAGAGAGAGTCTCGTGCGCAAATCAATTCGTCTGCATCCCATTGCATTCCTGCTCCTGGCCGCGTGCGCCACCAAGACCCAGACCGGAGCCGTGGTCGGCGCCGCGGGCGGAGCAGTGGCCGGCGGGGTGATCGGCAAGGTGGCCGGCTCCACCGCCAAGGGCGCCATCATTGGAGCCGTGGTCGGTGGAGTGGCGGGTACGCTGATCGGAGCCCAGATGGACAAGCAGGCCGCCGAGCTCAAGCAGAATATCAAGGGCGCCACGGTGGAACGGGTGGGTGAAGGCATCCAGGTGACGTTCGCGTCGGGACTGCTTTACGATTTCGATTCCGATGTGGTCCGGCCCGAAGCACAGGTCAACCTGCGGGAGCTGGCG
>Ga0209485_1000165_pt1 | contig 22049 bp, 29 predicted proteins | sample NCAS100_FD_187516 | JGI IMG/M metagenome (GOLD analysis project Ga0209485, IMG submission 187516) | Agricultural soil microbial communities from Utah to study Nitrogen management - NC AS100 (SPAdes) (version 2) | ecosystem: Environmental > Terrestrial > Soil > Agricultural land | place: USA... | reverse complement strand
CTTCGGACTGTGATACCGCCCACCCGTCCGGCTCCGGGCCATCTCCGGCTGGCCCGGGAGTCGGAGGCCGGCATGCTCACCCCATGGGTGGGGGACATGCTCGCGCTGATTGGGGACAGCCGGGTCGCGTCCGATCTGACACTGGAGCGGATCCAGAAAGGAAATCTTTTCGTCTGGGAGGACGGAGGCCCGGTTTCCATGGTGGGCTGGACCGGGAAAACACCCAGCGGCGTCCGGGTGAATTTCGTGTACACCCCGGCCGCGCTGCGGGGACGAGGTTATGCCACCGCGGCGGTCGCGGCGCTCAGCCAGCGGCTGCTCGATCAGGGGAACCGGTACTGCTGCCTCTACACCGACCTGGCCAACCCCACCTCGAACGCGATCTACCAACGCATCGGCTACCGCCCGATCCGCGACGCGGCGCTCTACCGGATCACCGGACCGGCTTCTTCGGGATGAGCGCCGGGACCCCGCGCCCCTCGGCCGAATGCGCGATCAGCACGCCGAGCCGCCGGTCCGCGCCGCAACCCGAGCCTCGAAGGCCCGCAGCCCCGCGGCGCGCATGAGTCGCTGCTTCTTCAGCTCGGCCACCCGCTTGAGGTTGATCGCGCTCCAGTTGCTCCCGGGGCGTCGGGGGGTGAACCGATTGGTGTAGCGCCCCGCATCGACACTTTTCCGGATGCCGTCGATCCAACCGTAGCAGAGCGCCTGGTCCACCGCCTCGGGCCAGGTCAGGCTGGGCTTTCCGGTCGCTTTTTTGTGAAAGCCGACCCAGACCTCGTCCTGGCTTGCGTGATTCCTGGCGAGCCAGGCGCGCCACTCGGCAGGGGAAGCGAAGTAGTGGGGCTTCATGCGGGGATGTATAGTAGTGGGAGGACCGATCGACCACTCTCCGGCACCGAAGGAGCATTCCATGCCGCGCGTTGCTTGCAAGCTCATTCTCTTCGCCAGCGTGATTGCCTGCTCCGCGCCCGCGCAGGGCCCTGCCCCGCGATCGCCCACTCCGTCTTCGACACCCGGGGTGGTGCGCGCCGAGACCGTCGCCCAGGGCCTGGTGAACCCATGGGCGCTGGCATTCCTCCCCGACGGCCGGATACTGGTGACCGAGCGACCGGGCCGGCTCCGGATCGTCAACACCGATGGCACCCTCTCGGCCCCGCTCGAGGGGGTTCCCGCTGTCCACGCCAGGGGCCAGGGTGGGTTGCTGGATGTGACGCTCGATCCGCAATTCGCCCAAAACCGGATGGTCTACCTCTCCTACGCGGAGCCGGGTGAAGGAGGAGTTTCCGGCACCGCCGTCGCGCGCGGCCGACTGGGAGAGGGACGGCTCGAGAATGTGGAGGTGATCTACCGGCAGCGGCCCAAGGTCCAGGGCGCGGGGCACTACGGTTCACGGATCGTGTTCGGGCGGGACGGGACCATCTTCGTTACCCAGGGCGACCGGCAGAGCTATCGCGACAGCGCGCAGTCGCTCACCGCCGGGATCGGGAAGATCATGCGGATCAACCGGGACGGAACGGTGCCCAAGGACAACCCGTTCGTGGGCCGGGAAGGGGTGCAGCCGGAGATCTGGTCCTACGGGCATCGCAACATCCAGGGCGCCGCACTGAACCCGGAAACCGGGCAGCTCTGGACCGCGGAGCATGGCGCGCGGGGCGGCGACGAGCTGAACACGCCGCAGGCGGGCAAGAACTACGGCTGGCCGGTGATCACCTACGGGGTGGACTACTCCGGCACCCGGATCGGGGAGGGCACCGAGAAAGCTGGAATGGAACAACCAGTCTACTACTGGGATCCGGTGATCGCGGCCTCGGGCATGGTGTTCTATACCGGCGACGCGCTGCCCGGATGGAAAGGCAGTCTGTTGGTCGGCTCCATGACCCCGGGGGCGCTGGTGCGCCTGGTGCTGGCCAACGGCAGGGTGTCGAAGGAAGAGCGCTATCTCGGCGACCTGCGGGAACGGGTTCGGGACATCCAGCAGGGACCGGATGGCTACCTGTACCTGGTCACCGACAGCGCCAACGGGCGGGTGCTGCGGGTGGTTCCGGAGAAATAGGGCGCACAGGCGGAAAGGCGCAAAGACGCAACGATGATCCCGATTCTTCTACTCCTGGTTCAGGAGAGCTTGGTTCCGATCGGGGGTGACCTGCGGTCCGGCATGGAGCTGGTGTACGCTTCGAACGGCCGGCCTCAGCCTCCCTGGTTGGTTGACTCCGCCCTGACCGGTCTCATGCTGGATGGGCGCACCGGGTGCGCCCGGATTCTCATCCGGCGCCGTCCCGCTCCGGCTCAGGCGGAGGAATCCAGGCACTGCATCAGCGGCGATACTCTCTTCGCCTGGAGCGCCCGCGATTCACTCTGGCGGCCCCAGCGGCCGGTCGGACCGGACATGCGCATGAGCTTCCCGCGCACAGGCGGCGACACGGTGCGGTACCATACCAGCCAGGCCGGCGAGGAAGTCATCTCGGGGCGGCGGCTCCGGGTCATCCAAACCGAGGTGCTCACCGTGGATTCCCTGGGCCGTCCCAAACGCAGACTTCGGGAGCGCTACGCGCCGGGCCTGGCGACGGCGACGGGGGGACGATTCGAGGTGCCCGACGCATCGGCGCCCGGTGGCTGGCGGACCGAGCAGGAATTCGAACTGAGCGTCATTCGCTGAGTCGGCGATGGACGGACCTCTCCCGGCCTGATAGCTTGGACCGCGGATGGAGTTGAATCCCCACCGGGAATGCACCGAGGAGATATGGAAGATCCCAACGTCATGGACCAGCTCGCCGCGCTGAACGCTGCGATTCAGACTATTCCGGTGAGCACGGAAAACGGCGATCCTACGGTGCAGGATCTGGAGGCAGTGAAGCGGGGGCTGGACGATGCCCGGCTGGGCTTGTGGGCTCGGCTTCAGGGGGCGCACGCCGACGACGTGACCGCGTTTGAAGAACGGTTCCGGGTTCGCCGGGCGCTCGAGCTGTGCAGCCGGCTGACCACCGATCTCAGGATCGGGATCATGAACCCCGGACATCCGGAGTTCGCCGACCTGTGGATCGCCACCGTGGAACTGAGCCAGGCCATCCAGGCCGCCCGCGCCCAGGCCGAGTCCAACGACGGGTAAGCGCGCAACAGGTGCTGGTTCGGTCCAACAGGATCGGAGTGTAATCCTCTCCCACCCGTTGCGGCTGGTGGACGAATGCTGCAGGCCCCCGCCAGCCATGTCCACTTTTTTCTGAGCCTTTTCGAGGCCGCCGCCCGGCAAATTCAGCCGATTCGGCGGCCGAATTCTTTACGCAGCCTGCGGTACAGACCGCCTCCAACCCTTTGTAAGACGCAGGGTTACGGGCACCGCCTTAGGCAGCTGTACAAATTGCCCCTGACGGAACTCCTCGCCCGCAAGACCCAGCACTCGCCGGACCCGGGCGATTTGACTCCAGTTCACCCGGGCGACGATTTCCGTCCCGTTGATCCAGGTGCGGGTTTCCACGATTTCGTCTTCAGTATTGATGTACATATCGCCTCCTCCATAAAGGCCGTGCTACCTGGAGAGGCAACAGGCGGGCCGGGCTAGAACCTGATGGAGAGGCCGATTCCGGAGCGGTTTTGGATCAAGGCGAGGGCGGATCGTCGTTCGGCGCGAGTCCATACGTCGTGGGAGGTGAAGGCTCCGATGGCCAGGCCCACCGCCGCGCCGAGCCCCCCAATGAGCGCTCCACCCGCCAGCGCGCTCTGCCGGCGATGGAAACAGAGGGCCTGATCTACCGGACAATCCGCACCCGCGATGGCAAAGCCGGCGCCGCCCACCACGATGCCGGTGATGGCGCCGATGACCGCCCCCTTGCCCAGCGAGGACCGCCGGCCGGTATGCATGGAGTACTGGGTGTCCTGGTTGGTGGCGACGGGGAGAAGAGGCTGGGAGCCGGGAAGCCGGAGGACGAGCGTATCGGGCGCCATCCGAACCACGATGCCTTCGATCCCTCGATTGAGGTCGCCGGACACTCCCATGGTCCGGACTCGCACTCGCCGGCCCACGGCCACCAGGGTGTCGGCTTGTCCCGCGAGCGGGGCGGCCGAACCGCAGAGGACCGCAAGGACGAGAATCCGTCGCATGAGGACTTTCGTAGGGGAACCAGTATCCTAAGCAACGGGAGATGGGGATGATCGTCAAGGTGGCCGTCGTGGCGCTCGGCCAGCTGCTGCTCAGTGGCACCATGTCCGGGCAGTCACCGGGTACCACCCATTGCCGCCCCACGCTCGCCCCCAGGACGGCCGGTCCCCAGGTCTCCGACACGCTCTTCGATCCTCCGATCCGGCGTCCCGCATTTCCGACGGGCACCGGCCCCACCGTTCTGCTGGACGAAGGACATTTCAACTTTCACACGGTCGAGGGCCGCTACGCGCCGTTCGTCCGGCTGCTCCGGCGGGACGGGTTCGTGGTGGGTTCGCTCCGGGAGCCGTGGAGTCCCGGGTCGCTGGCGCCGGCGCACATCCTGGTCATCGCCAACGCCATTTCGGAACGGATGTCACGGGGTCCGTGGGCTCTCCCGAATTCTCCGGCGTTCAGCGCGGCGGAAATCGCGGTCCTGGAGCGATGGGTCAGCGGCGGCGGGAGCCTGCTGCTGATCGCCGACCACATGCCGTTCCCCGGCGCGGCGGAGACCCTCGCCGCGGCATTCGGGATCCAGGTGACCGACGGCTTTGCCACCGACAGCAGCTGCGCGACCGACGAAATCGTTTTTCGTCGCTCGGACGGGAGCCTGGCCGACCACCCGATCACCAACGGGAAGAACCGAAACGAGCGGGTCGACTCGGTGCGGAGCTTTACCGGGCAGGCATTCCGGCTGACCCGGCCGGGCCGGGCGCTCCTGACCCTGGGGGCCGGCGCCGTCGTCCTGCTTCCCACGACCGCCTGGCGATTCAGCGACAGCACGCCGCGCATCCCGGCCGAGGGGATGCTCCAGGGCGCGGTGCTTTCGCACGGCCGGGGCCGAGTCGCCATGTTCGGAGAAGCGGCGATGTTCTCAGCCCAGGTGTCGGGACCCTCCCGGCGTCCCATGGGCATGAACGCTCCCCACGCCGGGGAGAATCCCCGTTTTCTTCTGAACCTGATGCACTGGCTCGCCGAGCGCCGACCACCGGTCACTCCAAACCAGTAACTTGAGAGCCGCCATGAAATCCCCCCTTGTCGCGCTGGCGCTGTTGCTCCTGTCGGCTCCGCTGTCCGGGCAGGCTCCCGGGAAGTGGCCGCCGGACAGCCTGACCAACCTGCGGGTCATTCCGAAGAACACACCTGTCATGCAGGTGGTGGGCATGATGCGGAACATCACCGGGGATCTGGGGGTTCGCTGCCAGTTCTGCCACGTCGGGGAGGAAGGCCAGCCGCTGGAGCAGTTCGATTTCGCGAGCGATCAGAAACGCACCAAGGCCGTGGCCCGGCAGATGATGCTCATGGTCCGGGAGATCAACGGTCGACTCGATACCCTGCCTGAGCGCCCGACTCCGCTGCTTCAGGTCACCTGTGCGACCTGTCATCGCGGCACCAGCCGACCGGTGCCGCTCTTCACCCTCATGGTGGAGACTTCCCAGGCCGCCGGGGCCGACTCGGCCATCGCCAGCTACCGCACGCTCCGGAGGCGCTACTACGGCCGGGACGCGTTCGACTTCGGCGAGCCGTCCCTCAACATCGCGGCGTTCCGGCTCGGCCAGGCGAAGCGCTACGACGAAGCCTTCGCCATGCTCAAGCTCAATGAGGAGTTCTTTCCCGCTTCCTCGGGGATGTATGTCTTTCGCGGGAACATCAACCTGATGCGGGGCGATACCGCGGCGGCGGAGGCGGCCTTTCGCGAAGCGATCCGGCGCGATTCGACCAACAATGAAGCGCGCGGGCGGCTCCGTGCCATCGGGAGGCGCCCCTAGGCGTGGGACCAGACAGCGTAGTGGCCGGGACCAGCCTGGCGCGATTGCGCCGGTACGCGGACTGGCTGGACTCGGGAATCCGCATCCCGGTGCTGGGATGGCGGATCGGGCTCGAGTCGATTCTCGGCCTGGTGCCCGGAGTCGGTGACGCGACCGGCGCGATTCTGGGCGGGTGGGTGGTCGCCGAAGCGGTGCGTGCAGGCGCCCGCCCCGCGACCCTGATCCGCATGCTGATCAATCTCGCGCTCGACGCCATGGTCGGGGCGGTGCCGCTGGTGGGCGACCTGTTCGATTTCGTCTGGAAGGCCAACTCGCGCAATATCGCGCTGCTGGAGCGGCACCAGCACGACCCCGTCAAGGCGGGACGGGCGGACCGGGGATTCGTCGCGGTCCTGGTGATCGTTACCGCCGTGGTGTGCGTGGTGCCGGTGATCGGCGGGATCTACCTTGCGGCCAGGCTCCTCGGCTGGCTGGCCGGAGGTCCCTAGCCGGGCAGGAGAACTTTCTCAGGGGGGGTCCCATGGATCACGATGACGGCACGACCGGATATGTGCTCTCCCGGCGGGATATTCTCGCCCTCGCCGGCGCGGCCGGGTATGCCTGGCTTGCCGGGGCGTCGCCGCTCCGGGGCCAGGCGCCTGCGGGTGAATCGGCGTGCGTGGTCCGGCCGGAACAGACCGAAGGCCCGTATTTCGTGGATAAAGTGCTCAACCGGTCCGACCTCCGGCCCGATCCGTCGGATGGGACGGTTCGGCCCGGCACGCCGTTCGCCCTCACCCTGGTGGTGACACGCCTGGCGGGAAATGCCTGCGAGCCGCTCCGCGATGTCCAGGTGGACCTCTGGCAATGCGACCACCTGGGGATCTATTCGGACGTTCAGGATCCCGGCTTCGACGCCAAGGGGAAGAAATTCCTGCGCGGCTACCAGATCACCGACCGCCAGGGGCAGGCGAAATTCACGACCATCTATCCCGGCTGGTATCGGGGCCGCACGGTCCATATTCATTTCAAGCTGCGCTCCCGCTCCGATGCGGGGCGCGGCTTCGCGTTTACGTCCCAGCTCTATTTCGACGACGCCCTGACCGACGCGGTGTTCGCGGCGGAGCCGTACGCATCGCGGGGCCCGCGCAGCACCCGGAATCAGGGTGACCGGATCTTCCAGACCAATGGCGCCCAGCTCATGCTCGCGCCGACACCGGGCGCCGGAGGCTACGCGGCCACCTTTCGCATCGCGCTCCAGGGGGTGTAGCCGCCCGTGGGAGTGCCGGTGGCGACCGCGCTCCTGGTCGCGGGTGTGCTGCTGCTCCTGGTGCTGCTCGGGATCGTGACCCGGGAGTGGCTGCTGCTCCGGGCTCGCCAGCGCCAGCGCGGACTGTTCCGGCGCTGGCCGATTCCCCGGATCTCCCTCGAGCAGCTCGACCCCCGGTTCCGGCCCGATGCCCTGGGACCCACGCTCGGCACCGAAGTGGCTTTCGTGGGACGGGGTACCCTGCGGGTGCCGGGCGGCACCTCGGATGTCGAGGCCTGGATTCTGGCTGTGCTGGCAAAGGATGCCCGGGTCATGTTCGAGTTCGGGACCTGCACCGGGAAGACCGCCTACCTCTGGGCCAGGAATCAACCCGCCGGCGGCAGCGTGACCACGCTCACGCTTCCTCCCGAGCGAGCCGACCAGGTGCGGGGAGCGGCGGGGGATGATCCGGTCGCGGTGGCGTATGCCCGGGAGGAATCGCGGTTCTCCCGGTTTCTCTACAGCGGGACCGCGGCGGAAGAGCGGATCGTGCAGCTGAGGGGCGACAGCAAGGCATTCGACGAGCGTCGCTTCGCCGGGCAATGCGACGTGGTTTTCGTGGATGGGTCCCACGCCTATTCGTACGTGGTGAGCGACAGCGGCAAGGCACTGGCCATGGTGCGACCCGGTGGCCTGGTACTGTGGCACGACTACTCTCCGGAATGCCCCGGGGTGTTTCAGGCCCTGAATGAGCTGGCGCGGCGGCTGCCGCTGGTCCATGTCGAGGGGACGACCCTGGTGGCTCACCGGCGGGACCGCGCGGTAGATTCGTAACCGATGTTCCCGATCGAGCGAAAAGCCGTGCATGCGGCTCTGATGGTCCTGGCGTTCTTGCCGCTGCGGGACGTGGGGGCCCAAACACCTCCGGTGGGCTACCGCATCGAGGTGGAGCTGGCGTCGCTCCATGTGGTGCCGGATACCCTGACCGGTTTGTCGCTGCTCATGCAGCCCAGAACGGGCTCCCGGGCCAGGGAGCGGGAGGGCGCGGTGTGGCTGCGGCTCCAGCCCGACAGCGCGCTGGAATGGATCAACAGCGCGGTGGCCGCAATCCGCACTCCTGTTCCCGGCGATCAGTCCGAGGGGATCCAGTGGTCCCGCACGCTGCGTCCCCTCCGCGATAGTGGCGCGGTAGCGCTGGGACGCAGCCGGAAGAAGGGCAAGCTGGAGCGCACCCACTGGCTGGCGATCGCCGATTCCGTGTCCGGGTGGCGATTCGAGCTCAGCGGCACCGAGGCCGACAGTCTGCTGCGGCTCCTGCTGATCGGGGGCAGCCAGTCGCGCATCGACACCAGCAGCACCGCCCCGTTCGACGCATCCCGGGTGGATCAGGCGGTCCGGATCGCGGAGCAGCCGGCGCCGAAGCGGCGGCAACCGGGCCAGGCAGCGGTCCAGTACGTGGTGGGAACCGACGGAAAGGTGGAGCCGGAATCGTTCCGGGTGCTGCTGGCGTCGGACCCGGCCCTCATCGCCGAGGCCCGAGCCCTGGTGATGGCCACCCGTTTCGAAGCCGCGGAGCGCGCGGGTGCCCGGGTCCGCCAGGTGCTTCGGCAGGTGATTCACTGGGAGAGGCGGTAGGTTAGAGACATGGGTAGACAGGAACTGGCCCTGCTGATTCCGATCATCGCGCTGGCCATCCCGGTGGCGGCGGTGATCCTCAGCGGAATGCACAAGATCGCCAAGCTCCGGCTGGAGGAAGCCCGGATCCGGCTCGGCGGAGCGGGCGATCCGGGGGAGCTTCAGGCCCTCAGGAATGAAGTGGAGGCGATGCGCGGAGAGCTGAACGAGCTGCAGGAGCGAGTGGATTTTGCCGAGCGGATGTTGGCGAATCCCGCCCGGCCCGGTGATGCACCGTCCTCGACCGGAGGTGTTTCATGATCTCCCTCGGTGCGCTGTGGCTTCCCATTCTCCTGTCGGCGGTCATCGTCTTTCTGGCGAGCTCGGTCATTCACATGGCCTCGCCCTGGCACAAGAACGACTATCCCCGGATCCCGCGGGAAGACGAAGTGATGGCGGCGCTCCGCCCGCTGGCGATTCCGCCCGGAGATTACATGGTGCCCCGGGCCACCACCCGCGAGCAAATGCAGGCGCCCGAGTTCGTCGAGAAGCTCCGGCAGGGCCCGGTCATGGTCGTGACCGTGGTGCCCAACGGCCCCTTCTCGATGGGCCGGAGCCTCGGTCTCTGGTTTCTCTACCTCATCGCGGTCGCGGTGTTCGCGGCCTGCGTGGCGCTCAAGTCGCTCGCAGCCGGCGCCGATTACGCCACGGTGTTCAAGCTGGTGGGGGTGACCGCGTTCGGCGGGTATGCGCTGGCGCTCTGGCAGATGTCCATCTGGTACCACCGCGCCTGGAGCACGACCCTCAAGGCCACAATCGACGGGGTGATCTATGCCCTGCTCACCGCCGGGACGTTCGGCTGGCTCTGGCCCCGGTAGCATGACATCCTCGGAGTCCATTTCATGACCTTGCGCTTCCGGCTGGTCATCCTGGTGGCGGCCCTGGCGCCGGGATGCGGCTCGACCCTGAGCCAGACGACCACCTTCGAATGCACCACCCAGGCCCAGCCCCAACCAACTGACTGCGCGCTGGTGCAGGCGGTGGCGCGGGATCCGAGCGGCAACGCCATCCCGTTTCTCCCGGTCCGGGTGGACTCGGTGGTCTCCGGTATCGGCCAGGTCTACCTCTCGTCGTCCACCGCGACGGCGGGTGACGGAGGCTTTGTCCTCCTGGTGTTCCGGATCAACCGCTTCCAGCAGCCGACGACACCCGACACCGCCACGGTGTACATCAACGGGTACGCCGATCCCAGCCCTCCGATTGGTACGGCACCGATCAGCCGGGCCGCGATGGTCATGCGGTTTGCTCCAGTGGGTGATCTGGTGGATCCCACCGTGGGGATCGCGGTGTTTCACCCGGTACCGGCACCCTGACTCCATTGCGACCGATTCGCGGCCTGGCGCTGGTCGCGCTGGTACTGGGTGGCTGCACCGGCGATTCCGGAGCGCCACCGCCGGCCCGCGACAGTGTCACGAGTGTTACCGCGACCGCTTCCCGCTTCGACGCCCCCGACGGCAGCTACGTGCTGGAGCTGCCGATCAGGTGGACCGGACATTTCAGGGTGGATTCGCTCTCCACCTCGGAACAGATGCGCGCCCGGCCCGGCGTCCTGGTCTTCAGTTACCTCCCCAGCGACTCGACCCAGCGCCCTCAGGCGCTGGCGGTGATCGCGGTTTACGACTCGGCGGTCTGGGCGGCGGCGCGAGCCGAAGGCGGACCTCCTCCGGGCGATTCGGTGGTATCCCGCGGTGGCAGGGTGTACGTGGTCGGCCTGCCCCAATCCAATCCCTTTCCGGAGCGGAGCGCCGACGCGGTCCTGTTCGATCTGCTGCAGCTCCGACCCGCCGAGGTGGCCTCGCTGGTGCTTCCCCGCTGACTTGCTGACCGGAATGTCACTGTGGGGAGCCCTCGCGTTTGGATACCATCTCGCGAGCCGGATGGCCTACGTGGTGTGGGTCGGCCGGGCCCTGCATCAGCAGGACCACTTCCAGCGGTTCACCCGAGACGCCGGGGTCGAGGCCGGGTTCCTGAGGTTCCGCCGCATCGCCAGCACCATCATGAACAATGACGGGGTCAGCTTCGTCGTCCTGGTGCTGCTGACCCGCGACACCATGACCATCGATCTCCCCCGGTGGATGGTGCTCCTCGGCGGAGGCCTGCTGCTGCTGGCCGGTGCGGGCATCAAGCTGTGGGCCGCGGCCAGCCTGGGGGGCAAGGCCTATTACTGGTACAATTTCTTCGATCCCTGCGCGCCGGTGCCGGCCCGGGCCCCGGGTCCCTACCGGTTCATCCGGAATCCCATGTACACCCTGGGGTATCTCCAGACCTACGGGCTGGCCATCATGTTCGGGTCACTGCCCGCCCTGATCGCGAGCGGGTTCGATCAGATCGCCGTGCTGATCTTCAATCACGTCGTGGAGCGGCCCCACTATGCCCGGCTGATCCGCCGGGCACCGTCGGAGCCGGAGCGCTAGATGGCCCGGCCCTCGGCCGAGAGTGCCGGACTCCTGCTGTATCGCCGCGCCCCGGCCGGCCTTGAGCTGTTTCTGGCCCATCCCGGGGGGCCCTTCTGGCAGCGGCGCGACGCGGGGGCGTGGACCATTCCGAAGGGCGCCGTCGAGGCCGGCGAGACCCTGCTGGCCGCGGCCTGCCGGGAATTCGAGGAAGAAACCGGCATCGCGCCGGTGGGCCCCTTCCTGGCCCTGGGATCGATCCGGCAGAAGGCCGGGAAGCTCATCCACGCCTGGGCCTGGGAAGGCGACGCGGATCCCTCGAGCATCCGGAGCATCACGATGGAAACCGAATGGCCGCGCGGGTCGGGACGGCGGATCTCGTTTCCCGAAGTGGATCGGTGCGGCTGGTTCGAGCCCGCGGCGGCGCGCATTCGGCTCAATCCCGCCCAGGCCGAGCTGGTGGATCGCCTGGAGTCCGCCCTCCGGGCGTGATAGGTTCGGACGACGCCTACCTCGAAACCCGCGCCGGCGACCGGTGTCGCCGCCGGGAAGGAGTGACTTATGGACCGCAAGGCTGAAGCACGGTGGGAGGGCGACCTGAAAGGCGGACGGGGCAACATCAAGCTGGGGAGCGGTGCCTTTGAAGGCAGCTACTCCTTCGGCACCCGTTTCGAAGGGGCGCCGGGAACCAATCCGGAAGAGCTGCTGGGCGCGGCGCACGCGGGATGCTTCTCGATGGCGCTCTCCCTGTTCCTGAGCAACGCCGGCCACCCGCCGACCCGGATCGAAACCACCGCCATCGTCCACCTCAACAAGGCAGGCGAGGGATTCTCCATCACCGGGATCGATCTGGTGACCCGGGGCACGGTTCCCGGACTGTCGGCAGCCGATTTCCAGCGGATGGCCGAGGAGGCCAAGACCAACTGCATCGTGTCGCGGGCTCTTTCTGTTCCCATGACCCTCACGGCAACACTGGGGTAGACGCGAGGACGCGAGGACGCGGGGACGCGAACTGACGGCCCCGCGCCTTTCGCGTCTTTCGCGTCCTTTTCAACGCGTCTTACTGATCGTATCCGCCAGCTCGGCGCGGAAGCGGCGGGCCTTGTCGGGCTGGTGGAGCGAGTCGTAGGCCAGGGCAAGGTCGGTTCGGGCGGCCCGGAGAAAGCTCACCCCGGGATTGGTCTGCTTGATCAGGATCTCGTAGCCGGCGAAGCTCTCCGCGGCGGCGTCGGCGTAGCGCCGCTGCCGGAGCAATGCCCGTCCCAGCTTGATTCTGGTGATCCCCACGTTCACATGATCGTCCGCCAGCATACCCTTGTAACGCTCCAGGACTTCGCGGTAGAGTGATTCCGCCCGCACGTACTGCTCCCGCTTGACGTACACGCTGGCCAGATTGGACAGCGCGATCCCGATCAGGTAGTGCTTGTTGTCGTAGGCCTTCTTGTAGATCTCCGCCATGCGACCCCACGCGGCCTCCGCCTCGTCCAGCCGGTCCTGCTGAAACGCCACGCTGCCCAGCTCGTTGAGGGTCGAGGCCACCACCGGGTTGTCGGGGCCGAACACCCGCTCCCGGATCGCCAGTGACTTGCGCAGGAGGCTGTCCCCATCGGCAAACTTGTTCTGAAAGATCAGCGCCCGGCCCAGCATGGTCATGGCGTACGCGGTCTCGGGATGGTCGGTCCCGAAGAACGATTCGTAGACCGCCAGGCCCTGGCGGTCGAATCGCTCGGCGTCGGCGTAGTTACCGCGATCGAATTGTGAAGCGCCCAGATTGATGAGCACCGAAGCGACCTGGGGATGCCGCTCGCCGTAGAGGCGGCGGTAGATGCCGAGGATGCGGTGGTTGAGCGAGTCCGAGGTCTCGTAATGGCCGGCATAGAAGTGATCACCGGCCAGCACCCCCAGGCTGGCCGCGAGCTCGGGGGTGACCGAGTCGCCCGGCACGGTGTACAGCCGCACCGCTTCCTCGCCCACCCGGATGGCCTCGTCATAGCTGCCCCGGGCCTGGAGCACCTGGCCCAACGCCAGTGTGGCTTCGGCCACGGCGGGGTGCCGGGCCGGCAGCGCAGCGCTGCTCTCGTCGAGGGCCTTCCGAACCAGGGCTTCGGCGTCTTCGTACCGGGCCTGCTCGACCCGAAGCAGTCCGAGTGCCACCTGCGATCCGGTTAGCTCCGGGCTTCCCGCCGGAAAGAGCGACCGTCTCCGGTCGAACGCGGTCTGGAGCAGGGTATCGGCGCGCGACAGATTGCCGAGCTGCTGATAGATGCTGCCCAGCGTATGGTAGAGCTCGGCCTGTATCACCGGCTCGCCGTCCAGGCTTCTCGCTTCCTGCACGCCCCGATCGACCAGCGACACCACCCGCAAGCTGTCCGCCGGGCCCACCTCGCGTTCTCCGCCCTGGAACAGGCTCATGGTGAAGCGCTGAATCCGCTGGGTGCGGGCCGCTTCGGCGACCGCCGCGTTCCGGGCCCTGGTGAGCCGGACGGTGTAGAACACCACCAGGCCGATCACGCCCGCTGCCACGGTCGCCGCCATGAACACCGGCCCCCGGTTCCGGCGGACGAATTTTCCGACCCGGTAGCCGACGGTGTCCGGCCGGGCCGTAAGCGGCTCCCCGGCCAGGTAATGGTCGATATCCCGGATCAGCGCGTCCACGGTGCGGTACCGGCGCTCCGGGTCCTTGTGCATCGCGGTGAGGCAGAGCACGTCGAGGTCGGCCCAGGCGGCCGGGCTGATCGTGCGGGCCCGGGCCGCCGCTTCCGCCGACCCGCCGGTCGCTCGAGCGGCCAGGGAGGGCCGCTCGGGGACCTGCTCGGTGATCAGGCTCTCGATCTCCGCCGCGGTGCGACCGGTGAGATCGTAGGGAAGCCGTTCGGCGAGGAGCTCGTACAGGACCACGCCCAGCGAATAAATGTCGGTGTGGGTTCCGATCCGGCCGGCCATGATCTGCTCCGGCGCGGCGTAGGCCGGCGTCATCAGCCGGAGCCCGGTCTGGGTCTGCTCCACCGGGACCGCGAGGCTTTCGAGCTGCTTGGCAATGCCGAAATCGAGCAGCTTCACGGTGCCGTCGTTCTTGACCAGGATGTTGGAGGGCTTGAGATCGCGGTGAATGACGGCGTGTCCATGCGCATGCTGGACTGCTTCGCACACCGCGCGCAGCAGCCGCAGCCTGCCCTGGATCGAGGTATTGCGGCTCCTGCAGTAGGCTGTGAGGGGTACACCCTCCACGTACTCCATGACGAACCAGGGCGTGCCGTCCGCCAGCGTGTCGGCGTCATGGAGCTGGGCGATGGCCGGATGATTGAGCTGGGCCAGGGTGCGCTGCTCGCTGGCGAAGCGCTCCCGCCGGGCGGGAGACAGCCAGGCATCGCGGAGGATCTTGATGGCGGCGCGGCTGCCCAGATCCTCGCGCTCGGCGAGATAGACCACGCCCATGCCCCCTTCGCCCAGCATCTCCACGATGCGGTAGGGCCCGAACCGGTCTGTGGGGAGTCGCCCCGCGGCGCCCTCGTTGAGGAGATCGTGGGCGACCTGGGCGAGGGGACGATCCAGCACCGACGCCCGGGCATCCTCCTCGAGGAGCTCCAGCACCTCGGCCGCCAGCCCGGGATCTCCGGGACAGGCGGCTTCCAGGTACGCCCGCCACTCGCCGGCGGGACGCTCGGCGGCCTCGTGGAACAGCGACTGGATCCGGGCCCAGCGTTCGCCGTCTAGCATCGGGTTCGGAGCTCCCGGGCCAGCCAGGCCCGCGCCGCGCGCCAGTCGCGCAGGACGGTGGCCTCGGATACGTCGAGCAGCAGGGCGATCTCGGCCACCTCGAGTCCGCCGAAGAACCGGCTCTCCACCATCATGGCCTGACGGGGGTTGATCCGGGCCAGATCTTCGAGGGTGGCGTCCAAGGCGAGCAGGTCCTCCGAGGAAGCCGGATGCTCCTGCAACGCGTCGTCGAAGGTGACCGGCAGGACGCCGCCGCCGCGCTTGCGGGCGTTGCGCCGCCGGGCGGCCTCGATCAGCACCTGGCGCATGGCCCGGGCCGCGATCCGCTTGAAATGCAGCGGCGAGGTACGGGCCACCGCGGGCGAATCGGCCAGCTTGAGCCAGGCTTCGTTGACGAGGGCCGTCGGGCTCAGGGTGGCCCCGGGGTCGTCGCGCCGAACGCTCCCCGCCAGGCGCCGGAGCTCCTCGTAGGTGACGCTGAACAGCTCGTTCAGCGCCTGCCGGTCGGATTCGGCGGGCTCGGCCGCGGACATACGGCTTTCCTCGATGCGATGGAGAGGTGAAGAGGGTAGATCTTACGCCCGAATCGGGAAGGGCGGAAGCAGGGTCCTTCCGGGTGGTGGCGGCTCCCCATATCGTTCGGGCATGTCGCTTGGACACCAGCTCGTCCTGCTCTTCATCTTCGCGGTGCCGGTCGCCTGCGTGAGCTGGACCGTTACCCATGAGGAGGTGTTCCGCGAGCCCCGCGAATGGCTCACGGCTCGCAGCGAGGCCAGCCGCAGCCTTCTGGGCCGCAAGTTCTGGTACCTCTTCACCTGCGAGTATTGCTTCAGCCATTACGTCACGATCGGCATGCTGGCGCTGACCGGGTTCACCATGGTCTTCCCCGACTGGAGGGGATATCTCATCGCCGGGTTTTCCCTGGTCTGGATCGCCAATCTGTACATGAGCCTGTTCGGCCGGCTGCGGCTCGCGATCACCTCGGAGCGGCAGGACATCGCGGTGGTGGAGAAGATGGTGCAGAAGGAAGAAGCAGCCGAGGAGGTCAAAGCCTGATGCTCGTCAAGGTATTCAATGCCCGGGGAGAGCTGACCGGTCCGGTAGAGAGCCCGCGCGTGGTGAAATCGGATGCCGAATGGAGGGCCCAGCTCACTCCGACCCAATTCGAGATCGCGCGCGGCAAGGGCACCGAGCGTCCCTTCTGCGGCATCCTGCTCGACAACAAGCAGGAGGGCGTCTACTCCTGCGTCTGCTGCGGGCTGCCGCTCTTCGCCTCGAGCTCGAAATTTCATTCGGGGACCGGCTGGCCCAGCTTCTTCCAGCCGGTGGCCGAGGAGAACGTCACCATCCACGAGGATCGCAGCTACGGGATGCGGCGGACCGAAATCCTCTGTGTCCGGTGCGACGGGCACCTCGGTCACGTCTTCGAGGATGGCCCGCCTCCAACCGGGCTGCGCTACTGCGTCAATTCCGATTCGCTGCACTTCACTCCCGCTCCCGAGCTCGCCTCGCTCGCCGATCCCGCCGCCCCATAACCGGTCAGCGGGGAACGATTTTCGGCTCTTGCCCTACTCCCGCGGCGGGGTCTCTTTGCATTTGCCGCTTCGCTAGAGCGAGGTGCCCCGAAGACCCATCGTCCTCTAGTCCACGTGAGTTCGGATGTACACTCCGCTCCACACCAAGAGTCACTACTCCCTGGGAGACGGCTGCACGACGGTCGACGCGCTGGTCGATCGCGCGGCTCAGCTTGGTTACCCGGTGTTTGCGCTCACCGACGTGGAGAATCTGTACGGCCAGATCCAGTTCCATCACGCGGCGCGAGCCCGCGGTGTCGTTCCAATCACCGGCGTCGAGCTCCGGGGAGGATTCAGTCCGGCCGATCCCGGCGCCCTTCCGGGACGGCTCCTTCTGCTGGCCCGGGACCGGCGGGGCTACGAAAGCCTGTGCCGCATCGTCACCACCCGCCGCTGTACCGGCTTCGAATCGAGTCCGGATCCATTGCGCTGTCTCGATGCGTTTCCGAGCGGCCTGTTTTACCTGAGTGACGATCCGGAAGTAATTCGCCGGCTCCTGGCCGAGGGGATCTCCTGCGACGACGTCCGGTACCTGGTTGCCGATCCCGATGTGCCGGCGCTCCCGGGAGTCCGTGCAGTGGCCGATGCCGACGTGGCGATGCTGGATCCGGCGGACCGGGAGCTTCGACGCCTGCTGGCCGCGATCCGCCGCCGCTCCAGCGTGGCCGAGCTCCACGAGGAGCATCCCTCGGGGCGGCCCCTGCTTTCCCCTCCCGAATTCGAGCGCCGGTTTATCCAGCGGCCCGAGCTGCTGGAGGAATCGCTGGCGCTGGCGGAGGCCTGCACTCTCGATCTCACCCAGCCTCCCTCGGTGCTTCCCACCGGCGATCATCCCGACCAGGAGTCGGCCCACCAGGCCCTGGTGGAGCTCTGCTTGGCGCGGCTTCCTCCCGGCGACCGGGTCCGGGCCGAGCGGCTGGACCGGGAGCTCGGAGTCTTCCGGAGCCTCGGCCTGGCGGGATACTTCCTGATTATCGCGGAGATCGCGAGTCATGCGCGCTCCCGGGGAATCCGGCTCGGTGGGGCGGGCGCGGCGGGGGGATCGCTGGTGGCCCACCTGCTCGGGCTCGGTGAAGTCGATCCGGTTTCCCGCGGGCTGCTCTTCGAGCCCTTCCTCCAGCAGGACCAAAGCGACCTTCCCGATATCGAGCTCGAGGTGGCAGCGGATCGGCGCGACGAGCTGCTGGACTGGATTTTCCGCCGGTTTGGCGAAGGCAGGGTAGCCATGATCGCCCAGCAGCAGACCTTCGGGCGGCGGGCCGCCTTCCGGGACGGACTCAAGGCCTTCGGCATGGAGCCTGCCGGCATCGACCGGTTCATTCAGGGATTTCCCAGCGTGGAGCTGGAGGGATCGGGGCCACTTCCCGGCCGGCTTCTGCCGGAACGGTTCCGCGCGCTGGTACCGCTGATCGAACGGCTGGTCGGTCTGGCGCGGCAGTGCGCGGTGCATTCCGGAGGGGTCGTGATCGCGGAGACGCGGGTAGACTGTTACGCGCCGCTGGAGCGGACGCCCAAGGGCGTGCCGGTCACCCAGTACGACAGCGCCTCGCTCCGCCGCCAGGGCCTCGTCAGGCTGGAGCTGCTCGACAACCGGGCCCTGGCGGCGCACGCCGAAGCCCGGCGCCTGGTCGGGACCCCCCTCGCCATAGCGGATGGCGACCCCGCGACCGTTGCGAGTCTGCGGGCCGGGAACACCATCGGGTGTTTCGAGATCGAGGCCCCGGCGATTCGCGGCCTGCTGCAACTGCTCCCGGTCCGGGGGGTCTCCGACCTGATGGCCGCTCTCGCGATCGCCCGTGCGGGGCCGGGAGCGGGAGAAGCGAGGGCGGACTACCTCCGCCGCGCGAACGGGGAAACGTCCCGCGAGCCGCCCCACCCCCGACTGGCCCAGCAGCTGCGCGACAGTCACGGGATGATGCTGTTCGACGAGGACGCGGTGAGCGCGCTGTCCGCGCTGACCGGGTGGGCCCCGGGCGCCGCGGAGGAGCTGCGGCGGAGCCTCAGCACGACGCCGCCCGGCACTCCCGGTGGCCAGGCACTCAAGCGGCGCTTCCTGGTGGCCTCGTCCCTCGCCGGCGTGGCGCGGGGAGATGGGGAGCGGGTCTGGCGGCTGCTGGAACGGTTCGCCGGCGACTCGTTCAGCAAGGCGCGGGCGGCAGGCCAGGCGCGAATCGCCTGGGAAGCGGCGTGGCTCAAGACCCATCATCCCCTGGAGTTCGCCTGCGGAGTGCTCAACAGCTACGGGGGGCACTACCCCCTCCGGGCGATTGCCTCGGACCTGGTACGCTGCGGCATACCTCTGCTCGCGCCGCACGTCAACAGCTCCGGGATCGAGCACCGGCTGGAAGCCGGCGCGGTTCGGGTGGGGCTCTGCGCAGTGAAATACCTCACCGCCCGCCATCGCGACTGGATCGTGAAGGAAAGTCCCTGGTCCGACCTGCGCTCCCTGGTGCTGCGGATTCCGTTCACCCCCCCCGAGCTCGAGGCACTGATCCTCTCGGGCGCCTGCGACGACCTGGCTCCGCTCTCCCGGTCGGCCTATCCCTTTCCGCACGAGGAGCTGCTGACTCGGTGGAAGCGCGAGCCCGGTCTGCGGGGACTCGACGGGTTCGTATCGCGGAACGCGCGGGGACGGTTCGCGGAGACCTACCGGACGCTGGCCCGGATCCGCAACGAGCTTCGGTTTCTGGGGATGCACCCCAGCGCCCATCCGATCCAGGTGCTTCGTGCCGAGGCGGAGCGGGAGGGCTGTCTTCCCACCAGCGCGCTGCGCGGAAAGGAAGGGCAATACCTGCGACTGGCCGCGGTGGTCGTGGCCAGCCGGAAACAGACCGATGCGGCCGGCCGGGTGATGCAGTCGGTCCTCCTGGAGGATGAGCACGGGCTGGTCGAGGCGACTCTGTCGCCCGCCGTCCTCGTCACCAGCGCCGATCTGGTCAACGGGGCAGGGCCGCTGCTGCTGTCGGGGTGGCTGGACGGCGACCAGGTGTCCTCGGTCCTCAGCGTGGAAGCGGTGGCGCCGCTGCAGCTGCGAGCCGCCCCGGCCGGCCTGGTGCCATCGGCCTAGAACGGGGCGGCGCGGACGCGGTAGATTGCCCGTGTGGAGGCTCGCTCACGCGGGAGGATCGCATGAATCAGGAAGTCTTCAATCTCGAGCTGCGCAAGTTTCTGAAGCGGTTCGGGATCACCTCGCAGCGGGAAATCGAAAACGCGGTCGAGGGCGCGCTCGAAGTCGGCACCCTGACCGGTCACGAGGTCCTGCCGGTGCGGGCCACCCTCAGCATCCCTGGGGTACTCGCCGAGCTGCATATCGACGGCCACATCGCGCTGGACGGAACTCCGGATCCCGGCCCGGGCTGATGGAGCCGCGGATCAGCTTCGTGACGCTGGGCGTCGCCGATCTGCCCCGCGCCACCGCGTTCTATGCCGGGGTGCTCCGGCTTCCCCAGCGGCCCTCCGCGCCGGGCGTGGCGTTCTTCGAGATGGGGCGCACCTGGCTGGCGCTGTTCCCCGCCCGGGATCTCGCCGCCGACGCCGGGGTGCCTTCCGAAGGATCGGGATTCTCCCGCTTCGCGCTGGCTCATAACACACGCTCGCCGGCGGAGGTGGATGCGCTGCTCGCCGACGCGGCCGCGGGGGGAGGGAAGCTCGTGAAGCCGGGGCAGCGGACCGACTGGGGCGGCTACGCCGGCTACTTTGCCGATCCCGACGGGTTCCTCTGGGAAGTGGCCTGGAATCCCGAATTCCCCCACCTGTGACACGGACGTCCGTGGCTTCGACCGCTGGAGCTTCCTTTTCACCACGGCGGGAGGTGAGCACATGCGCTTCCGGATTCTGGCGGCGGGACTCCTGCTGTCCTGTGCGTCGTCCCTCACCCAGGTAGCCTCCGGTCCCGACTTCGAGCTCGAGCCGGGGAAGACGGTGCAGCTGGCCGGCACCGGGGTGCGGGTGAGCTTGCTCGAGGTCGTCAATGACTCGCGCTGTCCGGTGGACGTGGTCTGCGTCACCGCCGGCGATGCCGAAGTGCGGCTCTCGGTGGTGGGCGAAGGAGAAGACCGCACCGTGGCCCTGCATGCCATGGGGGAGCCTCGGAGCATCACGATCGGCGCGGTCCGGCTCGAGCTCACCGGTCTGGTGCCGTCGCCCCGCTCGACCGTGACCATCAGCCCGCAGGACTATCGGGCGACGATCCGCTGGAGCACTCCATGAAGCCCGATGACCGGAACGGCAACAAGGCAGCGGCGGACCGGCCCTTCCGGGTGCTGGTGATCGCCGGCTCCAATCGCCGCCAGTACGATTGCCCCGGGGTGGACTCCAAGGCGCGGGCGCTGATGTTCCGGATGGCGGACCGGCTTCCCCAGGACTGGGAAATCGACATCGAAGACCTCGGCAACGTGTGGAACCGGGAGCAGATCAGGACCTGCAACGGGTGCGTGTCGACCTCGATGGCGCTGTGCGTCTGGCCCTGCAACTGCTACGAAAAGGGAAGCTGGGGCATGCCCGACCTGATGTGGAATCTCGACCTGTACGCCCGGCTCGATCTGGCCGATGCCTGGGCCATCATCGGCCCGGTCAACTGGTACGGGGTGAGCAGCAACCTCAAGGCGATGTTCGACCGGCTGGTCTGCATGAACGGCGGCAATCCGAGAGAAGATCTGATCGGCCACAAGGATCCCGAGCTGGCCATCGCGCTCTCCCGCGCGCCGGAGTGGGACGATTTGAGCCGCAATCACCTGGAAGGGCGCAGCGCCGGCTTTTTTTGTTATGGCGACGGCGGCGGGGACGAACTGGACGAGGATGGCCGGCCGACGATCCTCCGGCATCCCGAGTACTTCGATCCGGAGCGGGAGCCGTTCGAGAGCATGCGGGACACCTATGCTCCGCTGGTCTGGCAATGCCGCTACAGCGGCATCGAGGTGCCGGATGGACTCTGGCGCTACGTCGAGTTCGGCCGGGGAGTTCCCTACAGCGAGAACCAGGCGGAGCACATGATGGAGGACGAGGCGGTCCTCGCCGAGTTCGACCGCTGGACCGAGGCGTTCGCCACCCATGTGGGCGCGAAAGGAAAGGTCGAGCCCGGAGCGTACCGGGCCTATGGATACCGGCCGCCCTCCCATCTCTGGGCCGACCTCAAGACCAAATGGCGCGGCCTCCGCATGGCGCTGGGCAAAGCCATTCCCGATACCTCCCCCGCCATTCAGCACGAGCGGGGGATCAACCGGGATGCGACCGTGTTCTACAAGCGGGGCGAAGGAGCGAAGCGGAGGAGCTAGCCCGCATTACACCTGCATGACAGGCGAGTGACGGATTCCTTCCGCCGCTTGCCGTCCCCCCCGGCGCGCCGCAGTATGGCGAGCATGTACCCCGACTGTCTCTTCTGCTCGGCCCCGTTCGGCCGCAACGACGCGATCGAGGGACTTCAGGTGGGCCGGCGGCTGGCGTTCGACTCCGCCCGGGGGAGACTCTGGGTGGTGTGCCGGCGCTGCGGCCGGTGGAATCTGACGCCCATTGAGGACCGCTGGGAGCCGCTGGAGCAGTGCGAGCGATTCTTCCGTGACA
>Ga0209485_1000164_pt1 | contig 22102 bp, 16 predicted proteins | sample NCAS100_FD_187516 | JGI IMG/M metagenome (GOLD analysis project Ga0209485, IMG submission 187516) | Agricultural soil microbial communities from Utah to study Nitrogen management - NC AS100 (SPAdes) (version 2) | ecosystem: Environmental > Terrestrial > Soil > Agricultural land | place: USA... | reverse complement strand
TGAAGAACGCGAGGTCGACTCCGCCTTCGAGCTCCTTGTTCCGCTCGGGCTTCAGGTTCGCTTGTCCCTTCGCGGCGGCAATGAAGATACCGGCGTTACCGGCTTGCGAGACGTTGAGCCCCGTCGTCCAGCCGTCGAGGAAGGTGCCCACCTGGTAGCCGCTGAACACCTGGTAGGGGGCGGGCTCACGGCCCGTCTCGCCGTACGCGGCGCGGACTTTCAGGTAGCTGAGCGTGCCGTTGCCACTGTTGATTCCGAGGTACTTCGAAGCTTCCCATGCGGCACTGGCCTTCGGGAAATAATTGCGGCGCACATCCTTCCCGAACGTCGAGGACGCGTCGCTACGGACGCCGGCGGTGAGGTATAGCTGGTCCCACAAATCGAGCTTCCCTTCCATGAAATACGCCTCGAGGTGCACCAGCGATTCGTAGTCCAGTGGAAGCAGGTTGCTGGAAATCGTGTTGCTCAGCTGGAAAAGGTCCGGCGAAATGAAGCCTTTGCCGCGGACCTGCAGCTGCTCGAATTTCCGGCTGTTCAGATTCTGGCCCAGTGTCAGTGACGTCTTCGTCCAGTCGTTCCAGTCCTTCTGTGCCTGGGCGATGAGGTTGTGGTCGATTTGCAGCACGGTGTAATTGGCGCGATCGATGACGCCGGTCGGGTCCGTCGAGTTCGACGGCGGCAGGCCTTCGATGCGGGCGTCCGAGCTGTAGTCGGCGCCTAACGTGTACTTCAGCGTCAGCCAGCTCAACGGGGCATAGTCGATGTTGACGTTGCCGAAGGAGCGGCCGACATCACTGGTGTTCTTGATGTTGTTGACGATGAAGTACGGATTGTCGTAGGCGCGCGTCTCGTATTGGGACGTAGCCGTCGGCTGCGGATACCGGTACGACCGATGCAATCCGGTCGTCTCGTCGATGTAGTTGGCGTTATTGAACTCCGGCGGCGTGCGGAGCGCTCCCAGGAGCAGCCCGGACAGGTTCGAGCCCTTCTGGATGAACGAGCCGTGGGTATCGGCAAAGTTTACCGTGGCGCCGATCCGCAATTTCTCGTTGAGCTCGAGGTTTCCCTTCACCAGCGCCGTCGTGCGGCTGTACTTGTCATTGTCGGCGATGATATAGCCGTCCTGGTTGGTATGACCCAGGGAGAGGTAGAAGGACGACCGCTCCGTGCCACCCGAGAGACTGAGAGAATTGTCGATCGTGTTGCCCGACTCGAACATCTCCTTGAAGTGATTATAGGTCGGAGTTCCCGGGGCCAGCTCGGGCCCGAAGGAAGAACCCGTTAGGCGGCAGCCGACGCCGTTACAGACCGCGGGCAGGCCGCCCGCGCCCTGACCGAACTTCGTCTGCAGCGGATAGTCGGTGTTCACCTCGTCCTGCGAATAGCTCACCCGGTAGTTCCACTTGGGCGCACCCGCCTGGCCACGCTTGGTGGTGATCAGGATGACGCCGGCCCCGGCACGCGCGCCGTAGATCGCGGCCGCGGCCGCACCCTTCAGGATCTCGACCGACTCGATGTCGGCCGGGTTCAGGTCAGCCATGCGGTTCATGGCCTGCGTGCCCGCCGTCGGCTCGGTGGTCACGATGGTGGAGTTGTCGACCGGAACGCCGTCCACCACGAAGATGGGCTGCGAAGTTCCCTCGATTGACTTCTGGCCACGGATCAGGATGAAGCTCGACGCGCCCGCTTCGCCTGACGACGATGTCACGACCACGCCGGGAGCCTTGGCCGCCAGCGCCTGCACCGCGTTCAACTCGTTCGACTTCAGGATCTCTTCGCTCTTCACCGTGCTCACCACGGCGCCCAGCCGTTCAATGGAGCTCGCCGTGCCGGCGCCGGTGACGACGATTTCACCGAGGCGCAGCGGGTTCACGGCGAGGGTGAAGTTCACGGTGACCGAGCCTGGCGAGAGCGTGACCTGCTGCGTCACCGACTGGTAGCCGATCGCGCGGACAGTCACGTCGACGCGCTGGTTGGTGACACGCCCGGCCGGCACGGCGATCGAAAAGACGCCGTCTTCACGCGTCGACGCGCCGAGGCCCATGCCACCCAGCACAACGCTGGCGAAGGCAATTGGTGCGCCGCCTTCGCCGGTCACTTTGCCGGTGACCGTGACGCCCTGCTGGGCCATCGCTCCCGGGACCGCAACCAGCGTGGCCAGGAACAGAGTGAACAGACGAATCAAGTGTCGCATACGGCGGGAACCTCCGTTCAATGAGTCCGCCCTTCGAGGAGTGCCTTGCTGTGCCGCTCGAGTGGGGGCGTGCAGCGGCAAGGCGGGGGAGAGACCGGCGACGAGACAGTGGGTCGCAGGGCGGTGACGTGCTCATGCCGCGGCACGCCCGTAACGCTTGGCGTTCGCGTTTGCCCGCTCAATTCGATGCGGCTCTTTCGAACTCGCCGCACGACGCTCAATCGTGTCTTCGTACTATCCCTGCGGCCGGTTGTGACGATTGGGCAATCTTACGAGCGCGACTTCCAGAGTGTCAACCGGAAAGAGAATCTCCCGCTCCTCCTGTCACCGTTTGAGAACGGGAGGAAAGCGGGAGAGACGTCTCGTCACCGTGTGACGAGATGTGCTTCGATTGCGAGTCGGCTCAAGGTGGTGGTGGTGGCGGTGTCACGGTACCGCTTCCACTCGAAAGCGACTTGATCGAAAAAACCAGGACGCCTATGGCAAGCATTCCACCGCCGTAGAGCGCTGCCGCGCGGATTGTTCGAGGCCGATCGAGTTGCCGCAACTCAAACCGATTCACGGCCGATCGCGGGATCATCAGCTGTTCGCCTGTCCAGATAGTCCGGCGCTGCTCAGCCCGCTTGAGCGTCGCGCTCATCGCCACCAGGTACGCCGTATCGAGGACGGTCACGATACGCCCGTCGAACTGCTGCACGTTTTCTCCGATCACCGGCGCCACGCGGCGTGATCCTTCGTCCGTGAGGTGACCCCTGTATTCGCTGCCGACTGCGAGATCCGCCGCCGTCGTTGGCACATAACGATAGCAGGCGCTGAACAGGGTCAGGGCCAGTATCGGCACACCGGCAACGCGGAGAGGTCGGCCTCGGAGCATGTTCAGTTATAACCGATAGACGAGGAAGCAGGAAGCAGGAGGAGGAAGCAGGAGGAGGAAGCAGGAGGCAGGAAGCTGGAAACAGGGACGGACTGAGGGTCCGCGGCTGCCGCCGACGGACCCTCTAATGAAACGTTTCGTTCCTTCCCTGCTTCCTGCTTCCTGCCTCCTGCTTCCTCCGTCCTGCTTCCTACTTCTTGAAATCAACCTTCGGCGCATCACGGTTCGCTGCGTTGGTTACTTCGAAATACTCTCGTGGCTTCGCGCCGATGATCTTTGCCGTTATCACAATCGGAAAGCGCCGGATGTACGTGTTGTGCTTCTGGACCGCCTCATTGTAATCGGTCCTGGCCACCGCAATCCTGTTCTCAGTCCCCGTCAGTTCATCCTGCAGGCGCAGGAACGCCTGGTCGGACTTGATCTGGGGATACGCCTCGACCTGGATGTTGAAGCTACGGACGGCAGCTGTCAGCTGCTCGTTCGCGTTCGCCATCTCCTGCGGGTTGCCGCCCTGGATGGCGCTCGTCAGTCCGGCCCGGGCACGCGCGACCTGCGTGAACACCTCGAGCTCCTGCTGCGCCTGCCCTTTCACTGTTTCAACGAGGTTGCCAACGAGGTCGGCCCGACGCTGCAACTGCACTTCGATCTGCTGCTTCGCCGCGTTCGCCGCCTCGTCGTTCGTTTGAATCGTGTTGTAGCCGCAACCGGTGATCCCGAACGCAACCAGCGCGACCGCCAGTAAACCACGCATTGCTCTGCTCCTTTAGTTTTGAATTCATTCCCGCCAGTGCACATCTCAAATCCCGGATCTCAATCTCAGATCTCGAGTCTCAGATCTCAAATCTCATGGCGGGCCCTGCGCATCAACCCAACCGACAACCTCAGCCACGCTCGACAGGTAGTTCGCGGTCACCGAAGAAGCGTCCGCTTCACTGATTTTTGCCGTTCCCCGTGAGTGCCCAAGCATCCGCCGGAACGTGCCGCTGTTGATCCCGGTGATGACTTCGATCCGGTCCAGCACAGCCAATGACTCCGCCGGTGGTTCTTCGCCCGCCAACCGGAGCGTTGCCCGGAGCAACGCCATGATCGATGACGCACTGTTCTCGATCATGTCCAGCAGTGCTTTCGGTTCGGCGCCGTTCGCCAGGATGGCGTGACGCAGGCGTAGCAACTTGCTCAGCGTTTCGTGCTCCAACTGCAGGCGCAGGTCCTCGCGGCGCACGATCGGCCGTTCGGGAGGTAATGCGCCATGAATGATCTTGTGATGCGCGAGGATGTCGGCGTACTCCAGCGGAAAGATGTCGGACGATGTGCGCCACTCCGCCACTGTGAGCGTCAATGGCGGAGGATGCCCGCTCTCACGCCAGGCACGCGCCACCGCGGCCTCTCGACGCAGGTACTCCATGTCGATGTTTTCCACGAGCACGAGCACGTTCAGGTCCGGCTTGCGCGAGATATGTTCGCCTCGCGCAGTCGAGCCGTAGAGCGCGACGCAGCGCAGCGCCGCGCCGTGTACGAGCGCAAGCTGCCTGACGAGTTCCTCGAGTGTCATCGTTGCCATGTCGTTACCAGCTCCCGCTCGAGCCGCCGCCACTGAATCCGCCGCCACCACCAAAACCGCCGAAGCCGCCGCCGCCGCCAAAACTGCCACCACCGAAACCGCCGCCGCCCCACCCGCCGCGGCGCCCGTGCGACTGCGCCACCGAAAGTGCCCAGAGCAGGTTCAGGCAGCCACTTCCACCGCCGCCACGCCGCCCTGAGCGACTGAGCCCATTCAGAATGAGGAATGCGACGAACAGCAGGAAGAGAAACGTGCCGAAACTTGGACCCCTGGAGAAAGGCTGTTGCCCCGGCTCGCGCAATTCCTGCCGCGGAACCAGCGACGTGTCGAGAGCGACGCCGAGCGCGCGCGCATACCGGTCGGCGATCTCGGTAACCATGAGCAGCAGCCCACCGCCGTAATCGCGTTGGACGAAATACGGAGTGGCCGCGCGGCGGATATCGCCGGCAACGCCGTCGGTGATGAAGCCCTCGACCCCTCGCCCGGTCTGGATGCTGATGCGCCCCTGACCGTCGCTGGCCGTTTCCTTCGGCACCAGCAGGATGACCACGCCCGCGTTTTTGGTCGGGTCGCCTGCGCTGGCTGCCGCGCCCACGCCCCATTCACGGCCAATACGGAGCGCTACGTCGCCGACGTCACGCCCACCCAGGTCCGGCATGGTGACAACGGCGATTTCTCCACCGGTCCTGGCTCGAACCTCGAATGCGATCCGGTTGATGCGATCAATGACCGCGGGATCGAGGACGCGAGCAGCGTCGACAACGACTTCCGCCGCCGAGGTACCGTAGCCGCGAGGCGGCGCTGGAATCTCGATCTGCTGCGCGACGGCTAGAAGTAGGGCGAGGAGTGCGTTCAATGTCCGGGAATCGGAGGAGCAAGAACCAAGAAGCAAGAAGCAAGAAGCTATTTCGTCGGCCAGGTCCTGACGCGACAGTCGACTTCTATCCCTATCTCTATCTCCCGTCTCCTCGTTTTACCTATCTTCCCACTCTGCATGATTACGCAATTTTTCACCTTCTGTTTCGAAATGACACGACATGCTCGGCTGTTCGGTTCGGCGGTGACACTAGCGCTCGCCGTGACGGCGTGCTCGAAGCCTGACGTCAGCGAAGGGGATGCGGCTGCGGTTGCCCCGTCCAGCACCGCGCCTGGCGAGGCTGATCCTCGGGTGGCGATCGCCGACACCGCGCGCATCAAGGGTGACAGCGCAGCGAAGGTCTGGTTGGTGATGGCGAGCGACTTTCAGTGTCCGGCCTGCAAGCATTGGCACGACAACTATTCGTCGGAGATCATGCGCGACTATGTCGCGACAGGAAAAGTGCGGTTCGCGTACACGAACTTTCCGATCGACCACCTTCACCCCCACGCGCGCGCGGCCGCGGAAGCGGCAATGTGCGCGGCCGCGCAGGGCAAGTTCTGGGGGATCCACGACCGCTTGTTCGCCTCGCAGGGTGAGTGGGGAGCCGCCGAGGACCCGATGCCGGTGTTTCGCAGGCTTGCCACAGAAGCCGGTGTCGAGACAGGCGCCTGGGATAAGTGCCTCACCGACGACGTGATGGTCCCGATCGTGGCCGGCGACCGTGCGCGCGGGGAAGCCGGTGGGGTGGATCAGACACCGTTTTTCTTCGTCGGCGACCGGAAAGTTGGCGGCGCGGTTCCGGCTTCATTCCTCAGGACGATGCTCGATTCCGCCCTCCTGCTGGCCGGACGTCGTTAGGCGCCTCTGCGTCCATCCCGCTGCGCTTTGCGCTCGTCAACTCTTCAACTCACATGAACGCGGCGCTGCGCCTGGCCTACGGCGCTTTGGGCCAGCTCGCGCGGTCGGCGGCCGTCCTCACGCCGAATGGGGAGGCCAAGTGGCGCCGCTCCCTCGCCGCTCGGCGCGGCATCCGCAACCGGTATCGCGTGTGGAGCCGGCACCGCGACACCACGCGCCCGCTCCTCTGGCTGCACGCGCCGTCGGTTGGTGAGGGGCTGCAGGCTCGCGTCGTCATTGATCTCGTTCGCGACCGCCGCCCGGACATCCAGATCGCATACACCTTTTTTTCGGCCAGCGCCGAGTCATTCGCGAAATCCCTGCCGGTGGACTTCGCCGATTATTTACCGTTCGACACTCCCGGCGACGCGGCAGCCGTCTTGCAGGCACTCCGTCCGACAGCACTCGTGTTCAGCAAGCTGGATGTGTGGCCCGTGCTGGTTGCCGAAGCGGCGCAACGAGGCGTCAAACTCGGCCTGATCAGCGGGACCGTGTCGGAAGTGTCATCGCGCGAGGGCATGATCGCGACCGCGCTCCTCCACGAGTGTTACGAGTCGCTCGATCGGGTTGGCGCGGCTTCTGACGCGGACGCCGGTCGCATCATAGCGCTCGGCGCAGATCCCTCGCGCGTTGTCGTCACCGGGGACACGCGCTACGACCAGGTCTGGCGAAAGGCCGCCATGGTGAATCGTGGAAGTGATTTGCTCACGCCCCTCGCATCATCGAGGCCGACGGTGGTGGCGGGATCAACGTGGCCGTCGGACGAGGCGGTTTTGCTCGACGCCTGGCGTGAGGTCCGACGCGATATCCACGACGCACGCCTGATCATCGCGCCGCACGAACCCACTCCCGAACACCTCACCCCTATCGAGACGTGGGCAGCTTCCTCGCAATTGTCGCTTGCGCGAATCGGCGCGGCGGGGGCGTCGACGGCCGACGTCGTACTTGTGGACCGGATTGGTGTGCTGGGCGACTTGTACAGCCTGGCGACCGCCGCCTTTGTCGGCGGCGGATTTCACGGTGCGGGACTTCACTCTGTGCTGGAGCCGGCAGCCTTCGGGGCACCGGTGGCGTTCGGACCGAGGCACGCCAACAGCCGGGACGCCGTGATGCTTCACCGGAGTCGCGGTGGTGATTCGGTCGCCACCACCGATGAGGCGATCGAGGTTCTGCAACTCTGGCTCAGCGATCCATCGGCACGCGAGCGTGCCGGTACCGCCGCCCGCGCCCTGGTCCAGAGAGGACTGGGTGCAGGTGAGCGGTCGTATGAGCTGGTGATGAGTCTCATGTTCGCGGAGACCGAAGGAAGCAGAAAGCTGGAAGCGGCGCAGGAACGAAACGGCTAAATCATGCGTGCCCGCGACATCATCGCGGGCACGCAGTCAACCCCTGCTTCCTGCTTCCCGTTTCCTGCTTCCTCGCGATTCCGCCTAACGACGGCGCGCCAGCGAGGGGGGTGTCCAGGCCAGGGAAACGCCGAAGCCGTCACCACCAAGGGTGTCATCGCCCGTGAACATTGCTGCAGCACGGATGGACAGCGAGCGAGATAACTGGAAGTTCGCGCCAAGGTCGAAGACCAGACCGATGTCACTACCACCGCAATCGTTGCACACATCGATGGTCACTCGCGGATGCAGGTACGGGGTCAATGACATCCCGCTCCCCAGATCGAACCGGTGACCTGCTGATACACCGATGGGCAGTCGAAAGAGGGTGAAGTCACCAATCCCGAGATACGCGCCGCCCGTCAGCAGGAAGTCGATCGGAACCTCGCTGGTGGCATCGCCGAGTCGATAGCCGATGCCGACGCCCCCGAACATCAGGAGGTCATCGTCGTCGAACTCTGTATCAGCGATGCCAAGGTCGAAGGAAAACTGGGTCTTGGGACCTGACTGTTCGCGCCACTGGAATACCAGGGAAGCTCCGCCTCCGCGGTCGGCATCGGCGATGCCGAAGTTGTACTCGCGCACGATGACGCGAGGGGGTTGGAAGCTTGGGTATGCCCAGGCCTGCGCCTCGGTTCTGGTAGGGCTGACGAGGGTCAGGGCGGCGAGCAGCGTGGGGACCGCCAATCGAAGTCGGTTCATTTTTGGTTTCCTGGAGTTTGCCGGCAACTAACCCGGAGAGGGCGCCGGAGCAGGAAGGTATGATGATGAGCCTGCGATACGGCAACTGAGCCGTTAGGCCATTGGCGGCCTGAACTTCGACGATCGGGGTCAGAGTCGGAACCGGAGTCCGACTCTGACACCGACTCTGACACCGACTCTGACACCGACTCTGACACCGACTCTGACACCGACTCCGGTACCGACTCCGGTACCGACTCTGACCCCAAATACCACCGACTCTGACCCCGAATATTGAAAACGGCGGCGCCCGAAGGGACGCCGCCGTTTCAGACTTCAGGTATTGCGATCAGCGCGGGTGCTTGTCGACCGTGAAAATGATCGACGGCGTCGTCACGCTGGGTGCCGTGCTGCCGGCGACTGTCCTGGGGAAAATCCAGGCAGTCACCACGCTTCCGGCCTGACCCGAACCACCGATCGTGGTCAGGTTGTTGAGCGGATCACCAGCTGCCCCCACGGGCGCCTGACGACCGTTCCCGGTCACGATTTCGGCTGCTGCGGTGCTTTCCTGAACACGGAACCAGGCGGCGCCGGGTGCGCGAGTCAGGTAGGCCGACGACGCCAGATAGGCGAGGTTGTCCGCGACGTTTGGCGTGGCCGGAATTGCGTCCGTGCTGGTGCTCGTGAGGCTCACGTCCAGTGAGCTCAGACCAGTCGCAAGGTTGACGACACGGAACGCAACCTGGCTACCCGGATCCGGGATCGGATCCTCGTAGACCTGGAGCTTTACGCGCGGTGTGCCCGTGGTGCGAGCATATCCCACTGCGACGAGCGTGTAATACTTGCCGGCCTCGAACGTCGGGGTCTCGTCGATAAGGACGCCGGTTACGTGCGGAATCTGATTATTCGACCCACCAGGGTTGGTGAAGACTTTCAGGTGTCGTGCGCCAGTAGCCGTACCCTGGTATGGCGTGAAGCTGCGGTATGCAGCCATTACTGTGAACGGCGAATACTCGAGCACATCGACGAACCGGAAATCGACAGAGCCGGTATCCGGAATGGCGTTGATGAAACGGGTATACGCGAGCGGTACCTCGGGCGCCAGAAATGGTCCGTCGTCCTTGTCACAGCCGACAGCCAGAAGCGCGCCCACCAGCGCCAGCCCGATACGGGAAACTCTCATTCGCACACTGCCTCCACGGGTAGTCCGTCAGAAGCCCACTGTTATGCGGCTAGGGCCACCAGCCGCGCGACGAAATCGGAGGCGGTGGTTCTTCCCCAGGCCGCTGCTCCGATGCAAAACCAAAAAGGTCAAACTGAGTGGTGAACAGAACGATGCCCACTCCTACAGCTCCGGCCATCAGGTACGTCTTCCCACGATTCAGTGTCCGGGTCTGCACACTGCTCGCGTATTCGCGCTTGAGTCGAACGCTTTCACCACTCCAGCGTGATGTCGGACCGCTGATTTGCGCGACCCGCCAGACGTTCAGCACCAGATCCGCCGAATCGCTTCCGGTGAGCGTGCCTTCCAGCCTGAGCACACCCGAACCGAGTCTGTCACTCAGTTCCGCCCTGCCACGATCGGAGATTTCGACTGCGACGTGCTCGCCGGCCTGGACCCCCGTCGAGGTGTCCAGCGGCGCATACTGATAACAGCCAAGCGCCGCTGGCAACACCCCGATCACCACACACCACTTTCGGAACTGCATGTTCTCACCTGCCTCAGTTTTTTACCAGCGATACGTCCCCAGTGGAGCGCTCGAGGGGCCGCCACCACCGAGGTTGTAGTAAGGCTTCAGACGGGCATCGAGTTCGGGCACCGGCACCGGATACTGCAGTGGTGTGTCGATGACCAGGTCACCCCATCCACGGGAATCGAAGTACCAGGCGCCCATGTAGTTGAACGCCAACTCCATGCGCTTCTCCCATTTCATCGCCTCGAAGATCGAGCCGCACGATGTGGTCCTGTAGGTCGGCGGCGACGGCACGCGCGGAACGCAGCTGGCACCACCCGGAACGATCTCCGTGACCGAGGCACCTGCAACAGGTGGGAGCCCGGCCTTTGTGCGCGAGATATTGATTTTCGCCGCGGCTTTCGCGGCATCGCCCAGACGCAGGTACGCTTCGGCAGCCAGAAGGTCGACTTCAGCCTTCAGGAATTCCGGATACGAACCCGTGCTGGAGTTGTTGCGGATGTACTTCAGGCGGTGATGTTCGTAGAACGACGTGCCCCACGGATCACCAGGCGATCCTGCACCCGAACGATTCTTGATGTACGGGAAACCGGTGTATGATCCGGGCTCCGGCGAAGCCGCCTGCTGCGCTGCCAGCGTCGTTCCCTGCGGGAACCGAAGGTCAGGCGTGACAATCAGGAACTCGCCATTTCGCGAAACGATGTTCGCCGCCAGCCATGCGTCATAGCCGCCCGACACGTCAGCGAAGCCGTAGATGAACGGCGAGAGCTGACTCCAACCAGCGTCCTGATAGAAGGTGCTGGCCTGCACACCGAGGTTCCAACCAGACGTCGCGCCGACCGTTACCGTGAGGTCAGCCTTGAGACCGGCCTCGGCATCGGCGGCGACCGCCGCCCAGTTCACCGCAGCGCGTTCCTCAGGCGTACGGGCGACGCCCGCACGGAACCGCGCCCTGAACGAGCGAGCAAGTTCAATGAAGCGATCCTTGGACAGCGTCGTTCCGCTGAACCATCCAGCGGCGGTCGGGAACCCGCCGTTGCCGTCGGATCCGGCGGTGCCTGCAATTGCGACTGCCGAGTCGAGGAACGCGATTGCGGCTGCGTTCACTTCCTTATAACCGCTGAGTTCAGGAACGAAATCAGACTCCATCGTGTGATCGATAATCCCGGCCGAATCATACGCGAGCGACAGATAGCCCAGGTTGCAGGCCATGTTGAAGAATCCCAACGCGCGGGCGCGCAGGTCGGCTGCCACCGTCGACAGTCCCGTGCCGCGATCCTCGATGACTGCGTAGAGCTGCTTGAGCGCGTTTGCCTGCAGGCGCCCCTGCCGCGACCAGGCGCTGAACGTTCCATTGAGCGCTTGTTCGGCGGACTTGTTGTTGAGGATTGGAGATCTGGGGATCGCACCGCGGAGACCCATGTTGAAGTTTCCGAGCTGCGAGTAGCTCTCGAGCGACATGGTCGCCATCTGGGCGGTCATGTCAACGCCCCCGTTATTGCCTCCACCTTTTTCTGTGTTACGGCACACCTGATAACCCGTACCCAGCGTCTGCTCGATAGAAGCGGGTTGCTGGAAGACGCGTTCTACGTCCGGGTTGTTGTAGTTCTTCGCGGTCAGGGCATCGCTGCATGCCCCGGCGACGAACGCAATCAGGAATACCGACACCTTTCTTGCGTTTTTGATCATCTTGGCCCCTCTGAAAGGTGACCCGATCGGCTGGAGCGGAGTTGAGATCCGCCCCAGCCTCTCAGTTCGGATTTAGAAACGCGTGCCAATGGTGAACGTGAACGTACGCGTCTGCGGATACTGGAACCCGGCAACCGAGCCGAAGCCGGCCGAGTTCAAAACCGAACCACCAACCTCTGGATCCCATCCGAGGAAGTCGGTGATGGTGTACAGGTTGCGTCCAACCAGCGTCAGGCTGAAGTCGCCGACGCCACGGATGGCGCCGAGCTGGTACGTCGCGCTGACCTCGCGCAGCTTCGTGTACGAACCCTTCTGCACCGTCTGGTTGTTGCTGCCCAGCACGTCGTAGAAGCCGCCGACGCCGGCGCCGTTATCCGGCTGCGGCGAGCGCCAGTAGTACCCCAGCGGCTTCGCGTTCTCGACCGTTTTTCCATCCTGGTCTTCGTATCGGACGTTGAAGTCGCCTAACGACCAGTGGATTTCCTGATTGAAGAGGCGGTTGCCGTAGTTGCCGTCAACCAGGGCGTACAGCGTCAGCCGCTTCCAGTTGAAGTTGTGCGACATCGACAAGCGGAAGTCCGGCGACGTATTGCCAAGGCGGTTCTGCACCGGCGAGCCGGTCGAATCGCGCATGACAATGAGCATGCCCCAGTGGTTGAGTGGAATCGCCCATGGATTGTTGACGGTGCCACCGGCACCAAGGCAGTTCACGCGGCCGGTCTGGTTCAGAACGGCGCCGGTGGAGCTGAGGCAACCCGGATTTGCCGCTGCCCAGAGGTTACGAGTAATGCCTTCGCCCGGGTTGTAGCCACCCGTCCAGACGATGTAGCCATCGCTGTTCGGCTGGTATTGCGCGCCACTGCCTGCCGCACCGCACTGCGAGATGAACTGCTCATCGAGCTGCGAGCAGTCGGTCAGGAAATACTTGCCCCACACCTGGCCGAGCCGCTCACCGACGGCGAACTCGAACCGGGAGTTGGAAGTCGTTGAGGAGAAGGGCGGGACGTCCAGCGCCGTGATGAACGCGCGGTTGCGGTCAAACGCAAGGCGGCTCGTCCAGACGATGTCACGATTCGTGATGAGCGGGACGTTCAGCGAGACTTCGTACGTCTTGTTCTCGACCGTACCCGCATTCCGCCACTGGCTGCTGAAGCCCGACGAAGCCGACGCTGGAACCTGCAGCATCTGGTCCTTCGTGATATCGCGGGCATAGGTGACGTTCAGGCCGTACTTGTTGAACAACTCGGCGTCGAACCCGAATTCGGTTTCCGTCGTGTTCTCGGGTTTCAGGAAGCGGTTACCCAGCTGGTTGCTGGAGATCGTGCCGCCGGTGCCGATGTTGAACGTTTCATACTGATAGGTAAAGCCAGGGCGACCGCCAGCCGTACCGATCGAGCCGCGGAGCTTCATGTCGTTGATGGCGCCCTTGAACGGCCACCATCCTTCATCCGACAGACGCCACGCCATCGAGCCACGACCGTAGGGGTGCCACCGCTCCTCGGAACCGAAGAGCGAGCTGCCGTCCTGACGATACACGGCGTCGATGATGTACTTGCCCTTGTAGTCGATGGCGACGCCACCGAGGACACCGATTGCACGGACCGAACTCGTTCCCGATGTCGGCGTGCCGTACACCGTCACGTTCGCAAGATCAAGCAATCCCGGTACGGCCAGTGTATTACCACCAGCGCTGAGCCCATCGGCATCCGAGCGCTCGAACGAGTAGCGGACGTTGAGGCGAGTCTGCAGGTCGGAGATGCCTAACGGGTTGTTCTGACGCGCCGTACCGTTGAGGCTCATGTTGTACGACGCGTCCGAGTTGGCGTCTTCCTGATACGTACCGAGGTAGACCGTGCTCTGGTTGGTTCGAGTGACGCGAAACCCCTTTTCCCGAAGCTGCCAGAAGTTATCTCGACGCCGGTCCAGCGCGGCGTTGCCTTCGAAGTCCAGCCATGGGAACGGTGTATACCTCGTGGTGAAGGAGCCGAGGTAACGGTCCACGTTCTCGCGCGAGTTCAGATTTTCGGCGTCCCAGAGCGGGTTTTCATTCTGCTGGCCCTGGTTGAGCGGGTTCGAACGGATGAAGAGCCGTCCGCGGCTGTCGCGGCGGAGCAGGTCAACACCGGCCGGCACACGCGTCAGCACGAAGAAGTCCGTTTCCGGATAGTTCGTCGTACGGGCGTACAGGGTGGAGAGCTGCATGGTGAGGTCTTCGCCCACAGCCTGGTCGACGTTCAACCGTGCCGTGTTACGGCGATACCCATCGAGGAACTTGACGGCGCCTTCCTGAATCAGGTTGGACGCGCTGGCGAAGAAGCCGGTGTTACCGAACCGGCCGCTCATGTCGACGTTGTTATTGCTGTACAGGTTGGCCGTGGTGGCGGCGTTGACCGGGTTGTACCGGACGGGCCACTGGTTGACCTGGAAGGTCGACTTCAGCACCGCCTTGGACGGCGCCTGCCCGATGCCCCCGTCGCCCGTGAAACCGAAGGGCGCGCGAGCCTGCACTTCATCACCATTGTCGTTCACCCAGAGCGCATGCTCCTGGAAGTCCACGACACGCGAGCAGGCCGGCTGGCCGGAGACGTTGACGCAGAACTTTTCCATCTTCTCGTCCATCACCAGGAAATGGCGCTGGGCGAAGGGATAGGCGCCCTGAATGTCCTGGAATCCGTTTTCCGAGCGCACGTTGAACCGCGCGCCCTGCTGAGCGGTCGCGCCGCTCTTGGTCGTGATCTGGATGACGCCGTTCTGGGCGCGAGCGCCGTACGTCGACGACGCGGCAGCACCCTTCACGACTTCGATGCTCTCGATGTCCTGCGGGTTGATGTCGTTCATCCCGCCGTTCATCACCACGCCGTCAACGACGACGAGGGGCGACAGGCTGAGGTTGAGCGACTTCGCGCCACGCAGAATGATCGACGGGGCCTGACCCGGGCGGCCGCTCGGCTGAACGACCTGCGCGCCAGTCACCTTTCCGGCGATCGACGACAGGGCACTCGTGGCCGGAACGGGAAGGTTGGACTGGTCGACCTTGTCGACCGTAAACGCCAACTTCTTCGTCTCCGTGGCACCGGTTACGCCCGTCACGACGACTTCCGACAGGCGGTTGACGTCGACTTCAAGCGTGAAGTCGTGGTCCTGATTCCCGGCGTTGATGGTGATCTGCTTCGTCTGCGGCTTGAAGCCGATCGCACGCACCACCATCGAGACTGTCTGACCGCGAACGCGCTCGGGAATGAGCGTGATGCGGTATGTGCCATCTTCACCGGAACCGACTGAGACGTTCAAGTCGGCGATGCGGATGTTGGCCGCCTGCAGGTTCTGACCCTGGGCGGATTTCACCGTTCCGGTAATGACAGCACCCTGTGCGAACGCCGTGCTCGCAAGCACGGTAGTCGCAAGTCCGGCAAGCAAGCTTGCCAGACGACTGCTGCGACGGAACCTGGTCATGTGTTCCTCTCGGGTGAGGGGCTGTTCCGTTTCCTGTCAGCCCCGCGCTGACAGGGGTCCTGCGTCTCGCGCGCACTCACAGGGGGCGAGTGCATGCGGGTGGGGGAAATCATTCGTGAAAACACAAATGCCGGCGCCAACCACACTCCTCCGCCGACGGCGATTCCCCATCAGTCGGGAAACCGTCCTGTCACGGATGAGTCTCGGTTGGTGACGGCCCTCATATTGTTGGTCAACGCGAGGGTACGCAAGCACAGGATTCCGGTGTCAGGGCTCACGCGACGCACCTTCCGTCGGGCAAACACGCGCTTCTGGGACGACCGGTTACGAGGCCATAAACGGGCCATTTCGAGGGGCGAAACGAAGCTTCGCCGAGCGAAAATGCAAAGCGTAAAGCGGCACGGTTTCGGGCCAACTTTGCGCCTGTTTTCGAAAATTCCTTACAACTATAGAGAGGGTCAGACAGGCCGGGGGCCAGACGCCAGAGGCCAGACCGAATTCGTCCTACCGACCGCCCTCGACGGCTCTCTCGGTTACGACCCTGACCGCGTCGTTCAAAACCTGAAGGAAACCGCCAGAAATCTGAAAGCGGCCGGCATTCCCGTCAGGGCCGAGCCGCAATTCACCCTTCCCCAGCAACGTCATCATCGGCGCGTGCTGGGGGAGGATACCGACTTCTCCGTCGAAGGCGGGTGCCACGACGCTCTCCACTGTCCCTTCGAACAGCACCTTCTCCGGTGAGATGACCGAGACGGTGAGCATGATCAGGCCTTGGCCAGTGCTTCAGCGTTGCGAGCAATATCATCCGCGCCACCGCACATGAAGAACGCCTGCTCCGGGTACTGATCGAACTCGCCGGCGACAAGGCGCTCGAAGGACGCGACGGTGTCTTCGAGCTTCACGTATTGTCCTTCGCGACCCGTGAACTGCGACGCCACCGCGAACGGCTGCGACATGAAGCGCTGGATCCGGCGCGCGCGGGCCACAACGATCTTGTCGTCCTCCGACAATTCGTCCATGCCGAGGATGGCGATGATGTCCTGGAGCTCCTTGTACCGCTGCAGGATGCGCTGGACTTCCGAGGCCACCCGGTAGTGCCGCTCACCGATGTACTGGGCATCGAGAATACGCGACGACGACGCCAGCGGGTCGACCGCGGGATAGATGCCTAACTCGGTGATGGCGCGCGAAAGCACGACGGTGGCGTCGAGATGCGCGAACGCGGTCGCCGGCGCGGGGTCGGTGATGTCGTCGGCCGGCACGTAGATCGCCTGCACCGAGGTGATCGAGCCGTTGCGGGTCGACGTGATGCGCTCCTGCAGGTCGCCCATCTCCGTGGCCAGCGTCGGCTGGTAGCCCACGGCACTCGGCATTCTGCCTAACAACGCGGACACCTCGGACCCGGCCTGCGTAAAGCGGAAGATGTTGTCGATGAAGACCAGCACGTCGGCGTTTTCGCGGTCGCGGAAATACTCGGCCACGGTGAGGCCGGCGAGACCGACGCGCAGTCGGGCGCCGGGCGGCTCGTTCATCTGGCCGTAGATGAGCGCCACCTGGCCGAGGATGCCCGCTTCCTTGAACTCGAGGTACAGGTCGTTCCCTTCGCGCGTACGCTCGCCTACGCCGCAGAACACCGAACGGCCGCCATGGCCCTTGGCCACGTTGTTGATCAGCTCCTGGATGACGACGGTCTTGCCGACGCCGGCGCCGCCGAAGAGACCGATCTTTCCACCCTTCACGAAGGGGGCGATGAGGTCCACGACCTTGATGCCCGTCTCGAAGATCTCGGTCTTGGGCTCGAGGTTGACGAAGTCCGGCCGCTTGCGGTGAATGGGCCAGCGTTCCACGCTGGCCGGGATCGGGTCGCCGTTGTCGACCGGGTCGCCGGTCACGTTGAGGATGCGGCCTAACGCGGCTTCACCCACGGGGACGGTGATGGCCTGCCCGGTGTCGACGACCTCCATCCCGCGCACGACGCCGTCGGTCGATGACATCGCGACCGCGCGCACCTGGTTGCGGCCGATGTGCTGCTGCACCTCGACGATGACCTTGATCGGATCGCCGGCGTCGGACGTGCCGGTGATCGAGAGCGCGTTATAGAGCTCGGGGAGGTGGCCGGCGTCGAATTCGACGTCGAGTACGGGGCCGATAATCTGGACGATCCTGCCAAGGGTGGCCGTGGCCGTCATGCGTGATTCCTCTTAAAGAAAGCTGCGTGCTGATTGCTGATTGCTGATGCAATTGCTTCGTGCTGGTGCCGATTGCTGGTGCCATGTGCTGGAGCTGTTGCCGGGCAGCGCCAGCACCAGCACGCCGCACCCAGTATCAGCAATCAGCAATCAGCACGCAGCTTGTCTTATTCCAGAGCGGCGGCTCCGCCTACGATCTCTGCGATTTCCTGCGTGATCCCTGCCTGACGCGCCCGGTTGTACGTGCGCGTCAGCGTATTCATCATGTCACTGGCGTTGTCCGTCGCATTCTTCATCGCTGTACGGCGCGCGCCCTGCTCACCAGCCGCGGTTTCCACCAGCGCGCGGTAGACCGCGTTCCGCACATACGCCGGCAACAGCTCGGTCAGAATCGCCTCGGCCGACGGGTAGAGCAGGTAGTCCGGCAGCGGACCTCTTCGCTTCGGGGGTTCGACCGGCAGCAACCGCTCAGTTGTTGGCGGAGTGGAAATGGCGGACCGGAACTGCGCGTACACGACGTACACGGCGTCGAGCGCGCCTGACACAAAGTCCGTCATCAATCCGTCTACGAGGGACGATGCATCTTCGGCGCGGGGACGATCGGTAATGTCCGTCCGCTGCGAGGCCATCGCCTGCGCGACGTACTTGAAGTAGCCGATACCCTTGCGGCCAACGACGTGCAACTCGATCTCGGTGCCCTGCTCGCGCAGCCTCTTGAGCAGTCCACGCGCCTCGCGGATCAGGTTCGCGTTGAACCCCCCGGCCAGGCCACGGTTCGACGTCAGCAGGATCACCGCGGCTTTCCGCGCCCGCTCCGGCTGCCGGAGCAACGGGAACCGGTCGGCGAGGTCCGGCGAATACAGGCCGGCGATGACGTCGCCTAACGCGCGCGCGTACGGCCGGGCCGCCGTCACCCGATCCTGCGCCCGCTTCATGCGCGACGTCGCCACGAGCTCCATCGTGCGCGTGATCTTGCGCGTGTTCTCGACGGTCTTAATACGGCGCTTGAGCTCTCTGCCCTTAGCCATGAATCAGGGTGCGAGGGTGCGAGGGTGCGAGAGTGCGCATTACTTCTGCGCGAACTTCTTGTATTCCTCGATACCACGACGGAGCGCGGCCTCGTTGTCCTTCGAAAGCGCCTTCTCGGTCCGCACGCCGTTCCCGACCTGCGGGAACTTCGTTGCCATGAATTCGTGAAAGCCCTTCTCCCACGCCTTGAGATCCTTCACCGCGAGGTCGTCGAGGAATCCGTTCGTCACCGCGAAGATGGTCATCACCTGCTGCTCAACTGGCGACGGCGAGTACTGCGGCTGCTTGAGCACTTCAACGGTGCGCGCACCGCGCTCGAGCTGCTTCTTCGTCGCCGCATCGAGGTCCGACGCAAACGCGGCGAATGCCTCGAGCTCACGGTATTGCGCCAGGTCTAGTCGCAGCCGACCCGCGACCTGCTTCATCGCCTTGATCTGCGCGGAACCGCCCACGCGCGACACCGAGATGCCGACGTTGATCGCGGGACGGACGCCAGCAAAGAACAGGTCCGACTCGAGGAAGATCTGGCCGTCGGTAATCGAAATGACGTTCGTCGGGATATACGCCGACACGTCACCAGCCTGGGTTTCGATGATGGGAAGTGCCGTCAGGCTGCCGCCCGGCTTGAAGATCGTCTTGCCGTCGACAACGTCGTTGTCCTCGCGCAGCTTGGCTGCGCGCTCGAGCAGACGCGAATGGAGATAGAAGACGTCGCCGGGGAACGCCTCACGACCCGGCGGACGACGCAACACCAGGGAGAGCTGCCGATAGGCGGCAGCCTGCTTGGAAAGGTCGTCGTACACGCACAGCGTCGGCTTCCCTTCGTGATACATGAAGTACTCGGCCATCGCACAACCGGAATACGGCGCGATGTAAAGCATGGGCGCCGGGTCAGAGGCCGATGCGGCGACGATAATCGTGTAGTCCATCGCGCCGGCTTGCTTCAGCCTCTCCACGACCGACGCGATCGTCGACGCCTTCTGGCCGATGGCAACGTACACGCAGATGACGCCCTGCCCCTTCTGGTTGATGATGGCGTCGACCGCGATGGCCGTCTTGCCCGTGCCGCGATCTCCGATGATCAGCTCGCGCTGGCCACGGCCGATTGGAATCATCGCGTCGATGGCCTTGATGCCGGTCTGCAGCGGTTCCTTCACTGGCTGCCTGACGATGATACCCGGAGCTTCGGACTCGACGCGGCGCGACATGGTCGCGTTGATCTCGCCCAGTCCGTCGATGGGGCGGCCGAGGGCGTCGACGACGCGACCAATCAGGGCTGGGCCGACCGGAACTTCGAGCACGCGCGAGGTACGACGGACCTCGTCGCCTTCCTTTAGTTGCAGGTAATCGCCGAGGATAACGGCGCCGATGTTGTCTTCTTCGAGGTTCAACGCCAGACCGGTAATGGTGTTGCCGGTTTCGGACGACGTGACCTCGAGCATCTCGCCCGCCATGGCCTTCTGGAGACCGTAGATACGGGCGATCCCGTCCTTTACTTCGAGCACCGTGCCGACTTCTTCAACGTCGAGCTCATGGAGGTCGGCGGCCTCGATTTCACGGAGGAGGATGTCCTTGATCTCGCCGGGTCGGAGCAGGGTCTCGGAAGCCATTCGGGCGGTGTTTTTATGGGGGGTGAGCTTGTGAAAAATATCACAAGCTCCTGCGGAGGGTCAAGCGGACAGGGGCAACTGACGGCTGCGTGCTGATTGCTGATTGCTACTGCTTTTTGCTACGTGCTGGGGCTGGGGCTGGGGCTGGGCTGGGGCTTGGACTTAGGGCTGATGTCCGTTTTGCGAGAAGCGCGTTATTTCGATGGGGCGTGCGTTCTGCTGGTGATGCCGTTTACTCCTGCTACTGACATCGTCATGCGTGCCGTCGCTCCGCGATCGACTTTTGGCTTTTGAAGAGAGGCCTCCCGCTGACCTCTTTGGGGATCCGATTTGGCGTCTTCCTGCCTACAGAATTTCCCTTTTCCTCGCGGATGTAGCGCTGGCCGATACAACCTTACTTCAAAAGCAGCGCTGCCCAGCTCGTATCGTCGACCAACTATCACGGGCGGTTGACTCGATCAGCATCAACATTACTGAAGGATACTCCAAGTACTCAGGTCGAGAACGCGCGAGATATTACGAAACCGCTCTCGGCTCGGCGCGAGAGTCTCGAGACTGGTATCGGCGCGCTATCCCATGGCTTGGAGAGCAGGAGTCGTTGGAACGCGCGGCGCTCCTTACTCGTGTCATCAAGATTCTTCTGGTTGCCGTCCCCCAGGAAAGGAATGGCGCCACTGAACGCCGCCTGCGTCGAGACAAGCGATCCCAGGATTGATTTCATAATCCCAGCCCCAGCCCCAGCACGCAGCATGGAGCAGTAGCAATCAGCAATCAGCACGCAGCGTTGTGTTAACCACGACTGCGCGTCCTTCCCTTTACGAACCGGTCGATGAGGTCGACGCCGCGGAGCCTCGCGAGGGAAGCGGGCTTGGTGCCCGCAATACGCTGCGACGTAGTGGAAAGGTGCGACGACGACGCGTATTCGAGCACCCGCGCCACATCGGCCACGTCGTAGCCGGGGTTCTTCGCCAGTTCCGCCGCTGCCATGAGCCGCACAAGGTCGATGATGCGCTTGAGGTTGGCCGATCCCCCGGCGCTGAACGCCCGGCTGAGGTGCTCGCGTGTCACGCCTAACGCGGCGGCGATGGTGTCGGTGCGCACGGACCGGCCGCCATGGGCGACGAGGAAGCGCCATGTCGCGAGGTGCAGTTGCCCGCCCAGGGAAAGCGTCGACGGTGGGTCGCGGAGGGCGTCGGTGAAACGGGCGGTGAACGTTCGCGGCAGCACCAGGTCGCGCAGGACCCCGTCGTCCACGCCCTCGATCACCAGGTCGGCCACTTCAGCGGCGGCGCAGCGGGCGATGATCGCGGCGTCACTGGGACGCAGCGGTGTCAGCGCAAAAAACGGCGCACTGGGAAACTCCGCGGCCAAGCCAACGGCCTGCCACGCGTCGTCGCTCGGGGAGTGCACGTCCAGGACCGCGGCGTCCACCAGCATCTCGCGAAACGTCCGCTCGAGCTCCGCCGCGGTTCGCGTGAGCACGAGGCGGCAGCGGCGCCTCGGGAAGGCGGCGCGGGCCAGCGCCCGTGCCCGGTCACGAGTGGCACAAACGGCGATCGTGACCGGGGCGACGTACGAGGAAGGAACGAGCATTGAACTCGTCAGGCCGTCGCCGACCGGCGCGGTTCCTGGCCGTGTGCGCGACGCAGGACGTCGCGCGCGTTCTCGTACGACACGAGGCCGACCGCATCATCATACCGTTCCCAGCGACAGGCGGTGATGCCCTCATCGGCCTGGGGGCGGGTTGTCGTTTCCTCCGCCTCCATCAGGAAGAAGTGACAGACCTTGTGAATCAGTTTCCCGCGGAAGCGAAAGTACCAATCGATGGTGTGGATCGGGGCGCGCAACCGGACGTGGTCGAGTCCCGTTTCCTCGCGCACCTCGCGTAGCGCGGCGTCTTCCGGACGCTCGCCGTTTTCGAGGTGGCCCTTGGGAAAGCCCCAGTTGCCGTAGCTGTCGCGGATGAGCAGGTAGCGGGGCCCGTCTT
>Ga0209485_1000163_pt1 | contig 22132 bp, 21 predicted proteins | sample NCAS100_FD_187516 | JGI IMG/M metagenome (GOLD analysis project Ga0209485, IMG submission 187516) | Agricultural soil microbial communities from Utah to study Nitrogen management - NC AS100 (SPAdes) (version 2) | ecosystem: Environmental > Terrestrial > Soil > Agricultural land | place: USA... | reverse complement strand
GGCTGGAGCAGCCCCGACGCGGCGATCGAATCGGCCAGCTCCTGGAGCGGCGCCTCCTCGAACTCCCGGCGCGGCTGATAAGGATTCGGCGCGATCGCCGTGACCGCGATCTCACGTAACCCGCCGGCGGCGATCGCCTCGTCCTTCGAGATCGGGCCCAGCAGCGCCTCGAGCCCGCGCCCCAGCCGCTTGGTCTCCGTCATCCCCGTACCTCCCCGACCGGCCGGCCCTCGCCGCGCGGCAACTCGATCTCCGCGGACAGCTCTCCCGACTCGGCCCGCTTGAGCAGCTCCTGCGCGACGGACAGATATCCCTTCGCGCCGACCGACTGGACGTCATACATGAGGATCGGCTTGCCGAAGCTGGGCGCCTCGGCCAGCCGAACGTTTCGCGGAATCACGGTGTTGAACACCTTGGGTCCGAAGTATTCCTTGGCGTCCTTCGCCACCTGGCGGCAGAGATTGAGCCGCGAATCGTACATGGTGAGGAGCACGCCGTCGATCGCCAGATCCGGATTGAAATTCTGCTGCACCAGCCGCACGGTGTTGAGCAGCTGGGAGATTCCCTCCAGCGCGTAGTACTCGCACTGAATCGGGATGATCACTCCATGGGCCGCGGTAAGTACGTTGAGCGTGATGAGCCCGAGCGAGGGCGGGCAATCGACGATGATGTATTCGAACCCGGCCAGGGCGGGTCGCAACGCATTCCGCAGCTTGGTCTCCCGATTCTCGACATTGACCAGCTCGAGCTCGGCACCCACCAGATCCTGGGTCGCGGGCAGGATGGAGAGAAAGGGCAGCTCCGCATCGCGCTGAATGACCTCGAGAACCTCGCGGCCTTCGACCAGCAGGTCATAGAGGGAAGGACGGGAGGGGTCCTTCGCCACCCCGACCCCGCTGGTGGCGTTGCCCTGGGGGTCGGCATCGACGAGGAGGGTCCGTCGCTCGGCGATGGCAAGAGAAGCAGCCAGATTCACGGCAGTGGTAGTCTTCCCTACCCCGCCTTTCTGGTTAGCTATCGCGACGATTCTTGCCATGGTGTCGACGTGTAACCTATTGTGAGGTATTGAGTTACGACGAACGACGAAGGGATAGTGGGGCCAACCTGCTTTCCAATATACGTAGTCATGGTTTTCATGCTAGAGGCGTTTCACGTGAAATAGGCCGGTAAGTTGTAGGGCGGTAGGACGGTGGGTGGGTGGTAGGGGTGGAGGGGTGCCGTTCCAAACCGCCGTTCCCGCCCATCCGTCCTCCCGCCCCATACCGCCCTCCCGCCATGCCGTTCTACCGCCCTGTTTCACGTGCAACGCCGCTTCAGCACCTCCATGACCAGGTTCTGGATATCGCTGGGGGAGACCCCGGGTATCCGGCCGGCCTGTCCCAGGCTGGTGGGGCGCTGGCGGGAGAGCTTCTCTCGTGCCTCGAATGAAAGACTCTCCATGGCCCCGAACTCGAGCTCATGGGAAAGCTCGAAGTCCTCCAGTTCCCCCATCCGCCCAGCCAATTGCCGTTCCCGAGCGATGTACCCACCATATCGCAGCTCAATGGCGCTCCAGTTCGACTCCCCTTCTCGTACCTGGTAGCCTGCTGCGGCCAGCAGCTCATCCAGCGCGATACCGGGGCGCTTTCCCAACTCCGCGAGCCGCACCGGCTCTTCGATCGGTGCCGATCCGATCCGTTCCAGCACCGGATTGGCCGCGTCGGGAGAAATAGCGGTCCCTTCGGCAAAGCACATCACCTCTTCCTCCGCGCGGAGCCGACGCTCCGCGGCCTCGATCTCCAGCGGGGAAAGCAGCCCCCGCTCGGTCGCCAGCGGCAGCAGCCTTCTCAAGGCGTTGTCCTGTCGCAGGAGAAGCCGGAATTCCGCCCGGGAGGTGAACAGGCGGTAGGGCTCATCCACTCCCCGGTTCACCAGGTCGTCTACCAGGACTCCCAGGAAAGCGTTGTCCCTCCGGAAGACCACCGGATCCCGCTCCAGGGCTGCCGACGCAGCGTTCAATCCAGCCACAACCCCTTGTCCCGCCGCCTCTTCGTAGCCAGTGGTGCCGTTGATCTGGCCGGCAAAGTATAGCCCGGTTACTCCCTGCACGGCCAGGGTGTTGTCCAGCTGAGTGGGGGGGAAATAGTCGTATTCGATCGCGTATCCGGGACGAGTCATTTCCACCTCTTCCAGCCCGGGAACCGACCGCAGGTACTCGAGTTGGACCGCGGTGGGGAGCGAGGTGGAGAGCCCGTTCACATACATCTCAGTGGTCTCCAGCCCCTCGGGCTCGAGAAACACCTGGTGCCGAGCCGCGTGGGGGAAGCGGACCACCTTGTCTTCGATGGAAGGGCAGTAACGCGGACCCCGCCCGCTGATCGCTCCCCCGTACATCGCCGATTCCCCGAGATGGGCCGAAATGATCTCCAGGAGCCTGGGGGTCGTGTAGGTCAGGTAGCAGGGGAGCTGTGGCGGGTGAGCCGCCCGCTCGTGAAAGGAAAACCAGTAGTCCCCCGGGTCGCCGTCCTGGCGCACCATCCGGCCCAGGTCCGCGCTCCGACCGTCGATCCTCGGCGGGGTTCCAGTCTTGAAGCGTTCTACTGTAACTCCAAGATTGGCAATTGCTTGAGAGATGTGCACTGCAGGCGCTTCGCCCGCCCTTCCGGCTGGGACCGGGGCCGCCTTTCCGACATGGATTTCACCCCGGAGAAAGGTGCCGGCCGTGACCACGATCGCACGGGAGCTGAACCGCCGCCCGTCGGTGGTGGTAACTCCCGCGACCCGGGTTCCGTCGAGCAGAAAGCCCGCGGCCGTGCCCTGGGCAAAGTGAAGCATAGGGAGCCGCTCCAGCAGAGTGCGAACCGCTCTGCGGTAGAGCCCCCGATCGCACTGGGCCCGGGGTGACCAGACCGCGGGGCCCTTGGAGCGATTGAGCATCCGGAACTGAAGCCGGGACATGTCGGTGGCTCGGCCCATAATTCCGCCCAGGGCATCGACTTCCCGCACCACGGTGCCTTTGGCAATCCCGCCGATGGCGGGATTGCAGGACATCTGGCCGATAGTCTCCAGATGCTGGGTCAGCAGCAGGGTGCGCGCCCCGGAGCGCGCCGCCATCGCGCAGGCCTCCGCTCCGGCGTGGCCGCCGCCGATGACGATGACGTCGTAGTCGCGCTGCATAGGGAAAGAAGGTAGTCGAGGGGAGGCTGGTGGTCAGTGGTCGGTGATCAGTGGTCGGTGATCGCAACGGAGCGAGTATGGCTCAGTCGGGAACCGGACGATATGTTGTTCGTCACTTCCCACGGACCACGGACCACTGACCACCAACCCCGACAGATCATGAGCCTACGTCTCGGAGATCTCGCGCCCGATTTCACCGCCGACACGACCCAGGGTCCGGTGTCGTTCCACCAATGGAAGGGCGACTCCTGGGCGGTGCTCTTCAGCCACCCCAAGGATTTCACCCCGGTCTGCACCACCGAGCTGGGGCGGGCCGCCTCGCTCCGGAGCGAATTCGAGAAGCGCAACTGCAAGATCATCGGCCTGTCGGTGGATCCGGTCGAGTCGCACGTGAGATGGGAGGGCGACATCAAGGACGTCACCGGTCATGCGGTGAACTTTCCCATGATCGGCGATCCCGATCGTACGGTCGCCATGCTCTACGACATGATCCACCCCAATGCCAGCGAAAACGCCACCGTCCGTTCTGTCTTCGTCATCGGCCCCGACAACAAGGTCAAGCTCACCATCACTTATCCGGCAAGCACCGGCCGCAACTTCGACGAGCTGCTCCGGGTGATCGACTCCCTCCAGCTGACCGCGGGCTACTCGGTGGCCACCCCGGTGGACTGGAAGCAGGGGGAAGACGTGATCATCGTCCCCGCCGTGTCGGACGAGGATGCCAGGAAGAAGTTCCCCAAGGGATTCACCGCGAAGAAGCCGTACCTGAGAGTGACGCCGCAGCCGAACAAGTAAGGAAGCGGGACGCGGATAGCGGGAAGCGGGAAGCGGATAGAGGGAAAAGCCTTCACTCGCTATCCGCTATCCGCTATCCGCTCAAGCTGTCCGGATCCACCGAATCATGTCCCGCATGCTTGCTTTCTTGCCGTAGCTCAGGATGCCCACCCGGTAGATCCGCGCCGCCACCCAGACCACCGCGAGCAGCCCCAGCACGGTGACCGCGATGGCGGTGAGCAGCTCCACCATCGGAAGCGGGGAAATCGAGTACCGCATCGGAATCACAAAGGGGGTGAGCATCGGCACGAAGCTCAGGACGTGGGCGGCGGTGCCGTTAGGGTCCCGGATCAGCGCGAACACCGAGAAGAAGCCCACCAGCACGAACATCATCACCGGCATCTGGAGCTGGCCCGCGTCCTGGGTGGTGCTGGACATCGCGCCGACCGCCGCGTACATCGCGGCGTAGAGCAGGAAGCCGAGCGAGAAGAAGACCAGGAACACGATCAGGAGACCGGGGCCCATCGCGGGGAAGGTGAAAGGCATTGCCCCGCTCGAGGCGATCCCCAGGGCACCCAGAATCTTCGCCTGGTTGGCCGAGAAGAAGGTTGCCGCGCCGGCCCAGATTCCGATCTGGAGCAGCGCCACCAGCCCGACCCCGACCACTTTCCCCAGCATCATCTGAAACGGGGTCAGGCTCGAGGCCAGGATCTCCACGATCCGGTTGTTCTTCTCCTCGACGATGGAATTCATGACCTGGGTGCCGAAGATCAGCAGCGAGAAGTAGAGGATGAACCCCATGGCGTAGGCCAGCGCGAAGGTCGCCGCCCCGCTCTCCCCGGTCAGCTTGCCGTCGGCCACCTTGTTGGTGACCAGGTCGATCCCCTGCACCGACTTCATCACCTGGTCCAGGTCCACTCCCAGCCCTTCCAGCCGCCGGCCGATGACGATGGGCCGGATGGTCTGTTCCAGCTCCCGCATGTCGTCGAAGCTCGCCACATTGGCGCCGAAGTACTCCGCTTTTCCCTGGGTGACCGTCGAGTCGGTGACGACCAGGATTCCTTCGAACCCTTCGAGCTTCCGGGACCGGCCCGTCATGGGCAGCAGCGAGTCCCGCACCGCGATGGCCCGGTCGGCGGCCGGAATCCGGGTCACCACATAGCGCGGCAGCGCGGCCTCGCCCCGCCCGATGCGCGCGGCGCTCAGCGAGGTGGCCATCCGCTGACCCAGCTGGTCGGACGTCGCGTCCACCATGGCCAGACGCTGGGTGCCGGTGCTCCGGGACATGAGGAAGCCCGGAATCACCACCATCGCCGCCATGAACAGCGGGAAGAGAATCGTGCTGAGCAGGAAAGCCCGGGTGCGCACCCGCTCCACGAACTCCCGCCGAATGACCGCCCAGATCTTATGCACGGACCGTCTCCTTTGCCGGCGCGGTCGCCGCTTCGATGCCGACCTTGGCGATGAAAATGGACTGGAGGGAGGCTTCCACCACTTCGAACCGGGCCAGTCCGACCTGTTCCTGCACCAGAGTATGGAGCAGCCGGTCGGGATCGCCGGGAGAGGCCAGCTCTACCTCCGCGGTGGCGCCGTAGTCGTCCACCTTGGCCACCAGGGACCGGTCGGCCAGCACCCGGGCCGCCCGATCCGCGTTCCGAGTGAAGCTCAGCGCGACGTGGCGGCCGCCGAAGTCCCGCTTGACCTCCGCCAGCGTGCCATCCACCACTTTCCTCCCCCGCGAAATGATCACGATCCGGTCGCACATCTTCTCGGCCTGCTCCATGATATGGGTCGAGAAGAGGATGGTCTTTCCCTGCCGGGCGAGATCCACCACCACGTCCTTCATCACCTGGCTGTTGACCGGATCGAGCCCGCTGAACGGCTCGTCCAGAATCACCAGGTCGGGCTCATGCAAAAGCGCCCCGATGAACTGGACCTTTTGCTGCATGCCCTTGGATAGATCCTCGACCTTCTTGACGGCCCAGTCGGAAATGCCCAGTCGGGCCAGCCATTCGCCCGATTTGGTGCGCGCGGTCCGATGGGGAATGCCCTTGGCCTCGCCGAAAAAGGCGAGCTGATCCACGACCTTCATCTTCTTGTAGAGGCCGCGCTCCTCGGGCAGGTACCCGATCCGGCTGGACAGGTCCCGGCTGGCGGAGATCCCGCCCAGGACGGAGATCCGCCCCTCGTCCGGGGTGATGATGTTCATGATCATCCGGATGGTGGTGCTCTTCCCGGCCCCATTGGGACCGAGGAGACCGAAGATCCCTCCGCCCGGGACCTCGATCGACAGGCGCTCCACCGCGGTATGCCCGGCGAACCGCTTGGTGACCTCTTCGACTTTGACGACGCTTCCGTTCATGCCGGCTGCTCCGGGTTAGGACCTGACATCGACCAGGCGATCCCGCGGGGACCTCGTGTCATCCGCGGGGGCGGAGCAGGCGGGAAACCGGCAGCGCCTGGTCCATTCGGCGTACTGACGCGGAGCAAGATACATGGGTCCGAAGAGCGCACTGAACATGACGGACCAGCTCACCACCGACCCGATCGTCAGGGGGCCATCCAGGGCCGAGGCGACGACCGACGCGAGCACGAGAGACGCCACAAAGCTCAGAATTCTACGCACCGGATCCTCCATTGGGGCTGAAGATCGCCTCGATCGGCTGCTGGAACAGCCGGGCGATCGCGAAGGCCAGGGGGAGACTGGGGTCGTACTTGCCGGTCTCGATGGCGTTTACGGTCTGCCGGGACACCTGGAGCCGTTGCGCCAGATCGGCCTGCGACCAGGCCCGCTCGGCCCGCAGCACCCGGAGACGATTGGTCACCGGTACTTTCGGCGCACGATCAGCTGGCCGATGGCCCAGCTGAAGAACAGGACCATCCAGAGCCAGGACCACGACTCGGCGATGCCGGTGTTGGGGACCACCTCGAACTTGGCCAGCAGTCCGTAGCCCATCACCACGACGCCGGTCAGTCCGAACTGGACCAGCAGGGCCTCGAGCTGGATCAAACGCTGCAGCTCATCCAGCGACTTGAGCCAGCCGCCCAATCCGACGAAATAGCCCGCCATCGGCACGACCGGAAGCAGTGCCGCCACCCAGCGCAGCGACCAAGGAATCCACCCCTCGCGTCGAGCGATGCCCACGGCCACCGCGAGCACTGCGCAGAGCAGCGCCCAGACCAATAACCGCCGGGTGTACCTGTTGGGAGGACACTCCATTGTTGTCAACGGTAAAGTACCTTTGACGGATTGTCAAGGACACTTGACTAAGGTGGACATAATTGGACCGGTCGACGGACCGGCTGGGTTTCAGGGCTGGGGCGGTTGCAGGAGCTCTATTTCCACAGATTCGCTATCCGGAATCACCACATACTTGGAATCGACTTTGATCCCGAATTTCCGCAGCCGGGCCAACCAGGCGTCCCGGTCTACCGGAGCCGTGACCGGGTCGTGGACCGCGACGTCGTGGAGCAGGATGCCCCGCTCGGTTCGCTCGTGGTAGCGGCCAACCCAGCAGCGGCCGGACGCGCCCCGGACCACGACGGTGATGCCGTGGAGCTCTTCGTGGCCGGGGTGGAATATCATTCCTGTCATCGAATTCTCATTCGAGAGTCTTCAGCCTTCAGCCGTCAGCCTTCAGTCCCGCTTCGCTCTTCGCAACTCCCTCGGGCGAGCAGTACCTGTCGAACGCCGCAATCAGGTTCGCGGCGAGCATGGCGGGAGGGCGTCCTTCGATCTCGTGCCGGTGGACGAAATGCACGACCTCGCCGTCCCGCAGCAGTGCCACCGAGGGTGAGCTGGGCTGGTAGTCGGCAAAGTAGCTGCGGGCCCGTGCGGTCGCGTCGAGGTCCTGGCCGGCGAACACCGTATAGAGGTGCTGGGGCCTGACCGCGTGCTGCAGCGCGAGGGCCAGCGCCGGCCGTGCGCCACCCGCGGCGCAGCCGCAGACCGAGTTGACGAACACCATCACGGTCCCCGCCCCCGGCCCGAGGGCGGCATCCACATCTCCCACGCTCCGCAATTCCTGCACACCGCTCCGGGTGACTTCCTCCCGCATCGGCTTGACCATCATCTCGTGGTACGTCATCGAGCGCTTCTCCTTGTTAGTGGTCAGTGGTCAGAGGTCAGTGGTCAGGGGTACTTCCTCTGACCACTGATCACTGACCTCCGACCGCTCAGCTTTTCTGATTCTCCAGCGCGGCCTTGAGCGCATGCCAGCTCAGCGTCGCGCACTTGATCCGGATGGGAAAGGCGCTGACCCCCCGGAATACTTCCAGCTTGCCGGGGAGCGCGCCGCTCGCCGCCCCGGTCACCACCTCGTGAAACCGGTCGAATAGCGTCCGCGCTTCGGCGATCGTCTTGCCCTTGATCGCCTGGGTCATCATGGAAGCGCTGGCTTTCGAGATCGCGCATCCCTGCCCTTCGAACGACACGTCCTGGATCACGTCCCCGTCCAGCCGGACCCAGACGTCGTAAACGTCGCCGCAGAGCGGATTGCGTCCTTCGGCATGGGCGCTGGCATCCGCCAGTTTCCGGAAATTCCTGGGCGACTTGTTGTGGTCGAGGATGACGCTCTGATACAGCTCGTCGAGGTCACTCATCAGCCGAATACCTTCCGCACCTGCAACAGGCCGTCCACCAGCTTGCCCACCTCGGCTTCGGTGCTGTAGGCGCCGAAGGAGGCGCGCAGGGTTGCCGTGACGCCGAACCGCCGCATCAGCGGCTGGGCGCAATGGTGTCCCGCCCGCACCGCAATGCCGAGGGTGTCGAGCACCGTCCCGGCATCGTGGGGATGGACTCCCTCCAGGGTAAAGGAGAGGACGCTGACCCGGTCGGCGCCTTCGCCCATGATCCGGAGCCCCGGCACGGTGGCCAGTGCCTGGGTGGCCTCCGCCGCGAGCTCCTGTTCGTAGCCCACCAGCGCCTCCCAGTCCCACGCCGTGACATAGTCGAGCGCGGCGCCCAGTCCCACCACTTCGGCGATCGGGGGGGTGCCGGCTTCGAATCGTTCCGGCGGCGCGGCGTAACTGCTCCGGTCGATCTGCACCTCCCGGATCATCCCGCCCCCGCCCTGCCAGGGAGGCATCGCGTCGAGGAGCGCGCGCTTGCCGTAGAGCAGGCCGATCCCGGTGGGGCCATAGAGCTTGTGGCCGGAGCAGGCAAAGAAGTCGCAATCGATGGCCTGGAGATCCACCCGCAGGTGCGGCGCGGACTGGGCGCCGTCCACCACCACGACCGCGCCAACTTCATGGGCCATCGCGGCGATCGCGTTGATGGGATTGATCGCGCCCATCACGTTCGAGGCGTGGGTCACCGCGACGATCCGGGTCCGGGGGCCCAGCCGCCGCTCCAGCTCCGCCAGGTCGAGGCCGCCCGACTCCATGACCGGGATCGACCGGATCACCGCCCCGGTCCGCTCCGCGATCAGGTGCCAGGGAATGATGTTGGAGTGATGCTCCATTTCCGAGATCAGGATCTCGTCACCCGGCTGGAGCACCGATCCGCCGTAGCTCTGAGCCACCAGGTTGAGGGACGCGGTGGTCCCGGCGGTGTAAATGATCTCCGAAGGGTCCGCCGCGTTGAAGAAGCGCGCGGCCAGATGCCGGACCCGCTCGTACTCGGTGGTGGCTTCCTGGCTCAGGGCGTGCACCCCTCGATGCACGTTGGCGTTGCCGGTCTCGTAGTACCGGCTCACCGCCTCGATGACCTGGCGGGGCTTCTGCGCGGTCGCGGCGCTGTCCAGATAAACCAGGGGATGCCCGCGGATTTCCCGCTGTAGAATCGGGAAGTCGGCCCGGACCCGGGCCACGTCCCACACCGGTCCCGAGCGTCCGGTCCGGGACTCGCGCGGGGGTGGGGCGGCCAGGGGGGTCATGATTCGCCTAGGCCCGGATCCCGAGCCGCTGGTGGACCAGCCGGTCGAGCGCCTCGCGGACCGGCAGGGAGGCGACCTCGGTGACCACTTCCGCGGCAAAGGCGTAGATCAGGAGCTGCTGCGCCACGTCCCGGGGAATGCCCCGGCTCTGCATGTAGAAGAACGCGATCTCGTCGAGCCGACCCACCGTGGCCCCGTGGGTGCACTTCACGTCGTCGGCGAAGATCTCCAGCTGGGGCTTGGTGTCTACCCGCGCGGTATCCGAGAGCAGCAGGTTCCGGTTGGTCTGCTTGGCGTCGGTCTTCTGGGCCTCGGGAGTGACGAACACCTTGCCGTTGAAGACCGCGTGGCTCCGGTCGTCCAGGATGCCCTTGTAGACCTCCCAGCTCCGGCAGTTGGGATGCTCGTGCCGGATGACCGTGTGGTTGTCCACCAGCTGATCGCCCCGGCCCAGGTACAGGCCGTAGAGCAGGCACTCGACGTTCTCGTCATCCAGCCGGGCCCGGAGATCGTGCCGGGCCAGCGCGCCGCCCATGGACAAGGTGAAGGAGCGGTAGTGGCTGTCCCGCGCCTGGGCGATCTCGGTGAGTCCCACGTGATAGGCGGATTCGCTCTCCCGCTGGATCCGGCTGTGTTCCACCCAGGCGTTCTCCCCCACGGTGACTTCGGTCACCGCGTTGGTGAAGGAGGCCGCGTCACCCAGCGCTGCGAAGCTCTCCACGAACTGGGCCCGGGCCCCCTGTTCGACCGCGAGGATGGTCCGGGTCTGCAGGGCGGCCCCGGCCGCCTCGGGGGTGCTGACATGGAGGAGGTGAATCGGCTCGGCCAGGTCGGTCCCTGCCGCCACCCGGACCACCGCGCCCTCGTGGGCCAGTGCCGCGTTGAGGGCGGAGAACGCGGTGGAGTCCGGATCCGCCACCCGGGCGAAGCTCCGTTCGATGAACTCGGGATCCCGCGCCAGCGCCTCCGCGAAGGGCTCTACCGTGACGCCGGGAGGAAGGTCTGGACGATGAGACAGCTCCGCGCTGAACCGTCCGTCGACGAAGACGAGGGTGCACCAATCCGGTTGGCCGAATCGAAACGTCTCGAGCTGCCCGGCAGTCACCAGCCGTCCAGCGGTCCAGCCGTCCAGCCGCCACTCCGTGCGCGCGATCGGCGCAACCGGCGTAAACCGCCAGTCCTCGTCCTTGGTCGTCGGGAATCCCCGGGCGACGAAACGGTCGAAGGCTTCCCGCCGGCGGGCCACCAGCTCGGCCGGGCCTTTTCCCCCACCGTTCCGGGTGGAGCGCTCGAAGGCTTCGACGTAGGGTGCGGTCACGCGATTACGCCGTCAGGCTGGCCGGTGAGCCACTCGTAGCCCCGCTCCTCCAGCTCGAGCGCCAGCTCCTTCCCGCCGGAGCGGACGATCCGCCCCTCGGAGAGCACGTGGACGAAGTCGGGGATGATGTAGTTGAGCAGCCGCTGGTAGTGGGTCACCAGGATGGTCGCGCGATCGGGACGGCGGAGGGCGTTGACCCCCTGGGCCACGATCCGGAGCGCGTCGATATCGAGCCCGGAGTCGGTCTCGTCCAGGATGGCGAGCACAGGCTCGAGCACCGCCATCTGGAGGATCTCGTTGCGCTTCTTCTCGCCGCCGGAAAACCCGCTGTTGACGGCGCGCTGCATGATCTCGGGGCCCCACTCCACCACCGCGAGCTTCTCTTCCAGGCGATCGAGGAAGTCGATCGGGTCGAGCTCCTCCTCACCACGGGCCTTCCGGATCGCGTTATACGCGGCCCGCAGGAAATAGGCGTTACTGACCCCGGTGATCTCGACCGGGTACTGGAAGGCCAGGAAGACCCCGGCCTGGGCCCGCTCCTCGGGCTCCATGTCGAGGAGATCCTGCCCCATGAACGTCGCGGTGCCCGCGGTGACCTGATAGGCGGGATGGCCCGCCAGCACCTGGGCCAGCGTGCTCTTGCCCGAGCCGTTGGGTCCCATGATGGCGTGCACTTCGCCCGCGTTGACGGTCAGGTCGATGCCGGTGAGAATCTCTTTCTCGCCCGCCGACGCGCGCAGTCCTTTGATTTCCAGCACTCGAATGGCTCCCTGTTGAGGCGCGGGGACGCGGGGGCGCGGGAGACGCGGGTGGTTCGCGCCTTCGCGACCTCGCGTCTTCGCGCCTACCCGACGCTCCCCTCCAGCGACACGCCCAGCAGCTTCTGCGCCTCGACCGCGAACTCCATCGGCAGCTCCTTGAACACTTCCTTGCAGAACCCGTTCACGATCATCGAGATCGCGTTCTCGGTGTTGAGGCCCCGCTGCTTGCAGTAGAAGATCTGGTCTTCCCCGATCTTCGAGGTGCTGGCCTCGTGCTCCACCGACGCGGTCGGGTTCTGGACGTCGATGTACGGGAAGGTGTGGGCCCCGCAGCGGTTGCCGATCAGCATCGAGTCGCACTGGGTGTAGTTGCGGGCCCCGGCCGCCTTGGGCATCACCTTGACCTGGCCCCGGTAGCTGTTGTTTCCCCGGCCCGCGCTGATGCCCTTCGAGACGATGGTACTCCTGGTGTTTCTGCCCAGGTGGATCATCTTGGTGCCGGTGTCCGCCTGCTGCCGGTTGTTGACCACCGCCACCGAGTAGAACTCGCCCACCGAGTCGTCGCCCTGGAGAATCACACTGGGGTATTTCCAGGTGATGGCCGATCCGGTCTCGACCTGGGTCCAGGAGATCTTGGCGCCGCGGAAGGCCTTCCCCCGCTTGGTGACGAAGTTGTAGATCCCGCCCTTCCCCTCTTCATCGCCGGCGTACCAGTTCTGCACGGTCGAGTACTTGATCGAGGCCCCGTCCTGGGCGATCAGCTCGACCACCGCGGCGTGGAGCTGGTTCTCGTCCCGCTTGGGTGCGGTGCAGCCCTCGAGGTAGCTGACCGAGGCGCCTTCGTCGGCGATGATCAGGGTCCGCTCGAACTGGCCGGTATTCTGGGCGTTAATCCGGAAATAGGTTGAGAGGTCCATGGGGCAGCGCACCCCCTTCGGGATATACACGAAGGAGCCGTCGCTGAAGACCGCGGAGTTGAGCGCCGCGAAGTAGTTGTCGCTGGCCGGCACCACCGAGCCCAGGTACTTCCGGACCAGTTCGGGATGCTCCCGCACCGCTTCCGAGAAGGAGCAGAAGACTATGCCCAGCTCACCCAGGGCCTTCTTGTAGGAGGTGCCCACCGACACCGAATCGAAGATCGCGTCCACCGCGACCCCGGACAGGATCTTCTGCTCGGTCAGCGGGATGCCGAGCTTGGTATAGGTCTCCAGCAGCTTCGGATCCACGTCCGTGAGGCTCCCCAGGGGCTGCTTGGTGCGGGGTGCCGAGTAATAGATCAGGTCCTGATAGTCGATTGGCGGGTAGGTGACGTTGGGCCAGTGGGGCTCGGTCATCTTGAGCCAGCCGCGGTACGCCTTGAGACGCCACTCCAGAAGAAACTCCGGCTCCTGCTTCTTGGACGAGATGAGCCGGACGATCTCCTCGGAAAGCCCCTTGGGGACCGTATCGGCTTCGATGTCGGTCACGAAGCCGTACTTGTATTCCCGATTGACCAGTGATTCGACCGGACTGCTCATAGTCTCCCTGACCTCGCCCTCTGGATCGTCGATTCGGATTGTCCCGGAGCTGATGATCCGACTCGAATCCTAAGTGAATTGGTCGGGATTGTCAAAGGGAGACCCGACAATGGGTTAGGCAGCTGAAGCCGACAGCCTTCAGCCCTCAGCCTTCAGCTTTTTTGCGAAACCGGTAGGAGCAACAGCCCGACTACCGAAGGATAGTTGTTGTATATGCTACCACTAATCGCTGACCACCGACCCCTGCCCACTGACCCCTCACTCTTGAGTAATCCGCCCGGAAGTGGAGATTAAAAGATATGACCATCCACCGAATCCGGCTCCTGGGCGACCCCATCCTCCGGACCCGCTGCGAGGCCATTTCTCGGCCCAAGTCCACCGCCGTGCGGGTCATTGCCGACGACCTCCGGGAAACCCTGCGAGACTGGCAATCACGGTTCGGAAGCGGTCGGGCCATCGCCGCCCCCCAGATCGGGGCCCCGGTCCGAATCGTTCATGTGGAAATGGATCGCCCCTGGACCATGATCAATCCCGAGGTCCTCGACATCGGCACCGAGGATTTCACGGTCTGGGACGACTGCTTTTCCTTCCCCAATCTCCTGGTCCGGGTCCAACGCGCCTATCACGTGCGGATCCGCTACGAGGACCTCAAGGGGGAGATCCAGGAAATCGACCTCGAGCGCGACATGGCCGAGCTGCTCCAGCACGAGATCGATCATCTCGACGGCGTACTCGCGGTGGATCGGGCCTACGGGAACGATCCCTTCTGCCTCCGGGAGGAGTGGAACCGGCTGTATACCGGGTCCGATCGCTACGGCGAGCCCGAGCCCCGCTCCGAGCAGGTCCCCACACCGTTCTCCGCTTTGCTCTAGCGTCTTGCATGGCTTGAGCCTTCAGCCTTCAGCCTTCAGCCGCTGAGGGCTGACGGCTGACGGCTCCCTTCAGAACCACCGCCCCACGCGAATAAACGCCGCCTTCTCCCCGTTGCTCGCAAAACCGTATTCGAAGTTGACCGGGCCGATCGGCGTGGTGGCGCCCAGGCCGAAGCGCACTCCCGCGAGCCAGCGGTCGCCGTCGAACACTCCGCCACCGCTGTCTGCGCGCCCCGCTGCCACCATCCAGCGGAGCGCGATGGGACCCTTGACCTGCCAGGCGCTCTGCACCTGAAGCACGAGCTCGCGATCTCCCCGGCGTTCACCGACCGTGAGCCCGGGGAACCCGTCCTCCCCTCCCAGCTCGAACTCGGTCTGGATCGGGAGCCGGCGTCCTGCGCCCATTCGAATCGCGGGTTCCACAGTAAGCTGTCCTCTAAGGATCCTGGTCCCCACTTCGGCTCGGGCGAGCTGGTAGTCGCCCATCCAGATCAGCTCCGCTTCGGCGCGCAGGACTCGTCCCGCTTCGGTTCGGGCCAAGAGGAAGGTGCCGCCGGTAGTATGGCTGTCGCCGCCGGGGGATTGCCAGGCCACGGCCATGCCTCCACCGCGGAGCCGCCAAGTGCCCAGCCGCGCCCACTCGACCCCGATCGCGCCGGTCGCTTCGGAAACGTCCAGCTTGGTGAAGTTCTCACCCTCGGCGTCGAACTGTCGCACGCCTTCGGAGCGCAGCCGGAGCGAGATCAGCGGAGTCATCCGGGTGCGCCCGATGCCGAGGTGGCTCAGCAGCATGGCAGTGAGGTCGCTTCGAAATCGCCCCAGAGTAAGGACCGCGGTGGCTTCCGCCCCACGAATCGAGCTGCGATCCAGCGCACCGAGCCAGAGCCGGCCGCCGAGATCGTGATCGTAGGCCACTCCGAGTCCCGCGACCCTGCGTCCGGCCGGAGTGATCTGGGCCCGGAAGGTGATGGTGTCGCCGGCGCCCTGGGGTCCCAGCCAGATCTCGCGGAACAGCTCCAGGTTGGGGGCCTCGCCCAGCTGGGCCGATAGCGCCACCAGGTCGAGCCGCTGGCCCGGGGAGAATCCCAGCATGCGTCCCATGGTTTCGCCGTCGCGGGCGGTCCCGTTGGCCACTTCCCATCCGGCCAGATGGGTGGGAAGCCGTACCGGTGCCGCGGCGGGCGCGGGGGTGAGACAGCGAGCCCGGGCAAAGACGCTGTCGGCCGCGAGTCGGCCCCGCAGGACCAGCGCGTCCTGGGTCGTCCGGCGGAAATCGAGGTTGGCCACCCCGTGGACCTCGGGTCGAATATGCAGATCGTCCGGTCCCAGCTCCTCGAGCGGCTGACGGAAGAGAAAGGCGGCAAGCTGGGCCGCGACCGCGCCGGGGGAAGAGATCGCCGCGGTGTCGAGCTCGAGCGGCTCCCGCAGATCCACCACAATCACCCGGCCGGCGCCGGCGGAGCGCGCGGCGCCGATCGGAAGGTTGGCGGAGATCCCTCCGTCGATCAGCACCCGGTTCCCGATCCGCTCGGGAGAGAACACCAGCGGAATGGCGCTACTGGCGCGCACCACCTGGGCGAGGTCCCCGCCGGCGAGCACCACCGGCTCCCGGGTTCGGAGATCGGTGGCGACGGCGCGAAACCGGATCGGCAACCGGTCGAAGTCCCCCCGGGCCTGGAGATTGGCCCGCAACAGGAGCCGGTTGAGCATCGCGTTGGTGCGCAGCTCCGACTCGCTTCCCGCCACCAGCGAAAACCCGCCCGGACCCTGCTCCCAGAGGAGCAGCGGCAGGAGATCGCCCCAGTTGTGAGGAGCCCGGTTGGTCAAAGTGCCGGTGAGGTCGTCCAGCGGCTGGCTTCCCACCAGGGAATCGATCTGCCGGGCGGAGAGGCCGCTGGCGTAGAGCGCGCCGATGATGGCGCCGATGCTGGTACCGACCACCAGGTCGGGCCGGACGCCGAGCCGATCCAGCGAATGCAGGACCCCGATGTGCGCAAACCCCTTGGCGCCGCCGCCGGCGAGCACCAGCGCGAGGGGCGCGGCGGGGCAGGCCTGGGCCGGGAGCGGGCCGGCTGTCCCGAAGAGGAGCGCGAGTGCTGCGAGCCGGCCATGCATGGGCAAAACCTAATCCCGGCTCCCCTTGCGGAGCGCCGTCGGGCTCCTTAATTCTGTCCACAGGCGTCCCACCCGGCGCTGCTGTCCCCCAACGAGGAGTCCCGCGGTCATGGCGTATGTGATTACCGAACCCTGCATTGGCGTCAAGGACAGGGCGTGTGTCGACGTCTGTCCGGTTGATTGCATCTATGAGGGGGAGGACCAGCTCTACATTCACCCGGATGAGTGCATTGACTGCGGTGCCTGCGAGCCGGAATGCCCGGTGACGGCGATCTTCCCCGAAGAGGATGTCCCGCCCACGCAGGAGAGCTACATCGAGAAGAACAAGGAGATCTTCAACTCCGACGCGCCGCCGGGAAGGCCGAAGAAGTAGGGGCTAGGGGCTAGGGAGTTGGCGAGCTTGGGAAAACAAAGAACGGTGCCTCGGAGTTTCCGCGGCGCCGTTTTCGTTTCCCCTAGCTCCCTAGCTCCCTAACTCCTTAGCCCCTGCTCTCTTGGTGGGACGACCCGCGGGATCGGACAAAGCGCCGATCCCGGGGCCGCAGGGATGGAGAACTGCTAGAGGCTTGACGGTGATCCGGTATGGAGCACCTGATCGGCCCGTCTTTTTAATAGACGCCCGGTCCCCGCAAATGGTTTCATCCCAGCGACTGAAGGAATTTGAGGATCGCCCGCGTCGTAGGCACCGGCTGCTCGACGCAGGGCAGATGCCCCGCGCCGGGAATCTCCATGAGCCGGGCGCCGGGTATCGCGGCCGCCATCGCCTGCGCGATGGGCGGCGGGGTGATCGCGTCCTCCGCCCCGACCAGCACCAGGGTTGGAATCCCGGTGAGCGTTTCCAGGAGCGGCGTGCTGTCAGGGCGCTCGCGCATGGCGGACAGCGCGCCGACGATCCCCGACACCGGGGTCCGCAGAATCGCGGTACGTACCCGCTCGATGATGTCCGGTGAAACCTGCGGCGTGAAGAACCGCGGCAGCATCGCCTCGGCCGCGGCGATCACTCCCTGCTCCCGGACCCGGCCGATCAGCCCGTCGCGGGCTCGGCGGCCCTCTGCGCTGTCCGCCTCGGCCCGGGTGTCCATCAGGATCAGCCCGCGCACCCGCTCCCGCCACCGCCGCACGAATTCGAAGGCGATGTAGCCTCCCATCGAGAGCCCGCAGACCACTACCTGCCCTTCGCCCAGCGCGTCCAGCAGCGCCAGCAGATCCTCGGCGTAGGTGCTCATCGAATAACCGAGATCGGGGGCGTCGGATTGCCCCATGCCGCGGAGGTCGGGCGCGATCCGGCGGAATCCGGTGAGGGTGTCGAGCTGGTGACTCCAGACCGAGCGGTCCAGCGGGAAGCCGTGCACGAACAGCACCGCCGGCCCCGACCCGCGATGCTCGACGGCCAGGGTCACCCCGTTGACGGTCAGCCGGTCGGCGGGCTCGGTGCTGGGCCGGGCCTGGAAGAACGAGCCGACTTCCTCGGGGACCGGCACCGGGCGGCCATCGCGGTCGATGCAGACGAACACGAACTCAGCGGTCGCCACCAGCGATCCGTCGCCGGCCCGGCGCGCCGTCTGCCGCATGGTGAAGCTGGTTCGTCCGTGGTGGACCAGCGCCTGATGCACCCGCAGCACGTCGCCGGGAAAGGCGGGGGCGAGATAATCGATGACCGTCTTGCGCACCGCCGGCCAGGCATCGTTGCGCATGAACACATCCATGCCCGGCCCCCGCGCCATGATGTCCCAGCGGGCCCGCTCGAAGACCCGGAGGAAGGCCGCCTGATTCAGATGACCGAAGGCGTCGCAATCATCGGGGTAGACCACCTGCTCGACGTCGGAGAGGGACATGCGGAAGAATAGGAGGCAAGGAGGCAAGGAGGCAAAGAGGCACACGGAGACCACCTTGCCTCTTTGCCTCCTTGCCTCCGTGCCTCTTACTTCCAGCCATGGCCCTGCACCTCATCCAGACGCTCCCCGAGTACAGCGACCTGCTCGAGCGGCTCCGACTCGAGCCGCTGGTGGCGGTCGATACCGAAGCCGCCAGCTTTCATCGCCACAAGGACCGGGTCTATCTGCTCCAGCTCTCCACCCGGACCGAGACCCACCTGGTGGATCCGCTCGCGGTCGCCGGGCTTCCCGGATTCGGCGAGCTGCTGGCGGATCCCGCGATCGAGCTGGTATTCCATGACGCCGACTACGATCTCCGGTTGCTTGGCTACGAGTTCGGGTTCCGCGCCGCCACTTTGTTCGACACCCGGATCGCGGCGCAGTTTCTGAATGAGCCCGGCATCGGCCTCGCCGCGATGTTGGAGAAATACGTCGGGGTGACGCCCGACAAACGGTTTCAGCGAGCCGACTGGTCGGTCCGTCCCCTGACCCAGCCGATGCTGGAATACGCCGCCATGGACACCCGCCACCTGCCGGTGCTGCGCGACATTCTGCGCGACCGGCTGACCGAGCGGGGCAAGCTGACCTGGGCGGAAGAGGAATTCGCTCTGGCCACGGCGGTGCGCTGGCCGGCGCCCGAGTCCCCCGAGGTCGCCGCTCTCTCCATGAAAGGAGCCCGGGCGCTGTCCCCGCGGGGGCTGGCGGTCTTTCGCGAGCTCTACGTCTGGCGCACCCGCACCGCCGAGACCCTCGATCGCGCGGCGTTCCGGATCATCGGGAACGAGGCCCTCATCGCTCTGACCGAGCGCACTCCGAAGGACGCCGCCGGCCTGGCCGCGATCCCCGGGGTCGGGAAAGACCTGGTGGAGCGTCGCGGCCAGGAGATCCTCGACGCGATCGCGCGGGGACTGGAGTTGCCCGAAGCCGACCTCCCCCGCTTTACCCGCACCGCCCGGCACCGGCCGGATCCTGCGTTCGAGGGCCGGATGGAGCGGCTCAAGGCACTCCGGGTCGGCTTGGTGAGCCGGCTCGATCTCCAGCCCGGCGTGATTGCGCCCAACTGGCTTCTGGAAGAAGTGGCGCGTTCCGCCCCCAAGACCGCCGATGACCTGGGCAAGGTCGACGGGATCCGGCGGTGGCAGATCGCTCAGTTTGGCAATGAGTTACTGGAAGCAGTGAAGAAATAGTTGTGAATACTACTACTTACTTGTGAGGATTGTGGTTTGGGCGCTAGGGTTTCCATCCAACCCTTTCTTCGCTGCAACCGTCCCACTTCCTGAGCACGAGACTCTTCCCATGCGGCCGCAAGGGATGGTGTTGTGGACGACACGGAACTGATCGCCGGTACGCGCGCCGGTGATCGGACGGCGGCGCGCCGCCTCTACGATCGCCACGCTCCGCGGGTTTACCGCCTGATCTTTCGATTGGTCGGTGAGGAAGAGCTCGCCCGCGAGTACACCCAGGACACCTTCGTGCGGGCGTTCCAGCGGCTGGAGCAGTACCGTGGCGAATCGGCGTTTTCGACCTGGCTCCATTCGGTCGCGGTGTCGTCGGTGATGACCGGGTTCCGGCGGCTCAAGCGGACCCGGGCCCGGGAAGCGGAGCTGGATGAAGCGGCATCGGTGGCCGGACCGGAGGAGCCGGGGGATCCCCACCTTCGCGACCGGCTGGCGCGGGAGCTGGAGCGGCTTCCCGAGCGGCTCCGGATGCCGGTGGTGCTGCACGACATCGAGGGGTTCACCCACCGGGAGATCGGCGAGATGCTCGATATCCCGCAGGGAACCAGCAAGGCACGGCTGTTCGAAGCGAGAGCGCGGCTGCGCGAGGCGCTGGTCGGCGTAGTCGCCCGGTAAACGAGGAGGTCACGATGAACGAACAGGACATCGAGCGGGGGCTGGCTCAGCTGAAGGAGACCTGGCGGGTCGCGGGTCCCCCTCCGCTGGACCGGATGTGGGAGACCATCGAGCCCACCGCCTTCACGGCGCCGGCCCGAACGCCATCCCGCTGGCTCCGGACCCTGCTGCCGCTCGCGGCGACACTGGTCATCGGATTCGGCCTCGGGCGATTCGCCCAGGCGCCGAGCCGGACCTCGGCGGACGGCATGGTGGAGACCGGGCTGACCGCGGTCCCGGCCGCCGCCTCGACCGAAGCCCGTCCTTTCGTGGGAGTGGCGACCGATTACCTGGAGCGGGTGACGGCGCTGCTGCTCACCCTGGCCGGCGAATCGAGCCGGGGCCTGCCGGTGGGGTACAAGGCCAGCCAGGCGAGGGACCTGCTCGCCACCACCCGGCTGCTGATGGACTCCCCCGATCCGATCGAGCCCCAGTTGCGGGTGCTGCTGGAGGACCTCGAGCTGGTGCTCGCCCAGATCGCCCGGCTCCCGGCCCGCCCCGAAGCGCCCGATGTCTATCTGATTGACCAGGCCCTGGACCAGCGGGAAGTCATTCCCCGCCTCCGCGTGTACCTCGCGGAGACCCCCACTTCGCAGCCTTGAACGGCGGAGCGATCGTCATGCGCCACACCCAGCTACTTCTCTGCGCGATTCTCCTGGCACCGGCGGCAGTCGCCCAGGTTCCGGTGCCGCCCCGGCCCAAGGCGACACAAAGGCCCCAGATTGCCCCTCTGCCGCAGGCCCCCTGGTCGTTCACGACGCCGGAGCCGTTCGTGCACTTCCCCTCGGTCAGCACGATCTGGGATCAGGGGCTGTTTGACACCCATTTGGACTGGAACCAGCATCTCGATTTCGATTTCGACTTCAAGCTCCATCAGCCGCTCGAGTTCAACTTCGACCACGACTTCAAATTCGACTTCGACTTCGACCACAACTTCGAGTGGGCCGGGCAGGGACTCCCCACCCCGGTGGCTCCGCTGCCTCCGATGTCCTATGGCCCCTCCGTGAGCCTGGCTAGACCGAGGGCGATGACGCTGTTCGGTCAGCACGAGGGAATGGCGCGGTTCCAGCCGGAGCAGGGGACCCCGGAAGACTCGCTTTATCGCCGGGCCCGCGAAGCGCTCAACCGGGGTGAATACACCCGGGCCTCCACCCTGTTCCAGACGCTGGAGCAGCGCTATCCCCGGTCCCGGGTGGCTCCGGCGGCGCTCTACTACCGGGCCTTTGCGCTCTACCGCGCCGGCGGCACCGATGAGCTGCGCACCGCCGTCGCGGCCCTGAAGGCGCAGCAGGAGCGCTATCCCGAAGCGGCGAGCGACCCCGACGCCGCGACCCTCCGGACCCGGCTGTACGCTGCCCTGGCCGCGCGCGGCGATGCCGAAGCCGCATCCGCGCTTCGCGCGGCGACGGCCGGCGGGCCGACCTGCGACAAGGAGGACGTCGAGGTGCGGGCCGAGGCGCTCAACGCCCTGGCCCAGATCAATCCGCCCGAGGCCCGGCCCACCCTCAAGAAGGTGCTGGCCCGCCGGGACGAGTGCTCGGTCCGGCTCCGGCGGAGCGCGGTATACATCCTGGGCCGTAGCGGCACGGCCGAAGCGGCCACCGATCTCCTCGAGGTGGCCAAGTCGGACCCCGATCCCAGTGTGCGAAGCGATGCGATCGTGCTGCTGGGCCGCTCGCCCGGCGCCGAGACGGTGCGGGTCCTCGAGACCATTTTCAACGACAGCGACGACGACCGCACCCGGCAGGCCGCGCTCATGGCGCTGCGCAACAAGGGCGGCCCGGAGGCGACCCGGGTGCTCCGGGGAATCATCGAGCGGGCGGAGGTGTCCGAGAAGATGCGCGCGGAGGCCATCTCCCAGCTCGCCAGCGGGGCGGTGAATGCGTCGGACGTCAGGGAAGCCAGAGCGGTCCGGGCCCCGAGCGCCCAGACCGGTGTCTCGGTGACCACGAGCGGCTCGGGACGTACGGTGGTCCC
>Ga0209485_1000161_pt1 | contig 22137 bp, 18 predicted proteins | sample NCAS100_FD_187516 | JGI IMG/M metagenome (GOLD analysis project Ga0209485, IMG submission 187516) | Agricultural soil microbial communities from Utah to study Nitrogen management - NC AS100 (SPAdes) (version 2) | ecosystem: Environmental > Terrestrial > Soil > Agricultural land | place: USA... | reverse complement strand
GGTGCTCGTCCAACATGCGGCCGACAAATTCGTAGTTCAACAAATCGCGGCGACGCATAGTTGAGCTCATCAAGTGCTCGTCGAACCAGTTGCCAAGCCCCTCGCGAAACCACTCACGCACCGGCGCGCCAAAACCGCGCTTGCGTTCGTAAAGCAGGTCGTGCGGCAGGATGTCCTCGAGAGCGCGCTTCAAAATATGCTTGCCCGTCACACCCTGGACCTTCAACGAACGCGGCAACGCAAGTGCGTACTCGACCAGATGGTGGTCCAAAAACGGCACGCGTGCCTCCACGCTTGTCGCCATCGTTATCTTATCAACGCGCATCAGCAACAACTCCGGCAAGCGCAGTTTCAATTCGAGATAAGTCATGCGCGTCAGAAAATCTGACTCCGGACGTTCACGCTCGACGTGGCTTAGATAAGGTTCGACCACTTGCAATGACGATAGACCATTCATTCGTGCGCGCATCTGTTTCGATAAGACGCGCGGCTTGAACGTTTCGTCGTAGACCACCGCGCCACCCCAGAACAGCGGTTCATCCGCGCCGAGTCGCCTGATCAACTCGATCGCTGCGCGTTTGCGGCCCGTTGCTTCGAGGACCGGACGTGAAAGGTTCGACAAGGCGCGCCGCAGTCCACGCGGCAGCGTTTCCGCGTGACGCCAGAAGTTCTCGTAAATCCGCAGGTGACGGACGTAATTTTCATAGCCGCTGAAGATCTCATCCGCACCTTCGCCGACCTGCACGACTATCGTTCCCGAATCACGCGCAAGTTTTGAGACGTAATACAGCGGGACACAAACGGGATCGGCAATCGGCTCGTCCTGATGAAACACGAGACTGGGCAGAAAATCCTGCATCTCCTTTTCAGAGATGATCACCTCGTGGTGGTTCGTCGCGAACTGTTTCGCGATACGCCGCGCTGAGTCAAGCTCGTTTAGATACTCGGCGTCGCTAAAGCCGACGGTAAATGTCTCGACCGGGCGCGTCATTAGTTCTGACATGAGCGCGACGTTGGCAGACGAATCAACGCCACCCGACAGAAACACTCCGAAGGGAACGTCTGACATCATGCGCTTGCGGATCGAGTCGCGCAGCAGGCGCAGAATTTCCGCGCGGTGTTCATCTTCGCTCGCAACCAGCGGTTCCGAAGCAGGCATCGCGTCCCAGTAACGTTGAATGTTGAGTGTGCCGTCGCGTTTGAGAATCAAGACGTGCCCCGCCGGGAGTTTTTGAATGCCGCGGAAGAGCGTCGACGGCGCGGGCGTCGTCAGGAAAGATAGATAGTGATAGAGCTGCTGTTCGTCGATATCGGCCGTCACCGCAGGGTGCTGGAGGATTGCCTTGATCTCCGAAGCGAAAATGAGGCGGCCATTTTGGTGATAGAAATAGAGTGGCTTCACGCCGATGCGATCGCGCACCAGCACGAGTTGCTGCGCGCGTGCGTCCCAGAGCGCGATCGCGTAGTCGCCTTCGATGTCGTGAATGAAGTCGAGGCCGCGTTCTTCGTAGAGATGCAGGATCGTTTCCGAATCGGTGCGTGAAGCGTAACGGTGGCCGCGCTGTTCGAGTCCGGCACGAAGCGTCGCATGGTTATAGATCTCGCCGTTGAAGACGAGCCACGTCTGTTCGTCGCAGCCGTGCATTGGCTGATGGCCGGCAGGTGAAAGATCGATGATCGAGAGCCTGCGAAAACCGAATCCGCCGCGATGATCGTCGAAGATCAACTCGCCCGCATCGTCCGGGCCGCGATGCGTCATTTCATCGCGCATGCGCACAAGCAGCGAGGGCTCGACCGATCCGTCGCTGGCACCGTATTCCCAAACTCCACAGATTCCGCACATTACAGACTAAGTTTCCAACTCAGCTTTTGCGGCGGGCCGGAAACCCGCCAGCACGCAGTAAACGATTCGCTCATTTCGCCGTAATTGCGTGACGTGAACTGTTGCTCCAATTCAGGCGAACCCGAAAGACTCAACGAACGAACCGTTAAAGTCAAATCCGTCTTCGGATCGCGTGCGTCGACTGTCGCTTCGCTAGGACTCACTTCCAACCCAGGCGCGAAATGAAACCGAATCTCAAAAAGATGCTCGACAGCAGTGCCGAGAAACTCATCCTCGATCAACCAGGCACGCTCAGGTTTGTTGAAAGTGACAGTGCGTCGGTGAATGACCGGATCTTTTAATCGTTGATAACCATAATGTTCGGCGACAATTTTGTCCTCACCCCAGTGCAACACAAATGGACGCGCCTCATCGCCAATCACGAACGGCAAATCTTGCTCGATCGTGTTCTGTTCCACGCCGTCGATCTTCACCGTCGAATGATAAGCAGTGGAACGAAAGTCGTGACGCCTTTGCAGGTCACCGGTGTAAACGTACGTGCCGGGATCGACGATGAAGGCGCACTCACCTGCCGACACTTCGATGCTCAACTTGTCGTTGTGTCCATGCGAACCACGGCCGTCGATGCCCGCGCCGCTGGTGTTGAAACACAAGTAAAGATCTTCGTGCCGCATGATGTAAGTGCCGGCGTTCGGGAACGCTTTCGCTCCTCGTTCCGCATCGCGCAACTCTGCATCGTTGAAAACGTCAGCGCCCACAACCAACAAATATCCGTGATCATCGGCACGCCGATGTTGAAACGGCAGGAATTGACCGCCATCGGTGTCACCGATTAGCGGTGCGAATCCGTCAGGTCGAAGGTATCCACGAATGTACAAGAGCATCGCGCGAAGTTTGTTGTCGTATTGCTGTCCCAGCGAGATTCCATTCTCGCGGCACAACAGAAACGAATAGAGAAACAGTTCGGTGACAAAGCGATGGTAACCGGTCGACGATTCGAAATCCGCGCCGTCGGGAAGGACCTGCTTGTCCATTTCACGAAGCAATTCTTTGAGACCGAAGTCACGCCAACGTTTGCTGGCGCGAAGCTCAGGCACCATCACGCCGAGCCACAGCAATCCCGCGACGTCGGAAAGATAATGATTGCTGGTAGCGATGTAAGAGAACTCGAGATTGCGACGGATGTAGTTGCCGTGTTGTTGAAAGAGTGTAAGTAAGAATTGAGTATCGAGTTGCGGCGATTCACGAAACATTTCGCGCGCGGCGATTAGGTTGATGGCGCGCAAGGCAACTTCCATCGCGCACTGCCAGTTTGGACCGCAGCCGTACGGATTCTGTTCGTACCAGCTTCGTAACTGGTCGACAAACGCAGTGGTGAATCTTTCGTCCTTCGTGAGTTTGTACGCGTGGCCGAGCGTGAGGAAGTGGCCCAGGCGATTCAGTTCCCACACGAGGCGAATGTCCGATCCATCGTTTCGCATCAACTTGAGATCGCGGTGGTGATCGAGCGGCCAGAGATAACCCGAACGAGGATCGCGGTTCCAATCAAATTTTTGATGAATGAGCTGTTCAGCTAAAGTGAGAAGTTCCGGATCGTAATCTGTGTCTACCGCGAAGAACTTCGCTTTTCGATCGATAGTGGAACACAGATTTAACGGATCGGGATCCGTGTTTTCAAATCGCCTCTGAATTGCAGCGCGGGTGCGGCGCAGGACTTCCAAACCAGCTATGGTGAGCTTTACCTCGCCACGCAACGCGCGTTTGATTTTTCCGAGCATCCTCATCTACGCCGAGAAGTCTTCGAGTACGTCAAGGATGCGTTCCGAGGTGTGTCCATCCCACAACGGCAGCTGCTTGACCGACTTCTGCCCCGCGCCGTTCAACGCCGTGGACGCAGCATTTACGATCCTGCCCGTGTCGGTCCCGACCACGACATTCGTACCCAACTCGACAGTGATTGGCCGTTCGGTATTTTCACGCAGCGTGAGGCACGGAATTCCAAGCGCGGTCGTCTCTTCCTGGATGCCGCCCGAATCAGTCAGAACAAGACGCGCCGCGCTGTAAAGCGCGAGAAAGTCGAGATAACCAAGCGGATCGACAACGCGCAGGTTCTTCATCGCACCGACGCGCTCGCTCAACCCCAGCGTGGCAATCGTCTTGCGAGTGCGAGGGTGCACGGGAAAAACGACCGGCAACCGTTCCGTTATTGTTTCGAGCGCCGTGAGAATCCTCGCGAACGTATCCGGAACGTCGACGTTCGACGGACGGTGCAACGTCATCACTGCGTAGTCGAGGTCACTAACACCCAGATCCGCGCGAACCGATGACTGTCGGGCGCGTTCGAGGTTCTGGTGCAACGAGTCGATCATCACGTTTCCGACAAACCTGATTCGCTCCTCAGGTATTCCCTCGGCGCGGAGGTTCGCATCCGCGTCGCGCGAAGGCGTGAAAAGCAGATCCGAAATCTGATCGGTCAACACGCGATTGATCTCTTCCGGCATTGTGCGGTCGCGGCTACGCAGTCCTGCCTCGACGTGGCCCACCTTCACGCCGAGCTTCACACACACGAGCGCGCACGCGATCGTCGAATTGACGTCGCCGACGACAAGCACCCAGTCGGGTTTCTCGTGCAGCACCACAGGCTCGAAACGCTCCATTACCGCGGCGGTTTGTACCGCATGCGAACCGGAACCGACGCCGAGATGAGTATCAGGTTGAGGTAGTTGAAGATCGCGGAAAAACGAATCGGACATGTCCGCATCGTAGTGTTGTCCGGTATGGACCACGAGCGGTTGAAACTTTTCGGGCCGCGCCTTCATCGCGGCCACGATCGGCGCAACCTTCATAAAGTTGGGCCGCGCGCCAACGACATTGATTACTTTGACCATTTCGTTTGCCAGTGGTGGTCAGTAGTCAGTTGTAAAGCGTGACGGACAACGGACCACTGACAAGTGACAAAGTACAAAGGACTAAGCACGGGGTTACAAACGAATGATTCGCGCCTTACTGCCGCGTCGCAGGTCTCCATTCAACGCGTTGCGCGTATCGACAATCAGCGGCGCGGTGGAACAAACGTGTTTGTAGTCGATCTCGCTGTGGTCCGTAACGATGATTAGACAGTCGGCGGCGCCCAGTTCTTCGTCAGTTAAAGGCACAGACGACAATGGCTCACCGCTGCCTTCGATGTGCGCATCGTCAAAACGAACCTCTTTCACAAACGGATCGTGGTAGCGAACGTTCGCGCCTTTCGCGCGCAGCCGATCGATGATCGAAAGCGCCGGGCTTTCTCGCACGTCGTCGACGTCGCGCTTGTAAGCAACACCCAGCAGCAGAACATTCGATCCTTTTACGGCTTTCTGTTCGTCGTTCAGACCGTCGGCGACCAGTTGGACCACGTGCTCAGGCATGCGTGAATTGACTTCTTCCGCGAGGCTGATGAAGCGCGAGTCGAAGCCGTGCTGCCGCGCCTTCCACGACAAATAATGCGGATCGAGCGGAATGCAGTGACCGCCAATTCCCGGACCAGGATAGAACGCCATGAAACCGAACGGCTTCGTCGCCGCCGCCCGAATAACTTCCCACGTGTCGATGTTCAGCGCGTAACATAGGCGGGCCATTTCGTTTGCCATGCCGATGTTTACCGCGCGAAAAGTGTTTTCCAGCAGTTTCGCGGCCTCGGCTACCCGCGCGGAAGTGACGGAATGAACGTGGTTGACGATGTGGGAGTAGAGATGCGAGGCAACAATGGTTGAATCCGCCGTGACGCCGCCGACGACCTTCGGAATGTTGTGTGTCATGAACTGCGGATTTCCGGGATCGACGCGCTCCGGCGAGAATGCGAGAAGAAAATCCGCGTCGAGTTTCAAACCCGTCTCTTCAAACATCGGCAACAACACTTCGTCGGTCGTGCCAGGGTAGGTCGTCGATTCCAGGATGATTAACTGACCGCGGCGCAGGCGTTGTTTGATCTCTTCAGCGGCCGCGAGGATATAGGAAACGTCCGGTTCCTTCGTTTTGCGAAGCGGAGTGGGAACGCAGATGATGATGACGTCGCAATCGCTGAGGTGGTTGAAATCAGTCGTGGCGCGAAGTCGTTCCGACGTCACCATTTCATGAAGTCTCGTCGCGGGCACGTCGCCGATGTATGAATGACCCTCGTTGATCTGCCTTGCTTTGGTTTCGTCAACCTCGAACCCTGTGGCGCGAAAGCCTTTAGAGGCAAATTCCACCAGCAACGGCAGACCGACATATCCGAGCCCGATCACACCTACCTGGGCCTGTTTATTAGTAATTTTATTGATCAGTTCATCCTTCATAATTGGGCGAAAGACTAGATAACCCTATCGACAAGTGTCAAGCAATCATATATATCGGTGTGCGTGGCGACGAATCCCCCAAGGTTGATCCGCGGCCTTAGCCTGCTGGACGCGACCATGATCGTGGTCGGCTCGATGATCGGGTCGGGGATCTTTATCACCTCCGCTGAATCGTCCCGTCTGGTTGGGTCGCCGGGTTGGCTGCTGGTGGCGTGGGCGCTGGCAGGCGTGCTGACAATCACCGGCGCGCTCTGTTGCGCGGAACTGGCCGCGATGTGGCCGCGCGCGGGCGGGCAGTACGTCTTTTTGCGAGAAGCCTATGGACCAGCGACCGGGTTCCTTTTCGGCTGGGGACTGTTTCTGATCATTCAAACAGGAACGATCGCCGCGGTGGCGGTCGCTTTCGCAAACTTCACCGGCGTTCTCATCGATTGGATCTCAGGCGAGCGATACCTCGTCGCGCCCCTCGTGATACTCAAACCATTCACGCTTGGAGGATTGTCGTTCAACGGCTACGCAGTCAGTTTGTCGACTCAGCAACTGCTTGCAGTCGTGATGATCCTGTTTCTCACCTTCATCAACACACGCGGACTCCAAACCGGCAAAGTTATTCAAAACACATTTACAGTCACGAAGACAGCCGCACTGTTGGGTTTGATAGTGATTGGTTTATTCATTGGTTGGAACGGGGCGAGTGCGGCGTACACATCGTCGTGGTGGAAATCGTGGGAAAACGGTTGGCAGCCGACGGCGGCGCAAGTTGGGTTCGACCCGTCGACCCAGGGATTGGTGGTGCTGGCGCTATTGATGTTGCTTGGCCGGGCGATGGTTGGACCACTCTTCGCGCAGTCAGCGTGGAACAATGTGACGTTCACTGCCGGCGAAGTTCGGGATCCCGGAAAAAACCTGCCGCGCGCGTTGTTGATCGGCTGCGGATTGGTGGTGACGTGCTATTTGCTCGCTAACCTCGCGTACGTCGTGACGTTGCCGCTCGCGGGAATTCAAACGGCGGCGCAGAATCGTGTGGCCACAGCGGTTATGCAAGCGGTGCTCGGGCCGAGCGGCACGATCCTGATGGCGATCGCGATCATGATCTCCACGTTCGGTTGTAATAACGGTCTGATCCTGGCGGGCGCTCGCGTTTACTACGCGATGGCGCGGGACGGACTGTTCTTCAAACGCGTCGACAGCGTGAACGCGAAACACGTGCCGGCGGTTGCGCTGATTGCGCAGGGGATCTGGGCCTCGTTGCTGGTCCTGCCGCGAACGGCGACTGTTAATCAGCAGACCGGCGGTTATACGTTTGGCAACGTCTACACGCAACTACTCGAATATATCGTCTCAGCGGATCTGGTTTTGTATGCGTTGATGGTGGGCGCGGTGATTGTGATGCGACGTAAGGCGCCGGAAATCGAGAGGCCGTACCGGACGTTTGGCTATCCGATTGTGCCGCTGATCTACCTTGTTTTAGCGGGCTTATTCATCATCGACCTCGCGATCCTCGCACCGTCCACTTCCGGCATCGGATATCTTTTGGTCGCGACGGGCATACCGATCTATTTCATCTGGAGCCACAAAAAGGCACAAAAGGCACAAAAGAACTCGGGTGAATCTCTTTAGGCCGAGTCAATTCTCCAGGCCAAGTCAATTCTCTAGCCCGAGTCAGCTTCTTTTGTGCTTTTTGTGCCTTTTTGTGGCTCACTTAACCCATTCGTCAGCGATCTCGGTTTCGACTTTCACCGGCACAGTCTTCAAATACTCTTCACCCGCAGCGCACATCACGCGTTCAACCGTCGCAGCAATCTCCTGCGCCTCGTCCGCATCCGCTTCCACAACGATCTCGTCGTGAATGATGTTAACGATCTTCGCGTCCGTATCGCGAAGCTCGTTTTTCATCAAACGTAGCGCGCGTTTGAGAATGTCGGCGCTCGTCCCCTGGATCGGCGTGTTCTTGCCGTTGCGTTGCGTCATCGAGATCTGCTGCCGGTCGTTTTCATCGTAACGGAAACGCACGAGACGTCCGGATGCGGTCCGCGCCTGCCGATCGCTCACCGCCCGGCTCGCGGCGTCGCGAAGATAGTTGTCGAGACCGCGATACGTCGTGAAGTATCGTCGCAACACGTTCTCCGCATCAGAAACAGTCAACCCGGTCATCAACGCAAAACGTTGCGCGCCAATGCCGTAGACCACGCCGAAATTCAAACGCTTCGCAAAATCACGTTGCTCCTTAGTCACCTGGTCCAACGACGCGTTGAAGACTTGCGACGCCGTAACTCGATGTAGATCGGCTCCCGAGTTGAACGCGTCGATAAACCCCCGATCGCCTGAAAACTCCGCGAGTATGCGCAACTCGATCTGCGAATAGTCGGCGATGATCAACTTCCGTCCTTCCGGATGACCGCTGAAACAGCGCCGGTACTCGACTGCATGCGGCACCTGCTGAATGTTCGGGTTCGTGCACGCGAACCGTCCGGTGGGCGCGCCGATCTGGCGGAAGTCTGCATGCAAACGCTTCGTCACGGGATTGATCAACTCGATCATGTTCTGCCCGTAACTCGTCAAGGCCTTTTGCACGGTGCGGTATTCAAGCAGCGTCCCAATGATCGGATACTCGATCGCAAGCGGCTGCAACTTCCAGTTGCGCGTCGAGTCCGGCACGGGAATACCGAGCCGGTTGAGCGCCTGCGTCAACTGCTGGTGCGAATCGAGATTGATGTCGTTGCGTTGTGGCCCACCGAAAAGCGTTCCTTGCGACGACTCCTCCGCCAGCACTTGCTGCAACTCTTCCGCCAGTTCGACCCGTCGCTTTTCGACTATGCCGAGCTGTTCGAGCCAGCGATCTTTGTGCATGAAAAACCCGGCGAGCTCGATGTCGACCACCGTGTTGACGCATTCAAACTCTAGTTGCGCGCACTTGATCAACGACTCACTCTTCAACCGGTCGATCAACTTTTCACGCAACGGCAGAAGGATCGCGGCATCGCGCGCGGCGTACTCGAGTTGCGCTTCCGAAAGCTCGAAATTCCAGTTGCTCAGTCGCTCGCTCTTATCGACCGACTCCCCCAAGTAACGGCTCGCCACCGTCTCCAACCCATGACGCTCTTCGATGTCCCCTGCGCCGACAATTTGACTCGCGAGCAAAGTGTCAAACAGCCCGCCGAGATCAATACCGAGGTTGTGCTTGATGAATTTCGCGTCAAATTTTGCGTTGTGCGCGATCTTGATCGGCCGTGGTGCTTCAAGCAGACGACGCAGCGGCGCGAGTGCTTCGCCTTTCGCAGCGCCGGTTGCCCCGCCGTTCGCGAACGCGTCGAAGTCGAAGATGAACACGCGATCGGGCGTGGCGAGCTGGATCAAACGCAACCGCGACGTGAACGGATCGAGCTCGGTGGTTTCCGTGTCGAGTCCGACCACCGGCTGCGAGGAGATTGCTTCTATGCTTCTGCGGACTTCATCCGGAGTCTTAATTACCTGGTAGTTCATCGATGAGGATTAGAGTGCCATGAGTCTCTTCAACATCAAAATCTGGCCTTTGTGTTGGGCTTCGTGATCGACGAGGTGATGAAGGATCCAGCGCAAGTTGTGCTCCGTCGGTTTGTCCTGTCGTTCGTAGTGGATAATCCGTTCGAGATCTTTATCGTTGTATGTGAAGAGCAGATCGCGCGTTTGGTTGCGGACCTTGGCCGCTTCCTGCAAGCAGAATTCCGTGGTAAATCCTTCGCGTGAAACGCGTTCGACGTCGTCGAGTATATCCCAGCACGGGGCTTTCTGGTCTTCTTCGGTGAGCTGATGTCCGGCGACGACCATCTGCATCCAGAACCACTCTGCTTCGCCGATGTGCAACACGAGGCCGCCGATCGAGTGCGCTCCCAGAAACGGAGGTTTGCCGATCAAGTCATCGGGAATGGACTTCACGGCGGCGACGAGCTGACTGCGCACTTCTTCCATGCCGCTGAGGTAATAGCCGATACCAGTTGATAAGCCGGGATGAGGAGTTAACACTCTTTGTCTCATTCAGTAACCCTTTCAGTAATCTCTGCGTACCTCTGTGTCCTCTGGGTCTCTGTGGTTAACCTCTTTTACATTATTCACCGCAGAGAGACACAGAGGACACAGAGGGGTACGCAGAGATTACTTCAGCTTTACGACACACTAAAAACCTCACAGTTTCACGTCGCGGGAGCCAGTTCATTTTCAACACGCTGCTGCACAAATATTAACAGGAGTATCGCAGCCGTCGCGCCCATAACTGCGCTGACGATGAATGCGGTTGCCGGTCCCTTCCAGTCCCAGATGATACCCATCAATAGCGATGCAGGAAACACCGTGATGCCGAACGCGAGATTATAAAGTCCATAAGCCGTTCCGCGTTGTTCGGGCCGGACGAGATCGGCGACCAGCGCCTTCTCAGCGCCTTCGACGAGCCCGAAGTAAATGCCATAGATCAAAAATAGCGCCCACACGGAGAAGGCATTGTCGACAAACGCGAAACCGGCGTAAACGGCCGCGTACAGCACCCAACCGGAGACGATCAAGCGTTTACGGCCAAGTCGATCGGACAGGTCGCCGCCATACAACGAGCTGAGCACTTTCGACGCATGATGTGCGGACCAGAGCAACGGAATCACGACGAGCGAAACACCGGACTGACTCGCACGCAGAATGAGAAAGGCATCTGATGAGTTTGAAAGCGTGAATAAAGCAAGGATGAGCAGGAAACGTTTGAAGTTCCGGTCGAACCCGCGCAGCGAGAGCTTAACAGGCTTGGTTTTATCCGCCTGGATCACCGGCGACTCGCGCATTACAAATATTGCCACGAGCACCGCAAGGAAAGCTGGTATTGCGGCAATCAAAAAAATCCGTGTGAAGTTACTCGCAAAGAGACTGACCAGCAAATAACCAATCAACGGTCCAACAACTGCGCCGCTATGGTCCATCGCGCGATGAAACCCAAACGCCAACCCGCGTTGTTCGAGTCGAACAGAGTCGGCAATCATCGCATCACGCGGCGCAGTGCGGACTCCCTTGCCGACGCGATCCCCCACGCGGATCGCCAGCACCTGTTGCCAGTTGCCGGCAAACGCCAGCAGCGGTCGCATCAACGCTGCCAGCGCGTAGCCGCCGACGACCAAAAACTTCCGCTTGCCGAGTCGATCGCTGAGATGACCAGCGAACAGTTTCAACAAACTCGAGATCGATTCGGCTAGTCCTTCAATGATTCCGATCGCGCCTGCGGATGCGCCCAGACTGGTGGCGAGGAAGATAGGAAGCAGCGGATAAATTATTTCGCTTGACGCGTCGTTAAGAAGACTGACTAGACCGATAGCAACAACGTTAGGTGGGAGTTTCCGATAGCGGCCCCACAGCCCTGGAGTGCTTTCGTCAAGCTCAAGCCTTTTGATAGCGAGCCCTCACGACGGTCTTGATATTTCCGCGCACGTGAAAATCACCTTCGATCTCCACGCTCAGCGGATCGCAGGCGGCGACAAAGTCTTCGAGAATGATGTTGATGACGTGCTCGTGAAAGATCTTCACGTTGCGAAACGAGTTTATGTAGAGCTTCAAACTCTTCAGTTCGATGCAGCGTTCGTTCGGAACGTATTCGAGCCGGATGGTAGCGAAGTCCGGAAAATCAGAGAACGGGCAGATCGCCGTAAACTCAGGAATCTCGAAATTGATCTTGATTTCGCGACCGGGAAACTCGTAGGCAAACGTGTCCAGCGGAAACAGGCTCATCTCCGCGCGCGGCGTTGATTGAATATCAAGACACTGATTGTTAAATCTGTGATCGTCCATGTCCTCTGTCGAAGAACTTAATCAGCACGAGCCCCGCGATGAAACCACCGATGTGCGCAGCGTATGCCACGCCACCTTGTTGCGAGCCTTCGCCTAATATGCCGAGTCCGCTGATTAACTGGAACGCGAACCAAATCCCGATCGCTACCCAGGCAGGAACGTCAGTCAGGAAGCGGAAGAGAATCACTGTTACGCGTCGTGCGGGATGGAGCAGGAGGTAACCTCCCAACACTCCCGAGATCGCACCGGAAGCACCAAGACTCGGAATAAGCAGGTCCTGCCGCTCCCCGGCGAAAGCCGCGGTAGTGAAAACGTGGGCCAACGAGGCGATCACACCGCACAGCAAATAAAAAATTAAGTAGCGCACATGGCCCAACCGGTCTTCGATGTTGTCGCCGAAGATCCAGAGGAAGAGCATGTTTCCAGCTATGTGTGCGATGCCGCCGTGCATAAACATCGACGTGATCAAGGTGAGGTAAACAAAGGGCGTATAACCGAGGCCCGGAAGCTGGAACTGCTGGCCCGTTGGAGTTTCTACAATTCGAGGCTCGGTTTGAATGTCGCTCCCGGACATGATTTCGCCGGGCACTGTTGAAAACGAGTACGTGAAATCAGTATCGGTCCCGAGGCGCTGTAATAGTACGAAGACGAGAATATTGACCGCAATGAACGCGTAGTTAACCCACGGGATCGTGGTTCTGCCGGTGTTGTCGTCGTAAAGCGGAAAGACCATTGTCAGCGTGCCTCATTTACAAAAATTGAGTGAGTCTAACTCGCCGCCTGTGCGGACATTGTAACGTCGCTGTTACTAAAAGGTTTAATCCATTCCGCGATTTGGCACGGGGACACCGGCGTGAACCATCGCCGGTTCCTGTGGTCTCAGTAACTCGTAACCCTCCGAACGGGCCACGTAAGTGGCGGCAGTCATGTCGCCGGTGACGTTTAGCGTTGTGCGGCACATGTCGAGTATGCGATCAACGCCAAGGATGATCGCGATCAACGCCGGATTTATTCCGACTGTAACCAGCACGCCAATGATGAAAGGAATCGAACCCGAAGGAATACCAGCCGTCCCGATGCCCCCAATTATCGCGAGATAGACCACCATCAACTGTTGGCCCAACGTTAGGTCAACGCCGGCCAGTTGGGCCAGGAAGAGCACTGTCACGCCTTCGTAAAGAGCGGTTCCGTTCTGATTCGCGGTCGCGCCGACCGTCAATACGAAACTATTGATGTGTTGTGGCACGCCGAGGTTCTGCTCGGAAACGCGCAACGCAGTCGGCAGCGTCGCGTTCGACGACGAGGTCGAAAAAGCTGTAAGGATCACGGTCTTTACGCGACGGAAAAACTCGAGCGGCGAGATGCGCGAGAGGAAGTAAACGGAAAGTGAGTAAACGCCGAACATGTGCAGCGACAGACCGAGCAACACAGTCACGACGAACCAGCCGAGCGCTGCCAAAAGGTCGAGGCCGAAGCGCGCCGTTGTGTTGAACAACAGACAGGCCACCGCAAAAGGCGCGAACTTCATGATGATCTCGATGATCTTCGCCGTGATCTCGTAAAGACCTTCAAGCACGCGCAACACGGGTGCGGTGACAGTAACCGGCAGGAGTGTGATCGCAATTCCAATTACCAACCCGAAGAACATCAGGTGCAGCATGTTCGCGTCTTCTTTATTCGCGACGGCGAAGAAAGGGTTTTTCGGGACGAGCGTTTCGACGACGGACATTAACGGAGTTGTGGCGGCGCCAGGTTTTGTCGCGTCCTGGACCACGGTCGTGGCAGCGCTGGAGTAACGCTGTTGCAGCGCAGTCGCGGTTGCCGGGTCGATACGATTGCCGGGCCGGATCGTGTTGGCGAGCGTGATGCCGATCGCCACTGAGATCGCTGAGATCACCAGGCAGTAACCAAACGATTTGAGACCAACGCGTCCGAGTTTGCGAATGTCGCCGATGCCTGCCACACCCACGACGAGCGAGGAGAAGACCAGTGGCACGACGATCATCAACAACAGGCGCAGAAACAGTTGGCCCACCGGGTTAGTGATGTTGTCGATGGTCCAAGCAACACGGGCATGGTCGCCGCCGAACAAGCGATTCACCGTCACGCCTGCAATCACGCCGATGAGAAGGCCGATTAGGATCTTCGTGTGAAGAGCGAGGCCGCGTGGTTTGTCAGGTGTCTCTTCGTCGAGATCGGTGGCGACCTCACGTTCGAAAGCGTCGCGCTGTACTCGATCGGTGCCGTGGCGTCGGTTGTCTTTTTCTTCAGGCATAGTGTTTGTCTCTTGTGCCTTTTTGTGTCTGCGTTTTGTGCCTCTTGTGTTACCGGCCCCAACGGAGCTTGTCACGCAAAACGTCGAAGTAGTTTCTGTTGCTGGGCTGCACCAGGTTGAACGCCACACTGCTCTTGCGAATCACTGCGCGGTCTTCGACCTTCAACGAAACACCTACTTGCCCGTCGAGCGTCAGCGTCACCTCTTCCTGATCGGTTTTCAACAGCAGTTCGATCGTGGCGTCGTCCGGCACGACGATCGGACGATTAGAGAGTGTGAACGGACAGATCGGCGTGATCACAACCGCGTTCATCGAGGGAAAAATCACTGGTCCACCCGCGGAAAGGTTATAGGCCGTCGAACCGGTGGGCGTCGAGATGATTAAGCCGTCAGCGCGAAACGCGTTTACGAAATGCTGGTTGAGATAAGCTTCGATTTCGATGATTCGGGCGAGTGCTGACTTGTTTATGACCACATCGTTGAGCACTCGATTGTGCGTGATCAGCTCGTCGCCTCGCCGGAGATCGACGTCGAGCATGACGCGTTTGTCGAGACGAAAATTGCCGGAAATGATCGATTCGAGTGCCCGGTAAAGCTCTTCGATGCGAAACTCGGCGAGATATCCGAGTCCGCCGTAGTTGACGCCCAGCACGGGCACTTCGCGATCACCGAGCATGCGAGCGGTGGCGATCATCGTTCCGTCGCCGCCGAGGACGAGGATCTGATCGACATTCGCTGCCAACTCCTCGCGCGGGACCTGTTCGACGGCGCAACCAGTTTCCAGCTGGATTCGATCGCGCTCGATCTCGGGTGTGCCGACGAGGGCGATGCCACGCTCGTCGAGCCACGAGACCAGCTCACAGACGGTCCTTAACGCGTCCGGTTGGTTCGGCTTCAGAACGATTCCTATGCGCTTGATTGGCGACATGTTGAGTGCTTGGGCCGGGATGATACGGGACGGCCGATCCAGACTTCAACTCAAATCAGCTTGTAGTGCGCCAGGAATTCGACGTTGCCTTCGGCGCCCTGAATTGGCGACTCGGTCACGCCTGCTACCCTAAGGCCTAGTTGGACGGCCGCGTTGTTTACTGTTTCGACGGCTTGCGCGCGTTTAACTGCGTCGCGCACGATGCCGCCGCCGCCAACTTCTCCTCGACCGACTTCAAACTGCGGCTTGATGAGCGTGACGATCGAACCGCCTTCGCGGATCAATGAAACGATCGCAGGCAGCACCTTCGTTGCCGAAATAAAGGAGACGTCAATGACTGCGAGATCGAACCTCACCGGAAAGTCTTCGGGTTGCAGGTATCTTGCGTTCACGCCTTCCCGGACTTCGACGCGCGGATCGTTTCGTAGTCGCCAGTCGATCTGGTTGTGGCCCACGTCGATCGCAAACACTTTCTGCGCGCCGTTTTGCAGCAGGCAGTCGGTGAATCCTCCGGTCGAAGCACCGACGTCAAGACATGCAGCGCCCTCTACGTTGAGTTGAAACTCTCGCAACGCTGCCTGAAGTTTCAACCCGCCGCGCCCCACATAACGCGACGCCGGATCGTCCGCGTGCTTCACGCGAATCCTCGCGTCGATAGTAAATTGATCGGAAGGTTTTTGAACCTGCTGTTCGTCAACGAGCACAACTCCAGCCATGACCAGCGCCTGCGCCTTCGTGCGCGACTCGGCTAAGCCTCGTTCGACCAACAGTTTGTCTATGCGTTCGCGCTTCACGTTACGGACATTACACCATAACGCGAACAAGAAGGATGGGTAACTAATCTACGCTCGACGAACGGCTGAAGAGACCACGGCGCGAGGCGTGTCAGTCAGCCGTAACTCGCCGGCGCACGCGCCGCAAAGCCACACGATGATGTGAGGCGCATCTGACCAAAAGAAAGAACTAACTTTGCCTGCCACTTTAACGGCTTGATCGACAGGGAGTCGTTGCAATGCCTGAATGTAAAATACGCCATTATAAAAATCGCCCTCGGCCCCCTCATCTCTATGAATACACTCCCGCTCACGAAACATCTGTCTACTCATGATGATTCACCGTTTCCTCGCGCCGCCGGAGCGCGAATCTGACCGTTATTAAATGCGTCGGGGTTAAATAAGTGAGGAGCAAACGGACTTGGCGAGATAATGCCATCCGAGTTGCGATCCGTCAATAATATTTAACAGGGATCAATACGGGCGCTCAGGACGTCGCCGCGGGCCTTCGAAAATTTCATTCAGATTTGAGAGATCGCGGTCGTTCAGGCGGTTGCGACGTTCACGCCTGGCGGCGCGACGCGCTCGTCTTTCCTGCCACTGTTCGTACAACAGGGCTTCGCGAATCTGTTCGAGTTGTTCCTCTTCGCTAGGCTGCACGGCGTTGCGATCGCGATGCGAATTGACGATTCGCGGACGTTGAGCGAGCGGTTCCTGTCGCTTCGGAGCCGGCGGATGTACTGGTGGCGCTTCCTCGACTTCGACTGTCGTGGAATCAGCGATTTGCCCACCAGAATCAGCGATTTGTTCGCCAGAATCGACGATTGCCGGTTCCTCGACGGGTGGCAACTGTGCTGCCGCAGTGGCCGTCGTTTCCGGTTGAGGTTCGGCGATTTGCGGAACTTCAGTGTTGGCTGCGATACGTTTAACGCGCACTGCCACCAGGGCTGACGCCGCGCCGAGCATCATCGCAATCGCAAACGCGAGGCTAAGAAACCAGAATCTCCGGAGTCTTAGCTTTGTCCGGATGTTGGCTAACGGCACGACAGGCTGCGCCCGTTGCGCGACACGCCGATCATCGAAATGAGGCGAGGGCACGGACGTACGAAGTTCCACCGGATTTTCGAATAATTCTTCCTTCATCGTTCAATTGCGTCAGGGATTTAAACCTGGCCGGGAGTACTTTGAGTCGTTGCAATCACAAGGCCACGCGTTAATTGCTTCTGTTACACCGTTTTTTCGCAGGAAACGACGTAAGTCCGGTTAGAGGAGAGGCAGAAACAAACGATTTGGTGCACGAAAACGACGCGTTGTGTTATGAAACAAGTGGTTTCCCGCAAAGGCGCAAAGTCGCGAAGCGAAAACAGAATCGAAACCTGTCGTCTGGCTTTGCGTCTTTGCGCCTTTGCGGGAACTCTTAAGCCCTTACCTCACGACACGTCGAGATTTGGTGCGGCGGTCGTCCAAAACCTCAATGCTGTCCTTCACGCGACTATAAATTCCATCCGCGTCGAGTCCGTACTTCGCGAGCAGCAGCTTCGCATCGCCATGAGTGATGAGCCGATCCGGGACACCCATGCGAACGACACGCACTTTGTCCTGAAGTCCGTTTTCTTCCAGAAGCTCCAGCACCGCTGAGCCAAAACCACCAGCGAGGTAAGCTTCTTCGACCGTAACTATCAGCCGCTTGGTCCGAGCCAGTGCGAGCAGCAACGGCGCATCGAGTGGTTTCACAAAGCGGGCATTAACGACCGTCGTTTCGATCCGTTCTTTCGCCAACTGTCCCGCCGCCGCAAGTGACGGATGCACCATCGCTCCATACGCAACGATCGCAACCTCTCCGCCGTCCCGCAAAATCTCACCCTTACCAATTTCCAGCAACGCAGGCTCGCGCGTAATGTCTGCGCCAACTCCGTTCCCGCGCGGATAACGCATGGCCGCAGGACCGGTGTGCTCGATCATCGTGTAGAGCATGTCGCGCATCTCGCCTTCGTCTTTCGGCGCCATCACGACGATGTTCGGCACAGCGCGCATGTAAGCGATGTCGAGCAGCCCGTGATGCGTTTGTCCGTCGCCACCCGCGATGCCGCCACGATCGAGACAGAATTTGACGTTCAGGTCCTGGATGCAGACGTCATGGACTAACTGATCGAATCCGCGTTGCAGGAACGTCGAATAGATCGCGCAAACAGGTGTCAGACCTTCACACGACATTCCCGCCGCGAAAGTGACGCAGTGTTGTTCGGCGATGCCAACGTCAAAAGAACGTTCCGGAAACTTCTCGAGCGCCGTACAGATACCCGTTCCATCGGGCATTGCGGCCGTCAACGCGACGACCTTCTGATCTTTTTCCATCAAGTGGGCCAGCGTGTCGCCAAAAACCTTTGTATACGTAGGGGCTTTAGCAGAACTGCTCACCGGTTTGCCGGTTGCGAGATCGAATGGACCGGTTGCATGCCAGCGATAGTAATCAGGCTCGACCTGCGGGAATCCTTTTCCTTTCGTCGTCAACGCGTGAACGATCACTGGACCATCTTTGATCTGCTTCGCCTCGTTGAGCGCTGCGACGAGTGCGCGCGGGTTGTGACCGTCGACGTAACCGATGTATTTGAAACCAAGTTCGCTGACGAGCGCCCCGGGCAGAACCACCGCGGCAAGCATGTCTTTCATCGTCTTCGCCGCATGATGCAAACGCTCGCCGACGGAAGGAATAGCAAGAAGTTTCTCTTCAACTTCATCCTTGAATCGATGGTAACCGTGGGCGCCGCGGATACGATTCAGGTAACCGGTCAACGCGCCGACCGCGGGCGCGATCGACATCTCGTTATCGTTCAAAACCACAATGAGACGGCTCTTCAAATGGCCCGCCTGGTTTATGGCTTCCATCGCCATGCCGCCGGCCAGCGATGCGTCGCCGATCAGCGCGACAACGTGATGATCATCACCCTTGCGATCGCGCGCGATGGCCATGCCGAGCGCCGCTGAAAGGGAAGTCGAAGCGTGACCCGCGCCGAACGTGTCGTACTGTGATTCGTCGCGCCGCAGAAAACCGCTGATGCCGCCGTACTGTTTGATCGTCGGCAACTGCTCGCGGCGGCCGGTCAGGATCTTGTGCGCGTAAGCCTGGTGGCCCACATCCCAGACGAGACGGTCATGTGGCGTGTCGAAGGCGTAGTGCAGCGCGACAGCCAGCTCGACTGCGCCGAGTGACGCTCCGGTGTGCCCCCCAACGCGAGACATGGTTTCGAGAATGTAATTGCGAATCTCGTCTGAAACGGCCCTAAGTTGTTCAACTGGTAGCGCGCGCAGGTCAGCGGGCGAGTGAATACTCTCAAGAAGACTCATTGTGGGCGCATTGTACTCCAATCGCCGATTTTTGCTACGCAAGCCCTTTTTCACTTTCATAATGCTCACGTGCTTGGTAATGCAAAGTACTCTGTCCGAGACAAGTTGTCAACTGAAAATTCGTGGTGCTCGGATTCCGGCATTTGTTTTTAATCCGTAGCTGAACTCGTCTCCGGCCCTCATCGTTTAGTACGACACGCGGCGAGGCGCGGATTCAGGTGTTTCAATGGGCGACCAGAAATTCAATATCGAACTACTCTTCAAGGCCCTCGCCGACCCCACGCGACTGCGACTGATTCACCTCCTGGGTGACGAGGAGGTTTGCGTTTGCTCGTGCGTCGAGAGATTGAAAACAAGCCAGCCAAAGGTGTCGCGCCATCTTGCTTATCTCCGGCGAGCGGGGCTCGTCACCTCGCGACGCGACGGCAAGTGGATTTATTATCGGCTGATGAATCCGTCCAATCCGTGTGCCTCGAAGATCCTTCGCGAGGTGCGCCAGTGGTTGGCGAGCATTCCTTGACAATCCGCGACTCCCGATTAGAATTGGACTTCGCCTGATTAGGCACGGAGATGTGGCCGAGTGGCTGAAGGCGGCGGTTTGCTAAACCGTTAAGGGTCAAAAGCCCTTCACAGGTTCGAATCCTGTCATCTCCGCCAGATTTTGGTCAGTAGTCGGTAGCCCCCAGCTACTGACTACTTTTTTATTGTCATGACAGTCCGCGTACGCTTCGCACCATCGCCCACGGGTTACCTGCACATCGGCGCCGCCCGTTCCGCTCTCTTCAACTGGCTCTTCGCCCGCAAATCCGGCGGCAAGTTTCTCCTGCGCATCGAAGACACAGATCTGCAACGCTCGACCGACGAGTCGACCCGCTCGATCATCGACGGACTCGAGTGGCTCGGTCTCGACTACGACGAAGATCTCGTCTTCCAATCGAATAACGCGCCGCAACATCGCGCCGCCGCGAACCGTCTGCTCGAAGAAGGCAAGGCCTATCGCGATTTCACCCCGAAGGAACAGCGTGACGACAACCAGGTAAAGCAGGAGATTGCGGAACGCGCTCGCGCGCAGACCCTCGAAGGAGTCGATCCAAGGAGCAATCCATATCGCGATCTCGCAAAAGAAGAATCGGAGCGACGCGCGGCCGCGGGCGAATCGTTCGCGGTGCGTTTGAAAGTGCCTGTCGAGGGCCAGACGAAGTTTGACGACGTCGTTTTTGGACCACAGGAGCGCAGCCATTCTGAAATCGAGGATCTCGTGTTGCTGCGTTCAGACGGTCATCCGCTTTACAACCTCTCGGTCGTGATCGACGACATCGAGATGGGCATCACGCACGTCATCCGCGGACAGGACCATCTCACCAACACCCACAAGCAGATCCTGCTTTACGAGGCACTCGGCGCGGAGGTACCGCGGTTTGCGCACCTGCCGCTGATCCTCGCGCCAAACAAAGGCAAACTCTCGAAACGAAAGCACGGCGAAGTAGTTTCGCTGACAACCTATCGCGATCGTGGTTTCGTGCCGGCAGCGTTTCGCAATTTTCTCGCGCTGCTCGGATGGTCTCCGCCGGAGGGCAAAGAACTACTCACCAAGGAAGAGTTGGTCGAGGCGTTTTCACTCGAAGGCATCGGACGTGCAAACGCGATCTTCAACTTTCAGGAGAACGATCCCCGGCGCTGGACTGACGACAAAGCGCTGTGGATGAACTCCGAATACATCCGCACGATGCCGCTCGACGACCTGTTGCCGATGGTGAAAGCCGAGTTACGGGCGAATAAATTGTGGCGCGAAGAGTATGAAGATGACGATCGCGATTGGTTGTTAAAGACCCTCGATCTCATTCGCCAGCGCTACTTCACGCTCAAAGATTTTTCCGAGCAGGGCCGCGCGTATTTTTCCGACGACTTCGATTTCGATGAGTCGGCGGTGAACAAGAATTTGCGCAAGGAGCCACGACTGCGTGAATTGCTGTCAGGTCTGGCTGACAAGCTGGAGACCGTCGAGCCGTTCAACACGGAAACCGCCGAAGCAGGATTACGAGCTTTTGCGGATGAAGCGGGTGTGAAAGCGGGTTTACTGATCAACGGCTCGCGCACGATGTTGACTGGACAGGCCGTCGGTCCATCGATGTTTGACATCTTCGACGTGCTCGGACGCGATGCCTCCGTGCAACGGCTGAGGAGTGGTATTCCGTTTCAATAAGGAGACTTATGAAAACACGGATTTTTCTAATGGCGATTCTGATCTGTGTTCCAACTTTGGTTAACGCTCAATCAGACGCACAAGCGGTGCTTGCGGCGTTCGACAAGCTGGTCGCCGGGATCGAGCACGCAAACGTGAACGAGGTAATGAGTGTTTACTGGAACAATCCGCAGCTCAATCTCTTCAACTACAACGGTACGGTCACCAAAGGCTGGGAGCAGGTTAAAAAGAATCGGGAAAGCTCATACCCGCAGATCAAAGACGCCAAGCTGGTCGTGCGTGACAAAGCAGTCCACATGTTGGGACGAGAGGGCGCGATCGTGACTTGCCATTGGACGCAGACGCAAATCTACAAAGGCACGCCGGAAACCGTTACTGGGCGGATGACACTCGTCTTCAAACGTGTCGGCACTGCCTGGAAGGCGATCCACTTACACTCGTCGCCCGATTCGCCCGATCCGTCGCGCATTCCTGCTTCGGAGCAACCGGAGCCGGCCGCCTCCCCAACGCCAACGCCAAAAGCGTCCCCGTCCCCGTCTCCTTCGCCTAAACCGGCAAACTGAACTCTAGACAATAAAAAAGCCGTCCACGATGTAAAACCGTGGACGGCTTCGGTGAACTGTTGGGATTGGCCTGAGGCTGACTGTGTGCAGCTTCC
>Ga0209485_1000160_pt1 | contig 22273 bp, 22 predicted proteins | sample NCAS100_FD_187516 | JGI IMG/M metagenome (GOLD analysis project Ga0209485, IMG submission 187516) | Agricultural soil microbial communities from Utah to study Nitrogen management - NC AS100 (SPAdes) (version 2) | ecosystem: Environmental > Terrestrial > Soil > Agricultural land | place: USA... | reverse complement strand
CGACCGGGAGCAAGCCCTTGGGGAGGCCGTCCATTCTGGAGGCCTGACCTCCGGCGAGAATTGCGCCCTGGACGGCCGCCATCGGCCTTCAGCCTTCAGCCATCAGTCGGGGTCGTCAGCTGAGGGCTGACGGCTGATGGCTGAGGGCTGCGCCCCATGCATCGCCGGCGCACCGCTCACCGCTCTGCCGACAAGCACCATCCCAGTGCGCCGAGCGATCTCTACGGCCAGCGTCGACGGCACCGAGGGCGTCGCCACCCAGGCCAGCCCGGCGCGCGCGGCCTTGGCGGCCAGCTCGGCCGAGATCCGCCCGGTTACCAGGAGCCCGAGACCGACGACCGGCCGGCGGGCCAGCAGCGCCGCACCAATGACCTTGTCCACCGCGTTGTGGCGGCCGATGTCTTCGGCGTGTGAGATGAGGCTGATCCCGTCGGTCAGCGCGGCGGCGTGGATCCCCCCGGTGTCGCGGTAGCGCTCCCCGCCGACGAACATTGCCTTGAAGAGTCCTCGAAGCGTCTCGGGCGGCGGTGGATCCCCCCGCCGGGCAGCCGGTGCGAAGGAGTCGGCGTCGGCGAGGAAGATGCTCACCGCTCCGCAGCCCGACGCCAGGACGGGTTTCCGCCCCTCCGCGGTCACCGCCGCGACCCGCTCGGCCGGAACCTCGGCCCAGAAGCCCAGGTCGGTAGCGCAAGGGCGGAGCCGCAGCTCGTCGATCCCGTCGATGTAACCCTCGCCGGCCAGCCATCCCACCGCCAGCTCCTCCAGGAGATCGGGGGTACACATCCAGGTGACCACCGGAATCCCGTTGAGCTCGAGCCAGACCGGGACTTCCTCGACCGCGGCCTGGTCGCCCATCCGGCCCCCCCGCTTGGGAGGGCGGTGCGGCTCAGGAGTCTCCGGTGCAGTCGGCATGGAGCGAGGCATCCTCGGCGACCCGGACCCGGGCCAGGGTCACTCCCGCGGGAAGCCGCGGCGCTATGCGCTGAAAGAGATACCGGGCCAGCGCTTCGCAGCTCGGCAGGGTGCGGCCGTAGGCGAATTCGGGAAGATCGAGATTCAGGTGGCGGCCGTCCAGCCGCGCGGTGACTTCCTCCGCCAGAATCCGGTCCAGGGCGGGGAGGTCGAGGATCATGTCGGTGTCGGCGTCGAGCGGGCCGGTGACCGTCACGCTGCAGTGATAGTCATGGGCGTGACCAGGCTCCTCCGCGGTCCAGCCGAACCGGCTCCGGTTGGTGTCCTCGCTCCAGGCCGGCTTGAAGTAGCGATGGGTGGCGCGGAAGCCGAGGCTGCGGGTGAGCGAGACCGGCATCTGGGCCGGCTCAGAAGGGACGGTGAAAGGCGTAGCTCAACCCCAGCGAGTACCACCCGTTGGTCACCCATTCCTTGCCGGAGCCCGGCACCACCGGAGGCTTGGAGGGATCGGTGCTGGGTGGCGAGCGGAAGGACGCGGGGTAGCTGATCTGCCAGAACGCGCTCCTGGCCTCGACCTTGAGAAAGAGCCGCTCGCTCAGGAAAATTCGCGCCCCGATGCCGGGAGTGACGGCCAGCTTGGTTCGGAACTTGAAGCCGGTGGAGTCCTGCGGTGTGCTTCCCGCCAGCACCACCCCGAAGCCTCCACTCACGAAGGGCGCGATCCGGTTCCAGGTCTTGCCGCCGGTGAGGTTGAACTGGAGAATGCCTTCCACGACGGTGACGCTCTGCTGGAGCGGGCCGGTCCGCGCGGTCTCGATCGGCTTGCTGGGATCTACCACGAAACGATCGAGCTGGCCGTAACTGGCGGCGATTCCGATGGTGATGGTGCCCGAGCCCAGGAAATCGTAGCGCAGGCCCGCCATGGCCCCTTTGTGGGGCGCCACCCCGATCCGGCCGCCGACCCCGTTGAAATACCCGGCCGTGGCGCCGATGAACTGGCCGTACCGGAGGGTGCGGTAGGGTGAGCGCTCGGGGTCGTGGCCCACCTGCGCCGATGCGGCGGGCGGGGCGAGCAGCAGCAGAATCGGGAGCGCGCGGAATCGCATGGGCAGCTCAGCTCTCATGGAGCGCGCGTCCGGTCATCTCGGACGGCTGCTCGAGGGCGAGAAGGTGAAGAATCGTGGGCGCGACATCGCACAAGGCGCCACCGCGTCGGAGCCCCGCGATCCCGGCATTGACCGCCACGAAGGGAACCGGATTGGTGGTGTGGGCGGTGTGGGGCCCGCCGGTGTCCGGGTCGATCATCAGCTCGCAGTTGCCGTGGTCGGCGGTGACCAGCAGCCGGGTTCCGCTCGACTCGCAGGCCGCGACGATCCGTCCCAGACAGCGGTCCACCGTCTCCACCGCGCTGATGATGGCGGGCTGCACTCCGGTGTGACCGACCATATCGGCGTTGGCGAAGTTGCAGAGCAGGAAATCATGGTTGGCGGTCAAGAGCGCCCGGCAGAGCACGTCGGTGATGCCCACCGCGCTCATCTCGGGAGCCAGGTCGTAAGTCGCCACCCGGGGCGAGGGCACCAGCTCCCGCTCCTCGCCGCGGTAGGGAGGCTCGGTCCCGCCGTTGAAAAAGTAGGTCACGTGGGGATACTTCTCCGTTTCCGCGGTCCGGAACTGGGTCCGGCCCCGGTCGGCCAGCTGCTCGGCCAGGATGCGCGCCAGACTGAACGGAGGGAATGCCTGGGGGAACGGAAAGGTCGCATCGTACTGGGTCATGGTGACCAGGTGCACCCGGGGCCGGTCCGGGATCGGGAAGGCCTCGAACCCCGGCACCGCGAGGGCGCGCACGATCTGGCGCATCCGGTCGCTGCGATAGTTGAAGCAGAGCACCCCGTCGCCGTCCCGCACCGTCGCCACCGGCGCGCCGTCCCGGGTCAGGACGATGGGGCGGACGAATTCGTCGGTTTCTCCCCGGGCGTAGGCGTCCCGTATCGCCTGGACCGGATCGGTGGCGGGCACCCCGGCGCCATCCACCAGGAGCTGGTAGGCCAGCCGGGTGCGGTCCCAGCGGTGGTCGCGGTCCATGGCGAAGTACCGACCCACCAGGGAGGCAATGGCGGCGCGGGGCCCGGCGATTTGCGCGAGATCGCGCTGGAGCCGCGCCACGAACTGCTCCGCCGACTGGGGTAGGGTATCCCGGCCATCGAGGAATCCGTGGACGGCGATGCGGGGCACCTCGAGCCTGACGCCGAGCTCGATGCAGGCGAGCAGGTGCGAATCCATGGCGTGCACCCCGCCGTTGCCCACCAGGCCGGCGAGGTGCAGGGTGCCTCCGGATCTGCGCAGCGCCGCGCCCAGCGTGAGGAAGGGCGGGAGCCGGAAGAACTCACCACTCGCGATGGTCTGAGAGATTCGCACCAGGTCCTGGGGAACCACGCGTCCGGCGCCGAGATTCAAGTGACCCACTTCGCTGTTGCCCATCTGCCCCTCGGGGAGTCCGACCGCGAGACCGCTGGCGTCGAGGAGGGTGCGGGGCGAGGAGTTCCACAGACCGTGCCAGACCGGAGTGTTGCCGAGCTCGATTGCGTTGCCCTCGCGTTCGGTGCGGTATCCCCAGCCATCCAGGACCACCAGGGCCACGGGCGCGCCGCTCGTTGGGCCGTTTGACATGCTCCTCCGCGGCGTCTACAATGCCGGATCGTGATGGTCGTGCCGGAATCTAGTCCTCCCCTCCGCCGCCTACCAGCCTCATTCTGCGTGGGCGTGCTGCTCGCCGGAAATCTCGTCGCGCAGACGCCCGTACGTCTGGCCCAGGAGACCCCCCTGCTGCGCGAGCCGGGCGGCACCGCCCTGGTTTCGCTGGTGCGCGGACTTCGCCTCACTTCGGGACGGACATCGGGAAATTTTCTCCAGGTCACAGTCACCGGGTGGCTGTTCACCGCCTCCACCACGCCCAATCGCCGCGATGGGTTCGACCTGTCGGTGGAGACCACCGGCGGGGAGAATCTCCGGGCCGAGCCCAACGGAGCGGTACTCGGAAAAGCGGCGGAAGGCGCGCTCTTCGCGCGGCTCCGGCGGAGTGGGGGGTGGACCCAGGTTCGCCGGACCGGATGGATCGCGCGGAGCGCGGTGGCGGAGCGGGCGAGGTCGAGTGGTCAGGCAGCGTCGCGGCCGGCGCCGGCCCAGGCTCGACCGGACAGCGGGATTGTCTCGAGGCCTCCGGCGGCTCGCAACGACTCGGGACAGGGGCGACCCGACAGCGGAACTGCTTCGCGGCCTCCTGCGGCGCGCACTGACTCGGGAACCCCGGCGGCTCGCAATGACTCGGCGATGCGGGGCACCCTCAAGGCGGGGGCGCTGATCCAACGGACCCCGGATGGGGAGACTCTCGCGACGATCGCCTCGCCATCGCTGATCGTGCTGGGAGAGCGGGATCGCGAATGGGTCCGGGTGGCGCTCGAGGGATGGGTGCGGCAGAGCGAGGTCCAGGGCGCGGTGGCGCCGATTCCGGCCATCACCGCCGCCATGCTGCGGCAGCAGCCCGACCGGTACGTGGGGCGGACGGTGGACTGGCGGCTGCAGTTCCTCGCCCGGCAGGTGGCCGACGAGCTCCGGCCCGAGATGCCGCTGGGGCATGCGTATCTGCTCGCCCGCGGTCCTCTGCCGGAGTCCGGCTTCGTGTACCTGATGGTCACCAAGGCTCAGTCCGACCAGCTCCAGGGGCTCAAGCCGCTCGATGAACTGACGGCCACCGTCACGGTCCGGGCGGCGCGGACCAGGTACCTGGCCACCCCCGTGGTGGAGCTGGTCCGGGTGGGCAGCGGAAGATGAGGGGAGCATGAACGAGCAGCTCAAGCAGCGAATCATGCGGCGGCTGGAGACCCTGGCCGACGACCGGGGCTACCAGATTCTCGACTATGTCGAGTTCCTGGAGAGCAAGTACGCCTCGCGGGCCGCGCCCTCCAATCTCTTCGCCAAGATTTCCGAGGGGATCGAGGACACGATGCGGGCGGCCCGGATTCCCATCAAGGCCATCTCGGGGACTACCGGGCTGGTGGACAGCGCCGGGAAAGTGATGAAGGGCGTCGCGGCGGCGGCCCAGAGCGTGGTGGACGAGGCGATCCAGGCGGCCGAGAGCGGCAAGACCGTCCCGCCGGCACCGGTCCCACCCGACGCACCCAAGGTTGTCCCCCCGAAGACAGCCGAGTAAACTTCAAGATGATTCCCGCCCGACTTCCCGCCGGATGAGCTCCCTCAGGCCGGGCGTCGCGCTGACGTTCGACGACGTCCTTCTCGCTCCCCGCCACAGCACCGTCCATCCGCGCGACGTCTCCACCGACAGCCGATTCTCCCGGGGTATTCCGCTCGCCATTCCGCTGGTCTCCGCCGCCATGGACACCGTCACCGAGTCGGAGATGGCCATCGCGATGGCGCGTGCCGGAGGCCTCGGCATCATCCACAAGAACATGGCGGTGGACCGGCAGGCCGGAGAGATCGACCGGGTGAAGCGGAGCGAGAGCGGGATGATCCGCAACCCGATCACCCTGGGTCCCGACCGCCCGCTTCGCGAAGCGGCGGTATTAATGCGGCGGTTCCGGATCTCCGGGGTTCCTATCGTGGACGGCAACGGCCGGCTGATCGGCATCATCACCAACCGGGACCTCCAGTTCGAGCGGGATCTCGACCAACCGATCCACCAGGCGATGACCAGGGAAAACCTGGTGACCGCGCCGGTCGGTACCACGCTGGAGGAAGCCGAGCGGACCCTGGCCCAGCACCGGATCGAGAAACTTCCGGTGGTGGACGCCGACGGCGTGCTGCGGGGCCTGATCACGGTCAAGGACATCTTCAAGCGGCGCGAGCACCCCAACGCGAACAAGGACCAGCATGGCCGGCTCAGAGTGGGCGCGGCCGTGGGCGCGGGGGGAGATGACCTGGAGCGGGCCCGCATCCTGGTGGACGCGGGGGTGGACGTGCTGGTCGTGGATTCGGCCCATGGGCATAGCGATGGGGTGCTCCAGACCCTGGACCGGCTGCGGGACCGATTCCCCGAAGTCCAGCTGGTGGGCGGCAACGTTGCCACCGAAGCGGGAGCGCGCGAGCTGGTGCGGCGGGGGGTGGACGCGGTGAAGGTGGGCATCGGCCCCGGGAGCATCTGCACCACCCGGGTGGTCACCGGGGTGGGGGTGCCCCAGATCACCGCGATCGTGGACTCGGTGCGGGGCGCCGGGGACGTACCGGTCATTGCCGATGGCGGGATCAAGTACTCCGGCGACGTGGTGAAGGCGCTGGCGGCTGGCGCGGCCTCGGTCATGATGGGGTCCATGCTGGCCGGCACCGAGGAGAGCCCGGGCGAGAGCATTCTGGCCGAGGGGCGGCGTTACAAATTAATCCGGGGGATGGGGAGCCTGGCCGCGATGCAGGACGGCTCGGCCGACCGATATTTTCAGGAGGGGGAGCTTTCCCCGGGGAAGATGGTGCCCGAGGGCATCGAGGGCCGGGTCCCTTACAAGGGACCGGTTTCCGACGTACTGTATCAGATGGTGGGCGGTCTCCGGAGCGGCATGGGCTACTGCGGCGCGGCCGACCTTGCGGCGCTCCAGCGGGACGTGGAGTTTCTGCGGATCACCACGGCGGGACTGCGTGAGTCGCATCCGCACGATGTGACGATTACGAGGGAAGCGCCCAACTACAGTGCGTGAGAGGTGAGAAGTGAGATGTGAGATGGACGCACCGCTCACTCTCCACCCTCACGTCTCACGTCTCACGTCTCACCTCTTACCTTCTGTGAGGCTCGATGAGTGAGAAACCCCGTGAGCAATGGGGCTCCCGGATCGGCTTGATCCTCGCCATGGCCGGGAACGCGGTCGGCCTGGGGAACTTCCTGCGATTCCCCCGCCAGGCGGTCGAGAACGGCGGCGGGACGTTCATGATCCCCTACTTCGTCGCTTTCCTGCTGGTCGGCATCCCGCTGATGTGGATCGAGTGGGGGGTCGGGCGGCACGGCGGGCTCCGGGGTCATGGCTCGGTGCCGGGGATGTTCGAGTCGCTCTGGAAGAACCCGGTGGCCAAGTACCTCGGCGTGCTCGGTCTCTTCATGCCGCTGGTGGTGCTGATCTACTACTGCTACATCGAGTCGTGGACTCTGGCCTGGACTTTCTTCTCGCTCACCGGCGCGACCCAGGGGCTCGACCAGGACGGCATGCGGGGGTTCCTCTCCTCCTATCAGAACCTGAACGATCCCTCGATTCACTCGATGTGGACGCCGATTCTGTTCTTCGTGATCACCCTCAGCGTCAACATCTGGGTGGTGAGCAAGGGGCTGATGGGCGGGATCGAGAAGCTGGCCAAGATCGGGATGCCGATCCTGTTCATTTTCGCCGCGTTCCTGGTGATCCGGGTGCTCACTCTTCCGGGGCACGCCGTGGCCGACGCCACCGGGTGCATTGGCGCGGCGGCGGGCAGCTGCAGCCCGACCGACGGGCTCAACTTCATGTTCACCCCCGACTGGTCGGCGCTCGGCAACGCCAAGGTCTGGCTGGCCGCGGCGGGGCAGATCTTCTTCACGTTGTCGGTGGGCATGGGCTCGCTCCAGGCCTACGCCTCCTACCTCAAGAAGAAGGACGACCTGACCCTGTCCGGCGTAGCGACATGCGCGACCAACGAGACGGCGGAGGTAGTGCTGGGGGGCTCGCTGGCGATTCCTGCGGTCGTGACCTTCTTCGGGGTGACCGGCGCGGTGGCGATCTCCAAGGCCGGCGGCTTCGACCTGGGTTTCGTGGCGATGCCCCTGGTGTTCAATCAGCTTCCCGGCGGACAGATCATGACCGTGGCGGCGGGGGTGATGTGGTTCGGGCTGCTGTTCTTTGCCGGCATCACCTCGAGCGTGTCCATGGCCACTCCGGTGATGTCGTTCCTGGAGGAGAATTTCGGCTGGACCCGGAGGCAGTCGGGCCTTGCGATCGGCGCGCTGGCCCTCTCGCTGGGTCTGCTGCACATCTTTTTCTACCAGGGCGGGTTCCTGGACGAGTGGGACTACTGGGCCGGCACCTTCGGGCTGGTGATCCTGGCGCTGGTCGAAACGATCCTCTTCGTCTGGGTCTTCGGACCCGACAACATGTGGCGGGAGCTGCATGAGGGCGCGGCGCTCCAGCTACCCCGGCTCTTCAAGTTCGTGATGACCTACATCACCCCGGTCTTCCTGCTGGTCATGATGGGGTGGTGGACGGTCACCGAAGCGATCCCCACCCTCCTGATGGAGGGGAAACCGGAAAGCGAACACGCTACCCGATGGGCGTCACGAGGTGTGATGTTCGCCATCCTGATCGCCCAGCTCCTGCTGATCCGTGCGGCGTGGCGGCGGCGGGCGGCTAGAAAGGACGTCCTAACATGAGACCGACCGCGCTGATCTTCATGCTGGCGGCGTGGACCTTCGTCCTGGGGCTCACGATCTGGTCGTTCTACCGGCTGATGAAGACCCCCGAGGACGAGAAGCTTCCACCGCCGGGAAGCATCCCATGAGCATCTTTCGCCGGAAATCAATCGCAACGCTTCAGGCCGACGCGGCGAGCGATACCGGACTCAAGCGGGCGCTGGGGCCGGTCAACCTCACCCTGCTGGGCATCGGGGCCATCATCGGCACCGGAATCTTCGTGCTCACCGGGACGGTGGCGGCCCAGAATGCCGGACCCGCCGTCATCCTCTCCTTCGTTTTTGCCGGAATTGCCTCGATCTTCGCCGCGCTCTGCTATTCCGAATTCGCGGCGCTGGTGCCGATCGCGGGGAGCGCCTACACCTACGGGTACGCCACCCTGGGCGAGTTCATGGCCTGGATCATCGGCTGGGACCTGATCCTGGAGTACGGTCTCTCGGCCACTACCGTGGCCATCGGGTGGTCGGGCTACGTGGGGTCGTTCCTCCGGGACCTCGGCATCTTGATCCCGCCCCAGTTCTCGGCGGCGCGAGGGCTCTGCGTCTCGGTGGTGGACGGGTCGGCCCAGGCGGCCGCCGATTGCGCCGCCCTGGCGGGCGGGCCATTCGTCACCGCGATCTTCAATTTTCCCGCCGTGCTGATCGTGGCGCTGGTCACCGCGCTGCTGGTGGTGGGCATCAAGGAGTCGGCTAATCTCAATAATGTGATCGTGTTCGTGAAGGTGGCGGTGGTGGTGCTGTTCATCGCCCTGGCGGTGAGCGCGGTCAACGCCGAAAACTGGCGTCCGTTCATTCCCCCCAACGAGGGGCCTCGCGACGCTTTCGGGTTCACCGGGGTGGTGGCCGGGGCGGGGGTGGTGTTCTTCGCCTACATCGGCTTTGACAGCGTGAGCACCGCGGCCCAGGAGGCCAAGAATCCGCAGCGGGACATGCCGATCGCGATCATCGGGTCGCTGCTGATCTGTACCGTGCTGTACATCATCGTGGCCGCCATCGCCACCGGCGTGGTGCCTTACCGGGAGCTCAACGTCCCCGACCCGATCGCCAAGGTGGCCGACGCGGCGGGGCTGGGCTTCTTCTCCACCCTGATCAAGATCGGGGCGATCGCCGGCTTGTCGTCGGTCATCCTGGTCCAGCTCTACGGCCAGTCCAGGATCTTCTTCTCGATGTCCAACGACGGCCTGCTCCCGCCGATCGTGGCCCGGGTACATCCGAAGTTCCGGACGCCCTGGATCACCCAGATCATCGTCGGGATCGCGGTGGCGATTCCGGCTGGGTTCATGACCGTGCGGGAGGCCGGGTCGCTGGTGTCGATCGGAACCCTGCTTGCCTTCGCCATTGTTTGCGCCGGAGTGCTGGTGCTGCGGATCCGGCAGCCGACCCTGGCGCGGCCCTTCAAGACCCCGCTGGTCTGGTTCGTGGCGCCGGCCGGGGTGCTGTCGGCGCTCTACCTGATGTGGTATCTGCCGGGCCGGACCTGGATGCGGCTGGGGATCTGGCTGGCGATCGGGCTGGCGCTGTACTTCGCGTACGGATACCGGAACTCCAAGCTGGCCAAGGCCGGCCAGTGAGACTTCGGCAATGAGAAGGGAGAAGTGAGGGGTTTCCCCTCACTTCTCCCCTCCCATTCTATTTGCCGAGGCTGACGAGCCAGGGGGCCAGTACCAGCGCGACTACGCTCATCAACTTCACCAGAATGTTCATGGCCGGTCCGGATATGTCCTTGAACGGATCGCCCACCGTGTCGCCGACCACCGCCGCCTTATGGGTATCCGACCCCTTCCCGCCGAGCGCAGCAATCACCAAGGCATAACTCGAAGCGGAGTCAGCGGTCATCGTGGAGTCCCGTGAGTTGGCCCACATGAGCGCAAGCACGGCACTGATGAGCAGCAGCAGGCCGCTCAGCGAGCCGGTTCGCGCGAAGTACTCGAAGGATCGGGCCGCGCGGCGGGGCGCCGCTTGCGGGGACGGGTCTGGCGTCTCGGACACAGGGAGTCCTGGCCTTGCGGCCTCGCGGATGGCGGCCCGACCATCCGAGACTCCCTGTAGCAGCATCCGCCGCTACACCCGTATTCGTTGTCGACTCAAAATGTCCGAGTCGTCCAGTTACAGCAAGGGTATCGGGGGCGCCCGGGGGCAACTCCCATTGGGGACAGTGGTGGGACTTATCTGTCGCTGGTGGGAGCTGGAGGAAGTCGAGAGGTGGCCGCCTGCGTTTCCACCAGGCGGGTTAGTTGGCCTGCCGTGTAGTCTGCGATTTGCTCGAGGTTGGCGAGCCGTTCTTCGAGGCGTGCTGGATCAGGCACGGCGGATTCCAGGCGTCGGAGCTTGGCGCGGGTTCTCCACCAGGCAATCCCGAAGCCGATGGTGCCGATGGCTCCTACTTTCGCGGCTCCCAGAAGTAGGCCGAGGGCAAATCCGCTAAGGGTAGGGTCCATAGTGCTGGCAAGTTAGCTGATTCTTGTCACTCTGCCGATTTCGGCAGCGTTGATAGGTCGGATAGAACTGAGCACCTGGCACGGCTTACATTTGGGCAATGTCGATTACGCTCTCCACCGGGAAGCTGAGCGCCGCCGAGCAGCTGACCCAGACCCACTCTTTCCTCGTTGAGCGGGTATTGCCCCCTTCCTCGGATCGCTCTCCGCGCCCGTGATCCCGGTCGAATTCGGGCTGTTCGGTCTGGTGCTGCTCGGCGTCGCGGCGTTCCATCGCCGTGCGCTGCTCGTCGCCGCAACCGGCGCGGTCGCCATCGCCGGTTACAAGCTCCTCTTTTCGTCGTTCGCCTCGGGTCCCGGCTTCGCCGGCCTGCTCCATCACCTGGCCCACGAGTGGGTGATCCTGGCCAATCTCTTCCTGCTGTTGCTGGGGTTCGCCCTCCTCGCGGCGCATTTCGAGGACTCGGGGGTTCCGGCCATCCTCCCGCGCTGGTTGCCCGACACCTGGCTCGGCGGGCTGGTGCTGCTCGCCCTCGTGTTCGTCCTCTCCGGCTTTCTCGACAACATCGGGGCTGCGATGGTCGGGGGTGCCATCGCGCATGCCGTCTTCCGGGCCAGGGTGCACGTGGCCTTCGTTGTGGCGCTCGTGGCCTCGGCTAACGCCGGGGGGTCGGGGAGCGTTCTTGGAGATACCACGACCACCATGATGTGGATCGCCGGCGTACCGCCCACCGCGGTCCTCGAGGCCTACCTCGCCGCCGGCGTGGCGTTCCTGATCTGTGCGGTGCCGGCCGCGATCATTCAGCAGCGGCACTCGCCGATCCAGCGGGGCGGGAGCGCCGGAATCCGGGTCGACTGGACCCGGGTCGGCATCGTGACCGCAATCCTGCTCGCGGCGGTTGTCGTCAACCTCTTCGTGAATACCCGGTTCCAGGCGTCGGCCGACCGGTTCCCGTTTCTGGGGGTGGCGGTGGCCGGCGCCATCCTGCTCACGGCACCGATTCGCCGGCCGCAATGGTCGCTGCTGGGACCGGCCGCCGCCGGCGCGGCTTTCCTGTTGTTCCTGGTCCTCTGTGCCTCGATGATGCCGGTGGAGAGCCTTCCGGCTGCGTCGTGGCAAACGGTTTTCGGATTGGGGTTCCTCTCGTCGGTGTTCGACAACATCCCGCTGACAGCCCTCGCGCTCAAGCAGGGAGGATACGACTGGGGGTTCCTGGCCTATGCGGTCGGCTTCGGCGGGTCGATGATGTGGTTTGGCTCGTCGGCCGGCGTGGCCCTCACCAGCATGTATCCGGAAGCACGGTCCTTCCGGCTCTGGCTGCGGTACGGCTGGTATGTCGTGGCCGCTTATGTGCTCGGGTTTCTGGCTCTCCTCGCGACGCTGGGGTTCCATCCGAGGGACTAAGCAGTGACTTTACGGCCATGTCGATCACCCTCTCCGTCGAGAAGCTGACCGCCGCGCAGTCACTGGCCGAGCTGCTGGTGCCGGGGAAGCGGGTGTGTCTCACCACCCACGTCAATCCGGACGGCGACGGGCTGGGCAGCGAAGTCGGGCTGGTGCTGCTGCTCCGCGAGCTGGGCATCGAGGCGGTGATCGCCAATCCGACCCCGACGCCGGCCCGCTTCGATTTCCTGTTCCGGGATGTGCCCAAAGCCGACAAGACCAGCGAGGCGGTCAAGACCCTGCGCGGGGCCGACGTGATCGTGGTGGTGGACATCTCGGACCTGGGCCGCCTGGGCATGCTCTCCGGCACCGTGGCCGAGAGCGGGGTTCCGGTCGCCTGCATCGATCACCACACCAGTCCGGGAACCCTGCCGCCCGGGCCCCGTTACGTCGACCCCGGCGCCGCGGCCACCGGTGAGCTGGTGGCGGAAATCGCCCTGGCCAACCGCTGGCCGCTCACCGGCCAGGTGGCCCGGGCGCTGTATGTCGCGATGATGACCGACACCGGCGGCTTCCGCTTCAGCAATACCCGTCCTCGCACCCTCCGGATCGCGGCGGAATTGCTGGAGACCGGCCTGGATCCCGAATCCATCTATCTCGATGTCTACGCCAACGCCCCGGTGGGCCGGCCCCGGCTGCTGGCGGAGGCGCTGCAGACCCTGGTGGTCGAGCCTGAGGTCGGACTGGGCTGGGTCACCGTTCCGCCGGGCGCGGTGGAGCGGCATGGAGTGACGGTGGACGATCTCGAGGGGATCGTGGAGTTCCCCCGCTCGGTGGCCGGGGTGCGGATGGCGATGCTCTTCCGCGAGATGTCGCAGGGCCGGGTCAAGGTCTCGTTACGGTCGGTGGGCGATGTGGACGTCGCCGCATTCGCCAAGCCCTATGGCGGCGGGGGTCACGTGCACGCGTCGGGGATGTCGCTCCCCGGCTCGCTGCCCGAGGTGCAGGCCCGGGTGCTCGAAGCGGCGAGGGATTTTCTCCGAAACGGCAAGGAGTCGGCCCCACAGCCTGACGTATAGCGGATAGCGGATAGCGGGTAGCTGACGGCTATATTACCCCTATGCCAGATACTCTCTCCCGCATCGAGGAAACCCTCGACACCCTCCGGCCCTACATCGCCTCGCACCGCGGCCAGGTGGAGGTAGTGGACTTCGACGAATCGGATGGGGTGCTGCTGCTGCGTCTGGGCGGCACCTGCTCGGGCTGCAGTGCTTCCTCCATCACGCTGCGTCAGGGCATCGAAGCCCGGCTGCGTCAGATGGTGCCGGAGGTAAAACAGGTGGATGCCATCTAGGCTGGAGCTGGCCCTGGCCGACCGGTACCGCATCGAGCGCGAGCTCGGCGCGGGCGGGATGGCCACTGTCTATCTCGCCCAGGACGTCCGGCACGACCGGAAGGTCGCCGTGAAGGTGCTGCGGCCCGAGCTCGCCGCCGCCATCGGCGCCGAACGCTTCCTCGCCGAAATCAAGACCACCGCCAATCTCCAGCATCCCCATATCCTCCCGCTGTTCGATTCCGGCGAGACGGAGTCGTTCCTCTACTACGTCATGCCATGGGTGACGGGGGAATCGCTGCGCGACCGGCTCACCCGCGAAGGGCAGCTGCCCCTTGAGGAAGTGCTGAAGATCACCGGTGAGCTGGCGGAGGCGGTGGACTACGCCCATTCGCAGGGCGTCGTGCACCGGGATATCAAGCCGGAAAACATTCTTTTCCAGGCCGGCCACGCCAGCATTTGCGACTTCGGGATCGCCCGGGCGATCAGCGAGGCCGGCGGAGTCCAGCTCACCGGAAGCGGGATAGCAGTAGGCACCCCGGCGTACATGAGTCCGGAGCAGGCGACCGGTGCGGCGGTGGACAACCGAACGGATATTTACGCGCTCGGATGCGTGGTGTACGAGATGCTTGCGGGGGAGCCGCCATACACCGGGCCAACCGCCATGGCCATCCTCTCCCGTCGGCTGACGGAGCCCGTCCCCCCGTTGAGCCGGACTCGGCAGGGAATGCCGGAGTCGGTGGATGCGGCACTGCACCAGGCGATGGCACGATCTCCGGCCGACCGGTTTCGGACCGCCGCGCAATTCACGGCGGCGCTCGGGGTGGTGGCGGCACCCGCCCGAAGCCGGGTCGAGCGTCGCCCACGCTGGATGCTCCCCGCCGTGGTCGGGCTGGTGCTGACCTTCGCGCTGGCTTGGGGCATCTTGCGCCCGCGCACCGGGGCATCGGTCCCGTTGTCCGAGTCACGACTCGCCGTGTTTCCCTTCGCGGTTCGTGCGGCCGACACCCATGCGTACCTGGGCGAAGGCATCGTCGATCTCTTGAGCCGTGACCTCGACGGCGTCGAAGGACTTCGGACCGTCGATCCGGGCACCATACTCTCCGCGGTCGGAGAGAGCGGATCAGGTCCACTTGATGCCGAGCGGGTCCGAAGCGTGGCGCGGCGGGTGGGCGCCGGGCTCTATGTGACGGGGAGCGTCCACGCCGCGGGCAGCCAGCTTCGGATCCAGGCGCAGCTCCACGACGGCACCAAGGGAACGCCCGGCGAACCCGTGGCCCAGGCATCGGTGGATGGCGACGGCGGAGACGTTTTCACGCTGATGGACCAGCTGGCCTCACGGCTCATCGTGGCAACGACTCCCCGGGGAGCCGTGCGCCGCCTGGTCGAGACCGCCGCGCGAACCACGACCTCCTTGCCCGCCCTCAAGGAGTATCTCAGCGCGGAGGCGGCGCTCCGGGCCGGCAACAAGGACACCGCGATCGCGGGATTTCGGCGTGCGGTCGACCAGGACAGCACCTTTGCCCTGGCGTACTATCGCCTCGCCGTCGCCGCGGGGTGGCACGACCGCCAGCAGGACCTGGCCTCCTGGGCCACCGCGCGAGCCCTCGCCGTGAGCGATCGCATGGTCGAGCGCGACCGGCGGCTCCTCAGCGCGTACGCCGGGTTCCGCCGCGGGGCGGCGGATTCCGCCGAGGCTCTCTACCGCGGCCTGCTTCGCGACTATCCCGACGATCTCGAGGCCCAGTTCCAGCTGGCCGATCTGCTCTACCAGTACAACCCGCTCCGGGGCCGGCCCCGTTCGGAAGCGCGCGAGCTCTTCGACGCGGTGCTGGCCTACGATCCCGGGTTCCTCTGACCCATATGACCCATGTGGGACCTCGCCGTGCGCGAGCAAGACTATGCCAGTGCCCAAGCGATGCTGCAGCGCTATCGCGGCGCACCGCCCTGGAGCAATCGGATGCTCCTCGCTTTCGTGCGGGGAGACTCGACCCCGAGGGCGGGCCTCCTCGAGGAGGCGAAGGCCTTGGAGAATCGCCAGGTCCAGATTGCGGCCAGATTCGTCGCGACCTATCTGGGCGACCTGACCTCCGCGGAAGAGCTGGCCCGGCTGGAGCTCGCCTGGCGACGCCAGCCGGCGATCCGGCAGGGCAGCCAGCTGCTGCTCGGGTGGCTGGAGATCGGACGGGGGCGATGGAGTTCAGCCCGCCAGGCCTTCCTCGCCGCCGAGCATGAGGGGGCGGTGGCGGGGAAGGTGCACCGGGCGCTGGCGGCGGCGTTGCCATTCCTGGTGATACCCCGGTCCGACCTCCTCGCAGTTCGCTCGGAAATCGAAGGGTGGACGCCGGAACGGGATCCCGACGAGCGGACCGCCACCGCGACGGCATTGCGGCCTCACCTCCGGCTCTATCTCCTTGGCCTCCTCAGCTCCCGCCTGGATCAGCCCGCCGAGGCGCGGCGCTATTCGGACCAGCTCGAGCGACTTCCGCTGCCGCCCGGCAACGCTGGTGTAGTTCGGGGATTGGCTCAGACCATCCGGGCCGACCTGGCCTGGCAGGCGGAGAATCCCCCGGAGGTGCTCGCCGCCCTGGGCGAGGTGATTCTGGAGATTCCGCTCGAGCTCCTCAGCGTGCCGGCCTTCGTCCTCGCCCGGGAATACTCCCTGGAACACGCCCGGTACCTTCGGGCCGCAGCGCTGGCGGCGCTCCGGCGCGACACTGAGGCGCTGCGATGGCTTCGGACCGGTCTCCAGGGCGCCCCGAACGAGTTTGCCTACCTCGCTCCGGTGAGCCGGCTCCTCGGCGAGATCCAGGAGCGGGCCGGAGATCGTGCCGGCGCCATCAAGCACTACGACCAGGTGGTCCGCCTGTGGAAGGATGGCGACCAGGCTCAGCGTGCGGCGGCAGCTGAGGCCGGAGAACGGCTGAGGCGGCTGCGGGGTGGGCCGTAGCCCGGGCGCCGGCGCCCCCAATTACCTTTTCCATTCGATGACCAATTCGCTGCAGTCCCAAGTCGGTGCCGCCCTCGCCCGCATTCGTAATCCGCGGCTCGAGAACGATCTCCTGTCCGCCGGCATGATCCGGGACCTCGAAGTCACCCCGGAAGGGCGGGTCTCCTTCACCTTCCTGCTTTCCCGCGAGGACCCCGCCACGCTGGTGCGGGAGGCGCGCAACGCGATCAAGGCTATCGAGGGCGTGCAGCAGGACGGGGTCAAGATCACCGTGGTCGATCCGGCGGGTCCGGCCAAGCCGACCCATGGCCCTCCGGGTCCGGGACCGCAGTCGGCCGGCGGGGTTCCCGCGCCCCAGCCCTCGGAGAATCCCCGGCTGGGGAGGGTCATTGCAATCAGCTCGGGGAAGGGCGGGGTGGGCAAGTCCACCGTCGCGGTCAACCTGGCCATCGCGCTGGCGCGGCAGGGTCACCGGGTCGGGGTGATGGACGCCGACATCTACGGACCCAACATCCCCCGGATGTTCGGCCGGTTCGACAAGCCGGTGGTGATCCAGGGCCGGATCCAGCCCCTCGAGGCGCACGGCGTCAAGCTGATGTCCATCGGCTTTCTGGTGGAGCGGGACGCCCCGGCCATCTGGCGGGGCCCCATCATCATGAAGGTGATCCAGCAGTTCCTCCGCGACGTGGAGTGGGGCGACCTGGACTATTTCCTGGTGGACATGCCCCCGGGCACCGGCGACGCCCAGCTGTCGCTGGTCCAGTCGGTGGCGGTGTCCGGCGCGGTGATCGTGACCACGCCGCAGGAGATGGCGGTGGGTGACGCGCTCAAGGGCGCCAGGATGTTCGAGCGGGTGAACGTTCCCGTGTTAGGCATCGTGGAGAACATGGCGGCGTTCACCGATCCGGCCAGCGGCGCCCGGGTGGCGTTCTTCGGCGAGGGCGGGGGCCAGCGGCTGGCCGACGAAGTCGGGGTCCCGCTGCTGGGATCGGTGGCATTGTCCCCAGGGCTTGCCGCGCTGGCCGACCAGGGCGAGCCGATCGTGGTCGCCCAGCCGGACAGCTCCGCCGGCCGCTCCCTCCTGGCCGTGGCCGAGCGGGTCCATCAGCAGGCCGGGGCAGTCGGACTCTCCCTTCCGGTGATGAACCAGTAGAAGGCCGTCACCCTGAGCGCAGTAAAGAAGTTGTGACTCGGTCGCTTTGCTTCCTCAGGGTGACAGCCGCGGCGGATCCTCTATTTCCAGATGACGTCGACGCCGCCCAGCGCCGAGCTCACCTCGATTTCGACATGGCGTTTCGCGCTGCCGTAATTGGTCGAGGTATAGGTCTTTCCCTCCTTGTCGAATCCCTTGGCGTCGAACCCCGACATGAATCCCGACATCCGGACCCGCACGCCCAAGTCCCTGGGCACGGCGAGGGTCACTCCCCCCAGGGCCATGTTGAGGGTCACCCGCGCATCGGCCGGCCAGGCGCCGCCGAGATCGAAATGCACGGCACCCACCCCGCCGTCGAGCCGCCAGGAGCGGCAGCCGCTGTTGCCGGCCAGATTCACGGTAAGCTCGCCCGCGCCCGAGGAGACCGAAGCGGTCCGGCAGGCGCCGGTGGTCCGGCTCGCGAAGTTGATGGTGGTGCGGCTCGCCCCGGTCTTGAGATCGAGGGCGGAGAGCCGGAGGCCACCCAGCTCGAGAGTGCTCTCGGCCGCGCCGAGCGAGGCATCGAGGGTCAGCTCCACGCCGGTCGGCAGCTCGATCAGCGCGTCCTGGGGAAGCGCTTTACGGCGGTCCACCCGGATCCCGCCGCCGCCGATCCCCTCTACCCCCAGGTTGACCTGCCCGGCCTCGGCGTCGTAGCGGCCGATGGGACGAAAGCGGTCGGCGTCGTAGCTGAGCGAGAGTCCGTAGAGCCGGCCGGGGGCGGCAGGCCGGAGGTCGAGCCGGCCGGCCGCGAATTCGATGACCGCGTGGAGCCGGCGCTCGCCGGCCAGGGGCCGGGCGTACTCGTAGTTGCGCATCTGCTGCGCGGCGAGCGGAGTGGCAAACAGCGTGGTAGCCAGGACGAGGACTCTCACTTCGGCCTCGGCTTCTTGCTGCCCTCCGGCCGCGCCACCGCGCTCACCCCGAATTGCGGCGTGGCCCAGAGATACTCGTCGGTCAGCGCTTCCGGCGGCACGTAGCGGCCCGCGAAGGTCGGCTGAATGCCGGCGCGGGAGAGCAGGCAGGCGCCGAACCCGACCGTGGCCAGCAGCCAGGTGGCCAGGAACGCCGCCGCGAACATCAGCGACCCCGCCACCGGAACCCAGCCGAACAGGATCCAGGCCAGCCACACCGCGGCCACGCCGACCAGCCCGGTGGTCAGATAGCGATAACTGTTGGCGGAGCCGACCATCACCCCGGCGGCCATCCGCCGCCGCAGGTGGGTCTCCCCCATCGCGTGGGTCACCCCGAGGAACCCGCCGACGATCGCCGCCACCAGCAGCAGCGGGAAGACGATGATCACGAAGGGCACCAGCAGAATCCCCACCACGCTCAGCACCAGTCCGGTGATCAGCATGCCGAAGGTGGGAATGACCAGCACCTGCGCCAGGAGCCCGGTGAGGAAGGAGCGAAAGAGGCTGTGGGAGACGGTGTCCGAGATGATCTCCAGGTTAGGCCGGGCAAACAGCACCGTCCCGAAGCCCAGCAATCCCAGGGTGACCAGCACCCCGGTCAGGCCTGCCAGGCTGGTCAGCGCGGAGCGGAGCGGACTTCCGGGAGCCGCGACGGCTTCCGGCGACGCGCCCAGCGCCCGCCGTTCGCCGCTCACCACGCCGCCCCGGTCCCGGATCCGGCCGCCGATCGCGAGCGCGTCCCCGGTCACCTGGGCGCCGGAATGGAGGATCACGTCGCCGTCGAGCACCACCACATTCCCGCTCACCCGGCCAAACAGATCCACGTCTCCCCGGAGCACCAGCAGGTTTCCGCTGAAGGTCTCCGCCGAGCCGACGGTGAAATCGCCCAGCCGCGCCTTGCCGCCCGGCACGGTGAGCCGGATGGCCTCGAGATCGGCCTGGAGCAGGGAGCGGAGCCGCCGCTCCAGCTGCACCGGGTCATCCAGCCGGGAAATGTCGAGCGAAGGGCCGTCGGCACCCGAGGCCTCGGGAATGACGCGGGGCGCCACGACCTGCTGGGCGCTGGCCCGGTTGGCGACGACCCCGGAAAGGACCAGCAGCAGCGAGAGGGCGCGATTACCAGTTGCCATGGGGAACCGGCCGGCTGGGCGGGGTCAGGAGTCTGCGCATGGCGGCGAGGGCAACGGCGTACAGGACCAGACAGCCGCCGATCACCAACGCGAGCCGTCCGGGCGAGGACGCGAAATCGCGTAGCGGGGCATACCAGGGCTGGGAGGTCAGGTTCGTCGCTGCCACGCGCACGCCGAGCCAGATGCTCCGGCCGGTTTCCGCGGCTGCAAGGTTGATCCAGGAGAGCAGCAGAGTGCGATTGAGCAGAGTCCAGACGATGCTGGCGCCGAGTCCGAGCACCAGGGTCGCGGCCAGGGCTCGCCGGTTCCACGAGGCCGGGAGCCGGGGCGCGAGGACGCGGTCGATGGCGGGCGCGGGGCGCTGCAGGCGCGCCACCACCCGATCGGCGAAGTGGGGGGCCGGCACGTAGGACGGAAGCGTCGCCAGCGCGGCGAGCACTGCGCGATCGAGCTCCGCCATGGTGCGGCACTCGTCACACTCGGCGAGGTGTTCGCGCGCAGCGCTCGACAACGACGCAGAATGAAACGCGTCGAGGTCATCCGCAGTCAGGTGATTCACAGGCCATTGCTTCATAAGCGTTCCCCCATACGGCGGCGGATTGAATGAGGTTTCACTGTTTGAGGTGTGCGAGCGCAACGCGAAGCTCATTACGCGCGCGGTGGATGTAAGTCTTCACGGTTCCGAGCGGGAGATTCAGGATTTCGGCGATCTCCTCGTAGGCCCGGCCCTCGACGTGGCGCAGCAGAATGCAGGTCCGGTACTCCGGACGCAGCTTGGCGATGGCCCGCTCGATCTCTCCTCCCAGCTCGCGATTCTCCACCTCTTCGAGCGCGGTTTCGCCCCGCTCGCCGATCTGCAGCGCCGTCGCCTCGATCATCTGCGGCGTTTCAGCATGAGGCGATCCCTCGAGCGACAGGGTGTCGAGCTCACGGCGGCGGAGGTGATCGATGGCCGCGTTGTTGGCGATCTTGAAGACCCAGGACGAGAACTTGAATTCGGGGCGGTAGCTCTCCAGGGCGTTCAAGACCTTGATGAAAGTCTCCTGGGAGAGGTCCTCGGCGAGCTCGCGGTTCCGCACCATTCGGAACACCAGCGAAAAGACCGGACGCTCGTAGCGGCGGACCAGCTCGCGGTAGGCCGCCTCGTTGCCGGTCCTGGCGCGGAGCACGACCTCCTGATCGGTGGCGGTGCGGAGGTCGAGGATGGGTTGGGTCACGGCCCAATCCCCAGCCTTGCAGGCGAGGTTTGCGACGGGCTACATTGGGCGTCTATGTTCGCCACAGACAGGGAGTTACCGATCACCGGCGGGGCCGCAAAACGGGCCTACGTGCGGGAGATTTTTTCGGCCATCGCGCCGCGGTATGACCTGCTCAATCATGTCCTGAGCCTCAATATCGACCGCCGCTGGCGGCGGCTCGCGGTGGACAGGCTGGGATGGGAACGCCTGCCTGCGGGCACCTATCTCGACATCTGCTCGGGGACCATGGACCTCGCGGCCGAGCTGGGCAACCGCGCCGGATTCCGGGGCCGCGTCATTGCCACCGACTTCGTCCAGCAGATGCTGATCCGGGGCCGCGGCAAGTCCGACCGGGCGGTCCCCTGCAATGGTGACGCGCTGGCGCTGCCCTTCGCGGACGCCGGATTCGACGGCGCGACGGTCGGATTCGGGGTGCGCAACCTCATGGATCTGAACGCCGGCCTGGCCGAAGCCGCCCGGGTCCTCAAACCAGGCGCCCGGCTGGTCATCCTGGAATTCTCGATGCCGTCCCGGCGCTGGCTTCGGACGCTCTACAGCCGGTACTTCCTGCGGATCCTTCCGGTGGTCGGACGATTCGTCTCGAAACATAGGGACGCCTACACCTGGCTGCCAGAGTCGGTGCTGGCCTTTCCCGAGCCCGAAGAGCTGGCAGCGCGCATGAAGGACGCCGGATTCTCCGACGTGACCTATTCCCAGCTGCTGAGCGGAATCTGTGCGATTCACGTCGGGACACGAACGAGGGAGTAGCGAAGAGCGAAGAGCGAAGAGGAACAGCCTCACCCTCTTCGCTACTCGCTAGTCCCCAGCAAGGAATCCTGAATGGCCCTCGATAGTTTGCCCGAGTTCATCTCTGCGATCGAAAAAGCAGGGGAGCTGGTGCGAGTCAGGGAAAAGGTTCACACCCACCTCGAAATCGCCGAGATCGCCGACCGGTGCATGAAGTCGCGGGGCGGGGGACCGGGGCTGCTGTTCGAGCAGCCGGTGCTCCCGAACGGGAGTGTGAGCCCGATTCCGGTGGCGATCAACCTGTTCGGCTCGATGAGGCGGATGTGCCTGGCGCTCGGGGTGGAGCGGCTCGATCAGGTGGGCGAGCGGATCTCCGAAATGCTCAACCTCAAGGTGCCGGAGGGGCTCTTCGGCAAGCTGGCCATGCTGCCCAAGCTGGCCGAGATGGCGAAATTTCCGCCCCGAACCCGCGGAGGGCGGCCGCCCTGCCAGGAGGTCGTCCTTCGGGGCGACGAGATCGACCTGGACCGGATCCCCTTCCTGGTGACCTGGCCCGGGGACGGCGGCCGCTACATCACTCTGCCGATGGTGATCACCGAGGATCCCTCGC
>Ga0209485_1000159_pt1 | contig 22288 bp, 20 predicted proteins | sample NCAS100_FD_187516 | JGI IMG/M metagenome (GOLD analysis project Ga0209485, IMG submission 187516) | Agricultural soil microbial communities from Utah to study Nitrogen management - NC AS100 (SPAdes) (version 2) | ecosystem: Environmental > Terrestrial > Soil > Agricultural land | place: USA... | reverse complement strand
CAAGGCGTAATAACATAGTCAGGTGGGCTAATGCGAAAACTGTTCCTCAGTCTCTTTCTTCTGAGTTCTCTTTGCACCGGTCAAGCGATTGGTCAGGAACCGCTCACACCTTGGCGCAAGGATCCGATTTTTCGACGCCTCGCAGCAGCACTCGACAAAGTTCAAGCGATCGATATGCACACGCATCTGCTCGCGCGTCGGGAATTCAATCCGTCTGGCCGTAGAGCCCCATTGTTGAATCGCAGCTCACATCCGTGGCTACCTTTCACTATTAAAAAGCGATTCGGCATCACAGCGCAAACAGACGATTGGCCCGCGACTGTTGCAGCTATTGCAGCTCAACGATCGGAAATGGTGAAGCGGCTCGGTGAGCACGGATACTGGGTCAATCATTTGGACGACGCTGCAACGGAGATAGCGCTCGTTAATCAATATACCCACGAAGGTATTGACAACAAGCGCTTACGTTGGGTGCCCCATGCGACACCGCTGCTCTATCCTTTGGCGGCCGATCATTTGATGGCCCGGAGTCCATCGCATAAAGCGGACATAACCGAGGCCCAAGAGAACCTGCAAACATCTTTCAGGGAGACAGATCTCAATAGTGCGCCAGCTGATCTGTTGGGCTACGTCCGGTTCGTCGATGCAACTCTGCGCCGGTGGCAACGACAAGGCGCGGTCGGCATAAAGTTCTGGGATGCGTATTTGCGAACGCTCCGAATCGCGGATGTTCCAGAATCACAAGCAGTCATCCTGTATACGAAGGGTCTCAGGACCGCGTTAAGTCGAGAAGAGTATCTTGCCCTGCAAGATTACCTGTGGCGTCACATTTTGCACGAGGCAGGAAAGATAAACCTTCCGGTCCACATCCATTCCTCTCTTGGCGTGCCACCCTTTCTTAGAACACTCGAATCCGACGTCCGTAATCTTGAAGACGTTCTTGCTGATCCAAAGTTCTTTCAAACTCCAATTGTCCTCATTCATGGAGGCGCGCCGTGGTACGAAATCGCCGCCTATCTCGGCATGAAGCCTAATGTGTGGATCGATATCTCGTCGTTAGGATTTATTCGTCCGGTGCCAGAGTTCGCCGCAATACTCCGCACCTATTTCATCCTCGCGCCCGAAAAAGTGTTATACGGAACCGATGCCTCCGCGTATCCGACTTTCCCGGGTGGCGCTGATGTACATCATCTGATTGTGTCGCGTGCTACCCGCGATGCACTTTACCTTGCGCTCAGCGGCTTAATTCGTGATGGTGTGATCGACGAACGTCGAGCCCTCGACATGGGTCGCGGAGTTCTGCGTGAGAATGCGCGACGCCTTCATGGATGGAAGTAGGAATTAACGGCTTTGCAGCATATCCGTATGAGACCGGTTTATAGGACTGGCTGTCTTGGAGTTTGGGGCTGAAGCGCATCGTTTTTAGAAAGAGTTATGGGAAAACTTCACACTCTTAGGAGAGCGGTTGAGCGGCAGCCGGATAAATTCATGCATGATTACCGGTGGGCGGAAATGGGTGTAATCGCGCAAGGGGCGATCTTCCGCGATGGGCAATGGGAGCCGATTGTCTGTGATCCCGAAAGGTCGCGGCTCTTCCCTTACCGTAAGGTAGTGCGGAGTGTGCTCTTGCGGATGGGTTATGATGTGCGGTAGCTCCGGCGCGGTAGGCCTCCCCGATTACTGGGCAGGAGGTTGGGTAACTGGCCTTCCTGTGAAAGACGGGTTCATCGCCGTCTCAATGTGGGTTCGATTCCCACCCGCGCCACTAAGCGTTGTCCAGCAAGCGCTTGGGCCGACTTAAAGATGCTTTGATCGTCGGCAACTTAGATTATCTTTCTTAGTTGGGCTTGGAGACGGCGACTCTTTTGATCTTAGTTAGCACGCAGCCGCGGTAGCATCTGTTCATTCCATTTATCGAATTCGCTCATCAGTCGCTGCAGTACATCGGGGAACTTTTTACTAAAGTCTGCTTGCTCACGCTGATCGAGAGACAGATCGAAAAGTCTGCGGACCTCGCCATCGCGCAAGAACTTCCATTTCCCCTGTCGCACTGCGTCGCGGTTATAGATCCGCCAAAAGAGAGTACGATCACGCACCGGGCTCCCGCCTTTTAATACGGGCAGCAGATCGATCCCATCAAGTGAACGAATAGCAGAGGCTTCTGCCTTAGCGGCGGCAAGCATTGTGGCGGTCCAATCCATTGTTATTGCCACCTGCTGCGTAATGCGATTGGCGGGTACCACGCCCGGCCAGCGAACAATGGCGGGCACACGAATTCCACCCTCGAGGAGATCGCCTTTCTCTCCTGAAAATGGCCATTGATATGAGAACCGTTCACCACCGTTGTCACTTGTGAAGATCACCAAAGTCTTTCTATCAACACCAGCGGTTCTTATCGATTGCATTACCCGACCAACACCATCGTCTAAGCTTTTCATCATCTCGGCATACAACTTCAGAGAACCACCGACGCCCATCTTCACGGGCTCAATTGTCTTGTCGGTGAAAGTAACCGTCTCGCCACCTTTTGGTCCCTGCCACGGCCAGTGCGGCGCTGTGTAATGCAGGCTCAGGAAGAAAGGAGCAAGCCGACGTTTCTTCACGTAATTTACCGCACGGTCTGTCAGTAGATCCGTGAGATAACCATTGCGCTCCACGGGAGTCACATTCTCGTATAAGTCAGGTTGGCCAAGACCGTTCTTGTGTAAAAAGTAGTCCCCAGCTCCGGCAAGGATTCCGAAGAACTCATCAAATCCGTGCGAGTTCGGACCCCACTCTGGACGAAACCCAAGATGCCACTTTCCGAGCAGCGCCGTGTCATAACCTGTCTGTTTAAGCAATGAGGCAATTGTCGGATGACCAGGTTCAAGGCCAACGTCAAGGTTGGTGGCCTTAAGTGGTTCTTCCAAACCAATTTTGAAGCGGGCCGGATATCGACCCGTGATGTATCCGCAACGCGTTGGCGTGCAAACGGCGGACGCGGAATAAGCATCGGTAAATCTTGTCCCTTGCAAAGCAAGGGAATCGATGTGGGGCGTGCGGTAATCAGGTCGACCGTAACAACTTAGATCCCCCCAACCCAGGTCGTCAGCGAGAATGAAGATTATGTTCGGGCGCAAGTTTTTTGCAGCGGACGAGGCTTGAGCGAAGTGTGTTGTTGCAGACGAGCTCAAGTCGCTCAAAAAAGGAGCACCGGCCGCAAGGCTCTGGACGAACTTCCGGCGTGTAATTTTCATGAGCGAATTCTATAGTGCAAGGAGAGAAAGTAAAGCTTGTTGAAACTGAACACAAAGCAAAAAGGGCGCTACCCTGTTTCAGCACAGCAGCGCCCTACCCTTATGAGTGGGAGGCTCGATGAGGAACCTGGTACGAGATTCTAACATCCTTGTATGTGCGGTAGGACACATAAGGTTTCAGGCAGCGAACTGAGAATGACTTGGGCTAAAATGTCCCTCTGAGGTCCAATAAGTTAGTTTGGGAAAAGTCTTCTCCGCGGTCCTCTGTGTATCTGCTTTCTCTGCGTTTAACCGTCAGTTCTACGCAAAGGCCGCAAAGTTACACAGAGGGCCGCAGAGAAAACGAATTAAACATTGGACTCTTGCGAGCAAAGCTGCCCGCGCTGCGACGCCATCACGCCGCAAGGCTGGGTTCCGCGAGGGAGTTGGCGTCCCTATCCTTTGCTAGTGTATTGGAGTTTCGCAGCTGTGGACGGATACTAAGGCGCGCGTTCCGTGCGGAATAGCCACCACGAGTTTCGGCTCGCACTGATAGCCGACTGCTCGAGCTGAATACGCAAGTCTTTATTTGATCGATTCGCGCACGGATACTGTCGTAACTTTAAAGATGCGAAGGCTTGTAATTGTTTCAGGCGCAGTGTTGTTGATGATCTTTGCGTTAGTCTGTGTGGCGCAATCCGATCGTCCACAACAACGACCGCCTAATATTGTTTTTATTCTCGTCGATGATTTGCGGTGGGATGATTTTGGCGCGGCCGGTCACCCATTCGTCAAGACGCCCCATATCGATAGCATTGGGAGCGAAGGCGCACTTTTTCGAAACGCATTCATTACCGCGCCGCTTTGTTCGCCCTCGCGGGCTAGTTTTCTAACTGGCCAATATCCACATACTCACGGGATCACTGACAATATCAACCGTTCGGCGGCAAGCCACCAACTCATTACGTTTCCTCTTCTGTTGGGCCGATCGGGTTACACAACCGCTTTCATAGGCAAGTGGCATATGGGAAACGACGATTCTCGGCGCCCCGGTTTTGATCGGTGGGTGAGTTTCAAAGGACAGGGCTCTTACCTTGATCCGGAGATCAATGACGATGGCAAAGATGTGAAGCCAAGCGGGTACATTACGGATCTTCTCACCGGATATGCCGTTGAATTCATAAAGCGGCGACACGACAAGCCTTATCTAGTTTATTTAGCGCATAAGGCTATTCATCCAGAAGTTATGCAGCATGATGACGGTAGCGTTAACCTGGCCCACGCCGAGCAGTTCATACCGGCCGAAAGGCATCGACGTTTATTTGTTGGGGAAAAGATTCCACGGCGCCACAACGCGATGCGACCGCCAACTGGCAAGAGTGCTCTTGAGCGCAAAATAGGTGATCTGCCTCCATTGGGCGCCAACACAGCAACGCGTGACGAAGCCGTGTTGGGCCGCCTACGCTCATTAATGGCGGTTGAAGAAGGAGTCGGGGAGATCTTGAAAGCTCTGAATGAGACAGGCCAGCTAGACAATACAGTCATTGTATTCACCAGTGACAACGGTTACTTCTATGGTGAACATGGCCTGAGCGTCGAACGGCGGTTGGCTTACGAGGAGTCAATCCGCATGCCGCTTCTGATTCGCTATCCAAAAGCAATTAAGGGCGGCATAGTGCGCAATGAGTTTGCACTGAATATTGATCTGGCTCCGACTTTACTTGAACTTGCCGGTGTTTCTGCTCCGATCAGCATGGAAGGACGTTCGCTTGTGTCATTGCTGAAAGGTGCAAAGACCGAGTGGCGTAAGTCGTTCTTAATCGAGTATTACTCCGACAAAGTATTCCCCCGAATTCATCAGATGGGTTACAAAGCTGTCCGCAATGAGCGCTGGAAATACATTCACTATTTCGAACTCGAAGGTATGGACGAACTCTACGATCTTAAAGCCGACCCGTATGAAATCAGGAACATCATCGGTCAGCGTGCTGCAGCCAAAATAGTCGAAGGAATGAAGCAGGAAATGGAACGATTGCTGAAATCGTCAATCGACAAAAAATGAGAAAAAGATGGAACTCCTATAAACGATACCTGTCACACAACAGCGCGGAGTTGGGTCTTTTGCGTCTAACGATCGAGTTGACCGGAGAAGGCATTACATCCACCTGGCGATGACACTTACAGGGATGAATTTGTAGCAACCTTAATGACGAGGACAGCAGTCGTTTAAGGAGGTGAGGTTCTCCGCTACTTTGAGTACCGGTTCACTTCAACCATTCGCTTCCGAATCTCGGGTTTCGGAACAACTCATATGCGGCTTCTCAAAAGCTAATATTGAGATGGAGGTGCACGATGGCCAAACTGATCTACTCCGCGTTTACGTCGCTCGATGGTTATGTTGCCGATGAAAACGGCAACTTCGTTTGGGCCGAGATAGATGATGAAGTCCACACCTTCATTAACAGCCGCGAGAGGCGCGTCGGCACCTATCTCTTTGGGCGCAAGATGTACGAGACAATGTCCGTTTGGGAGACGCCGGAGGTGTTGCCCCCTCTGAAGCCGGCCGGGCTGGAGTTCCTACCTATCTGGCACGCGGCTGAAAAGATCGTGTACTCGACGACACTGCCGACAGTCTCTACGGCCAAGACGCGGCTCGAGCGGAAGTTTGACGTGGACGTTGTACGGGAATTCAAGGCAACAGCGACCCGCGATATTGCAATGGGTGGTCCAACGCTCGCATCGCACGCCATTCGAGCCGGGACGACACTGCAGACAGTCTCTACGGCCAAGACGCGGCTCGAGCGGAAGTTCGACGTGGACGTTGTACGGGGACTCAAGGCAACAGCGACCCGCGATATTGCAATGGGTGGTCCAACGCTCGCAGCGCACGCCATTCGAGCCGGCCTTGTCGACGAATATAACCTACTCATCGCGCCGATTATCGCGGGCAGCGGCAATCCCTATCTGCCAGGCAAGGTCGCGGTGAAGCTTGAACTTCTCGATGAACGCAGGTTCGCCAATGGTCTAGTTCACGTTCAGTACCGAGCGAAGAGCTGAAAGTTTCGGTTCCAAAATTCCGCTGCGAAAAGTGATCTTAGGGGCGCCATTAGTCTCAACAAATTTATCGCATGCGCGGACGACAGAGTCGACTCGTCGATCTGGAACAAATAAAAACGCCCAGTGGATCCAGGATTACTTCATCTCATCCACGATTTATTCAAATCAGGAGAACGGGTTGAGGAGTTTGGAGATGAGACTGCGATCCTTTAGCTACAAATCTTACGGTGGAGGTGCTCGATGGTGAAACTGAAGAGAGTCGCAACAGTTCCTTTAGCTATTCTGCTTTTCACGCTCTTTCCCTCGGTTACGCTGAGTCAACAGGCAACCGCGCCCACGACCGCAAGCAAACTGCTTCAACTAAAAGTCCCGGCACCCTCACTCAAAGGAAACCTACTCGGTGATCCAACGGAACAACCAGTCTATGTGTATTTACCGCTTGGATATGAAGGTTCGACGAAGCGGTATCCGACTTTGTACTTGCTTCATGGTTTCACCAGCGACAGCAGCGTTTGGATCAACGGGCAGTATCAGGGGATGAAGCTGCAAACCTTAATGGACGACTCGATTAAGAACGGCCGAGTGCGCGAGATGATTGTTGTGGCTGCCAATGGTTCGAATGCCTACAAGGGTTCGTTCTATAGGAATTCAGCGGTTACCGGCAATTGGGAAGACTTTATCTTTCGCGACCTCGTCAACTATGTGGACACTAATTACCGGACTATTCCACGAGCTGAAAGTCGTGGCATTGCAGGACACTCCATGGGCGGCTACGGGTCAGTGATGCTCGGAATGAAACATCCCGAGATCTTTAGTGCAGTTTACGCACTGAGCCCTTGTTGTCTGGCGATGGAAGCCGACATGAGTGAAGCGAATAGTGCCTGGGTTGGTGTGCTCCAGCTTACTTCGAAGGATCAGTTGAGCGGCCCACCGCAAAGCTTCCAGCAGTTTTTCTATTCAGCATTTATCGCATTGTCAGCGGCCCTTTCACCAAACCCGAATCGTGCACCCTTCTTCGTAGACTTTCCGTTTGAGTCTAAATCCGGAACTTGCAAGCCGCCCGCTGAAGGTAAGCTGTTAACCGATACGCCATGTGTCCAGAGAAATGAAGCGGCCTATGCGAAATGGCGTTCAAACTTGCCGGTCTACATTGCCGAAGCGAATAAAGACAACTTGAAAAAACTTCGCGGAATATTTCTCGATTACGGCGAAAAGGAAGAGTTTCAGCACATCCGCTTGGGTGTTGGGTTACTCTCGAACACCTTTTCGCAACTGAACATTCCACACGAATTTGAAATCTACGCGGACGGTGATCACGGGAGTTTGATACGGCAAAGAATGGAGACGCGACTGTTGCCGTTTTTTAATGAGAAGCTGCTATTTAAGTAGTTGAATTAAGACGCGCCGAGAATAGCGGTGCCAGTGCTGAAAGCCGTAAAGATCCGTCCCAAAAAAATCCCGAGTTGCTGAGGTCGTGCTCTCTTTAGAATATCGATGCATTGCCCTCCCGCTCGTTGTCGACCGGGAGGGCACTGCTCGCGCCTCACCTGTAAGAAACTACTTCGCCGGTGGTAAGCGAAAGATCCTCGACCGAGTACCATTGGAGCGTGCTTTGTCTGGTTCAATCACGCTGGCAAAATGTCGCAATATCGGAATGGTTTTCTCTGCGGCCCTTTGTGTATTTTTGCGTCTGCCTAGAAATGACAGGTAAACGCAGAGAAAACGGAGATACCGATCACCACAGATAAGACTCCTCCAAAGCACTTTTTGTGCAGCTACGCTCGACCGCACGGTCTGCCTCAGGAGTCTTCCTCGGTGACCTCACTGCCGGTTTCGGTGATCTGTTGCGAAGTTCTAATCATCGTCTCAGTATTGAAGCCTTTTGCCTTCATTTTTTGGAGTAACTGCTGAAAGAGCTCCTCGTCCATCCGAGGCGACCTGCTCAATATCCAAAGATATTTTCGACCAGGCTCGCCGACTACGGCGTATTCATAGTTTGGGCCAAGATCGAGAATCCAATAATCACCATAGAAGGGCCAGAAAAACGTCACCTTCAATTTGGCATTCGTTTTCTTATCAACAATTTTTGCCTTGCCTTTGGCGGTAGAATACTCACCGGAGGCTTTCCGGCACCGATTAACGACTTCGATTCTTCCGTCTGTTCGCATCGTGTAGTCAGCCGTCACCATGTCGGTGCATTTCTTTTGAAATCCATTAGGCAAGCGCGCGATCTCGTACCAGCGGCCGACGTAACGAGTCAGGTCAACTGATTGAACCACCTCGAGCTCGTCTTTTCGGCCTTCCAGTGCTACTGCTGCAACACCGGTGAAGGAAAGTAAGGTTATTAAGAAAATATTTGCGGTCATTAATGCCCCCCGTATATTCAAGAAATAGTGCAAACAACCCGATGAGAGAAGAGTGAGTGGTCGGTAAAGACCCCCACTCTTCTCTCATCCCCCTTGCTCGAAAACCTTGACTCGAACCTCAACTCACATCTTCGGTAGCAATACGGTGTCGATAACGTGTATGACACCATTTGAAGCCTGGATATCCGTCTTCGTCACGCTAGCGTTGTCGACTTTTACGCCATGCATTGTGCTGACCTTGATCGAACCACCCTGGAGCGTCTTCACCGTCTGGCCGTTCAATTTCGTCACTTGCTTTGCGGTCACATTTCCGGGTACGACGTGATAGAGAAGTATGGATTTCAGCTTCTCTTTGTTCTCTGGTTTAAGCAGAGATTCGACGGTGCCGGCGGGTAGCTTTGCAAAAGCCTCATCTGTTGGCGCGAAGACTGTGAACGGACCTTCCCCCGTCAACGCGTCAATCAGTCCAGCCGCTTCCAGCGCGGCTGCCAAAGTCTTGAACTGGCCCGCCGCAACGGCAGTCTCCACGATGTTGGCCGTCTTGGCCGTTTCTTTTGCACCTTCCACTTTTGCCAAGAGCGGTTGGGCCCCAACTACTGCAAGCATCGACAGCAAAGCAGCACGAGCAATGATTTTTCTTCCGATCGATTTACTAAGTTTCATGGTTAACTCTCTTCCTCCTTGTTGTAGCTCCTCCCCGAGGGCTGTGTTTGTTCTCGAACCCAGGCTTTATTGGCCTGAATAATTCCCGTATGAGCGGTTTAAGCGATTTCAAGTTATACTAAGTAAGAGTATCTGTCAACTATAGTTCATAAGAAAGTTTATCTTGCACGAAATAAGCGATTTTGCTATGGTTCTGGCGTGAAGGGAAAGAAGGTGAACGCCGCTGCCAGTCTGACAACCAAAGACGTTGCGAGGTTGCTGCTCGTTAGTGAGGCGACTGTGAAGCGCTGGGCTGACGATGGTCTTTTACTGCCCCAGAAGACCGTAGGTGGTCACAGGCGATTTAGTATTCAGAGCATCGCGCATTTGCGACGCGAGCAGGGCATTGCGCCTGCTGCTCAGTCGCCGCCCGGAGTTGCCGGGAAAAAATTGGTTACTGGTAAGTTGCCATCCGCCGAAAGTCTTAGCGAGGTGTTGTTGAGTGACAATGAAGCGCAAGCTACTGCTCAACTCATTGATGCTTACCTCCAGAATCATGCGCTCGCCACGCTTTTCGATGAGACGATAACTAAGTCTATGCACCGCGTCGGCGATCTGTGGTTCAACGGGACAATAACGATTGCTGACGAACATTTGGCGACGCGCGTAATTCTTAGCGCGTTGCAGAAACTACGAAGCATCGTTGTGCCGGCGCAGGCGACAGGTTTCAAGGCTGTTTGTTGTGGCATCGAAGGAGACTTGCATGAGCTGCCTATACATCTCGCTGAGATAATATTTGAAAGTGAAGGGTGGGACATCGCGAATCTTGGACCAAACACACCACTGTTTACTCTGCGCGATATGGTGGCCCGGAGAAAACCTGACCTTGTCTGTATCTCCGGAAGGTCCATTGTTGATTTAGATCGGGCAACTACAGAGTATGCACAGTTACGCAAAGCCATCGCGAAGATCAATGGCACAACTGTCTTTGGGGGTGAGGCTTTCCGCGATCTAAATTTGCGCCAGCGTTTTCCCGCCGAGTTCTACGCAGAAACGTTCCGCGGGCTATCAACGTTTGTGAAACAGCTGGCGCACAAAAAGTCGCTATTCTGATCGGTTTTCTCAGCGGTCCTCTGAGTCTCTGCTTTCTCTGCTAAACCGTCACTCTACGCAGAGGCCGCAAAGACACACAGAGGACCGCAGAGAAGAGGCATCGCAGCTCTTTTGGTCAATGAAAGGTGAAACGGGCTACATTCTGACGATTACTGATTTTCATCCAATAGCGGCGGCGTGGAAGGACACCAGGCACCTGGAGATAATCACACCCGGCTTACGACAGCAGGTTTCGCCAACAATCATCAAGAGCTGGGCGGGTATAAACATTACGTACAAGTTAACGGCGAACCAGTAATTCGGAAGAGACGTTCGAAATTCAAGCCAACAGCGATCTAACTTGTTGAGGTTGGCCGTCCGAAGCTCGGTCTACACAATCGAGGCATCAGTCCAACCGACTTTACCGAAGGAGTTTATGAAAACAACAGTAGTGGCCGGCGTGATTTTAGGTAGTCTGACGTGTTCATTGATCGCGTTCGAGTCTGTTATCGCTTCGTTTGCGCGTCGTTCGGCCGCTCACCAAAAATCCTCCGTCACAACGTATCCCTGCAAGCGGATGGCAGACGGCAAGCAGTGGACGACAACCAATCTGAATGTGAACATCGCACCATCCTATTGCTATCAGGATGAGCAGATGAATTGCGGACAATACGGCCGTCTGTATACGTGGGATTCAGCGAAACGAGGATGTCAATCCCTGGGAGATGGATGGCGCTTACCGACGGATAACGAGTGGCGGCAAATGGCCAAGCACTACGGTGGGGTCCGTGAGGATTCGGATGATCGCGGGCAAGCAGCGTACAAGGCGCTCTTGAGCGGAGGCACCTCGGGATTTAACGCCTTGCTCGGTGGCGGTCGCTCCGATGATGGGCAGTATGCGCGATTAGAGGCCCATGGGTTCTACTGGACGGCAACAGAAAATGATCCGGTCACTGCATTCTTCTACAACTTTGGTAAGGGCGGTCTAGCTCTTAATCGTCACAGTAGTGGCGAGAAGCAGAGAGCATTTTCCGTTCGGTGCGTTAAGACTGACGATTGAAACCCGTCTGCTGAAATCGCGGTTTTCTCGAATCTCACGTTTCCTCAAGCTGGCAAAGAAGTTCCATGATGGTGTTTCGTTTCTTCTCTGAACGGCGTGCTCCATCAGCGGCACCACGACGGAAATCAAACAACGTCCCTCCAAAGACATTGGACCAGCCACAACCCATGTGGGAACTTTTCGCAGCAACAGTGTGGCTTGACCCAGAATAACGAGATCTCGCAGCACACCTCTCAAGAAATACTGAAGAATCGGGCGGCACATTCTTTGCAACCTTACAACACGTTTTTCATTGGCTCTGTACTTTGAGTCTCATATTGAGACTCAAAGAGAGCTCCCACGACAAAGTAGATGGAGGTTGCTCTCATGACTGTAGAAAAAGTTCTGGAGAACCAAAAGGTGTTGTTGGCAAACCAGGAGAGGATCCTGGGCAATCAAGATCAAATCCTGGCAAATCAAACAAAACTCGATGCGATCCTTGAGAATCAAACACGGATCGAAAAACGGCAAGAGCAAATCCTGACAAACCAGGAAAAGATTTTGACAGTGGCCGCCGGCAACGTCGCGAAGCCCGCCACGGCGTGAATGCGAAAATACCGCCGGTAAACGAGTTGCACAGCATCTACGAATAAGCGGTCAAACAACCGGAGCAAAATAGACGGAATCTGAAATCCACGCAGCCATCCCGCAGGAAATCGTCACTTTCGGCGGCCTGCGTCCTTTGTCTGGTTCTGAGTGCTCCAGGTCAAGCCGTAGCCACATTAAACATTGAGCGCCGCGACTGCATTCTCATAATCATCGGGACGCACGTAGATGATGTACCCGTAATGACCCTTTCCGTCAGCGACTCCACTCGATGCATAGATGTTGACGTTATTTGCATAGAGCCTGGAATGCACCTCCGCCAGTGCGCCGAGCTGATCGTCACCTTGAACCAACAGCGCTGGCTGTGGTCCTTCTAACTTAAGACCGGACTTGTGAGCCTCGTTTCGAAGCTGTGCAGTGTCTTCAGGAAAAATTGTCAGTTGGGTGTTCATCGGTCCAAAGGGAACCGCGGTGACAGCCACCAGATTGATACCGAGACTGGCTAGTATTGAAAGCACCTTATAAGCCTCTCCCGGTTGATCTTTGACTGTCGTGTAAAAGTAATCGATACGACGAATGTTGAATGCCATATCAACCTCTCTCTGTGTTGCCCCGACCGAGGCGGTTGAAGTAAAAGTAGTGTTCAATGTTTAGTCATCACGCACTAACACCGCATTATAGAACTAGATTGAGACTTAGTTTTGGCCTGACACTCCTTCTGTCACTCTTCTCCAGTGTCGCTGCTCAAACTACAAGTACGATTACGGGCGAGGTAAAGGACAGCAACTCAGCATTGTTGGTTGGCGTGCAGATCAGTGCAACGGCGCTCGAAACTGGCGTTATCCGAACTACTTCCAGCGGCGAGGAAGGACGATTCGTTTTCCCCGCTCTCCCTGTCGGAACATATGAGTTGCGCGCCGAGCACAACGGCTTTGAGCCGCTCGTTCCGCAAACCGTGAGGCTGACCGTGAACGAAACCGTTCATGTTTCACTCGTGCTCAAAATCGCGGGTTTGACGGCAAACGTGACCGTCGACAGTGGCGAGTCGCTTGTAAACACAGAGAGCGCTGAGTTGAGTTATCTGGTAAGCGAACGACTCATTCGCGATCTACCTCTGAACGGGAGGAATTACACCGACCTCGCACTCTTGCAACCCGGCGTTGTCGCGTACACCCATCGCGATGGAGGGTCAGTAGTTGCTCACGGGCTCGCTACCAGCATCAACGGTCAGGATCCTCGTTCAAACGTCTACCTCCTGGATGGCACGCCGCAAAACGATTTCACAAACGGACCAGCGGGCAGCGCGGCAGGTACGGCGCTTGGCGTAGAAACAATCAGGGAGTTTCGCGTAGAAGCAAATTCCTATGGCGCTGAGTTTGGCCGGAACTTTGGCGGACAGATCAATGCAGTGTCCAAATCCGGCACGAACTCCTTTCATGGTTCACTTTACGAATTTCATCGCAATGACAATCTGGACGCGCGCAACTTTTTTGACGGAAGCCAGAAGCCGGAGTTCAAGCGGAATCAGTTTGGCGGAAGCTTTGGCGGTCCAATCAAGCCAGATCGAACGTTCTTCTTTTTAGGCTATGAGTCGTTGCGAGAAAACCTGGGCCAAACAATTAGAACTGTGGTGCCCGATACCAACGCGCGCATTGGTGTTCTCCCAACGGGCGGTAACGTCATGGTCCACTCCGCCGTCAAACCATATCTTGACGAGTTCCCTTTGCCAAATGGCGCAAGCCTGGGTGGAGGGTTGGCGGAGTACGCCTTCGGTTTCAACCGTCAGATCGCACAACATTTCTTTCAGGGCCGAGTCGACAAAAATTGGAACAACCAGCACCAGTTTTTCGCGCGTTACACGTTCGACGATGCAGACCAGCAACTGCCAACCGACTTCCCGCAGTTCCCGCGATCGTTTCGTTCACGGAACCAATTCTTCACGGCAGAACACCGGTTCATCCAGAGTTCAACCACCGTTCACACCTTTCGTCTTGGCTTTAGTCGCACGCGTATTGGCCAGCAAGTGGAAGCAAATACAACGCAGCCGCTGCAGCCATTCGTTCCCGGACGAGAATTAGTTGGGAACATCGACATTGGCGGCATTCCAAGGTTTGGTCCGCAGACCTCAGTTAGCGTGCGACTCACGCAGAACGTATTTGGGTTTGAATACGGAATGGTCCATACGCGAGGGCGCCACATCATCAAAGCCGGCGGAGTCGTCGAACGCTACCAGGACAATATGGTGAACCCGACATTCTCTCTGGGCATCTGGACATTTGCTAACCTCAGAAATTTCTTAACCAACAATCCACAAAGCTTTCTTGGACTCACGCCAAGTGGCGCTCTCGATCGCTATTGGCGCTTTACCTTTTTCGCGGGCTACCTTCAAGACACTCTTAAGGTCCACCCGCGAATGACGATAAATGCCGGACTGCGTTATGAAACAGCGACGCTGCCTGTGGACATCTACGGCCGCGATTCCGCTCTGCCATCTCTCGCGGATACGAGTCCGACTGTTGGTCCACTCTACAAGAATCCGACAAGATTGAATCTGTCTCCGCGCGTCGGGCTTGCGTGGGATTTGTTCGGTGACGGCAATACCAGTTTGCGCGCGGGATACGGCCTCTACTTCAACACTAACAACCAGCAGAACCTTATCGTCACAGTTACAAATCCGCCGGCGACGCCGCGCATCGCAATCGGGTTCACCGCCACTTCGCCTTGCCGGCCGGCGTTTCCGGCTGCGCCGCTCTCGTGCGCGTTCGCTAATTCGATCCGCCCGGTTCAGTTTGATTTGGACAATCCGTACGTGAATATCTATAGCCTCAGCATTCAACGTGAACTGCCGTGGAAAACTGTGGCCACCGTGGCTTACGCGGGCTCGCGCGGCGTGCATTTATTGCGTAGCAATGACGTGAACACTGCCGTCCCGATCATTCGATCGGACGGAACACCGTTCTTTCCTCCGGGAGCGCCGCGGCAGAATCCCGCTTTTTCCACGATTGAGTTGAAGAGTAGTGATGGCAACTCCTGGTACAACGCCATGATCTTTGAGGTGCGGAAGCGATGGAGCCGGAACGTCACCCTTCAGTCGTCGTATACGTTCTCACGTAACATCGATACGACTCAGGCATCGACGTTCTTCTCTGACGCGACGAACGGAACCACCACGGCCTTTCCGGAGTTTCCCAATCTGAACTACAACAAGGGTCTGACGGACTATCACGCAAAGCACAACTGGGTTGTGAATTTCACTTGGGACCTGCCCTTTGCGCGAAATATGAAGGGGCTTAAGAAAAGTTTGCTCGAGGGGTGGCAACTTGCCGGAATAAACAACGTCCGTAGTGGAAACCCATTGACGGTGTTCGTTCAGGCAAATCGATCGCGATCGTTGTGGCAGCCGTCGCTTGGACCAGGCATAGGTCGAGATCGAGCGTCGTTAGCTCCAGGCTTCACCTATGAATCTGCTGTGCTTGGGGGCCCGGACCAGTATTTCGACCCGGCGGCATTTAGGTTGCCGCCGGCAGGAACCTTGGGCAATACGGGCCGCGGCGCGTTTATCGGGCCCAATTACCGTAGCTTCGATCTTTCGGCGAGCAAGAATATTCGGTTGACGCGGCTCGGAGAAGCAGGGAACTTGCAGATTAGAGTTGAGGCCTTCAATCTCTTCAACCGCGCGAACTTCTCACCTCCTGCGCTCACGGCATTCGCCGGCGCCTCAGACAGTGAAGCACCACTCCCAACCTTTGGCCGCATCCGATCGACAATCGGTTCCTCGAGGCAGATTCAATTAGGCTTGCGGTTGGGGTTCTGAGCTTTGCACCATAAGACGACTCATGGCTGATCGGTGCCTGACTATCTACAGAAAAAAAGAAGAGCGGCCAGGTGGCGCTCGTTAACCACGCAATCAGCCACATGGTCGCATAAAATCCAGATAGCACTGAGACGAAAGAGCGCCGTGAGATCCCAACACGCCATGGGCGCGCGCAATTCGAAGAATCTCTTCTGGCCGCGAGGGCCTAACGCAGAATGGCCAGAATTTGTTCAAACGTACACTTATTAACCGGGATGCGACCAGGAGCCTTGGCTGATAACCAATGTTCGGTTGGCTAACCAATTTTGGAGTGGGTCGATTCTTCTCACTAGTGATCGCTGCTGGCTACTTGAGCGTCGTCATATTTATGCCAGGACATAAATCAATCACGGGCAGGATCGGGATTGTCTTATCAGTATCAGGCTACCTTTTAATTCCGCTTTTATGTATTTGGTTCGGCGACGAGATGGGGAGTTATATTGGCAAGTTGCCTGGCCCCAATAAACCGACTCCCGGCTGTTTAGTCAGAGTTGGCGGCTGGTTTCTACTCTTCCTTCCGGTAATCCTGTTGTTAATTTTGGCGAACCAATAAAGAAAAACATTTTCCGTGCGAACCACGGTTTAAGAAACGATTACGCTAACCGTATCCGGGGAGGGATGATGAAAGGAAGTAGACTAAAACTGTTACCGACTAAGTCGATGGAATTGTCTGTAACAAATGGCGATTGTTTGGTTATTTAGGTTCCGAAGCAATAATCAGCCCTTGTCACAAACCTATGTGCGACTCGCTTTGTACAAAGAGTCGCAATTCTGATCGGTTTTCTCAGCGTCATCTGTGTGTGTCTCTGCTTCTTCTGAGTTTAAACCGTCACTCCTACGCAGAGGGCGCAAAGACATACAGAGGACCGCAGAGAAGACTTGATCCCAAAACGCACTTTTTGTGCAAGGCCTGTGCGATTCACGAACGATTCGTTTTCCGGTTCGTCAACCGCGTTCGCGGCAGGCATCACCTCAGCCGCTGAGCAAGCCAGTCGACGATCATCGCCACCGCGTCGTCCCGCATCATCACCGGCGGCGGGAGCTTCGCATAGTTGCCCGGGAAGCCGTCGGTGTCCTGCACGAAGAGGTGGTTTAGATCCGGCAGCACGCGTGCAGTCACGTCCTTGTTTCCGCCTTCTTTAAACGCTGCTTCCTGTAGAGCCACTTGTTCGGGCACCGCCTGCTGGTCACGCGAGCCTGTGAGGATCAGCACCGGCGTTTTCACGCGGCGCATTGTCGGAGCAGGATCGTAAGTGAGGAAGAATTTCATCCACGGGTCCGCGGCCATCATGGCGTCTATCCGCTTGGGGATCTCGGCGATTTGCGTTTCGCGCATTTCGGGGGTGAGCTTGGTGTTGTGCTCAATTTGGTTCTTAATCTGGAAGTGGAGCGCGGTGCGCCCGGGCTCCGCGATGCCGGCGAGCAGCACGATGGCGCGCAACGCGGGTTCCTTTTCGGCAACCATCGGCGCGATCAAAGCACCCTCGCTGTGGCCGAGCACCGCTAGGCGGTCGGCCCGGATCTCGGGCCGAGTCCGCAGGTACGCAAGGCCGGCGCGCACGTCTTCGGCAAAGTCGGCGCTGGTCGAGCCCTTGAACGTGCCACCCGAGGCGGCGGTTCCACGGTCGTCCATTCGCAGCACTGCGATCCCGCGGCGCGCAAGCGCATCCGCGAGCTGGCGGAAGGGCCGATACCCTTGCAGTCCGATGTTCTCGTCGCGGTCCTGCGGCCCGGATCCCGTGACCGTAACGATCGCGCTCACGGGTTGCTTGCGGCTGGCCACTTTGGGCAGCGTCAGCGTGCCGGCAAGCGTGTGTCCGGCCGGTGTCTTCACCATTACTTCTTCCGCGATGTAGGGTGCGTCAGCTGGCGCCGAGTAGTCGGGCTTCGGCTTTGGCGGCGTTACCACAGCTGCCTGATCGCTGCGCTTGAAGATGAGCGGGAACTGTTGGTCGCTTTGAGTGAACGTTCCGGTCAATTCCGTGCGCTCTTTGTTCAGAGTGCCCTCGAAGACGATTGCGGGCGACTTGGTTTCCAGGCGCACGGCATCGTCTTTGACCGTGATTGTGTCAATCGGGATGGTCGCGCCTTGATCGAGGCTGTCTAGTTTACCTCCGTAAGCACCCGTGTCCGATTTCGTAATGGTTAGGGCCAAACGAAGCTTCGTACCGCCTGCATCAAGGGTACCCTGCCACGAACCTTCAAAGTCTTTCGCCGGTGTTTGACCAAACACCGGACACGAGAGACCAAGCAGTAACAGCAACATCAACAAACTACTTTTCATATTTTCCTTTTTGGATTCATGAAGAACAAGCTGTCGGCTTGTTCCAATCAGTTTTATTATTCTCATCAGATCAGGTTTAGGTCCCCAGGTTGTCAGATCATGTTTCTTTCTCCGGCTTAAAGGATGCTTCAGATTCCAATAGTAATCAAACGTAATGGCGCCAGATGAGTTTTTGATCATCAAACTCGACACGCGGGCACACTTAAGCTATGAATGCTGAATGAGCCGTGCGGTACACGAACGAGTCCCAAGTGCGGAACGCCCCTCGACCAGGCGGCGGGCCCAGCTGCACGAAGTCATTTTTGAATCGGATACACGTGCCGGCCGATACTTCGATCTCGCGCTGATCTGGCTGATTCTTCTTAGCGTTGCAACAGTTATTATGGAAAGCATCCGCGAAGTCAGAGAGCAATATGGCACTCTGCTTCACGCACTTGAATGGGTTTTCACTCTATTATTCACGGTTGAATACGGCCTTCGATTATTGAGCGTGCGCCGTCCGATGCGTTACGCAACGAGTTTCTTTGGCGTTGTTGATTTACTCGCTATCGTTCCGACGTACCTTAGTATCTTGGTGCCCGGAAGTCAGTATCTCTTGGTGATTCGCGTCCTGCGTTTGCTCCGAGTGTTTCGTTTGCTGAAACTCTCGGAATACGTTGCGGAGGGCGACATACTTAGGAGTGCTCTTCGTGCGAGCAGCCGCAAAATCAGTGTTTTTATTTCAGCCGTAGTGCTCCTGGTTGTCATCATCGGAGCGCTCATGTACGTCATTGAAGGCGAAGCAAATGGTTTCACGAGTATTCCGAGAAGTATCTACTGGGCCATAGTTACTATGACCACCGTGGGCTACGGTGATCTTTCGCCACGCACACCATTAGGTCAAATCGCCGCGTCGATTGTCATGATCATCGGCTACGGTATCATTGCAGTCCCAACCGGCATTGTGTCGGTTGAACTCGCACACGCCGTGCGAGACAAGAAAGTTAGTGGACAGTCTTGTCCTTCGTGTGCAGCTGAGGGGCACGACGCGGACGCGATCTGCTGCAAGTATTGCGGTGCGCAGTTGTGAAACTGGCATCCGTCAATAAACGCTCACGGAGGTTGCACCCATGACACCTCGACAACGCTTCATCCTGCTAGTCGGAGTTACGCTCGCTCTGAACACCACGGTGTTTGCCCAACCTACATTGACAGCGCCGCGGGAAGATGTGTCCGCAGGCCGCAGCTTCATTTTGTACGGCGATCTCAGAGTGTTCGAATGGGAGGGCGACCTACCGACAAACACAATGTTCGATCTCATTCTTTATTCGCGCGCAAACGAGCCCGTCGCAAGACAACGTGTCGGCAAGGGGGGCCGCTATAGTTTTAACAACATAATCGAGGGCAACTACTTCATTGCGATGGAACTGGAAAACATGGAAATCGCGCGGCTGGCAGTTCATATATCGCAAAGAAAACACGAGCCTATAAGACAGGATTTGGAGTTGGATTGGACTCCCTCCTTGCGAGCCAAACGCGGCGCTGAGTCAGTGCCGGATTCCTACAGCCGTACCCCTGAAAACCGAAAGCTGTTCGACAAAGCGATGAAGCAGATCAATAAGAATGAGTTGCCTAAGGCGATAGCAACGCTTCGGTCAATCGTCGAGGCAGAGCCGAAAGACTATCAGTCGTGGATTGAATTGGGATTGGTCTACTTCGTTCAGAAGGACTTCACAGCCGCCGAAAACAGCTATGCTAAAGCCATTGAAGTAAAACCAGAATATACGACCGCTTTCTTGAATCTTGGGCGTGTGCGGCTCGCGCAAAAGAACAAGGAAGGCGCGATCGCCGCTTTTCAGTCTGCCCTGGAAAATGATCCGAACTCGGCTCTCGCGAATTACTTTCTTGGCGAGGCCTATCTTGCGGTCAGTAAACAGTCGATGGCGATCGGCTATCTAAATGAAGCACTGAAACTTGATCCGGTTGGGATGACGAATGCCCATCTGCGTTTAGCCACTGTCTACAATCTCTCGGGACGCAAAGACCTTGCGGCGATCGAGTACAACGAGTTTCTGAAGAAGAAACCGGAATACCCTGATGCCCAAAGGCTGCGAGACTACATCCGAGCGAACAACCCGAGAACGAAACGCAAATCGGATCCGAGTCCCAGCCCCAATCCGTAAAAATTCATGAACGTCGCGTTGAATCATTTGCTGGCTTAAAGATGCGCAGAAGCGCCACCTGCTTACTTTGTAATCGCTTGTAAACAGCACGTTTCTTTATCCTTACTACCTTGGCAGAACAGATTGGTACAACTCGTCCAAACCAGGAAACACGGCTGACACGATAAAACTTGACGGCTTATGCCTTAGAGTTTATACGGGAAACGCGTGACCAAGGGCGACGAGTCGTCTTAACATTCGTCACGTCGAAGCAATGGCAAACCTCGATTCGCGTGTCACTATTCACATGGCGGCTAGCCTTGACGGATTCATCGCTCGAAAGGATGGACGCGTCGACTGGCTCGAGACATCAGACGAGTTCATTGATGGCGACTCCCTGGAGCCCAGCGATGTCGAGACTTTCCTCAAAACAATCGACTGCTATGTCATGGGATCGCGAACTTACGAAACCGCGTTAGGTTTTGAGGCCAAGGGCTTGGGCTGGTCCTACGGCAACAAGCCTACCTTCGTCCTCACGAGTCGTGATCTGCCGTGCACTCGCGAAACCGTCCAGTTCCACTCAGGAGATCTTTCACAGTTCGTGAATGAGCGACTGCGGCCGGCGTTCGGCAGCATCTGGTTTGTGGGAGGTGGGGCCGTCTCGGGCGAATGTCTTCGTCGTGGACTGGCTGACGAGATTCGTTATTCGATCCTGCCCATCTTGATCGGCGACGGGATACCATTTTTCGAGAAGCTCGCCCAGGACGTCCCCCTCCATCTAACGGAGGTCAAGGCCTACAACAGTGGCATCGTGGAGCTTCGTTACGAGGTTTTGCACAAAAAGTGAGTTTTGGGAGCCCGCCTTCTCTGCGGTCCTCTGTCTATCTCTGCTTTCTCTGCGTTTAACCGTCCATTTCCGACGCAGAGGACGCAAAGATACATAGAGGGCCCGCGAAAAAGGAAGCATTGCAACTTTTGGTGGCACGTTAAGGACATTGATGTGCCGTCGCCTTTATTGAATTAGGCCCTTCCTTGTAACACCTTCGCGACGAAACTCAGTGGCTCTACAGGTCCCCAACATCTCGGCGACGGACTCCTGCGTCAGCTTTACTCAGATCCGTTTGACGCGACCCTGGAACATCAGAAGTTAGCTGACGGTCAAATACTCTATTTATCGAGGCGAAAGTACACCGAGGTTTTCGTTCGAGAGTCTTATATGGCTTCGACTGCTCGAGAACTGCGCGGCTTTGTTTGGTAACGCACAGAACATTTCTAGGTACCCTGATATAAACGCGGCACCCAAAACGCACACAACGAAGCGAGCTGTTAGCTCTAGGTGTTCGAAAACGCTTCTTCTCGTTGAACGTGCTAGCCCAGATCAGGAGTTCGATTAGTTATCGGACGCCTGGAAACTTCAGTAGGGAGAACAAATCATGAAACGATTACGCCTCGCTTTGCTTTGCACGGCAGCTGTTTCGGCTTTTGCGGTTGCCACATATCTCGTAGCCGCGAATAGTCAACACGACAAGAAAGCTCATGCCACCTCTCGAAGTACCGACAGTGGACCGCTTACCAATGCCACCGTTAGCTTCGGTGCCTGGATGACGTCGCCGCCGGTCGACAGATTTCCGAACATCTCAAACACGCGTACGTCAAATCACCATGTGGTGATTCCCGAGGTGGCGAAGATAAAGGCGGGCGGCACCGTCAACTTCATCATCGCCGGTTTTCATCAGGTCGTCATCTACGACGACGGAACCCAACCCGCAGACATAAACACGAACATAACCGTCCTTCCCACGAATCCTCCAACGCCTCCTCCGCCATTAATTGCCGACCCAAACCGCAGAATCTACCGAGGGCTTGATCCCAGTTTGCAACCAGCCGATCGCGTAGAAGTCGTGCACTTCGCTGAGCCCGGCACATACCTGGTGATCTGTGGCGTACTGCCGCATTTCCAGGCCGGCATGTATGGATTTGTGCGAGTGCTGCC
>Ga0209485_1000157_pt1 | contig 22469 bp, 17 predicted proteins | sample NCAS100_FD_187516 | JGI IMG/M metagenome (GOLD analysis project Ga0209485, IMG submission 187516) | Agricultural soil microbial communities from Utah to study Nitrogen management - NC AS100 (SPAdes) (version 2) | ecosystem: Environmental > Terrestrial > Soil > Agricultural land | place: USA... | reverse complement strand
AATTATCACGGAGCCGAGCGCTAAGAGTCGTTCCTCGTTTAAGTGTGAATGATCTATGACTACCGGACCGAGATGCGCGATCACAGGTTCCAACGTGTGCTCGATAACGTTGATATCTCGATTGGCAAACGCATAAGGAATGCCGATGAAACCACCCACTGTTGAGAGCACCGCCAGGACGATCAGCGGGATCGTCATGATCTTCGGCGATTCGTGTGGATGATGGTGTGCTGCATCGAACCGCTCTTTGCCCCAGAACGTCATGACCATCATCCGCGTCATGTAGATCGCGGTCAGCAGTGCAGTAATCGCACCAACGGCCCATAGCACTTTGCCTCCCGGCAGCCCATGGACACTCCACGTCTTCCACAGAATCTCGTCCTTCGAAAAGAACCCTGCAAAGATCGGAATGCCACTGATCGCCAGCCATCCGATGAACATCGTCACAAACGTCACGGGCATGTACTTCCGCAAATTGCCCATGCGCCGCATGTCCTGCTCGTGATGCATGCCGTGAATCACAGAACCTGATCCGAGGAACAGCAAAGCCTTGAAAAACGCGTGTGTGATGACGTGAAAGATGGCCGCAACGAACGCGCCGACACCGCAGGCCAGAAACATGTATCCAAGCTGCGAGACAGTCGAGTATGCAAGGACTCTCTTAATGTCGTTTTGCGCGATGCCAATGGTTGCGGCGAACAACGCGGTCGCGGCGCCGACGATTGCGACGACAAACATCGCAGTCGGAGCGTGTATGAAGATCTCTGAACAACGGACGATCATGTAAACGCCAGCGGTCACCATCGTCGCCGCGTGAATCAACGCGGAGACGGGCGTCGGTCCGGCCATCGCGTCCGGCAGCCAGACATAAAGCGGAATCTGCGCGCTCTTTCCCGCCGCGCCGATGAACAAGAGCATTGCGATCGTCGTCGCGCCGCCGGCAAAGATCGCTCCCATCGTGAACGGCTCAACGGGTTGGTTTTTGAAGAACGACAGCGCTGTTTGCGCGGCTTCGCCCGCAGCCGGATTCGCGAAGAAACTAACGGAGCCGGTCACGAAGAACGTGAGCATCACACCAAGGACGAATCCCCAGTCGCCGATGCGATTCGTAATGAACGCCTTCTTCGCCGCGTCGCCCGCCTCTTTCTTGTTGAAGTAGTAGCCGATTAGCAGGTAGGAGCAGAGACCGACGCCTTCCCAACCGACAAACATCAACACGAAGTTGTCCGCTAACACGAGCGTCAACATCGCGAACATGAATAGGTTCAGGTACGAGAAGAAACGGTAGAAGCCCGCCTCGCCGTGCATGTAACCGATCGCGAAGATGTGGATCAGCAGGCCGACAAAAGTTACGAAGAGGGCGTATGTCCCGCTCAGGCGATCCATCGCAAGGGCGAAGTCAGCGCGAAGCTGGCCCACCTGAAGCCAGGTCCAGATGTGATCGAGTAGTGGTTCTTCGCCGCGCAGCGCGCCGTGCGATTTAAACGCGAGATAGAACGCGACCAGAGTCGAGATCGTGATCGAGCTGCATGCGACCAATCCGATAAATCGCTCGTCGCGAACACGCCGCCCGACGAACCAATTGGTCGCCGCCCCAAGCAAGGGCGCGAAGATGATCACGCTAAGCAGATTCGTTTCCATTTTGGATTAGTCAGTGGTCCGTTGTCAGTGGTCCGTGGTAGTTCCACTCTACTGACAACTGACTACTGACAACTGACTAAAGCTTCAAAATACTCGCCTCATCCACATCAAGCGTTTCGCGATTACGAAAGATCGCGATGATGATTCCGAGGCCTACTGCCGCTTCCGCCGCCGCCACTGTCATAACGATGAAGACGAACAGTTGTCCCGTAACGTCGTGAAAGAAACTCGAGAACGCAACAAACGTCAGGTTCACGGCATTCAGCATCAGCTCGATACACATGAACATCGCGATGACGTTCCTTTTAATGATCACGCCAGTCACACCGATCGTGAACAGCACGGCGGAAAGCGCGAGATACCAGGAGAGTTGTGGTTCCATAACGTTTACTCTTGCTTTGGTCGTTCTAGCACGCGATCGACACCGAGCAAACGCGCTGCTTCTTGGGTTGTCTCGGCTTCAACCGCCAGCGTCGATTCGTGACCAACTGTTGGATCGATCAGCGACAACGGTATTTGGGTCGCGCCCGGAACGATGCGCGCGGTTGGCGAAAGCAGTCCTCCGCGCCGCGCAAGTGTCATCGCGCCAACAATCGCCATCAGTATCAGGATCGAAGTTATTTCAAACGGCAGCAGATATTTGGTAAATAGTGCCGAACCGACCGAATGCGTCAGTCCCACTGACGAGCTATCAGACACAGGCGTTACGCGCGACTCCTGCACAGTCACCAGAATGAATGCAATTTCCGCGATCAGAACTGCCGACAAAACCACCGCCGCCGGTACGAGAAACTTAAGACGCGGCCGCCGGCGTTCCTCTTCCTCGACGTTGAGCAACATGATCACAAACACAACGAGCACCATGATCGCGCCCGCGTAAACGATCACTTGCACCGCCGCAATGAATGGCGCCGCCAGCATCACATAAAGACACGCCAGCGAAATGAAGACACCTATCAGCGAGATCGCGCTGTAAAGCGGGTTGCGCTGCGCGACCACCGCCAGCGCACAACCAATCGCCATCCCGGCAAACAGAATGAACAGCAGGACCGTCATCACAAACTCGGAAACAGAAAGATCAGGGTTGCGGTCAGAAAGATGCTAAAGAGCGCAAAGGGCAACAGTATCTTCCAACCAAAGTTCATCAATTGATCGAACCGAAATCGCGGCAGCGTTCCCCGCAGCCAGATATAAAGAAACAGAAAGAAGATGACTTTAAGTATGAAACCGATCGCGCTGACCAGCCCGAACAGAAACGTTCCGCGCCCGAAGATGTCTTCCGCAAACGGCACGTTCCAGCCACCGAGAAACAACGTCGTCGCCAGCATCGACACCGTGAACATGTTGATGTATTCGGCGAGGAAGAAGAGGGCAAACTTCATGGCGCTGTATTCAGTGTGAAAACCCGCGACGAGCTCTGTTTCAGCTTCCGGCAAGTCGAATGGAACACGGTTCGTCTCGGCAATCGCGGCGATCATATAAATGACGAAGCCGAGCGGGTGAAAGAAGATGAACCACCGCGCACCGTGCCAGCCCGACTGCCTTTCGACGATTGTTCCGAGGTCCAATGAGCCGGCCAGGAGAATCACACCGATCAGACTCAACCCCAGCGCCAGCTCGTACGAAATCATCTGCGCGGATGCACGCAATCCACCCATCAAGCTGTACTTGTTATTCGACGACCAACCCGCAAGCATGATGCCGTAAACGCCCACGGATGTGACGCCCAAAACATAAAGCAAGCCCACGTCGAGACGCGCGATCGTCAGCGGCAACGAGATGTCGGTGAAGGGAATTCGGGTGTCTGGTCCAAAAGGATAGACGATCATCGTCATCAACGCCGCCATCGTGGCGACGATGGGCGCCAGAACGTAAACGAAGCGCGTTGATTTATCCGGAACGATGTCTTCCTTGAGAATGAACTTCAGCAGGTCGGCAAATGGTTGCAGGAGTCCGCCTGGGCCAACACGATTCGGACCAAGCCGTCCCTGGATGAATCCGAGTACGCGACGTTCGGCCAGCACTGTGTAAGCCACAATCAGGAGGACGACCGTGAAAGCCACGGTGATGGCTACCAGCTTGAGGCCTATGTCGATTGCGGTCTCCATATGCTCTTGCAAAAGGTCTCCCGCAAAGGCGCAAAGACGCAAAGTTCAAAGCGTTTTGGTTTGTCTTTGCGTCTTTGCGCCTTTGCGGGAAACCTCTTCTAACTCATGCCTTAGCTCCCACTGTTATCTGGTAGAGCGGAGAGATCGCCGTCGTCTCAGGCCGCGGATTACCGGAGGCCAGCAGATGAAACTGCGGCACCTTATCCGTCAGGTTTCCGATCCTGAACAACTCGTGTCCGACTTTCGGCGTTCCATAAATCTTCTCGCCAGTATCGTCGAGCGCTTCGACGGCGTTGCGAACAGCGGCCAGTTCCTCGCTAACGTCCGTTTGCCCAACACGGTATTTCGCCTGAATCGGACTCGTTTCGTCTTTCAACAACGGATAGCGCATACCCGAATACGCCGGCACCTTCTCGCCGATCTCACGGAATACCGCGCCCGGCGACAGTTCGAAGCCATAATCGAGTCCGAGTTCTTTCGCGAGCTGGGCCGTGATCATCCAGTCCGGCTTTGTCTGGTGGACCGGCGGAATCGACTGTCGCACTCGTTGGACCAACCCGTCGTTATTAGTGAACGTGCCGTCCTGTTCGGCGTACGACGAGGCGGGCAGCACGACGTCGGCGTGTCTGGTTGTTTCAGTCTCGAAGAGTTCCTGGACCACAAGGAAGTCGAGCTTCGCGAGTGCGTCTTCGGCTGCTTCCATGTGCTGCGGCAGGAAGCTCCCGGCTACATACATCGCGCGAATCGCATCGCCCGAGGCTGCAATCATCTCTGACGGAGTCATCGCGCCGTTCATCATGCCCATGTCGTGCGCACCGATGCTGTTGTTAAATAACGGCAACGGATGGAACAGCACGCGCCGGCTATCTGCCGCAAACACGGTGGCGAGCTGGCCCACTACGGCTTGTGCTTCGCGGCTGAGTTCTCCGCCAAACATCACGATCAGATCACCTTGCGTATCCGCGATAATCTGGCGCACGGCGTCGATCTCGCTCGTCTCGATACCGGCTTTCTGTGCAGCTAACGCATCGTTCGCTGGGAGGGCGAACGCGAGCGCGATTGCGTCTTCAGTTCCCGGTCGGATGTGTAGAAACTTAGCGGCCTGTTCCACGAGACGAATGCGAACGGGATTTGCGATGATTAGTTTGGCGCCGCCGTTTCTCACTGCCTGGCGGATCTGTTTGCCGGTCAGCGGCTGCAACTCTTCAGGCTCGCCACCGATTAACAGAATCGTTTTCGCATAACGAATGTCGCGATGCGTTGCCAACTGCCCGCCCAGGTTGTCGAAGAACGGCTTCAGCGTAAACGCGTCCGTGGTGGTGTAGTTGTCAGTGCCGACTAACTCAGTCGCAAACTTGCGCAGCACGTACAGCGCCTCATTTGTCAGACGTGGACTGCCCGCAACGCCAATCGAATCTCGTCCATGGTCGTTTGCGACTGCGTCGAGACGCTCGGCAACATGACGAATCGCTTCATCCCACGTTGCGGGAATCAGCTTGCCGCCTTTCTTGTAACGAATCATCGGCGTACGAATGCGCGCTTCGTGATTGACGAAAGGATGACCGAACCGTCCTTTAACGCACAGGAACTCGCCGTTGATGCCGTTGACGTAACGATCGCGTGCGACGACGCGCATTAACTCCCCGCCACGTGAGCCAAGTGACATCTGACAACCGTCCGAGCAGAAGTTGCAGGTCGAGATCGTTTGGGCCAACTCCCACGGACGCGTCTGGTGACGATAAGTAGCGTCGAGCAGCGTGCCCGTTGGGCAGACTTCTATGCAGTTGCCGCATTGCGAACAATCGAGCCAGCCGAGATACGTGCCGATCACGGTGTGCGCGCCGCGACCACCTGCTTCAATCGCGTCCTCGCCCATCCACTCGTCGCAGACGCGGGTGCAGCGTTTGCAGAGAATGCAACGTTGCGAATCGTTCGCGACCATCGGCGAAAGAAATTTCTCGGCGTAGTAGTTTTTTTGTTCGGTAAATCGCTCTTCGAGACCGCCCCAGTCGAAGGTCATCTCCTGGAGTTCACACTCGCCGCCACGATCGCAGACTGGGCAATCGAGCGGATGGTTCGCTAGTAGAAACTCGGTCATCGCTCGCTGCGCCTTCTCAATCTCTTCGCTTTGTGTGGTGACAACCATGCCGTCGGTACACGTGATGGTGCACGAGGTTTGAAGCTTCGGCATTTTTTCGATGCGCACGAGACACATGCGACACGAGGCTTGCAGCGCGAGGTCGGCGTAATAACAGAAAGACGGGATGTCGAATCCCTTGTCGCGGCACACGTCTATCAGCCGTGCGGCTTTTGGAACTTCAAATAGCTTTCCGTTGATCGTGACTTTGACTAACTCAGTCGCCATTTTTTCTCTGTGCCATCTCTGCGTCCTCTGTGTCTCTGTGGTGTACTAACCACCGAGACACGGAGGAACACAGAGATTATGCGAAGTGATCGCCATTTATGTTTAATTTGCGTGCGAAATCTTCCGGAAAGCGCTTGATCGCCGACTGGATGGGCCATGCGGCAGCATCGCCCAAAGGACAGAACGACTTGCCTTCGATGTTGTCACAAAGATCGAGCATCAGTTGCGCGTCTTCGGGACGCCCGCCGCCTTTATCGATGCGTTTGAAAATTTTCACGAGCCAGTCCGTGCCTTCACGACACGGCGTACACCAGCCGCACGATTCGTGTTTGTAAAACTCGGTTAGGTTCTTCGTCGATTCGAACACGTCGACCGTTTCGTCCATGACGATAAAACCACCCGAGCCGACACTCGATCCCGCTGCGACCAGTCCTTCGTAATCCATGCGCACATCTTTCCCGATGATCTGATCGGCGCGCATGATGTAGACGGAAGATCCACCGGGAATCACGGCTTTCAGTTTCTTGCCGCCGATGATCCCGCCGCAGTCTTCCATGATGAACTTTTCCATATCGTCGTAGCCCATCGGCAGTTCGTAAACGCCAGGACTATTGACGTGACCGGAGACGGACCACACTTTCGTGCCGCCGCTTTTCTCAGTTCCGAGTTTCTGATAAGCCTCGCCACCCATCTTGATGATGTCGGGAACGGCCGTCAGAGTTTCGACGTTGTTTACAACCGTCGGACACGCATACAGACCGGAGACAGCAGGGAAGGGCGGCTTCATGCGCGGATGGCCGCGCAGTCCTTCGAGTGAACTGAGTAGCGCCGTCTCTTCACCGCAGATGTAAGCACCGGCGCCAGTGTGCGTGTGGATCTCGCAGGCGAAGTCAGCACCGAGAACTTTTTGACCAACGAGCCCCGCGGCGCGCGCTTCTTCGAGCGCGACGTCCATGATGTCGATCAAATACTTGTACTCACCGCGCGTGTAGATGTAATTAGTCTTCGCCCCGAGCGCATAGGCGGCGATCAACATGCCTTCGATCAGCATGTGCGGATCGCGCTCCATCAAGTAACGGTCCTTGAACGTCCCCGGCTCTGATTCATCCGCGTTGCAAACAACGTATTTTGGCTTCGGCGAGTCTTTCGGAACGAAGCTCCACTTCATTCCGGTCGGGAAACCCGCGCCTCCGCGCCCGCGCAGTGCCGACTTCTTCACTTCATTGATAACGTCGTCCGGCGACATCCCGTCAAGTACTTTCTTGAGCGCCTCGTAGCCGCCGTTACGACGATAGACATCGAGAGACCGCGAGTTCTCGAGATGAACTCGACGGAGTTGAAGTGGTTCACAGCCGATGGCTTCGATACGCATAAACTTCTAGGGCAACGAATCCAATACCTGATCGATCTTTTCCGGCGTCAGGTTTTCGTGATAGTCAAAATTGATTTGCATCATCGGCGCCGTGCCGCATGATCCGAGACATTCAACTTCCCACAACGTAAATCGCCCGTCGGCCGTCGTCTCACCGACCTTGATGCCGAGTTTATTCGCGCAATGCTCGACAACTTTTCCGGCACCCATGATCTTGCAGGAAAGCGTGCGGCACACCTGGATGTGGTACTTGCCGATCGGCTCCGTATGGATCATCGAGTAAAACGTTGCGACTTCCCAGATGTCGGTAACGCGCAGCGCCAAACGGTTTGCGAGATACAACACGCCCGGCGGATCGAGATAGCCACGTTCACGTTGCACGATGAACATCAACGGCAGGATCGCGGAGCGGGGGACCGGATACTTCGCGAGGTGGCGATCTATCTCCGCTTCGACTTCCGGCGAGAACGTCGCCGGCTCAACCTCGAGCTCGACTGGTTGGGAAAGTGGTTGGATCTGTGTTAACTGAGTACTCATGTACTTTGTTCTCGGTACTTTGTTCTTTGTACTTGGTTCACTAGTTTAACGTTCTTTTTTATCTGCACGGTCCGCATGCGAACAAAGCACAAACAACAAAGCACAAAGTTCTAACGATCGATTTCTCCCAACACGATATCGAGTGATCCAATAATCGCCACAACGTCTGCCACCATTTCACCTTCCGACATCACCGGTAGCGCCGAGAGATTCACAAAACTCGGCCCGCGGAAATGCACGCGGCTCGGTCGTGGTCCACCATCAGACTTCATATACACACCGAGCTCGCCCTTGGAAGCCTCGATGGGGAAATAAACCTCACCCGCGGGAACGTCGAATCCCTCGGCGACGATCAGGAAGTGATGAATCAACGCGTCCATGTGACTCTTCATCGCTTCGCGATCGGGCAACACGACTTTCGGCGCGTCGGCCTTAACTGGACCAGGCCGCAGACGCGATAACGCCTGCACTGCGATCCTGTGCGACTCCTTCATCTCTCGCATGCGCACCATGTAACGTGCCCAAACATCGCCGTCCGGTTCGGTGGGAACTTCGAAGTCGTACGTTTCATAACCGGTGTACGGGTTTGCGCGCCTGATGTCGAGATTGACGCCGCTGCCTCGCAGACATGGACCGGAGAGTCCCCAGTCGATCGCATCTTCGGCCGAGATTAGTCCGATGCCCTGCGTTCGTCGTTGAAAGATCTTGTTGCCGCTCAGCAGCGTGTGAAACTCTGCGACCGACGGAAGAAAACCATCGAGAAACTGTTTGCACCGGTTCTCGAAGCCCGCGGGAAGGTCCATCATCAATCCGCCGATGCGAAAATACGATGGCGTGAGTCGTCCACCGGAGGCGGCCTCGATAAGGTTCATTATCTTCTCGCGTTCGCGGAAGCAGTAGAAGAAGACGGTCATCGCGCCGATATCGAGCGCGTGCGTGCCAAGCCAGACGAGATGCGAGGCGATGCGCTGGATCTCGCACATCAGGACGCGAATCACTTGCGCGCGCTCCGGAATCTCGAGCCCGAGCAGCTTTTCACCCGCCATTACGTAAGCAAGGTTGTTCCCGAGCGGATTCAGGTAGTCCATCCGGTCGGTAATCACAATCCCTTGCTGATATTTCTTGTACTCGAACAGTTTCTCCATGCCCGTATGGAGATAGCCGATGTCAGGCGTTGCCTTGACCACCATCTCGCCGTCGAGCACGAGCTCCAGACGCAGCACGCCGTGTGTCGATGGGTGTTGCGGACCCATCGAAATCGTCATTTGGGTGTCGAGCGGTTGATCGACGATCTCAAACTGCGGCGGAAGGTTGGCTACAGAACTCATTTCTGTTTTGGTCTTTGCTCTCAGATCTTTCTGCTTAGTGCTTTGTTCTTTGTTCGCTAGCTTGCCTGTTCCCTAGACCGACCGTTCCGATTGCGAGCAAAGTACAAAGCACAAAGTACAAAGCTCCAAAATCATTTCAAGCTGTACGGTTCATAACCGCGCAACGGAAAATCCTTGCGCAACGCGTGACCTTGCCAGTCGTCGGGCAACAGAATGCGACGCAGATCCGGATGACCGTCGAAAATGACGCCAAACAGATCGAACGTCTCGCGTTCATGCCAGTTTGCCGTCTTCCAGACACCGGTGACGGTCTCAACATGCGTGTCTTCCTCGTTCAATAAGACTTTGAGTCGCACGCGATGATGCTTCGTAGTCGAGAAGAGGTGATAGTTGACCTCGAAACGCGGCTCTTCTTCAGGACCGCGATCCGCGCCGCAAATGTCGGCTAGAAAATTGAAGTGCGTTTCCGGCGAGGTCTTCAGGAACGAACAGGCGGCGACGATGTGTTCGCGAGGCACGACGACGGTGTACTCGCCGAATGCCGCGATCACCTCGCCAACCCACTCAGGATACTCACGCTGTAACAGCGCCACAAAGGGCGGCGGCGCAGCTTCTGAATTTTCAATAGGCTGATCCGTGGACATCCGTGTTGTTATCCGTCTAAATCCGTGGTTACGAAGACCGGCGCCGCTCGTGTCTCGAGGCGATCGTGTATGGCCGTGATTCCGGCAACGTGTTCTGACGCGCAGTCGATCCATCGGTGATGGGTAACGTGCCAGGCACGACTGCTTCGCGTGCTTCGGCCTCGGGAACGTCGCGTCGATCGCGCACGCTCTCTTTCATCACTTTCTCCTGCAACATCATCACTGCGTGAATCAACATTTCGGGCCGGGGAGGACAACCGGGAATATACACGTCGACGGGAACGATCTTGTCCACTCCCTGAACAATCGCGTAGTTGTCAAAAACGCCTCCAGACGTCGCGCACGCGCCCATCGAGATCACCCACTTCGGTTCGGGCATTTGATCGTAAATGCGGCGCAACACCGGCGCCATTTTTCGCGACACGCGTCCCGAAACGATCATGACGTCTGCCTGGCGCGGGCTCGCGCGAAACACTTCAGAGCCGAACCTCGCCAGATCGTTACGCGATGATGTCGCATTCATCATCTCGATCGCGCAGCAGGCAAGTCCGAATGTCGCCGGCCACAGTGATGACTTACGCGCCCAGTTAATGAGCGAGTCGAGCCGCGTCGTCAGCACTTCCGGTAAAGCTTCGGCGATTTTGTTTTCCAGTCCCATTGCAAAAACCTTTACGCGGCCGGTCGTTGCTGTTTGATCTGGCGTGCTTCAAGATCGTGAAGCGCGCGCGCTTCGGCTTCAGCGTCACGACGCGCCCTCTCCCCCCAATCGAACGCGCCTTTCTTGACGACGTAGATATAACCGACCAGCAACAGACCAACAAACACCATCATTTCCAGATACACAAACCAGCGCATCGCTGGTCCCTGTCCGGCGAGCGTCTTGAACACAGCCGCCCACGGCACCAGGAAAATCACTTCGATGTCGAAGAGGATGAACAACATCCCGATCAAGTAGAACTTTACTGAGAACCGCTCACGAGCAGACCCCACGGGGTCTTTGCCACACTCGTAAGGCATCAACTTTGTGCGCGTTCGCTTTCGTTGTCCGACCAGCTGCGACAGCAGAACATTGCCGACAGCGAAGCCCGCCGCGACGATGAACATCAAAAGAATCGGCAGATAGTCGTAAAGACGAAACGTCATCTAAACACACATTGCCACCTGCCGGAGATCGGTTTCGCACGAAAACCAATCCTGCGCGGCGAGTGGCACTCGATCACGAGATTGAGAATCATTGTACAAGCGTGATGCTAGACGAAGTGATCAAGGGTGTCAAGTGAGGTTTCTGCCCCGAAATTCCGCAATAAAAATGCTGATTGACCGTGAAAAAATGCTTGTGTTACCGTTCAGCCAAAGCCGCTTTCAAGCGGCGCTTCGTTGAGGGACTTTCCTTTAGCTTGTGATTACTGGATTCAACACTGACATCGAACATGATGGCATCGTCTATCATGTGCAGACCGAGGACAAGGGGCTCGACTCACCGATCATCCTTTCACTCGTCTACGCCGGTGGCACGATCCTGGCCAGCAAGCGTTCTCCTTATGCCGATTTAATTGAACAGGGCTTCAGCGATGAGGCGCTCGCGGAACGGCTGAAACGCCAGCATCGTTTGATCTGCGCCGCCATTCACTCTGGTCGAATCGGTGATCTTAAGAAGATGAGCGGACGCACGACCGCAGCCGCCGAAGCGCCGGTCGAAGTAGCTGAACCGGAGGCTCTGCCCGAAGTCGAGACTGCGAGCGCACCGCCAGCGACGGAGGAGTTTGAGATCGAGTACTGGCCGCTCACGCAGCAGTGGACGCCTCCGCCGCCGAAGGAAGAGAGGGAGACGGTTGAAGAGGAAGTTGCGTTTGAGGAGCCGGTCGAGCCTGAGCCGGTCTGGACTGCTGTCGAGGAAGAAGCGCCGCAGGAAGAGCCCGTCGAAGTTCAGGAAGAACTTCCTGACGGTCTCATTATCGACCTGCTCGACGACGAAGAGTTCTACTCAGGCAAGCCTTATACGCTTCGCGTACTGATCGCCAATCGTTTCGCGGGCGACGAAAAGCCGCTGGCAAACGCAGCCGTATCAATCAAGATTCTCGGCACGACCTTCCGTCCATTGATCTATACCCTAAAAACGGAAAGCGACGGCGTCGCGACTGTTGCCACAGAAATTCCCCAGTTTTCTTCCGGGCGCGCGGCTGTGCTCGTGCGCGCGGTGGTGAAGGACCAGGCCGCCGAGCTTCGCCGTATCATACATCCTGTCGCGGCCTGACGAGGCTCACCTTGCGCGTTTACGTAAACGGCGAAGCCCGAGAGTTCTCCAGTCCACTTTCCCTCGATCAATTGATCACGGAGCTTGACCTCCCGCCTGCGCGAATTGCCGTCGAGTTGAATCGTGCCGTTGTGCGTCGCAACGAGTGGAACACGACCGAGCTGCGCGACGACGATCGAATCGAGATCGTCCACTTCGTTGGTGGTGGTCAAAGCTAAATCCGTGTAAAGTTTCGAGTATGTCGACAGTGAAAGAGAAGGTTTCGACTGAGAGTCTGATTATTGCCGGCCGCGTGTTTAATTCGCGTCTGATCATCGGCACTGGCAAGTACCGGAGTTATGAAGAGATGCGTGCGGCGCATCTTGCTTCAGGAGCGGAGATGGTGACTGTCGCGGTCAGACGCGTGCCCCTCGATCGCAGCAACGAGTCGTTTCTCGATCATCTCGACCCGGCTTTGCAGATTCTACCAAACACCGCCGGTTGTTATTCGGCGGAGGATGCAATGCGCACTGCGCGCCTTGCGCGTGAGGCACTGCAAACGGATCTCATTAAGCTTGAAGTGATCGGCGATCAGACGACGTTGTTTCCCGACAACGAGCAGACACTTGAAGCCGCGCGCATTCTCGTCAAGGAAGGTTTCGTGGTGCTGCCGTACTTCAACGACGACCTCATCATGGCGAAAAAGCTGATGGACGCCGGTTGCGCAGGGATCATGCCACTGGCGGCGCCGATCGGGTCTGGACTCGGCGTTCAGAATCCTGCGAACCTCCGCATCATGCGAGAACAACTTCCTGATGCGACGATCATTGTCGATGCGGGCGTTGGCACGGCGAGTGATGCTGCAATTGCGATGGAGCTGGGCGCCGATGGTGTATTGATGAACACTGCGATTGCGGAAGCTGTGGATCCGGCGAAGATGGGCGCGGCGATGAAGCTGGCGATTCAGGCTGGAAGGCTTGCGTATCAGGCGGGTCGCATGCCGAAGCGGTTGTATGCGAGCGCGTCGAGTCCGTTGCAGGGCGTGATCAAGTAAGACGCCCGAAGGTTCCCGCAAAGGCGCAAAGACGCAAAGGCAGTGAAGAGGTTCAGCTTCTTGAAGGTTTCTTCTCTTTGCGCCTTTGCGGGAACTTTTGAAGCAGATCACGAAAGAGCTAATTCTACTTTCTCTTGTTCGCGCATCACACGGTCGCCGACGTCCGTGTTTGAGATCGTCGGATAAGCGCCTCCTTTTACCTTCAAACAGCCAGCAGAAATTAGCGCATCGATGTAAATTTGAATCTCGTCTTGCGGCATGTCCTTTAGTAAACCGTAGGTCGAGAGTTCGTTGAGCCCGGCGCTCATCACTTGCTTCGACGCCGAACCGCGTAACGTTGCTGCCAGGATCTTCTTACCGAATCTTCCATTCATTCGTTTAGCGCAAGCGAGGATTTTGCGGACGCGAAGTAGTTCGTCGTCGCTGAGCGCGCGTGGTTGTGAGTTGATTGCGATAGGTATTTCGTCGACGTCGACCTGTTGAATGGATGGGACGGTCTTCGGGCGGCAGTTGCCGCATGTTCCGCATTGCCGATCGTGATTGCGGTCGCCGAAGTAGTTAAGGATGTGCGCCCGATAGCAGTAATCCGTGTAACACAGATTGATCAGCTCGCGGAGCTTACGCCGCTCTAAATCTGCGCGTCCGATCATCTGTCGTGCATCGACGCGAAGGGCCGTTACCGCAGCATTGTCGATCATGGAGATGGCTCGCGGCGTCCGGGCGCCTCGTTCGTTGCGCGAGACCGTAGGTGCTTCGCGTGAGATGTGTCCGGCGCGTTCGAGCAGATAAAGAGCGGACTGCACGGACATCTCGTTCTTTTCGCCTGCGAGTTTACCGATCTGAGCCGTCGTCAACTCAATTCTTTTCAGACCGGTGCCGAGCAGCGCGCTGTAGACGTTCTTCACAGTGCTGATGTCGGGATACGAACCTTCGATAAAGAAATCGTGCGTGTTTTTGTCGGCGTAATTAAAGAGCAGGATACAGGTTGACGGCAGCCCGTCGCGCCCGGCGCGTCCAATTTCCTGGTAATAAGCTTCGATCGATCCCGGAATCTGGTAGTGGGCAACGAAGCGGATGTCGGATTTGTCGATGCCCATGCCAAAGGCGTTGGTCGCGACAATCATCTGCGTCCGTCCGTTCATGAAATCTTCCTGCGCCTTAATGCGGAGCCCATCGCTCATGCCCGCGTGATACGTTGAGACACTCAGGCCCGCCGTCTTCAGCTCACGTCCCACCTGTTCGACCGCTTTGCGCGTCGACGCGTAGACAATTCCTGACCCACTCGTCTTCTGGGCGAGGGCACGGATGCGGCTAATCTTCTCCTTTTCCTTCTCTGTGTGGACCACCTCGATTGACAGGTTGGGGCGATCGAAGCCGCTGACGAAGGTCTGTGGCTGCGACAGTCCGAGTTGTTGAATGATGTCTGAACGAACATAAGGCGTTGCGGTTGCGGTCAGCGCGATAGTTTGAGTGCGGCCGAGGGAACGGATGACGTGTTTCAGTCGAAGATAGTCGGGGCGAAAATCGTGTCCCCACATCGAGATGCAGTGCGCTTCGTCGACAGCGAATAGAGAAACAGGAATGGACTGCACGGCAGAAGTGAACCGGCTGCTGCGAAAACGTTCGGGGGCGATGTAAACCAGCTTGTGCGCGCGACGACGCAGCGATTCGATGCGCGCGCGTTGTTCGGGTTCCGAGAGAGAACTGTTGATGAAAGTCGCGGGAAGGCCGCGCGCCTGGAGCGCGTCGACCTGATCCTTCATCAGCGCGATCAGCGGCGACACGACGAGCGTCACTCCGTCGAGGATCATCGCGGGAAGCTGGTAGCAGAGAGACTTACCGCTTCCCGTCGGCATGACTACGACGGCATCTTTGCCTTCGAGGATTGATCCCACAACTTCGCGCTGGCCTTCACGGAAATCGTCGAAGCCGAAGTGCTGGCGCAGAGTCGTGATTGCGTCGCTGAGCGAGGGCATCGGGAAAACAAGTTAACACGGATTCAGTGATCGGACATTCATTAAAAGGTGCACTGGTGTTTCTCGGATTTGGAGGCGCGAGTGTGAAGTCGCTTGCGTTGTTTCGCGTGTGCGTGCAGCCGTCCCCGTTTCGCGTCGCGGCGTTGGTGTTACTCGCAGCAGGTGCAGGGCCTGTGCCTCTGAAACAGTTTGCGGTGCCTCCGTAGCCGACGAAATCAATGATGTTTGGATCAGTTGGACAAGTGCCGGATAACGCAGCAGTGCTTTTGACGAGCGCGACCTTGCCTGCGCCCGCGGCCATGGCGATCGTTCCTGTTGCGTCGGGAGTTGGAAGAGCGGCGCCGTTATTGCCGCCGGCTTGTTGAATCAAATATCGCTGACCTGGCGACAGCACAACTGAAGTCAGATTTGTACTGGACCAGGTGGACGCAGTCGCACTCGCGTATTGCACGGACCAGCCGGCGAGGTTTACGGGAGTGCCACCGGCGTTGAAGATTTCGATAAAGTCGCTGCGCAACGGTGCGCCTGAGTTTCCACCACCGCCGAAGATTTGGCCGATTACGACCTTGTCTTGCGATATTGGTGGTGAACCATCCAATACCACAGATACAGGATTGCTTTTCATCCCATCCGCTTCGACGAGGAGCGTCGATGAGCCTGCGCCGCTCAATCCAGCGCGCAATAAAATGTGAATCTCATCGAGTCCATCTAAATCGGCACGAGCAACGGTCTCGACGATCGTTGCTTGACCTCCAACCGTCACTGATACTGAAGCCGCCTGCCTGACACCCGTGGCAAAGATCGACAATCTTCGGTTACCGTTCGAAGGATCAAATGGGCCGGTTGTAAGCAGATCGGAATCGAGAATGATTCCTTCGCCCTTTCCATCTCCGCTGACCGTAAACACGCCTGGCGCGGCAGAACTGATAACGACCTCGGCTCTTGAAGAAAACCCATCGGCGTTGGTCACAATGATTTCGCCCGGTCCAAGCGCCACGTTCTCCGGCACGACAAGAATGACTTCTGTCGCCGACGCGAAGTAAACCTTCACCAATTGACCATTCACCGTCACCCTCGCTCCCAGCGCATCGCCACGAAAACTCACGATACTCCCGGGCGCAATCCGCGTTGCCGGTGAAGAACCGGGCGCTGCCGCGTTCAAAACAGTGCCGCTACCAAACGCCGGCCGCGCTGCGACAGTCGCGACATAGATCTCACTGTTATTCGCAAAATTATCATCGGCTTGCGGCTCAGACATCACGCGCGGAAAGTTGAACGCAACGAGACTTCCATCGAAATTCAGCGACGCGACGACTTCCGCAGTCGCACTCGACGGTGCATTCGTAACCTGGTGCATTTGCCCCGTCGGCAAATCGAGAACATAGAGTTCGACGCTTCCGTCGCTCGCAGTTGTTACTCTTCGCCTCGTGGCGAACGCAACACGCTTCCCATCGCCGCTGATCGTTGGCTGAAGCTTTACGTCTGTGACTCTGGATCCCAACTGCGTGAGTTGACGGACGCTTTTCTCACGCGAATCAAACATGAACACCTGCGTTTGATTTGGCCCAACGCTGGATGAATACACGAACCGCATTCCATCGTTACTAACAGCACGTCCCGCAGTTACCGAAAGATCAGGTATTGCGGATTTTATTAGAGTCTCCGCCTGTGTTTCTCCATCAATTACAAAGAGATCGGAGTTTCTCTCGCCGTAGATGCGCGACCCGTCACCACTAATCTTTCTCCCATTGAAAACAATCAGCCCGCCATGCGAACTGATGGATGGCCCAATGTTGTTTTCGTTAAGAGTATGGGTGAATTGCCTCAGCACCGGACCTTCAAACACGAAGATCTCGGAATTGCGATCCTGATTCTCTCCCACCAGGTCTTCACGTGACGCAAACGCCACAACGTTCGCATCGCGCGACAGCGCCGCCAAAACCATCCGTCCCTGCGCGATTTCCATAAACGTTCCATTAGCAACATCCGCGCGCACTCCATGAAACGAAGGCTGGTCATGACCGTCGCCAAACAGATCCGACGACGACTCGAAAACAACCGTGCGTCCGTCATCACTAAGAGACGGGTTCAGATTCAAAGCCTCGGGAGGCGTGTTCGTCAGTCGTTTGACTGTTGTAGCTGTTTCGGGACGTGGCAGTGCGATAAACAGGAAAGCCAAAAAGGCGATGAGGATACGAAGCATAGTGAGGTTGCTCCTTGCGTAAATTTTTCAGCGCATTGTACACATCAAAGAAGAAAACTCAAGTCGAATCTGCTATAAGCTGTCGCCGGTGCACACAACAATGAAGATCCTCATCAGTGGTTCGCACGGATTCGTCGGAAGCGCGCTTATCAAGTTGGTGACCAAGAACGGCCACGAGGTGATACGCCTCGTGCGTCACGCACCGCACCACGGCCGGCTGGAAATCGGTTGGGACCCGGATCACGGCGTGATCGACAAAGAACATCTCGAAGGCATGGACGTCGTGGTTCATCTCGCCGGTGAAAACATCGGCGAAGGCCGTTGGACTAAGGAAAAGAAACGGGCCATTCTCGAGAGCCGTGTCAAAGGGACGACTCTGCTAAGCGAAACACTCGCGACATTGCGCCACCCGCCCGCCGCTTTCCTGTGCGCTTCGGCAATTGGCTATTACGGCAACCGTGGCGATGAGTTGTTGACTGAAACCAGCGCACCGGGAAACGACTTCCTGGCCCATGTTTGTCAGGAGTGGGAAAAAGCGGCGGCGCCAGCGGCCGAGAAGGGAATCCGCACCGTACTGACTCGCTTCGGCATCATTCTCGCCGAACACGGCGGCGCGCTCGCGAAGATGTTGACGCCGTTTCGTATGGGAGTCGGCGGACGTATGGGCGACGGTAAACAGTGGATGAGCTGGATCGCACTCGACGACGTGGTCGGCGCGCTCCAATTCATGATGCGCGATAGTTCGGTGAGTGGACCAGTGAACCTTGTCGCACCTACTCCAGTAACTAACGCTGAATTTACTAAAACACTCGGCAGTGTACTGTCGCGGCCGACGTTCATACCGGTGCCACGTTTCGGCGTCCGTCTCGCGTTTGGCGAAATGGGCGACGCGCTGCTTTTAGGAAGTCAGAAAGTTGAGCCGGCAGTGCTGAAGGCGCGCGGCTTTGCATTTAACTTCGTGAGACTGGAGCCCACGTTGAAACATATCCTTCACAGGGAGTACCCATGAAACAGATCGCGTTGCTCTCGCTGATCTTGTTGCTGTCAGTCACGACCGTCCACGCACAGCAACCGGCCGATCTCATCCTGCACAACGGCGTCGTCCACACCGTCGACAAGAACAACTCGACCGCACAGGCCGTGGCAATCAAAGACCGCAAGTTTGTCGCCGTCGGCTCCGACACCGACGTGTTGAAATTTCGTGGCCCATCGACGCGGGTGATCGACTTGCGCGGCCGCTTCGTCGTGCCCGGATTCAACGACAACCACGTCCACTTCGCGTCCGCCGCACAGTTTCTCGAATTCAACATCATGCGCGCCGCGACGCAGGACCAGTTTGTCGCTCGCGTGAAAGACGTCATATCGCGACTGCCCAAGGGAGAATGGATCGTCGGCGGTTACTGGGGTGCTTACGACGAGTGGGCCGCAGGTAGCGCCGGCAATCAGCGACGCGAACCGTTCGCGCCCGACATGAGTCTTGTGAACGCCATCACGTCTGACTATCCGATGTTCATCCGGAAGTTTGACGACAGCCAGTTCGCGGCTAATGAGGCTGCATTTCGCGCGCTGAAGCTTGACCTCAACAATCCGCAAGCGCCCGATGTCGAGTTTTTGAAAGACAGTCAGGGCCGGCCCACGGGCCACATGCGTGGGCGAGGTGCACCGCGTCTCTTCAATTCAGTTATTCCGCGGACTTTCTCGCGCGAGCGTCGCATCCAGCAGACAAAGAACGCCCTCGCCGAGATTCGCAAATACGGTGTGACGAACGTCAGCGATATGTCTGACGACGTGCAGTTGGACATTTATCGCGAACTGCATCGCACCGGCGATCTCACCGTGCGCATTCACTTTCGTCCCGGACTCGATCGCTGGAAAGAGCTGGCTGACCGCGGCATCAAAGTGGGTTCAGGTGACGAATGGATTCGACTCGGCGCGCTCAAAGGCCACATCGACGGCATCATGGGCACGAGCAGTGCGCGTTTCTTCGAACCCTACTCACACGATCCGAACAGCCGCGGCCGCTGGCGGCCATTGATGGTTAACGAAAAAGGCGAGTTCGTTGAAGGGAAATTCCTTCGTTACATGCTCGATGCCGACCGCGCAGGACTTCAGCTTACGGTCCATGCCATCGGCGACGAAGCGAATAACGTTCTGCTCAACTATCTCGAAGAACTGAACAACCAGAACGGTAAACGCGATCGCCGCTTCCGTCTGGTGCATGCGCAGGTGCTTGCTCCCGCCGACTTCAAACGGTTGGGCCAACTCGCCGTCGTCGCGGAAGTTCAACCGTTTCACTTGAGCGACGACATGCGCTGGATGGAGGAACGCATCGGCCGCGATCGTACGAAAGGCGCGTACGCGTTCAAGAGTATTCAGTCGAGCGGCGCGGTGCTGTCGTTTGGCACCGACTGGCCCGGCACGTCGGCGTCTGAGTATCCGATCAATCCGATGCTCGGTCTCTACGCGGCGGTGACGAGACAAACCGTTACCGGCAAGCCCGCCGAAGGTTGGTTTCCTGATGAAAGAATCTCGATTGCCGACGCGATCAAGGCCTATACCTACAACACGGCGTACGCGAATTTCGAAGAGACAACGAAAGGTTCGATCGAGGTCGGTAAGCTGGCGGATCTAACCGTGCTGTCGAAGAACTTGCTGAAGGTTGCGCCGAAGGAATATCTCACCACTGACGTGGTCTACACGATTGTTGGCGGCAAAATTGTGTACTCGGTTCCTGAATAGGTTTCCCGCAAAGACGCAAAGGCGCAGAGAGAGAACTTAAACCGATTAATACGGTGCTCGATCCTTTGCGCCTTTGCGTCTTTGCGGGAAACTAATGCGCCGGGAACGCAAACTCCGGCAGCACTTCGAAGACTTCGAGCGCGTATTTGACGTTGCCAAACGGCGCCGACACCTGCACACCCTGAATTTCGTCGCGCACCTCGAGCAACGACTCGCGCGCGATCTTCAACCCTTCTTCGCGGCCGGCTTCCTTACTGATCGTCGACGCGTGGCGCATCCGTTCCATGATCGTCGGAGTCACGCGCACGCCTGGCACTTCGTTGTGCAAAAACTCCGCGTTGCGATAAGACACGAGCGGCCAGATCCCGGCAATGATCGGGATGCGCACGTGTTCGATGCGCTTCAAAAAATCGCGTAGCTGCTCAGTATCAAACACGGGTTGCGTAATCGCGTACTGCGCGCCCGCCTCGACCTTCCATTCGAAGCGTTTGATCTCCTCGTCGATATTGATCGCGCCGGGATTGACACCGACGCCAACGCAGAAAGATGTCGGTTCGCCGATCGGATTGTTGCCGAGGTCGAGTCCGTGGTTCAGCTTGTTGACCATGTTCGTCAACCCGATCGCATCGATGTCGAAAACAGCGGTGGCGTCGGGGTATGGTCCCATCTTCGGTGGGTCGCCCGTAATGACGAGCAAGTTGCGCAACCCGAGTGCGGCCGCTCCGAGTAAATCGGACATCATTCCCAACAGATTTCGATCGCGACAGCAGTAGTGCAAGACCGACTCGATACCGATCTGTTGTTCGACCAGCACTGCCGTCGCCAGCGCGCTCATGCGCGACTGCGCCCGCGCGCCGTCGGGAATGTTCACCCCATCTACGCCTGCGTCTTTAAGCAAACGAATCGAGTCGAGCGTCTTCTTCGCGTCGACACCCTTCGGCGGCAGCACTTCAACGGAAGTTACAAACTCACCACGCGCGATCTTGCGTCCCCAATTCGATCGTTCTTCCGGCGGCACTACCTTGATGTCTGGCGGTGTGTTTTCAACTGCCGTCGGTGCGCCGGACGTGAAGGCGATGCGTTGAGCACGCGGAGATGCGGCTCGCACTGAATCACAGATCAGCTTGATGTGCGAAGGAGTTGTCCCACAACACCCGCCGATAAATTTTGCTCCGGCTTGAATAAACCGTTTCGCAAACTTCGACATGTACTCCGGCGAGCACATGTAAAACTGCCGTCCCTGTACGTCGCGCGGTAATCCGGCGTTAGGTTGCGCGGATAACTTCTTCTTCGTCACCTCACGCATCTTTTCCAGTGCGTTGAGGATGATTGCTGGACCGACGCCGCAGTTCAGACCGATGACATCGGCGCCCCAGTTATCGAGCCGTTCAGTGAAGAGTTCAGGCGTCGTGCCAAACAGGGTGTTGCCGTCCGTCATGATGGTCATCTGCGCGATGATCGGCAGATCGCAGAGTTCACGAATGGCCGCAATTGCCTGGCGAATTTCAGAGACGTCCGAAAAAGTCTCGAGGCAGAAGAGATCGACACCGCCTTCCAACAATGCCACCGCCTGCTGCTTGAACAGTTCCTTCGCTTCGTCAAACGAAGTTGGACCATAAGGCTCGATGCGCAGTCCGAGTGGACCAATTGCTCCGGCGACGTACACGCGATCGCCGGCGGCCTTGCGAGCGATCTGCGCGGCACGAGCGTTGATCTCGTGCATGTTTGCTTCGAGACCGTATTGCTGGAGTTTGTAAGCCGTGGCGCCGAAGGTATTTGTTTCGATGATGTCGGCGCCGGCGCGAATGTATTCGGTGTGAATCTCGCCGACTAAGTCGGGACTGCTAAGGTTCAACTCATCGTAGCAGCGATTAATGTAGACGCCTTTGGCGTACAGCATTGTCCCCATTGCGCCATCCACGACGTGGATGCGGTCGGAGTCGAGAACATTTCTGAAAGAATCCATTGTTAAATAAAAAAGCCCCGCGCTAAACAACGGGACTTCAAAATGGTTTGAAGTTTTTCGGGCTTTTTCTTTCAGGCGCCCGAGCTGTTTAGCTGTTTATTTTACGTGGCCGCAAGTCGCCTTAACTCACCACGCTTTTCATCGCTGCTTATACGCCGCATGAGCGGCGGCTGTCAAGCTAGCCCTCTCCTTCAGCTAGCCCTCTCCTTCATTTCTGTCGAGGAACGAGGTAAAGCTCAAACCTGACGTTCTTCGCATTTCCGCCAATTCTCACTTCTATGCGGTCACGGGGAATCTGCCACT
>Ga0209485_1000155_pt1 | contig 22692 bp, 17 predicted proteins | sample NCAS100_FD_187516 | JGI IMG/M metagenome (GOLD analysis project Ga0209485, IMG submission 187516) | Agricultural soil microbial communities from Utah to study Nitrogen management - NC AS100 (SPAdes) (version 2) | ecosystem: Environmental > Terrestrial > Soil > Agricultural land | place: USA... | reverse complement strand
TCGCCAGTACTGACGCGAGGATTTCGTTTCCAGTGCGGCCAACCTTCGTTTCCTCGAACAAAATATCCTGAAGGCGGTTGGCGTTTTTCATCGCCAGCTTGAGGCCCGCCGGCGCGTCGGTTTCTCCATCGAGCAGCACGTAGGCCATGTGCTGCGTGTCGGTATTCAACCGGAGCGCGGTGATGCCGACGTCACAATGCAAGACGTCGCCCTTCTGGATGACTGGATCGTCACCGAGTTGCGCCGCGGTCACGCCGCGCCGCTGGACATCAACGGAAGGTTGAAACCAGGTGCCGAGTCCGAGGTCGTTCACCTGCTGCCGCCACCACCAGACCAGATCACTCGTCTTCGTGACGCCGGGCTTGATCACTTCGGTCGAATACATCCGGGCTATGAGCTGCCAGACGAGGTTCTGGAGCCGGCGATAGAACTGTTCCTCCTCGGGCACCCGGGCGGCTATGAACTCGAGCGGCAGGGCTTCGGCGCGCTTGAACTTTGCGGTCCAGGTGGCGCCTAACGCTTCGCTCATCCCCTCGTACTCGCCGGCGGTCAGGCCGTCGGTAAAGGCAAAGGTCCGGGACACATTGATCCCGATGACCGACGGCTTGCGCTGCTCGATGACGTCCTTCAACACCTGCCACTGGGCATCCCCCCACAGCTCCGCCTGGCGCCCGCCGACGTCGGCCGTGACGGCACGCGTGGAACGCACCGCCTCATAGAGGCCACCCTGTGATGTGCCGCCTAACGCGATCCGCTCGATGCAGGTGCCGTCGCCGGGATCGGTGCGACCCCCGGCAGCGCACTTGTCGAAGAAGACGTAGATCGTCCGGCGGCGCGCTGCAAACGTCGTGGGAGACACCAGCGACGTGAACGTGGGATCCTCGTTGTACTCGCGCATGGGGATCACCCACATGTCCACGCCGTGCTTGCGCATGAGCCCCGGCAGCACGGTCTTGAGCCGCTTTTCGAGCCACGATTGCTGGAGAGTGGCCTGTTCGCGCAGCGTGCCGAACGGCCGATTGGCCGCGCGATTCTGCGCGGACGCGAGCGATGACGCGCCGAGGATCAAGGCAAGCGCTGCGAATCTCAACTTCATGTTGTGCTCCCGAACGAAGTGGCTAAACGAGTGGGGTAATTAGCGCACTGGAAACCAAGTGAGAGGCTTCACCGCAAAGGTCGCAAAGGATCGCCAAGGAATTTCATCAACCTTTGCGTCCATTGCGGTCAAATCTCTCTTGGATGAGTTGCTTCACACTCAGCTTTTCTACTACGCTCGCGGTCGCCACGCCAGTACGCCAAGCCCGATAATTGCTGACTGCCCTTTGGTCGCAGCGGTGTATCAAGTGGATACGCAAGCTGGACACACCATTGAGCATATCGAATGCCGTTGAAGACAACACGAAGCAACCGTCGAGGCCGCAATGCGGTCTTTTTGATAATCCTTCTGGCCGCGGCCGCGAATACGGTCCTCGCGGTGCGGTACCTCCGCTATCGCGAGGAGACCGACCGCCTTCAGGCGGGGATGACGAAGGCGCAGCGAGAACGCACCGATGCCGTCATCACGGCCGAGCGGCACCGCTTACGCGTCGAGTGGGAGCTGATCCGCCGCCAGGCGCGGGGCGACAAACAGCTGCATCTGGCGGTCAACGTCGACAGCGGTCGGATGATTCTCGAGCGCGACGGCATCGTGATGCGCGAAATGCAGGTGCGACTCGGACCTGAGCGATTCCGCGGAGTGACCAGCGATTCCTCCATCGCAGTTCAGGCTCTTGGCCAGCGAACCGTCCAGCGCGTCCTCCAGGAAGGCGACAGCTGGGACATTCCGCGCACCGTGTTCAACGATCGTGGTCTCCCCGTTCCCGAGAGCCGCCGCGTGAAGGGCGCGTTAGGCGACAACGCGATCGTGCTCACCGAGGGCACCGTGGTGTACGCTGTACCTGAGTCGGGACCACTGGCGGACTCGTCGTACGTGCTGCCGGGCTCGGTTGTGGTTAGCCCGGAGGACCTCAAGGCGCTCTCAGCGAATATTCGTCCGGGTATGTCCGTTTACTTCTACCGATGAGTGTGCGTGTGATCATACAGCAGCGAACGAACATACAAGCGAGGCGGCGCGGAGCCGTTCTGGCTGTCCTTCTGGCGCTCCTGTTCGCCGGCGGCGCGACTGCGTTCATGGGTTCCCGGATCGTGGATGCCCGATTCGAGCGCGACATTTCCCGCATCGTCTTCAACGACAACCTCGAGCTCCTCCAGGATCTTCGGCAACACGCCAATGCTGCCGAGGACTCACTCCTCGCACTGCTCGAATCGCCGGCCGACAGTGAACCGTCCGGCGCAATCATCATCAGCATCACCGACAATCGCCTTTGGTACCGCGTCAACGACAGCGTCGTTTTCGAGACAAGCGTGGCGACCGGGAGTGGAAAGGTGCTGGAGAAGGGACCAGGCGGTTCCCGATGGAAATTCGAGACACCCCGCGGGCGCCTTCAGGTGCGCGGAAAAGAGGAAGATCCGGCGTGGGTTCCTCCAGATTGGCACTTCGTTGAGCAGGCCGAAAAACGCGGCTTACGCTTAACGAAGTTGAATAGGGGAGAGTCTATCGACGCAGGAAACGGGAGTGTGATCACCGTCTCCGGTAGCGACGTCGTGCGTAAAAATGCGGACGGCAGCGTTACACCGCTCGAGGCCGAGGACGGCCGCGAGATCGTGGTAAACGGGCAACTCATCGTACCCCCGTTTGGGACTAATCAGCGACGCTACAAGGGCGTGCTGGGCACTCACCGTCTCTTGCTGGGGGACGGGTATGCCATACACGGAACGAACGTGCCGCAGTCGATCGGACAGTCGGTGAGCCATGGTTGTGTTCGATTACTGAATGAAGACATAGCTCATCTATATCAGATCGTTCCGGTGGGGACGCCGGTATACATCTACTAGGGGGCATGGGGCATGGGGCATGGGGCATGGGGTTCAATCCTACTAGTTCCTTCGTAGGTCAGGGATTTCCCAATGCCAATTCGCAACTGAATCTTGCATCTTTCACCGGTTATCGGGCTGCTCCTTAGCTCATGCGTTAAGTATGCAGCCGCCACTTCCGGGCACGTGCGCCGTCATCGGCGAGTTGCCAGCTGATCCCACCGTCCAGCCTCGCCGATAGAATGTTGACGAAGCTTTCGATGCAGTTCGCCCAATTCAGGCACGTGCCGGTTCTCATCGCCGTTCTCTTCCTGGGAACGGGGGTGCCGTCGTCGTTTGCGCACACGGTCACGGATAAGTCATCCGTCGCGGTTGACTCGACACCGCGCGTGCCGATGTGGGGCCGCGATACGCTCGTCGGCCGCAGCGGGAAGCTGTGGATGAAGCTCATGACCGCACAGAAGACCGATTCGACCAGCGTGCTGGCGCGCTTGTTCGGCGACAGCGCCGTTCGCCGGCCGGGCATCTACGCCGTTCGCGATTCCAGTGCCGAGTTCCACTTCGTGAACCTCGTGCCTTTCACTGAAAAGAAGAAAGGCATGCTGGGCACGTACCGCATGGGATCCTGGCCCGCGGAGCAGCGTAAGGTTGCCGCCGATCGGTACGGGAATCCTGCCGGATTTATCCAGGTAACTCCCGAGAACCAGAACACGCGGATCTCGGAGCACTTCCGGCTGCGTGATTTCCTCACGAAAGATCAGTCGACTGTCTGGCCGAAGTATCTGGTGCTGCAGGAGAATCTGGTCGACAAGCTCGAGCTGCTGATCGGCGCGCTGAATTCGCGCGGCGTCAAGGTGACCCGCATGTCGGTGATGTCAGGGTTCCGTACGCCGCAGTACAACGAGCGGGGTGTTGGAGCCGGCGGTCGCGCGCAGAATAGCCGGCACCAGTACGGCGATGCGGCTGACGTGTTCGTGGACAACGACGGCAATGGCGGTATGGACGACCTGAACGGCGATGGCCGTGTGAACACGGCGGACGCCCGCTACCTCGCGAAAGTTGTCGAGGAGGTCGAGCAGGACCATCCGTCGCTCACGGGCGGAGTCGGGATCTATTCAGCGACGAGCGCCCACGGACCGTTCGTTCACGTGGATGTGCGAGGCGTGAAGGCGCGTTGGTAGGGCGCGGGTTTGATGCAGGGCGAGATGCACAAGCCACCAGGGATTTATGAAAACCAGGGGGACGCGAATCGTACGGATTGAGCGGGTCAGGCGGATCTAACTCTTCTTGTTTTTTTCTCAGAGCGTCATACGCGTAATCCGCCAATCCGGGCAGTCAGCGTTCAAGGTTTTCATATGGACGGCCTGACCTGCTACACAACAGTTCAGGCCGTTCCGTTGGCGCCCGGTCTCGGTTCCGCGGTGTCTTCGCCTAACGTTACCCGCGCCATCTGCACGACGAGCGCCAGGACGAGCGCGAACACAACGATCGCGGACATACGCCAGGTGAAGATGGCGCCGACGATGCCGGGCCAGTCGGCATAGGTCGCCCGGGCGGAGCCCAGCGGCTCGCGATGCAGTGCAATCAGCGCCAGGCTGGTGAGCGACTCGGCGGCGGCCTCGATCAGCGCGAACAGCGGCGCGCGCCACAGCCAGCGGCGGACGGTGAAGTTGCCCAGGTGAAGCGTCACCATCCCGAACAGCACCACGAACCCGATCGCGAAGCTCAGGCCGAGGAAGAACACATTCGCCCCGGCCAGCGAAAGCGCGAGGGCCCGGTACACCCGCAGCACGACCGCGGTGACCACAGCCATCTCCACGACCGAATACGAGAGCCGCCGAAAGGCGCGGGCCTCGTCGATCTTGAACGCTGCGGTCTTTACCGGGAAGAAGACTGGCATGTCGGTCCAGGTCACGATCAACTGTTCGCTACGTGCCGATTGCTGCCTTACTGGGACAGGCTCTGCCCCCCTTGAGACTTAACCGGGCCGGGGGATGCAACGGTGTGATTTACGGCACTTGCAATCGGTAGGCCAGCCAGGCGGCGCTCTCCGCCGAATGGCTCCGCCAGTAGTCCCAGTTATGTGACCCCGGATGCTCCCGGTACTGCAGCTGACCCCCGGAATGGCGCACCGCGTCACGAAAGGCACGGTTCTGGTGCAGGAGGAAGTCTTCGGTGCCGCAATCGACGTAGAGCGCCGGCAGCAGGCTGGCGTTCCTGCGCAGCAACCGTGCGGCCAGGTTCGCGGGATCGCGCACGGCCCAGCCGACGCTGTCCTTGCCGAAGACCGGTGGAAGGAGGGCCCAGAGACCACGCGACCAGGACGCGCGCAGCGAATCGAAATCGAAGCGCCCACGCGGAACGGCACCCTGGCCACCCCCCACCGCGGGCGCCAGGACTCCCGAATGACTGGCGGCGGCTGAAAACACGTCAGGGTACGAGAGCGCGAGGGCGACGGCGCCGTACCCGCCCATGGAGAGGCCGGCGATGCCGCGATGACGCCGGTCGGCGAGCGTGCGGTAGCGGCGATCGACGAACTGCACGACATCCCGGGCGATGTACTCGTCGTAATGCGGCCAGGGGACGCAATACGCGTCGGCCGGTTCCGCGTTAGGCGGGCGATTCCGGCGGCAGCCCGGCCAGTCGCCGAGGTAGTTCCAGGTGGTATAGAACCCGTCGTCCCCGTCGGGCATGACGACGATCATCTCGGGCACCCCTGAAGCGACGAGGGAATCGAGGGTCGCTGCAAGCCGGCCGGCGTTCAACCAGTTGGTCTCGTCGCCGAAGGCGCCGTGCAGGTAATACGCGACCGGGTATCGCTTCCGGGGTTGGGAGGCGTACGACGGCGGGAGCCAGACCATCGCACGTTTGCGGATACCTAACGACTGGGACCACAAGGTGTCCGCGGATACGACACCGCTGCGTGCTGATTGCTGATTGCTGCTGCTGATACTGCGTGCTGGTGCTGGAGCTGGCGCTTGGGCTGAAGCTACGGCGCTCCAGCCCAAGCACGCCGCAGCCAGCATCAGCAAGTAGCAATCAGCACGCAGCCGCTTCACCGGCGCCGCTTCACAGCTGCTTCACGCATTCAACGTGCCTTTGCGAGGCACTCAATCTCAACGCGGGCGTTGAGCGCCAGGCCGTTGGCACCAAGTGCACTCCGCGCCGGTTTGTGGTTCGGGAAGAACGTGGTGTACACCTCGTTCATCGCGTCCCATTCCTTCATGTCGGCCAGCATCACGGTGCACTTGAAGACGTGATCCATCGACGATCCCGACTTCTCGAGTACGTCCTTGATGTTCAACATGGTCTGCCGCGTTTCCGGCTGGATGCCTCCCGGCACGACACCACCCTGCGCGCTGGCGGCAGTGCCGATTTGCCCAGCGAGGTACAGGACGTCGCCGACCTGCACCGCCGGCGTGAACGGCCGCGTCGGACGTCCGTAGGGCATGTGATACGTGATGCCGTTCACCGTTTCCTTCAGGGCTTCGCCCTGCGGGATGGCAGATGGCGGAGAGGAGACGGGGGAGGCGGACGCGGTCGCAACCGATGGTGACGCAGCGGAGCGCGCGAGCCAGAACAACATTCCGAATGCGACAATCAGCGCGGCGATGATTTTGCGGAGGGACATGGGGCACCCGGTGAGGGAGACACGCTACGTTGCCTCGCGACCGGCGTCGAGGCAAGCGGAGTGAGTTGAATAGTTGAACAGTTGATGAGTTGGTCCGTCAAACTCATTAACTCTTCAGTTTCTTCAGGGTTTCGAGTGGGTGGTTCAGACGTCCTGACAAAGGTCAAAACATCTTGATCGCGGAGAGCGCCGAGGCAGCGCGGAGGAGCGCGAAGGTTTTCCTGAGCGTCAGGCCGTTCAAATTCGACGTTGTTGTTCCTGGGTCGTTTGTGCGGTCGTTGTTGTGATGGGTTGCTTTCCTCGGCGCACCTCCGCGTTTCCTTTGCGTGCCTCTGCGTTCAAAGGCTGTTAGCCGCGTGAATCCGCTCCTTCCACCCACTCAATTTCCGGAAGACCCATTCTTCAACTCCCCAACTACCTGATCCGATGGAAGATCCTGCGCCAGCGGATGTCCGTGATGAACGGCAGTGGCCGATCTGAATCATCCTGGTTCCAGGAGTAGTACACGAACATCGGCCGGCCGCGGAAGTTTTCACGCGGCACAATGCCCCAGTAGCGGCTGTCCTTCGACTGGTAACGGTTGTCGCCCATCATGAAGTAGTACTTCTGTGGAACGACGAGCGGCCCCCAGTTGTCATGGGTCGGCTGTTCGGGCGCGGCACCGAAGCGTGATTCCTTGAGCGCGTACTGTTTCTGCCAGTCGAAGAGAAAGGACACCTCATCCGGATCACCGCGCGGACTCAGGTTGCCGTAGCCCTCGGCAGGTTCGACTCCGTTCACGAACAGCTTGCCACTTCGCATGTGCAGCGTGTCGCCCGGCACACCAACGATGCGCTTTACCAACGTGGGCGTGGGATCTTCGGGCTGGTCCACCTGCACCGGCGACACGAACACCGCGATCTCGTAGCGCTTCGGTTCCGAATACCCTGGGAGATTGATGTTCGTAAAGGGAAGGTGTGGTCCGTAGACGAGCTTGTTCACGAACAGCCAGTCACCGACCAACAGCGCGGGCACCATGCTGGCCGACGGGATGCGGTACGCTTCGACGAGAAACGTGCGCAGGAACAGAAAGAGCAGGACTGCGCCGCCGATGCCCTTGATGTTGTCCCAGAGCGTGCCCCGTTTCGGTGACGATGTCTTGCCGGCACGAACGGCAGCGACCGTGCCCTTCCCCGTGGCCGGAGTCGCGGACTTGGCAGGCGGCTTCGCCTTCTTTTTCGTGGCCATTGATGAGTGCAAAGGGCGGTGACGGCGGGGCCGTGAATCTAACTACGCCACGGTGCGCGCCGGGTTGCAGCAGGGAGGAACTGGTACCCGGACGCAACAAGGCGCGCCCGAATGGACGCGCCCTGGTACCAGCGATTATCGAGTAGCGATCAGCGATTTCTTCTAGCTGAGGTGCTTGCTCACCAGCTTGGTCATCTCGAACATCGACACCTGGCCACGTCCGTTGAAGACTGCCTTGAGGTTCGCATCGGCGTTGATCATGCGGCGGTTCTTCGAATCCTGGAGCTTGTTCTTCTTGATGTAATCCCAGAGGGACTTGGCGACCTGCGACCGCGGGCGCGCCTTGGGGCCAATCACTGCGGCTAGCTGGGCGCTGGGCGTCATTGGCTTCATGAACGCCGGATTCGGCTTCCGCTTCGACTTCTTCTTCGCGGGAGCCCTCTTCGCCTTCATCTTCGGCTTCGAGGCCTTCTTTGCCTTCGCCTTTTTCTTCGCCGCCATCTTGGTTCTCCTGGCTGTGGGTCGTCGCGCTTCGTTGTGTGTGATCGTCTTTCCGACGCGCAAAAGCTAAAGTGACCCGTGCATCGCGCAATAGGGAAATCGTGATTTTCCCTAGCAAAAAGCTGATTTTCCCCAGCAAAAGCGCACTTTTTCGCTCTATGCGATCACACTTTTGCGCTGACGCCATGCATGCCAGGCAGACTTCATCTCTCCAGTCCACCCAGGGAGAATCAGTGAAATCGCCACGTACTCCGCTGCGACGGCGAGCTCCAGGAAGGAGGCGAGACGAAACAAAATCGGCGTCAGGCCGGTGAATAAGGCGACCGCGCCCACCGCGAGAATTACGCCCGATGCCTTCGCGGAAATGGTGTGATAGCCCAGCAGCCGGCGGAATCGCAGGAGGCCCCAGGCGTTAGGTATCACGAGGGCCGCCAGCACCAGGGCGAAGTAGCCAGCCTCTTCGCGCATCGTGTCCGGCCAGAGCAGTGTGGCACCCGCGAACGACACCAGCGCGATGAGCAGGTCGGCCCAGCTGTCGAGGAGTCGCCCCGTCTCTGACGACGCGCCAAGGCGGCGTGCCAGGGCGCCGTCGAGTACGTCGCTCAGCAATGCGGCGATCGCGAGCCACAGGAAGTACCGCTCGCGTCCCATATAGGCCAGCACCATGAGCACGGGTGCCGACAGCAGGCGAAAAATCGTGAGCGCGGTCGGAATCGACCGCACCGACGTCGAGAGAAATGACTGGCTCACTGGATGCGCAGGATTGTCATGCCGACGAGCGGTGGCGCGGTGCCACCGGTCGCCGAGCGGATAGCGAGTGCTTGTGGTCCCGTCTGCGTGCCTGACAACTCCCACGCCGCGAAGCTACCGCCCCGCAGCTGGTTCACCGTGGACTGCGCCGTGTTGAAGTTTCCGAACGAGACTCTTCGAACAGCCAGCGGCCAGGGCTGCGGATATACCTGCACTCCATTGCTGGTGAGGCTGGTGCTCATGTTCGAGAACAGGTCCCGGCTGTTCCAACTCGCCAGGCGCAACTTCGGATCGGTGATGGTGGTGACCCCGGGGTAATTGTCCGCGGTAGATGCGATCGAGAACATGCCAAAGAGCTCCGAGAAGGGACGGCCGCTCTTGGAGACTACGTTGGCCACACCGTGATCGTTCTGGACTTTGTTGAGGGCACCAAACAGCGCGCCTTCACTCGGGCTGAATGCATCGGCCACATACCGGATGAAGGACCACGAGCTCCCGTAGATCACCGGGTCGATCGACCCGAAGGGATCGTCGAGGATCGATTTCGACTCGAGCGATGCGTAGTGGTCGTACAGGAAACCGAAGTGGTGGAGGATGCCCTCGGCGGGATCGGGACAGCCGCCTCCAACCGGTGCATAGTCGCAATTGGGACCATCGGCCCAGCCAATGTCCTGCTTCAAGCCTCGGGCGTACATGTTGCGCGCCCAGATCTCACTCGCCGCCTGTGCCGTTGCCTCCTCGAGCCACGTCTCTTCGAGAGCGGACGCGTCGTAGTAGTAACGCCAGGCATAGGACGCGATGTGTTTTGCCTCGTGGATCAGCGTGCCGCGCATCAGGCGACGCCAGAACGCCACCGACCAGCCCGCGGATTCATCGGGGACGAGGGCGTAAAACGCTTCACCTTCGTTGCTCGACGGGCACCCCTGAACGGTGGTGCCATCCGGCAGCGTGATGGCCGTCCGCGGGAAAAAGTCGCACAACGTAACGAATCCCAGGATCTGGTTCGTCTGCCCGTTGAGCGTGTAGTTGTTCACGCGCGGCGTGAACAGCGCCAGGAAGCGACCGTTGTTGTCCAGCGCGGAATCCACCACGAGCGGGTCGCCAAACTGCAGGAGCTGGTCGTACATCACCCGGTCGAATTCCTCGCCCATCTTCACGTATTCGGCGTCCATCTGTCCGGCGCGTGGCGACGCGTTGTCCTCGAGGATGACCATCTTCGTCCCGGAATACACGACGCGGAACGTGACTTCGTCGTACAAACTCGCGGATGAGATCGAGCGCCGCATACGGTAGACCTTCTGCTCGCCCACAGCCGGCGGGGCAATGGCAGCCTGGCTCAACGCGGCACCACCGCGGGTTCTGCGCGCGGCGCGCTCCTTCAGGCGCGGGTTGCCCAGTTGACGGACAAGCTGGCGATCCTGTCCCATGAACGCAGCGTGCTGCCGCAGGTGCTTCGACATGGGATCGTCAGACACCACGGTCCGCGCCACGGCAGAGGCCACAGGTAATTCCGCGACACGGGCAACCGTGCCCGCGCCGGACCCAGTCAACTGGAACGTCGCACGCTGGCCGGCATCGGTGGCGTAGTTGAACGTCGTGATCAGGTACTTCCCGCCGGTGCCGAGGAATTCGTTGCAGACGAGATCTGCATCGGCTGTCAGGAGCAGCGCCTCGCCGACGGGCAGCGTTCGCTCGGTGGCCATCTTGAGGAACATGGTGGTGAGCGCTGTGTCGCCGTTGGCCACGAGCGCAACCTGCGCCGGGCCTGTCGCTGTACAGGGAAGCAACGACTTCGCAGGGACCGTGAACGTCACCGATGTGTTGCTTGCGGTAGTCACGACAGCTTGAACGCCGTTGATGATGACCACGTTCTCGGCTGGTGAGCCGCCGAAGTTCGTTCCCGTGATCGAGCCGACGCCGCCCGGAACCAGGGTAACCGACGAGGTGCCCGTGATCGACGGAGTGACGAGACTTCGAACGCGAAGGCTCACGGAGTCGATACGCCCTTCCGTTTCAGCGCGGATGTGGACAGTGCCCGGAGACACGCCGGCGACGACGCCACCCTGGGTGATGGTTGCGCGGGATGGGTCGGCCGAAGACCACGTGATGTTTCTACCGGTGAGAGGCTGCCCGACTGCGTTCTGCGGTTGGGCGGACAGCGTCAGCGTTTCTCCCTGTCGGACGGTGGGATTCAGCGGCGTTATGGAGATGAAGAACACCGGAACCTGGGTGACATTCAGCAGGAGGTTCCCCTGCACGCCGTCGACGGTCGCGATGATCGTGACCGACCCGGGACCGGCGGCAGTGACAAGCCCGGACGCGCTGATCGTCGCGATGCTGGAGTTGCTCGTCGAGTAGGCCACGGTGCGACCGGCGAGCTGCGAGCTCGACGCGTCGAAGTAGCGAACCGTGGTCTGCATGTTCTGTCCGATTTCCATCGTCGGACTCGGTGCCGTGATCTCGACGCGAGCCACGGTTCCCGGCGGTGTGGTGGTACCGTCACCTCCGCCACCGCCGCATGAAGCGACCACGACGACAATTGCGACGGGCGTGACAATGCGCGTCAGGCGCGAGACCGGCGAAATGCGGGACATCTTGTTTCCCCAGGGGAAGAATTCAGGGGGCGAGGGGCTTACAAAACCTAAGAGATTTGAGATCTGAGATGGGAGATGGGAGATGGGAGATGGGAGATGGGAGACGCAACACCGCGCTGGTTGGCGTTTCGTCACGGGGTATCTTTCTACAACGAGGAGCCGCTTCCCTATCTCCCGCTTCCCTCTTGTTCGGTTTCCTGCTTCCTGCTTCCCGCTTCCTGCTTCCTGCTTCCTAGAGGTCCCCATGAGCGCCCCTGTCGCCGAGCCCACATCACGACCGGCTTCCCAGCCCCGGTCTACTGACACCGCGCCGTCCGCGGTACCCGGTCTCGTACCATTCAACGGAATCCGTCGTGTTCCGGCGCCGATAAATGAGCCGGTCCGCTCCTACGCACCCGGTTCGCCGGAACGCGCGTCGCTGAAGGCGAGACTGGCGTCGATGTCCGCCGAACGGGTCGAGATTCCGATCATCATCGGGGGACAGGAATTCCGTACCGGGGAAATGGCGCAGGCGGTGATGCCTCACGCACACAGCCACGTCCTCGCTGACTGGCATAAGGCGACACCGAAGCACGTCGAGATGGCGATCGCGTCGGCGAAGAAAGCACACGCCGAATGGTCAAACTGGCCGTGGGAGGATCGCGCGGCGGTGTTCCTCAAGGCAGCGGAACTGCTGGCCACGACGTGGCGCGACACGGTCAACGCGGCCACGATGCTCGGCCAGTCCAAGACCGTTTATCAGTCGGAAATCGACGCGGCCTGCGAGTTGATCGATTTCTGGCGCTTCAACGTGCAGTACGCGCAGGAGATCTACGCGGAGCAGCCGATCTCGAGCCCGGGCGTGTGGAACATGTCGGATTACCGGGCGCTGGAGGGATTCGTCTACGCGATCTCGCCGTTCAACTTCACCGCCATCGGCGGGAACCTGTCGACGTCGCCGGCGCTCATGGGGAATGTGGCGATCTGGAAGCCGGCATCGAGCGCGATGTTGTCGGCCTATTACGTCATGAAGCTGTTGCAGGAGGCCGGGCTTCCGCCGGGCGTGGTGAATTTCCTGCCGGGCGACGCGGGGATGATCAGCGACGGGTTGCTGAACAGCCGGGACCTGGCCGGCGTGCATTTCACCGGCAGCACGGGCGTCTTCAACAACATGTGGAAGACGATCGGCGCGAACATGTCGCGCTACCGCACGTATCCGCGCATCGTCGGCGAGACGGGCGGAAAAGACTTCATCATCGCCCATCCATCGGCCGATCCACAGACCCTGGCGGTCGCGATCGCGCGCGGCGGATTCGAGTACCAGGGCCAGAAGTGTTCGGCGGCGAGTAGGGTGTACGTGCCCCGTTCTTTGTGGAGCGAGGTCCGCGAGCGGACCGTCGCTATCATGGGCGAGATTCAAATGGGCGACGTGCGCGATTTCCGGAACTTCATGGGCGCGGTGATCGACAAGAAGGCGTTCGACAAGATCAGCGAATACGTCGCCGACGCGAAGCAGAACGCGCGGGTCCTCTCGGGCGGGAACGTGCGGGGCGACGCCGGCTACTTCATCGAGCCGACGCTGATCGAGGCGCCGTCGGCCGACTACCGGTTGCTCTGCGAGGAGATCTTCGGCCCGGTGGTGACCGCCTGGGTGTACGAGGACGACCAGTGGAGCGAGACGTTAGGCGTGGTGGACCAGACCTCCCCCTACGCGCTGACCGGGGCCGTGTTTTCGCAGGACCGGAACGCCGCCCGTGAAGCGTTAGGCGCGTTGCGGAACGCCGCCGGCAACTTCTACATCAACGACAAGCCGACGGGGGCGGTGGTGGGGCAGCAGCCGTTTGGCGGGGCCCGCTCGTCGGGGACGAACGACAAGGCGGGCTCGAAGTGGAACCTGATGCGCTGGGTGAGCCCGCGGAGCATCAAGGAGACTCTCGTACCGCCGACGGATTATCGGTACCCGTTCCTTGGGGCGGAATGAAAACAAGCTGCGTGCTGAGTGCTGATTGCTGCTGCTGATACTGCGTGCTGGGGCTGGGGCTGGGGGCTGGGGCCCCGTAGCGCCAGCTCAAGCACGATGCATTTGCCGCAGCGATCAGCAATCTGTACGCAGCGGCCTTGACGAGCGCATGCGCGGTATGCGCACAATGCATATCGATAACGCCCCGCCGATGTTGGTCGCGGTGTAACTTTGCGCGTTGCGCTTCTCAACTCATCAACTGGCATGCGTTTCCTCACCGCGGACGTCTTCACCAGCACCCGCTTCGGCGGAAACCAGCTCGCCGTCCTTCCCGACGCTCGTGGGCTGACGGACGAGCAGATGCTCGCGATCACGCGCGAGTTCAACTACTCCGAGACGACGTTCGTCTTCCCCGCTGAGAACCAGGGCAACCGGCGACGCGTGCGGATTTTCACCCCGGGTGGTGAAGTGCCGTTCGCGGGGCACCCAACGGTGGGCACGGCGCACGTCCTCGCTGCGATCGGTGACGTGCCGCTCAACGGCACGGAAACGCAGATCGTCCTCGACGAGAAGGTCGGTCCGGTACCGGTCACGATCCGCTCGGAAAACGGCAAGCCGACATTCTGTCAGTTCTCAGTCGCGAAACTTCCGGAGGTCGGACCGCCGCTCCCATCACGCTCGACTCTGGCGCAATGTCTCTCGATTGACGAAGGGGACCTGCTCGACGGCGCCTGGATGCCGCAGATCGTGTCGTGCGGACTGGAGTTCGCATTTGTTCCGGTGCGCGATCGATCGGTCGTCGCGCGCTCCCGCATGCACCTCGAAAGCTGGGAAAAACACCTGGCCAACACGCTCGGCCAGGCGGTGATGATCTTTGCCATGGACGCGGAGGATCCCCGCCACCAGGTCCGCGCCCGGATGTTCGCCCCTGGCTTCGGGGTCCCGGAGGATCCCGCCACCGGGTCTGCCTGCGCAGCGTTAGGCGGTTACCTGGCGGCGCGGTCGAAACAGGAAGGGACGCATCGCTGGGTGGTCGAACAGGGATATGAGATGGGTCGCCCCAGCCTGATCGAGGTCGAGGCCGATCGTGATGGCAGCGCCATCACTGCGGTGCGGGTGGGCGGGGCGAGCGTGATGGTGTGCGAGGGAGATATCAACGTCTAGCGAGCAGCGATCGACGAGCAGCGACCAGCAAGCGGCCAGCGACTAGCGCTCGGCGATCAGCAAGCGGGCAGCAATTCAGCGAGTCAGATCGTTCAATGGGGTCTGACCCTTTTGCTCAAATCTCACTGCTGCCGTCGCCAGAAGGCGTATGCGGGCGCGCCGGCCAGTACCATCGCCAGCCCAATGCCGGCCACGCGGGGCTGGGCCACGACGGTATTGATCACGAGCGCAATTGCCGCGGCGACGAACAATATGGGCGTCAACGGATAACCCGGGACTCGGTAGGGCCGCGCCGCGTGCGGCCGCTTGATGCGCAGGACGATCACTGCCGCCGCGCCCAGCGCGTAGAAAATCCACCCGACGAATACGACGTAGGCCAGGAGTTGCTCGAACGTGCCGCTGAGCGCGAGCACCGCCGCCCAGGCACTCATCGCCATGATGGAGATCGCCGGCGTGCCGAACGTCGGGTGCACCCTCGCCAGCGCCGAAAAGAAGAGGCCATCGCGCGCCATGCTGTAGAACGCGCGGGGCAACGTGATGGCCACCGCAAGCGCGGCGCTCGTCATCGAGATGATGATCGCGGCTGCAATCGCGCGACCAGCCCACGGCCCGAGTACCGCCGTCATCGCATCCGCCGCAACGCGCTCAGAGGACGCGACTCGCGCCGGTCCCAGCGCCGCGAGGTATCCAAGGTTGGCCAGCAGGTATACCACAATGATGCCTGCCGTCCCAAGGCCAATGGCGATGGGGAGGGACCGGCGGGGGTTCGATGCCTCGCCGGCCGAAAAGGTCACGTACTGCCAGCCTTCATAGGCCCAGAGCACCGAAATCATCGCGGTGCCCGCGGCCGACACGATCGCCATGGACCCAGTGAGCGCCGGTGCGGGCATCGGCTCGCCGCCCTGCCCCATCGAGAGGAGGACACCGCTCATGAGGACCACCGCGAGCAGCTTGATGATCGTGCCCCAGTTCTGGACGGAGGCGCTGCCGCGGATGCCACGCACGGTAATGACACTGATCACGGCGATCGCGCCCACGGCGATCAGGTTCCGTGCAACACTGCCTAACGAAATGAACTGGCCCAGATACCCCGTGGCGGCGACGATCAGCGCGGAGATGGTGCCGCCGCCAATCCCGAAAAACAACGTCCATCCCAGGAGGAACGCGGGAAAGCGGCCGAACGCATCTCGCACATACGCGTACAAGCCTCCCGATCCCTCGTCCATGGCGCCAAGCTCCGCGTAAGACAGCGCGCCGAAGAGCGAGAGCAGCCCACCCACTACCCAGACGATCAGCGCCACCTTCACCGATCCGGACTGACGGAGCACTGCCGATGGAACGATGAAGATGCCGGACCCGATCACGTTGCCGATCACCAGCAGCGTCAGGTCCCACGTTCCCAGAGTGCGGCGGAGCTGCATGGGGGAACATACGCGACCGATGGGGCGACCAGCGAATTTCGATCAGCGAGCAGCGAGCGCTCCTCGCTTGCTATTCGCTATTCGCTGATCGCCGCTCGCTGGTCAGAAGCGTGCTTCCACGTACAGATCAAACCGGAACCGCTTCGACGGATAAATCCCCCGCGCCAGGTCTGCGCGCACCAGGCCGTCCATGAACGAGACACCGACACCGGCGCCCGACATCGGCCGTCCAGGGTGACTCCACATTTCGCGCGGTCCGGCCCAGCCGAGGTCACCGAACACGACGCCGCGCGCAGCCGCGATGCCTCGTCCCACCTCGAGGCGCGTGAGCCAATACGAATCGCCGCTCTGTGTTCCCGGCCTCTGGCCACGCACGGTCTCCGACCCGCCCAGCAGGAAGAAGCGCTGTGGCGGGGCTTTGTCCGCAACGCCCGCACCGACAGTCAGGGCGGCCGCGGTGCGCCGTCCGAAACCACGCGAGATAGTGAGATCAGCGGCCGCACGCGCGTACATGTCGGACTGCAGGCTGTCGGCGGTCGGAGCAAAGTACCCGCCCTCGAGTCGCACTTCGCTGAAGGCACGCCATCCCTGGGGATCGAGTCCGGCGCTCCGCACATCGCGGATCGCGATGCCGGCGACGTTACCGCGCGTCGCGACGATGTTCTCACCAAACGCGGAGTTCCCCATCGCATGCGCGAGACTGAATCCTGTCGTCACGTCCGCCTCACTCTGGTATTCGGCGAAGAAACGCGTCGTCAGGTTGCCTGCGGTGATGCTGCGCGTGAGGTCGATGCCGGCGCTGCGATAGTAGAACCCGTCGTCGCGGCCAAACAGCAGCGCGCTGAGTCCCGCGCCGAACGACAGCGGTGCGCCCCAGTCGTTCGCGACCGACAGCCGCTTGTACGCACCCAGCCGCCAGGTCGTCCGCCCGTTGCTTCGCGAGCCGCCAAGTTCGACGTTAGGCGACCAGTCGCCGATGCCCAGTCGCAGCGCGCCATCCACCGCATAGCCGCGGCCGAGCTCCATGCTGCCGCCGACGCCTGACGAGAGTCCTTCAACGCGGTTGTATCGCGTCTGGGAAAGGCCATACGTCAGGACGATCGGTTGCGGCGCCCAGGCCGACTGCAACGAGAAGTCCAGCGATTTCAGCAACTCCTCGCGTTCGGCGCCGCCGAATATCTCTTCACCCGAGTTGTAGATCGAGTGCGGAAGATCGGGCGAGTTTACCAGGACAGTTGAATCACAGGGTACGCGGACTGCCATGCGGAGCGATCCATTATACCGATCCCAGTCACGCGTGTACGATCCCGTTCTGGCGCATTCGTCATCGCGCTGGCGCTGGCGCCGTTCGGCCATCTCGCCGGCCGCGCGAGCAACGGCCCGGTTTCGCGCTCTCCGCTCCTCGCGTGAAAGATCCCGGCGTGGTGTGGTGTCGCCCGCGAAGAGTGAATCCCAGATCGACCTGGGGGGTGGCGGCAGCACCGGCATGGTTTCGGGACCATTCACGCTGCTGTACTGGAACGATTCTTCGATCCGTACTGGCACGCGCATGAATGCCGCCTGGGCGTTCGCAACAGCGGTTTGCGTGCGCGGCAGCCAGAACCGTCCACCGAACAGGCCGTATTCGATCGTGACCGCTTCGAGATTCGCCTTCAGTGGCGACATCATCCCTCGGACCCAGCCGGGGACGTCGTCTTCTTCTTCGAGTTCGCGCAACTCGTTCATTCCACCCCGTCGCGAAGGATCCTCCTTCGAGCGCTTCGATTCTTCCTTCGCGACGGCCCAGATGTCCATCGGCGCGGAGAAACGGTAGACGGCTCTTACGAGCTGACCCGAAGCGACGTCGAACCAGAAGGATCCGACGGACAGCCGCCATTCGGGGCGTCGCGGTTCAACGCGCAATTCGCGCAGCGTTATGCGGGCGCCGTCCGAGAGCGTGAGGATCAGTGAGTCGCCCGTCGAGTACCTGTAGTACGCTTCAGACCCGGTCGCGACGGGATGCACCAGCTCGCGATCATCCACTTCCGCCTCGGCGAGTCCGTCGCCGCCAATCCAGAGCGCCTCGCGACCAGGGTAATACGGGACGGGCGTCGTCATCTGGGGCTCGAAGTCAGCCGTTCCGCCAAACGCGGGAGCGACGGCGCGTTCGCCCGTGATTTCGACCAGTGCGCCATTCGCCCTCGACCATTTCACGCGCGACGCTACTTCGGTGCGCGCGAGCAGCCGCTCGCGGCCTATCGCGCGGAATCCGAGTCCGACCGAAATGCGCTGGTAAGTCTTGGCGTCATATGACTGCAGGCTCGAATCCTGAGCCATGCGAGCGGCACGGGCGCGATGAAGCAGATCCCGAGCCCCGGCATCGGCGAACGCGCTTCGCTCGAGTTCCGGCGTCACTGAATCGCGCCGAGCAGGCCGGCGGTCCCTCGGTGCATTCCGTATCGACTCCTGAATGACAATCGAGAGCGAATCGCTCCTTCGCTGTTTCAGGCTGTCTTCGCGGGTCTGCGGGCCGACCTTAACGGTGACCTGCAGGGCAAGTGTCAGGGTAACGACGACCAGCATCTGCCTGTCCTGTGGAACGGGAGAGACTCTACGCTCTTGGACAGCGCGGGGTTTCCCCGACGTTTACAGGCGAACGCACTCGGATCAGCCCCGGGGGCGTGCTGGGCGGGGCGGCGGCGCGGGATCCGGACCGGGACGGACGAGGAAAGGCCGGTTGGGGGCCACGCGAAGCGACTTGCTATGAAGCCGCAGGATGTAGAGGCGCTGCTGAAAGTCGCGATTGACGCGTTCCTCGGCAGCTTCCGGGATCTGTGTCGCGGTCAGGCCTAACGAAAGCAATGCCACGAGCCAGGGGATCAGGGGCGATCCTGGCAACCCTCCTCGACCGCCGCGCCGGGCAGCCAGCCGCGCGACCAGTTCCGGGAAGCGCCGCTGGACCCAGACCGTAACAGCGAGGACCGCGCCGCCCATGAGAGCGAGCACGATCGGGAAGTACGCGGTCGAGCGAAACACTTCGCCAGCCAGATAGAAGAGGTACATGACGATCGCAAATGCCCCGAAGACGAGGTGCGTTCGCCTTCCCATGTACAACGCGGCAGCCACTGCCCCGATAGCGAGAGCGGGAAGCGCGTGCCGGAGGGCGCCGGCCACGGGCCACATGGTGAGGATTGCGACCGCAAGGGCCGTGAGCCCCGTCAGCCAGAGTGGAAAGGCGACGTCGCCGCGCCCACGCTCGGCGCGTCGGGGGACCATTCGATCGGTGGTGTTCGCGATCGCGCACACGACCAGCGCGCCCGTCATCTGGATCCACCGCTCGAGGACCGGGGTCAGGGTGAAGTCGAAGGAGCGTGGCAGGTGCATAACGAGCGCAAACAGGGCCACTGCGAGCGGAAACACGACGGCGGACCAGGTGCGTCGACGGAGGACGAGCAAGGCGGCGAGGATTGTGGCCAGTTCGGCGACGAGCCAGCGCGATGATTCGGCCGGCGGATAGTCCACGTAGTACGGTCGCCCCCAGACGTCGGCCGGCCACCATCCGGTGAGCGACTCGAGCGCCCAGACGGCGACGGGTGTCAACGCAACAGCCACCATGGCCGCCATTCCCGCTGCCTCGTGGAAGTCCCGGCGTTCGAGCCAGCGGGATGCGGCAGCCGCAATGGCAGCGTAGACGAGCACGATCGCCAGCACGCCTGTTGGCCCGAGGGAGAGCCATCGCTGGGTCAGGAACCAGCCACCCGCAAAGACGACGAGCAGGGCGCCGAGTGCGTAGGCTACAGTGACCCAGTTGAATCCCCGCGGCATTTCCCGCTGCGGCACATCAGAATCGGCGGCGAGGGCAGATAGCGAGGCGTGCTGGTCGGGGGTGATCAGGCCCTTCGCAAGCGCGTTGGCGAGAAAATCGCTGATAGAGCGGGGCATGGAGCGACAAGCTAAGAGCGCACGACCCAGGTCCGCAGGGCCTGAGAACGCAGGGCCTGAAACCGCAACGGCCTGAGAACGCAGTACCCAGGTACGACCGACCTCTTTACTTGCCTGTTCGATAAGGAACCGGCAGACTCAAATTGGCTGCATCTGCGGGAGAAAGCTTCTTGGACTATCGCCGTCGTTACTTCGCCGCTGGACTTGCACTGCTGGCACACGTCGCGGCAGCGCAAGTGAGCCGGGCGCAGGGTGAGATCTCGGGCCGCGTTTCGACGGCCGACAGCTTGCGAGTGCCCGTTGCCGGGGCCGAGGCGGTTATTCCACGGCTTCAGCTCAGCGTTGTGACTGACTCGTTAGGGCGTTTCCGGTTGAAGGATCTGCCTTCCGGAGTGCATGTCCTCGTCGTCCGCGCGGTCGGCTTCCGTGCCGAGTCATCGACCGTGTCGTTACAGAAGGATGACGTGCTGTCAGTCGACCTGAGGCTCGCCCGTTCCGAGGCCACTGTTTTGCCGGAGCGAGTCGTGACAGCGTCGGGGGAGCGGATCCCGGCGAAGCTTGTCGAGTTCATGGAACGTCAGAAGACGGGCACCGGACATTTCATCGGCCGCAGTGTGCTGGCCAAGTCAGAAGGTGGTCTTCGGCAGACGGGCGACCTGATTTCGACAATTCCTGGGGTTGTCGTCAGGCGCGGCTCGAACAAGATCTGGGTCGCGACAGGACGTGCCATCAGCAATTCGTGCGCGTTCTGCAGTGGGTCAAAATCAGCACTCCATCCAGCGGATTTCGCGGCCGGCGCACGGCCTGCGTGTTTCATGGACGTGTATCTCGATGGCGCACTGGTGTTCGATTCACGCCATCCTGGCAACGGCCTGTTCGACGCGAATCTCGTCCCGCCGGAACACATCGGTGGGATCGAGATCTATACCAGCGCAGCCCAGGTCCCGGCGAAGTACAATCGCACGGGTGGGGGGTGTGGGGTGTTGCTTATCTGGACCAGGTAGGGGCAAAAGGCGCTGCGCCGTTCGCCTTTCTAACCAGCTGCCGGGAAGAAATGACACCCTGCGCGTTGCGCCTCGATCACTGCAAAGAACCCGGATGGCATGAGGATGACCCCGGGAATGACCTGCTGCAAAACCTGCGTGCGGGCTTCCGCGCGCTCAATGCTGCCCTTTTTGACTTCCTTGCTGACCATGAAGCCGAAGGCATAGTTGCATGCGAGCACGATGCCACCCGATGCGAGGAACGAGTCGAGCGTCGCGCTCCGTCGGCCAGCGTCGGTGGTCTCTTCCCGGGACAGGTACGGGTTGTATGTCACGGGATTGCCTGACGAGTCGTTGAGCTTGGTGTCCTTGCCGAGCTCGTGACGCTCCCAGAACGCGTGCTGCATGATCATGGGAATGGCTTCGTGCCGGATTACCAGCACCGCCGACACATCCTTGTCCTTCGCGCGGTACACCTCAGCGACCGTCTTCTTCCAGTCGGCAGCGCGCCACAAGCCAGCGCCCTCGTTCACGACGGGGTTGTCGAACACGCCCCGGAATGGTCCCCGCACGCGCTCACGCCAGGACATGTCCCAATCCACGCTCGCCGGTTCCGGTTCCGGCGTTTCGGCGCCTAACGCAGGAGGAAAAAATGCGCCCGTGGCCGAAAGTGCCGCCACGCTGCCAAGGAATTGCCGCCGATTGCCTTCCATCGAAATACCCCCTCAGGTCGCCTACGGGCCGTAGCCGAACGATAGATACCCGTCAAATGGTCAGACAGGGCTCAGGGACAGCCCGTTGCCATCCGGTCCGGGGCGTTTCCTCGCTGGGAGCCGCTGCCCACGCGTTGATGCGTTACTGGTTGCTCCGGTGACACCAGCGCGACCTGTCATTAGAGTCTGTCGATGCCCGTGGCACCACTCGCGCTGGAAGTACACGCTCTCAGAAAGACCTTCGGCAACGTCGTAGCGGTCGACGGACTCGACCTCGAAGTGCAGGCCGGCGAATGCTTCGGCCTCCTCGGCCCGAATGGCGCCGGCAAGACCACCACGATCGAGATCTGCGAAGGGCTTCAGGAGCCTGACTCCGGAGACGTGCTGATCCTCGGCCAGCGCTGGTCGTCCGACGAACGGGCCCTCCGCGAGCGCCTCGGCGTGCAGCTGCAGGAGACGCAATTTTCGGAGAAGGTCACCGTCGAGGAAACGATCACCTTGTTCCGCAGTTTCTTTCGCCGCGGACCAGTGGTCGACGAGATCATTCGACTCGTCCAGCTCGACGAGAAACGCGGTGCGCGGGTCGGCACGCTGTCCGGGGGACAGAAGCAGCGCCTGTCGGTCGCCTGCGCGCTCGCCGGAGATCCCGAACTGCTGTTCCTCGACGAGCCGACGACCGGACTGGATCCGCAGTCGCGCCGGCAGCTCTGGGACCTGGTGGAGCGGTTACGCGCCTCGGGCCGCAGCATCGTGCTCACGACGCACTACATGGACGAAGCGGAACGGCTGTGTGACCGCGTTGCGATCGTCGATCACGGGAAGGTCATCGCGATCGACACACCGCGCGGGCTGATCCGGGCGTTAGGCGCTGAACAGGTCGTCGAAGTCGAACTGGCGGAAGGCGCGGCCGTGCCGTCGGGGCTGTTCGACACGAC